>OAWM01000002.1_pt1 | contig 356716 bp, 251 predicted proteins | sample 1495501 | NCBI WGS metagenome assembly OAWM01 (sample SAMEA2580210, study PRJEB22360) | human gut metagenome | biome: human gut; feature: human-associated habitat; material: faeces | place: Denmark | collected 2008/2010 | reverse complement strand
AAGGATGGCAACATGGGGGTGTTTACGAAATTATGTGCTTGTCTTTGCTAAAAAAAGAGAGGGCTTTTGTGGAATGAAGAACCGTATTTTGCCAATTTAATACCTATTATATTCGTTTTTACATTTGTTTATTCGATTATTTTATATGCTTTTTCAAAAGCTAAAGAAGGCAATACACTGGTTTCCAATCATATGATAAAACACCATGTTTTAGAAGTGATAGAGAATTGATCATGCGCAGTATGGACCTGCTTCGCGGGAAAAACCCGAATCCATTTACTAACTATGTGAAGAAAGACTGCTATATTTGCCTTGTAACAATCGTTGCTGGGCAAATTATCGTATATACAGAAGCATATGAACATACAAAAATTGAAATTACTGTTAGCAACAGCCTGTCTGGCTCCCCTGCCACTCATCGCCCAAATCACGGAAAGAGAACGGCCGGCAGAATGGAAGCACCTCATTACAGGCGGACGCTACATGGACCGTTTCGAAGCAATGCCAGAAGGTACGCTCTCCGGAGAGACGTGGGGAGCGGACAGCGTACGCCCCCGGTATATCGACAACGGTATCGAACATCCCGACATCTCGTTCTGGGGAGGCAATATCCTCCAAACGCCGGACCGGAAATACCATCTGTTCGTATGCGGATGGCCGGAAAGCGCTCCCAAAGGGCATATGGAATGGCCCAATTCAACCGTTTATCATGCAACCGGCGATCATCTGCATGGGCCTTTCACCATCCAAGACACAATCGGGAAAGGGCATAACCCGGAGGCTTTCGTCCTCAACGACAGCCGGATCGTCGTATATGTCATCGACGGATATTATATAGCCGACCAGGTCAACGGCCCCTGGCAATACGGAAAGTTTACGTTCAATCCCCGCGACCGGAAGATCATCGAAGGACTGAGCAACCTCAGCTTTGCCAAAAGGCAGGATGGCTCTTATCTGATGGTTTGCCGGGGAGGAGGCATCTGGATCAGCAAAGACGGCATCGCCCCTTACGAACAGATCACGGACAAGCGGGTCTATCCGCCTGTCAAAGGAGAGTTCGAGGACCCGGTCATCTGGCGGGATTCCCTGCAATACCACCTGATCGTGAATGACTGGCTGGGACGTATCGCCTTCTACCAACGTTCCAAAGACGGCATCCATTGGGTGACGGAACAAGGGGAAGCCTATGTGCCCGGCATCTCCTTCCATCGGGACGGGCATGTCGAGCATTGGTTCAAATACGAACGTCCTAAAGTATTCCAGGACAAACAAGGACGTGTAGAGCAGATGAACTTTGCCGTCATCGACACCGTCAAATGGGACGATCATGGCAATGACAACCACAGTTCGAAGAATATCTGTATCCCGATGAACAAGGGGATGTTATTGTCCGTCCTGAACCGAACACCGATAACAGCCTCCACTGAAATCATCCGGGTCAAGATCCTAGCGGAAGAAGGCTTCGACCCGCTCCGGGAGATCGATGTGCCGTCCCTGCGGTTCGGTTCATACAACGAAGTGAACTTCGGCAGAGGGTGTAAAGTGGTCAAAACCGAAGCATCCGGAAAAGACCTTATCCTGACATTCGACGGTAAGGGAAGCGGCATCACACCGGATGAATTCGCTCCGAAGATGATCGGAAAGGATAAAAACGGAAAACTGTTGTTCGGATATGCGAACCTGCCTTATGTCGATTACAAGCCGGCTCTATTATCCTGCCGACGTCCCGTTTACCGGGAAGGCCGGAACGAAGTCGAACTGGAAATCCAGAACTTCGGACTATCGGTATCAGGAGAAATGACAGTCGAAATCAAGCAAGCCGGGGCAGGAATGGGCCGTCATACGGTCAAGCCCCTGCAACCGTATGAAAAAGCAAGCCTCACTTTTACCCCTGAAAAGGGGAAATGGACGGATAAAGCGGATTACCAGGTAGTCTTCCTCCGGGATGGGCAAATAGTAGAAACAAACAATTTCAATATCTCCAAATAATCATTTATAAACATGAGACACACTTTTATCCTCCTGCTCGGAGCCATGCTCTCCCTACAAGGGCAAGCCCAGGACAAGCAGCTACCATTTCAGAACACGATCAAGGTCGAAGCAGGCGACAGCCACGCGGACATCATCGCGAAAGCCGCCCATGTCGTGCCTTCGCCCAACCAGTTGGCGGCATTGCAAAACGAGTTTATCGCCTTCATCCATTTCGGGCCGAACAGTTTTACCCGCCTGGAATGGGGAAGCGGAAAGGAAGACCCGAAAGTCTTCGACCTGAAAGAGCTCGACACGGACCAGTGGTGCGAGGCCATGAAAGCAGCCGGCATGAAGATGGTGATTCTGACGGTCAAGCACCATGACGGGTTCGTCCTGTGGCAAAGCCGTTACACAAAACACGGCATCATGTCCACCGGTTTCCGCGACGGCAAAGGCGACATCCTGAAAGACCTGTCCGAATCCTGCCGCAAATACGGATTGAAGTTAGGCGTCTATCTGTCACCGGCAGACCTGTACCATATCGAAAACCCGGAAGGGTTGTACGGCAACCTCAGCCCATACACCAAACGGACCATCCCGCGGGAAGTCCCCGGACGGCCTTTTGCCAACAAGACCCGTTTCGAATTCGTAGTGGACGACTACAACGAATACTTCCTCAACCAACTCTTCGAGATCCTAACCGAATACGGCCCGATCCACGAAGTATGGTTCGACGGGGCACATCCCAAGCGGAAAGGCGGACAGACCTACAACTATCCCGCCTGGAAAAAACTGATCAAGGCACTTGCCCCCAACGCCGTTATCTTCGGACGGGAAGATGTCCGGTGGTGCGGCAATGAAGCCGGCGGCACACGGTCGACCGAATGGAACGTGATCCCCTACCAGGCAAATCCGGACACGATGTCGAACTTCGCCGATATGACGGACAAAGACCTCGGAAGCCGTGAACAGCTCTATAAAGCCAAATACCTGCATTACCAGCAGGCCGAAACCAACACTTCCATCCGCGAAGGCTGGTTCTACCGGGACGACACGCACCAGAAAGTACGAAGCACCGACGATGTGTTCGACATCTATGAACGCGCCGTAGGAGGCAACTCCACCTTCCTGTTGAACATCCCGCCCAACCGGGACGGCAAATTCTCTCCGACAGATGTAGCCGTGCTGAAGGAAACCGGCCAGCGAATCCGGGAAACCTACGGGACCGACCTGTTCCGTCAGGCAAAAGGCCCGAAAGAGGTGCTCGACCAAAATGCAGACACCTATGTGACGGCCGATAAGGACGGGGCGGGAATCGTCATCTCCACTCCCCGACCTGTCACCCTCAACCGTTTGGTTCTCCAGGAAGCGATTGCCACCAACGGGGAACGGGTGGAAAGACACGCCGTGGATGCCTGGATCGACGGAGGATGGAAAGAGATCGCCCATGCCACCAACATCGGCTACAAGCGAATCCTGCGCTTCCCGGATGTCACGACGGACAAGATACGGGTCCGCATACTCGAATCCCGCCTGACACCCGCCATCTGCACCATCTCCGCCCATCACTACAAAGCCCGTCCGCCCCGGTTGAGCGCACAGAGAAGCATGGACGGATTGGTTACCATCGAACCGATGGCACAGGAATTCGGCTGGAAAGCGCACGGCGAGAACATTGCCGAGAACCTGAACGCAGGTTTCAAGATCTACTATACGACAGACGGAACGGAACCATCGGCAGGCTCTACCGAATATAAAGCACCTTTCCTGATGGGAAACAGCGAACTGAAAGCGGTAGCCATCCTGAACGGAGAAAAGGGAGCTATCTTGCAGGAACGGTTCGGGCTGGTCAAGAAGGGATGGAAGATAGCCGACAAGACCGCGCAATCCCTCGCCATCGACCTCGGCAGCCAGCAAACGGTAAGCGGCTTTGCCTTCACCCCGCAAAAACAAGGCGGTAAGGGCACGGTAGCCGGTATCATCCGGATCAGCAACGACGGAAAGAACTGGAAAGAGGTGGAACGCTTCGAATTCGGCAACCTGATCAACGACCCGTCCAAACGCTACCATCATTTCAAGCAAACGGTAAAAGCCCGCTACGTCCAAGTGGAAGCAGCGGAAATCGCCGCCCGTACGGAGGCTGCCGCCCTTGCTGGAATAGACATCTTCTAAGGCTCGTCCACAAACAGTATATACCTTGTAAGGTAAAATCATATACGTTATAAACGTAAAAGAAAAAAGGTTATAGGGTAAAATAAAATTCCCTATAACCTTTTTTCTTTTATTCGTTCCTGTGCTAGCCCGGAAGAGCGAAGACAGAATTACATCGCAAAAGGTGTAGCTTTCACATACGCCTTATATCCTTTGATCATGCCGGGGAATCCTTCTTCTGCACGGGGCAGGTAGCGGAAACCGGATATCGTCTGCTCTTCCTTCAAATCGATCACGACCTGGTGCGGATATTTGTCTCCCCGCTTCGTGCTCCAATAGGTAGATTCCTGCAAGTCATAGATCTTATCGGCAGTGAAGTTACCCCACTGCGTGCTTTCGCTGTCCGCATAGGAGATGTTCCAATGCTGGCGGGGGAGCGGTTTGCCGTCTTCGTCCAACAGATAGAACTCGGCCATAGCGGCATTGTCCTTGCCATCCTGTGCATCCAATGCTTCGAGGCAGAAATAGCGGCCCTTGACAGTCTGACCAAACTTCACTTCCTGCCAGCCGTTTCCGGGTTTCAGCGCACCGTTGGCAACCGGTTTCTCACCTTTCAGGTTCAGCGTCTGCCCCTCTTCACGGTGGGTAGCCGGGGCTTCAGCCCGCAACATATCCAAGATCGGTTCCTTCCGGCCTTCCACTACAGCCTTTTCCGGGCCTAACAGGTCGAGGATGATGATCTCGTTCTTTCCCTTCTTCAACCAGCATCCGGGCATAAACAAAGTCTGCTGAGGTCCGATCTCCCAGAAGCGGCCCATCGCCTTTCCGTTTACCCAAACCATGCCTTTTCCCCAGGTCTGCATGTCGAGGAACACGTCTCCGACTTCATCCAGCTCGAAAGTAGTCCGGTAATAAGCCGGTCCGTCGAGTTTGTCTCCCGCTGCATACTTCTTGTCCTGTACGAAAGCGTAATCGACCGGGAAGCTGTAAACCTGCCAGTCTTCCAGTTCCTGTCTGCCGGTGTCGCTGATCAGTTCCACCTTATCCGTAATCCCCTTACGGTCGTGGATGGCAACATCGAAGTTGACACGTCCCATCGCCTCTACCAGGATATCCAGGCGCGTTCCTGCTGCCAAAGCCGGCAGAACCACCGTGTTTTCACCTCTGCGACGATCCAGACGGCCCAACAGTTTGCCATCGGCAAAGACCTGCGCCCAGTCATGCACCTCATCGATCAACAGGGTCGTTCCTTCCTTTACGGCAGGCAGAGTCGTCCGGTAGAGGATCGTTCCCCAACCCTGGTCGAACTGCTCCATCGGTTTAATCTCTTTCGAAGCCTGGGGAGCAGGCAGATTGTCGAACAGCGGAGCCACTTCGCCGACGGTGAACGCCGGGATCTCGATCAAAGGATAAGCTGCCGGGACATCGGGTATGACCTGACCGGAATCGGCATATTGTGTCAGCAGTTCACGTAACTTGTAGTATTTGGGAGTCGCCCACCCCGCCTCGCTGATCGGGGCGTCATAGTCGTAGGAGCTGCACATGGCGGAATAGGCCGGGCTGTTCGCACCGCCCCAATGTCCGAAAGTCGTCCCCCCGTGCGCCATATAGAGCGAGAAGGAGATATGGCGGTCCAGCATGTCCTTGATACCGGAAACCATCACCCCGGCATCGCGCGTCTCGTGCTTGCGTCCCCAATGGTCGAACCATCCGCTCCAGAACTCGCTGCACATCAGCGGAGCATCGGGGCGTGCCTCTTTCAACTTCTTGAACTGGGCATCGATATTAGCTCCTGTCCCGAAGTTGATCGTCCAGACCAGATCATCCAAACCGTTCAACTGGAAAGTAGAGCTCCAGTCACACTGGAACAACGGGACATCCGTAAAGCCTGCCGCCTTCACCGCATCGCGGATATTGGCGATATACGCCTTGTCGGTAGCATATGCCCCATACTCGTTCTCGACCTGTACCATGATGATATTCCCGCCCCGGGTCACCTGCAAGTCAGCCAACTGCTTGCCGATCTCGTTCATGAACAGCTTCGTCCGTTCGAGGAAATAGGGATCGTTGGTACGGAGCTTGATATCCTCCTTCTTCAACAACCACCAGGGCAGTCCGCCCATCTCCCACTCAGAGCAGACATAAGGGCCGGGACGCAACATGATATACATGCCTTCTTTCTGGGCCAGCCGGCAAAAAGCGGCAATATCGTTCTGCCCCTTGAAATCGAACTCGCCCGGTTTCTGCTCATGGATATTCCAGAACGCATAGATACAGATCGTATTCATGCCGAGTGCCTTGCACATCTGAATACGATGTTGCCAGTATTCGGCGGGGATACGGGTATAATGTATCTCCGCCGCCTTAATCACAAATGGTTTGCCATCCAGCAGGAAGGTTCCCTTCCCGATAGAAAAATCGTGCTTCTCCCCTTGTCTGGGACTGCATCCTGAGAGCAGGAGGATAACGCAGCAGGTTATCAATCCTGCTAAAATCTTGTTTACGTGTTTCATATAAGTTAATTGTATTGTACTGTCACTGTTTTATCTTTCTCTGTTTCCAGAATCAGGACTCCCTCCTTCTCCAGTTTATCTCCCTTGTTGCCCGTTACGGAAGCGACTTTGCATCCTTCAGGGATAGCCAGACGCAACGTCCCGCCCTGTTCGGGCAAGATACGGACTTGCCGCACCTGCCCCGCCACCTTTTCGGCCGAGACAAGGAAAGCGCCCATGGCACGCAGTTTGTCGAAAGATACATCCTGCCAGGCAACCGGTACAGCCGGGAACACCCGGATAACGCCCGTATGGCTCTGGAGCAGCATCTCCTGGATACCGGCGGCAAAGGCGAAGTTTCCTTCCAAAGTAAACGGACGGTAGGTGAATTTCGACTTTCCGCTTTTCGTCTGGTCGCCGTTCGCATGGAACGTATTCGGGAGGCAGAAACATTCGGCAAAGGTGCGCAACGCATCGGCAGCCCCTTCCCCATCGAAAGCACGGGCTTTCATATTCCCGAACCAGCTATAGGAATAGCCGCACCAGTAATCGGGACCGAAATCCTGTAGCTTCTTCAAGGTCGCTTTTATAATCTCCTGTGATTTCCCGCCCTGGCTCCAATCAATAAGGCCGAGCGGATGGATCGACATGGCGTGGGAGAAATGACGGTGCGACTGGTCGTAAGGGAAACCTTTTGCAAAGGTCAAAGCCCGGTCTTCATCCAGGTTCAGATCGGGCAGTTGAGCACCGATCGCTTTCCAGTGGGCAGCCTCGTCTGCCAACCCCAATTCGGAAGCCAGCTCGGAAGCGGCATTGAAAGCAAAGTGCATCAAGGAAAGGTCATAGTTTGTCATATCCTTGAACCACGCATTGATCGAGTTGTCGAAAATTTCCGGGCTGGAACTCAGCGGCAACCGGCGTACTCCGTCAGCATCGACTGTGGAGATCTGTTCGAGATAAGTCGCCACGTCCTTCAGAAACGGGTAGGCCCGCTCTTTCAGGAAAATGCGGTCGGCCGAATACTTCCAATGCAGATAGAAATGCTGTCCCAGCCATGCGCTGACCGTCGGCGACATGGAGTACTGTACCCATCCGCCCATCGGCTCGCCGGTCAGGGTGCAAACGCCGGGAACATTCATCCCGTCCGTCCCGAAATACTCTCGGGTATATTTTTTATACACATCACGCTGTTCCCAGAGGGTATTCAGATAGCCCATCCCCTCCTGCAAATGGTTGCCGGTATAGGCAGGCCAATAACTCAACTGTGTGTTCAGGTCATGATGGTAGTCTCCTTTCCAGGGCGGCAACATCCCGTTATCGGCTGTCCAGACTGCCTGAAGGGAAATCGGATAAGAGTCCTCGCGGGCAGCCGACCCGAACTTGTACATCTCGTTGTCGTACTGTTTCTGCAGGAGCGTATCCGGCAGCGAGACGGACGACTGTGCCCAATAGCCTTTCCAGAAGTCCATATGCGAGCGGTAGTCTGCCTCCACGCCACGCTCCATCGCTTCTGCCGTTTCCTGGTCGGCCCGGTCGGCGGCCAAAGAAGAAGTCAGGCTCCATACGCCGCTGAGCGTGCCGCCTTTCTGCTGCCAACGGACGACCACATCGTACGAAAAGCCTCCCCACCCTTCCTGATGGAAAGTGGTCGTACCGGCTTCCTTCTGTATCGTCCCCTGTTTATATCCGAGGCGTCCCAGGGCCGGACCGGCATGCGAGTTGTCGCCTGCGACCTCGTCCGGATTGCTGTAGCGGGGTGCAATGATCTCCGGCGAAACCGTATCCGGCAGGTTCTCGAAGACAAACCATCCGACTGGCTCGCTGGCATGCACGAACGTCTGCAACTTCGTCCCGTTCTCCCAAAGCACCTCACAAAGGGCATTATTGAGGAAAAGATGTACGGAAGAGACTTTTCCGATCTTCAACGGGAACTCCAAAGCCGCCCCCGGTATCTTAGACGGGGCAGGCAAAGCATTATAGGGGTGGTCGAACTTCTTCTGCACCGGCAGATAATCTCCTTTCCTCACCTGCTCACAGACCCAGGCAAAACGATTGTTCGGTCCTGCAATACTATCCATCGGGCGCAAGTCCCAGAGATCCGTTCGATCCAGCGAAAAACGTAGCACAGAATCGCGTTGCCAGACTAATGTTCCTACTGTGGCATTTCCCAACGGGATTCCTTCATCCCAAGTCTTGGCCAAGTGACCAAACTGCAAGTCACTGCTTGTCGGTGTGACAGGCAGTGACTCCTTTTCGCAACAGGCAGCCAATAGGCATACGCTTATGCAAGTTAGCCAAAATTCCTTTTTCATTCGTATTAAATCGATATTATTCTTTCTTTGTCTCCTGCAAAGATACGGTTTATTGATTTAATAACTGCTTGATAGCTTCGTCCGAACGAGTTTCCGTCTCCCGGATTTTGTTATAGTCGAACAAAGCATCGAGTTCGTAAAGTTGCAGGGTAACAGTCGGGGCAAAACGGTCGGAAGCGACATAGTTGCGGACTGATGTCAGCAATTGTTGCATGGCCGGGCGTTTCTCTATATCCTTAACCGGATCGACCACAAGGCCAAACTGCTTGCCGCTTGCCGCAATCTCTCCGCTTTCGCTTTCGAGCTGCCAAGTCAACTGCCCTTTACGGATCGCTTCGGGACCGAAATGATAGATGCCCATCTTCGCAGTAAAGGTCTCCGCATTTGTGTAAGCACGCTTCTGAAGGCGCGCCAGCAGGACGATCGGAGCACATGATTCACGGTATTTCTCAGGGGTTACCAACCCTTTGCTTTCCCAGAAGGCATCCAAGATACCGACTACTTCTCCCGCCTCTTCAGCAAGATCATGGGGATGCCGCCGCTGGAGTACAAGAAGATGAAGAAAGGAGGATTACCAATAATACTTATCCAGTATCTCCTGCATCCGGGGCGTTGCGGCATCGGTATCGCCAACCTCGCGACGCAGTTGCAGCAGCTCGCGCTTCATCTTTTCGATTTCACCGGCATAAGCGGGGGAATTGTAGACGTTATGGTCTTCGTGGGGGTCGGCGAGCAGGTCGTAGAACTCCCACGACGGCGTGACGGGAGCCTTATCCGATCCGGTCGCATTCAGCGGATCGCCGTAGAGGAACATCAGTTTGTAGCGATGGTTGCGGATGCCCATGTGGGCGGGACGGATCTTGTGGTGCGTCCAGTAGCGATAGTACATGGACTGCCGCCAGTCGCGCGGAGTCTCGCCCTTCAGATTGTCGCGGAAGCTGCGGCCTTCGCTGCACGACGGGGCGTCCACCCCGGTATAGTCGGCCAGCGTAGCAGCAAAATCAATATTGAGGATGATGTCGGAATTGCGCGTCCCGGCCGGGATCTCCTTCGGGTAGCGGATAACAAACGGCATGCGAAGCGGCTCCTCGTACATCATGCGCTTGTCGAAAAAGCCATGCTCGCCGAGGAAATAACCCTGGTCGGAGACATAGACTACGATCGTATTCTCGGACAGCCCCTCTTCATCGAGGAAACGCAGCAGGCGACCGATATTGTCATCGATGGCCGCTCCGCAACGCAAGTAGTCGCGAATCAACTTCTGATAGATTTTCCGGCGCGCATCTTCCTTGTCCATTCCTTCTATGGAGAAAGGCAGTTCCGGATACTTGCACCACCAGGAATCCGGGTCTTTCGAGGCGATCCCCCATCGGCGGGCCATATCTTCCAACGGTTGTCCGGGGAACGTACGCCCGGATTCTTCCGGCCCGAACTCCATCATGTTTGCCGGTTCGGGGAACGTGACTCCGTCATAAATATGTTTCAACCGTTCGGGGAAATCCCACGGTTCGTGCGTCGCCTTGAAATGGCAACACATCATGAAGGGTCGGTCCTTATCGCGCGAACGGATCCACCGGATCGTCTTGTCGGTCACCAGGTCGGTCGAGAAGCCCTTCTCCACCTTGCCGCTTTTCCCTTTATCATCGTCTATCCAGCCCTCCGCGGTCTTGAAAAGCGGGTCCCAATATTCCCCCTGGTCATGGAAAACCGAAAAGGTGTCGAAACCCGACGGCTGCGTCTTGAGATGCCATTTGCCGAAAAGGGCAGTCTGATACCCTCCCTCCTGCATGCGTTTCGCAATATTGTCCAAAGCCGGATCGAGCCTGTCTTCAAGCGTATAGACCCCGTTATGATGGCTATAGGCGCCTGTCATGATAGCCGCGCGGCTGGGCACGGAGATCGAGTTCGTGCAAAAGCAGTTGTCAAGCACGCACCCCTCGGCCGCCAGGCGGCGGATATTCTCGTTCTTCACGTATTCGCTCAGTATTCCTCCATAGATTCCCCACGCCTGCGAGGTATGATCGTCGGAAAGGATGAAAAGGATGTTCGGGCGTCCAGAGTCCGCTTCCGGCTCTTCGTCTGCCATCGCAGGAGAGGCAGACGCCAAAAAGCCGGTCGTGATGATTAGTTGATCGAATGTTTTCATGACATTTTTTGTTTTTCTTTCCTACAAAAGTAATGAATTTAAATAGATACCAACAACTTTATCTTGCAAATGAAACCCCTCGTTTCATTTGCAACATGACAAGGAACCTTATCGATTTCCGAAAAAATCATATCTATAATTAATTATTCATTTGCTTTCAATATGGCGGAGTTTCTTGTCTTCTCTATTTCTATTTGCTTAAATGTATGCTTTTTACCCCAGTTGAACCGATAACTCACATTCACATAAAATACATGATCGTTTATTTTCGGACCATAATTCCGGGAATATGAGCTATAGATATCCGAAATATACTCTCTCTTTTTTACAAAAGTAGAAAATGGATTACGTGTTCCTAATTCAAAATTCCAATTATTAAGATTATATCCTACGTTAAAATTGTAGATAAGTGGAGTACGATAGAAAACTCCGACATCATCATAATTCTTTTGGGGAGTTATGAGTTGTCCGGAAGCCATGAAATTTTTATATATAAACAACAATTTAGCTGAAGCATAAAAACAATTGACATCTAATTTTCTCCATGCATGTATAACTCGTTTTTTATAATATCCGGCCAAATCGAATGTCAATTTTCCAGGTATGACATTTAGCTTCATTCTTGGACCTGTCACTAAATCAAATCCGGATTTAGCTATGGCATAATCATGTATAAACAAATTCCGGCTTTCATCATAAGATACTCGTTCATAAGGGACATCTGTCGTCACTTCAAACGAAGTATGATAAGTAAGATTGAAAACAGGCGTATTTAAAGAATAAGTCAAACCCGTCAAATAAAATTTCAATACCTTTATCTCTGGATTACCTCTGCGTATCTGATATTTATCAATTCTTTGCTCTGTTAAAGAACGATATTGCAACCCAAGATCACCCGATTCAAGAGCCGTGGTAAAACGTATCGAATTATTCTCATTAATCATATAAGTCATAAAAAGTCCGGGACTGAAAAAATGTTGTAAAGAAGATTCTTTCTTATTATCGATATAAGTCAACTGATCGGCCCATTGAACAGTCATTTTCAATTTATTTTTTAACCGAAAAGCATATCCTAATGTCAACCTCCCTTCTCCCTTTGTTTGGTAATCATCCGAAAGCTGTCCATCGATTTCATATTGAGTATGGGCATAAGTATGGTCATAGTTCAACAGGACAAAGAGAACATCGCTTTTTCGTACAGTTTTCCTATACATCAGTTGAGGAATTACCCTATAATTATTTTCTTTTGCATGTGTATTATAAGCTAAAGTAATTTTGTCATTTTGTAAAGCCTCATACTGTCTGTCATACTTATTCTGATTGTAATTTCCACTTAAACGGAAACGTATATACTGTTCGTGTTTTAGACTCCCGGTATATTCTATCCTCAAAGCAGGATTAAAATTATGAGAAGAAGAATTGTCATCCACTTTATACCGGACCGGGTCATTGCTGTACGTTTGCATACTTAAATCATCCTCATCCGATTTTTCCTGATTCAAGACTAAAGTTGTATAAAGTTGATTGTGCTTATCATGGTAAAGATAATTAAAATAGCTATTTATACTATTACTATTTTGAGGAGAGGGTAAACTTGAAGCTTCATTCACGATCGTTTCCTTTGTCGATTTTAAATAAGTCGAAGTTTCATAGCCACGTTTAGGAGTATAATTATTATAGCTGTCTGAAACTGAAACAATAAACTCGGACTTTTTGTTAAAAATCTGTCCTGTAGCTCCATAACTACCGTTTCCTTTATTCAAATGCTGTTGCCCATTCATAGCGACCATCCCTCCTCTATCATGATGTTCTAAAATATAGTCGACAACCGAATTCGCATTCGGATATTCAGGATGATGTTGATCATAAAAATCAATACGGAGAATATCTTTGGGATTCAGGTTTCGGATCTCATCGCTCGAAGCTTCCCGTCCATTGATGAGGAGCAATGTTTCTCCTTGAATAGTCGATACCTTTTTTGTAAACGGATCGACATCCAATGTCGGTATCATCATTAACGCCAATGCTTTATAACCATCCGATGCATGACGTAACTGTTCTTTGGAAGGAAAATACAAGACCTTATCAGTAGTACGCGTTATTTGTCGACCAGTGACAACAACCTCATCCAGCTTATTACTTTCTTCTATCAAAACAATATCACCTAACTGCAATTCACCCAAATCGCCCTTTGTATGAAGGACATGTTCCTTATAACCAATATAATTTATAACCAATTTATATCCAGAAGGAGAAACAGGTGCTGTTATTGAAAAATTACCGGAACTATCACTGATAATCTCCCTTTACAAACACTGAATCGTGTATGAAACAGCGAACTGTTGCAGAAGAGACCGCATTTTTATGTTCATCTACAAGACGCCCCTTCAAACAAATATTTTGAGCCTCTAATAATGTATTCAATAAACATAAAACAATTATGAATAATGCTTTCATTGTATCCTACAAAATTTTAAAACCGCCTTGACCATGCTTAGCTCTTAATCATAAAAGAACCTTCACATAATCAGGACAGCATGTTATTCCATTCTGAAGTCAGAAAAAATAAACATACAATACCATCCATAAAAATAAGCAAATTTTTATTCATAACTCTTACCTTTCTAAATTCTAATGCAAATTTCAGACATAAAACACAAAAAAAACCGGATTAGAAAAAATAAGTTCAGTATAGAATAAAAAACAAATAATTTACTAATTTTCAGACATATAAATCTGATCTCATACATTAAAAATTCACTTTTACTTTCAAAAACCGGATTCGACCAGACAAAAAACCGGATTTTACCATAATAATTTTTCAAGAAATCGGTCTAAACTTTGCTTTTCAGACACATTAAAGTATTTTTCTTTTATCTCGGCTTTCTGTTTTGTGATCGTATCTGGTGCTAAGTTTAGTATAGTCGCAATTTTACCAGTTTTTACCCCCAGTTTAACCAGACAACAGATTAACAATTCTCGCTCATCCAATTTATACTGTATGAACAAATATTCTACAAATCCAGGAAATACCGAAGAAAAATGCTCATAAAACACATCCTTATTAAAGTTTAAAGGATACAATTGTTGTCTATTATCGGATAGATTAAGCAAAAATTCATCTTGATGAATCAATTTTTGTATCCATGCTTCATACATCCTGGATTTTTGTTTGAGTTCACCGGCTACCTCTTGTTCTTTTCGCAATTGTTCTTCTTGCTGAAGCCGCAGTGACTCCCAATCCAGGCTCAGTTGTTTTTGCGCCTTTACATTTGCATCCAGTTCTTGGCTTAGTACACTTCTTTGTCTTTCCAATTCTTCTTTCTCTTTTATTGAAAGAAGAATACGTTGCTCTAACTTTCCATTTTTTTCTAATATAGACTGCAATTGTGTATCTTTCTGTCTAAGTAGTATATCCTTATTGCTTATTAATTCCTCTTTTTGCTTAAGAATCGTCTCTTTCTCTTTGAGAAGTTTAGATTGTTCGATATTAGCCTCTTCCTGTTGCTGTTTGTATATTTCCAGTTGAGATAAATTATCATTTTCCAATGTCTGGATTGTCTCAGTCAAGGAGTCTATTAACAGATGGTTCTCTTCCAATTGCTTCTGGATAGTCTGCAAAGCGATGTCTTTTTTCTCCATCTCCTGCTTATCGCTCAGCAAAAGACTTTCATTTTTCTGCAATAGCTTCTGTATTTCTTTATTTCTCAATTTATGTTTACTGATTATTTGGAACATGATCACATAGACTATCCCTATTGCAAGACAAGCACAAAGAAAGCAGATAAGCAGGAAATCTTGCCTGCTACGAGCTGTATGCATTTGCTGGTTTTGCTTGCTGATTAAACGCTCTTTATTATATAAAGCTTCTACTTTCGCCAATTTTTGAGGTTGATATACCTGTTCGATTGAATCCCGGAGTAAAAGGTAACGTTCATTATATGTACATGCTTTCTTATAATCCTGCTTTTTTACATATAAAGTATATATTAGCCAGTTAGCACCACACTCCACATATAAATCAGTGCTCGCAAGAGCCATCTCTGCAAATAACAATGCAGAATCCAACTTATGTAGATTTCCATATAATTTTCCGATAGAATAATAGCAAGAATAGATTGTATTTCTCTTTTCTGAATAGTTCAAAGAAGCTTTCTTGTATGCCAAAGCCTTTTCATATAGTTTTTTTTCTGTATATATATTGCCCAAAGAGGACAATAAATAAGCGGTATAAGATGTAATACCTCCCTGTCTAGCAAGCTTTAAAGCACCATCTAAATAGTGATAAGCACTATCAAGTTGTCCAGACTCACGCATACATTCTCCAATATTTTGCATTGTATTAATTATTCCAATCGTATCCCTACATATTTTATAATTTCGATAACTTTTCTGATAGCAAACTAAACTTTCTTTAAATTTTCTATTTTTCCAGTATAAAGTTCCTAAATGATTATTGATAGCGCCTCCAAATCTCGATCAGATGTTTCTCGTACCAATTCCTTTGCCTTTAAGTAAGCAGTTAAGGCTTCTTCCGAAGCGCTCAGTTCTGAAAGAATCCTGCCTTGACAATAATAAGCTTCGGACAGTCGGTTTATATCTTTTTTCTTTTCGAAGTATTGTATTGCGACATTGATCAAGGAATCCGAAGTATGTTCGATATAGTTCTTATCACGAGCCTCTGTTATTAACAAGCACCAAGTGGCATAATCGCGCTCCGGCATCTTTTCTGGGGTTGCAACCTGTTCCAACAAGAATAAAGCGCTATCCGGATGTTCGGACATAACTTTCTCGGCTTGCTCCAATATAGGGTGTTGCTGACTTACCTGATGACAAGAAAAGAAAATGATAAAAGCAAGTAAGGTTGCCTTGAGTATTTGTGTTTTCATAAACTTAGCAATTAAGTAATCACAAAATTAAAGATAAAATTCTATTTATTAAGGCTAACCTGACACAAAGTTATCATTCTTCTTTCACTACTTCAGACAATAGATATCCTTTTACCTCACGGGAGTAAAAAACAATCCGGCAAACAGTATGATTCTTCCTGAATGTGTTGTACATTTGTAGCCATCTACTATCCAGTGGATTGAGCGGGAGAAACAACGTAGGCATCCTCATCTTGACCTGTTCGGCGATGAACGCCGTAAGTGTGAGAAGGAGCGTATGGATGCGGAAAGGCTTTTCCATACTTTCCGTTTACAGCCAAAAAAACAGCCATCGGCAAAAAAGATGCCAAAACAAGGCATAAAAGCACCTCCAACATGGCGGATAAACATCCACGCATCCCCGTAAAGACCTCACACAGACCCGGGTCTGCACCTCTCCCGCACCCGGGTCTCCATGATGGGTACACCCGGGTCTCAAGCGGCTTTGCAAGCTGTTTTTGACAAAAGAAAAGCCTGTCTTGATGAAAAAAGAAGCCGTTTTAACAGGTTTCGCACCTGTTCCCGAACGGTCCCTGTTTTTATCGTACAATTGACACACAAGAAGTTATCGTTTTTTACCATGATGGTTATGACAGATGAATGATAGTTCAAAATGGCAACTCTCATGCCATAACATATTGGTTTAAACCAATATACGAACGGATATGATAGTATGATGGTTGGTTTTGCAAAACATTTATATGAAATGGCTGCTGCCGTTCTTATTGCTGAATTGTGATGTGGATGTCTGCAAGATTGATAAAACAGAAAAAGCACACTTGTCATATAAACAGAGTGCCGGAAAGGAGGTTTCACTCCATCCTTCCCGGCACTTTTTTAATATAATATATTCAGGTAAACTTCCTTTGGTCGCTTTCTGATCAAGCCAAAAGGAATCCGCCCCCACTATTATTTCACCAATTTCAATTCCTCGATCAACCGCGGGCATTTCCCCCACTTGTCGATCATGTAGAGCACATAGCGTATGTCGACGCTGATCGTGCGCTGCAAATCCGGTTCGAAGGCGATGTCGCCGCTCATCGCTTCCCAGTTACCATCGAAGGCGAGGCCTATCAGGCGGGCGTTCTTGTCGAACACCGGGCTGCCGGAGTTACCGCCTGTGATGTCGTTGTTCGAGAGGAAGCAAAGCTGCAATTCGCCGTCCTTGTTGGCATACTGGCCGAAGTCCTTGCTACGGATCAAGTTGAGGATTTCGGGTTGCACCCAGAACTCGTCGCTTTCGGGGTTTTCCTTTTCGAAGATCCCCTTCTGGGTCGTATAGTAATCATACCAGGCAGCATCGTACGGACGGTAGCCGCCAATGGAACCGTAGCTCACACGCATCGTAAAGTTGGCGTCCGAAGCGAAAGCCTTCTCCGAGTGCATCTCTTTCAGGCCGGCAAAATAGAGGCGTTCGCCCTTAGCGATATCGTAATAAGAATCACCCGTGAGCTGTTGCAATTCGAAAAGGGAGATGAGGACGGACAGGCTCAACTCGGCAGCCGGGTCCTTCTTCAGTTTCGCATATTTCTTCGGGTCCTTCAGCATGGAGGCGATATTGTCGTAAGACAGGATGGATGTCTTCTTGAATACATCGGCGGCATACTTTTCATAATCGCCTTTATACTTTTTGTCCACCTTCTTGTAGATATCCGGAAGATTCTCTGCCGGAACCCGTTCCTTTACGATCTTCATCATAGCCGCCAGCACCTTCCGGTCAAGGCTTGCGTCATAATCCTTGAAGAAAGACTTGATATTGTCTTCGAGGAAGATATCGATTTCTTCAGGGGTAGAACCTTTCACATCCACGCTCTGGATCATGCGCGCCAGCTTCACGATCTCGGCGCCGCTCAGGAACGCTTCGCCCAGGTAGGTGGAGATCTTCTTATATTCACTGGAAGAAGTATATCCCTTTTCCAACAGGTTCAGGACGTCGCCGTACACCTCTTTACGCTTTGCATCCTGTGCCACCCAAGCGGCAAAAGCGGCTTCCTCTTCGCGTTTACGGTCGATCACTTTCAGGTTGGCCAGCCCCTTGTTCATGCCGATCGAGTTTTTCCAGTAGTTGGAGCTGCCGGCATATTTGGAAGCATATTTGATGCGCACCTCGTCGCTCTTCAACATCGCGTCTTTCCAAATCGCCTGCTTGATGCCACGCACTTCGATGCGAGGCTTGTTGCTATCCTCGATACGCTGCTGCACACCCCATGAACAGAGGTAGCGGTCCGTGCTGCCGGGGAAACCGATCGTCATCGCATAATCCTTGTCCTGATAACCTTGCAATGACACTTCAGCCACGTATTTAGGCTGGTATGGCTTATTATCCTTGCTGTAGGCAGCCGGCTTGTTGTCGGCTCCGGCATATACGCGGAACACGGAGAAGTCGCCCGTATGGCGCGGCCACATCCAGTTGTCCGTATCGCCGCCGAATTTTCCGACCGAACTGGGCGGAGCGAATACCATGCGGACATCATTGAAGACATCATAGACGATCAGGAAATACTTATTATTATTGTAGAAAGGCACGACATCGGCAGCCTGGAACTCCGTGTTTCCTACAGAATCGGCCATCGCCTGCCCGATCGAGTCGGCTGCGGCCAGACGCAGGTGCTCTTCCTTGATCGAAGCTATCTGTGAATTAATGCGATCGCTCACATCCACCGTCTCACGCAGGTAGCGGACCGTCAGGCCCGGAACCGGCAACTCTTCTTCCTTACTCTGGGAAACAAAACCGTCTTTCAGGTAGTCGTGTTCCACACTGCTTAACTGCTGGATCGAACCGAAACCACAATGGTGGTTGGTGAAAATCAGTCCTTCATTAGAGACGGTGATACCGCTACATCCTCCTCCGAAGATCACCACGGCATTGGCTACACACGGGTCAGTTTCACTGTACAATTGTTCGTAAGACGGAGTAAATCCCAACTCCTTCATCCTCTCCAGGTTTTGTTTATTCAACTCTTTCAGTACCCACATGCCCTCATCGGCAAACACTTGGCCTGAAGCAACGAGAAGCAGTAACACTGCCCACAACTTCTTCATACGATTCATTCTTTGTTCGTTATTCAATAATTAATTTGATTTTCTTTTGTTCTACACGCGCGGCAAGCCATTTCTTGATCTTTTCCTGTTCCGCCTCACGTACTTTTTCTTTGCTTTTCAGGTAGACTAACAGGACGGTATCGGGTTTAATGCTATCCATATCCATCAGATAGGTATGCGCACAAGAGACTTCCTTGATATAAGGGAAAAGGACTTTCATTTCCGGCATCAGCTCGGACGTAAGATGATTGTAACTGTGATATTTGTTCAGGTCGCGTTTCAGCGAATCGATCTGGAGGGACTGCGCCCGAAGAACCTCTTCGCTATTCTTATACAAGTCCTGCATCAGCAGGCTTTTCAACTCGTTAATGTCGGTGGCTTCCTGCCCGAAACCCTGCTGCACGACAAGGCCCACGTTTTTCAAGCCGTATTTCGGCATCTTGGCACGGGCGTTCGCAATCATCGTCTCCGGCACGGTCTCGCCGATCAGGACTACTTTCACCTCTTTCTTATCGCTGGTATCGGTCACCGTCTTGCTCAATATCTGCGTGTTCGGGAAACTCAACTCATCCGCGACAAACGTCCGCACCCGGTCATTGAAGTAACTGGCCCGGATCAGGTTGTAGCTCAGGAAAAGGCTCGGCACGATGGTAAAGAAAACGATCACCCCGACATATCTCGTCACGATCTTCTCGCGCTGTTTGTTTAAAAAGACCTTCTTCGGGTATTTCAGCAGGCGGACCACCACGTAGGTAGCCAGACTGATAAACACCGTATTGATAAAATAGAGATAGAAAGCACCGAAGAAATAATACAGGTTACCGCTCGCCAATCCGAATCCGGCCGTACAAAGCGGCGGCATCAAAGCCGTAGCGATCGCCACGCCGGGAATCACATTCCCCTTGCTCTTGGTCGAGCTCGCCACGATCCCCGCCAGGCCGCCAAAGAAGGCGATCAAGACGTCATAAACGGTAGGCTGCGTACGAGCCAGCAACTCGCTCTGCGCCTCGCTGATCGGGGAAATCAGGAAAAAGAGCGTCGAAGTGATGACGCTGAATACCGTCGCCGTGGCAAAATTACGGAAGGAACGCTTGATCAGGTCGAAATCGGAGATTCCCAGTCCCAGGCCGAACCCCATGATAGGCCCCATCAGCGGGGAGATCAACATCGCACCGATAATCACCGCCGTCGAGTTCGTATTCAAACCCAGCGAGGCGACAAAGGTCGCAAAGATCAGAACCCAAAGGTTCGTCCCTTTAAACTCTATGCCTTTCCGGATAGACTCGATCGTTTCGAGTTCATCCTCTTTTTCCTGACGGACATCGAAATTACGGACAAAGAAGTCCCTAATCTGCTTGTGCAACAATCCTTTTTCCATCCTATTAAAATCAACGTTTGTATACGAACATCCCGTAAAACGGCCTTTATAATGGCTAACACTCTCTCACAACCGTTTTAACACATCGCCTAAACCGCACAAAGATAGAAATAGTATCTCGAAATAAAAAATAAGAGCTGTGAACATAAAATAAGCGGAGTATATATCCTGATAATTATTGATTTTCACGTAACTTTGCAAATGCACAACACAGAAACGACAACGAACACTCTCAATAAATCCCGGTAAACAAGATGAAATACTACATTCTCCTGATATACTTACTCGCTTTTTCCCTCGCTACGGAGGGAAATACAGCAGTAAAAGATTCACTGTCGGAAGCCTTGCCGTCAGCCTCTTCTCCTCTGCAAAAACTGGAAATCATGACTAATCTGATGGATCTTTCCCGACAGGAAGAACAGGTGGAATATGCCAAACAGCTCTATTGGCTCGCACTTGAAGAAGACGAAGACTATTATAAGGAAGCGGCCCTGACCGAAATCTTGCGCTTTTACGTGAATACCGATGCCAAAGACAGCGCAAAGGTGTATCTCGCCGAAGCCGAAAGGGAGCTGAAAGGGAAAGCACGCGATTTCCTCGTCACGTATATGAAAACGATCATGGATGTCCGTGTTGTCTATTACACCAAAGGCGAAGACCGGATGAAACTGATTGAAAAATACAAACTCCGCCTCGAAACGGAAAAAGACATGCCGGTTCTTGACAAAATATCGAACTATTATCTCCTCGGTATGGCGAACAGCAACCGGGTCGATCCGAAAAACCAGGATGCTATCTATAAAGAGGTATGTTATTACATGAACAACCTGATCGAACTGTCGGACAACATCCCGCTCCGCTATTCGTATCTGTTCCGCCTGAATACGCTCAACATACTAAGCCTTATGGAAGCGACTCCCGAAAATCGGGTGAAAGCCTCCCTCCGCTACTTGAACATGCAAAAGGAATATGCTGACACAAAAGAGATGAAGAAGCGCCCGTACACAAGCAAACGGCATCTGCTGAACGCCTACTCTACTTTGGCTACCGCAGCAGAAACAGTCGGGAAAGATATGGCAACCCACTATTTCAACTACTTCATCGACTTGAACAGGAAATATCCTGAAGATGCTGCATTCTCCGCTGAATATGACCGTTATTTCACTTCGCTCAACTATTATAAGTCAATACGGGATTTCCAGAAAGCCGCAGATTACAACGATTCGGTCATCTATTATTTCCGCCACGGCGATTTCCAGTTCGACCTGACCGAAAACATCGTCCTGACACTAAAAGACAAAATCGACTGTCTCGACAGTCTGCACAGATACAAAGATGCCTACGAAGCCTACAAGGAATATTCCGTACTCCTGGATTCCGCACGCACACGAAGCATGGAAAAAAAAGTCGAAGACCTGGAGATCAAAAAGCATGTGGACGAGCTGGTGGTCGAGAAAAAGGCACTGGAAATAGACCTGCAAAAGAGCCGGAGCCAGTTATATCTATTCCTCGCGTTGCTCATTCTTTCGATCTGCTTCGGAATCTTCATATTCTTCCGCCTAGGAAAGATCAAATCGCTATACAAGGAATTGCAGGAATCGAACCGGCTGGTCATTATCGCCAGTGAAAAGGCACAGGAAAGCGAACGGATGAAGAACGCCTTTATCAAGAATATGTGCCACGAAGTGCGCACGCCGCTAAATGCGATCAATGGCTTTGCCGAACTGATCACCAGCGACGGTATAAGCCCGGAAGAGAAAAAAGAATTCAGCAAGATCATCTATACGAACTGCCACAACATCACCTCCATGATGAACGATGTGCTGGTAATCGCCCAACTGGACAGCAGCAACGAGGTCCTCCCGCTGGAACCGGTCCACATCGGCCTGCTCTGTCACCACGAGATGAACAAATTGAAAAAGTTACAGCAGAAGCCGGATATCCATTACCAGGTCGAAGGTGACAAAAGCAACGACCTGATCTATTCGGACCCGAATCATTTCGGCATTATCATCTCCCATCTGCTGAGCAACGCGAACAAGTTCACGAATCAGGGAAGCATCACGCTCTCCTACCGGCCCGAAGAAGAAGGAAGGATTATGTGTATCTGCGTTACCGACACAGGATGCGGAATTCCGGCAGACAAGAGCGAATGGATTTTCGAACGTTTCACCAAGAACGACGACTTTATCCCCGGTTCGGGCCTCGGCCTCTACCTCTGCCGCCTCATCACCCAACGCCTCAACGGTTCCCTCAAACTGGATACCTGTTACACCGGGGGAGCCCGGTTCATTTTACGGCTTCCAATTAATCCCTACAAATAGCCAACAGGTTTTCTTTTGGCAGACGTGCCCCATAAATCATCATTTAACTAGTTCAGTTTTTCTTAGATGCAAACCTTTTCCCGATATAAGGCAATTCGCTTAACGGAAGATCGCGTCTAATGATGATTGCCAGGAAAATCAGGAGTAGAACCGTGCGATAGCCCAAGCGAAGGATTTCCGAATCGATCCGGGGCAACATCCCAGCTGCATAGAATAAAACCGCTAATATGCCGTAAATAACGGCTGATCTTATATCGTATTGAATCGGGAACTTCTTCTGCCCGATCGCATAAGAAAGAATCATCATCAACAGGTTGCTGGCAAACGAAGCCCAAGCACACGCCATATAACCGTAAACCGGCGCCAGCAACACGATCATCAACACGGTCACCACGCAGCCGATCGTCGAGAAGTAGGCTCCCCATTGCGTCTGGTCGATCAACTTATACCAGAACGACAGGTTAAAATAGATCCCGAAGAACAGTTCGCCCAGCATCACGATCGGCACGACACGCAATCCCGGATAATACTTGGCGTCCACAAAATATTTCAGAATATCCAGATAATACATCACGCCCAAGAAGATAATCAACGAAAAGATAATGAAATACTTCATTGCCTCCGAATATGCTTTCGTATTATCGTCATCCTTATTCTTGGCAAAAATAAAAGGTTCGTAGGCATACCGGAATGCCTGGATAAACATCACCATCACCACCGCCACCTTGAAGCAGGCTCCATAAATCCCCAACTGGGTAGCTGCATAATCCTTATCTTCGAACAGGAAAGGGAACAGAATCTTATCCGCCGTCTGATTGAAAATCCCGGCAATCCCTAAGACCAAGATCGGGAACGAGTATCTCAACATCTGTTTCAACAACACGAAACTGGCTTTCTCGCGCAACCCGGGTATCATATCCGGCACCAAAAGCAAGAATGTCACCACCGAAGTAACCACATTGCTGACAAAGATATACTCCACCTGATAGCCGGGCACATAAAACCAGCCTATCAACCTCGGCGCACATTCATACAGCCACGGGCAAGCGATCAGGAAGAATATTACCAATACGATATTCAGGAATATATTCAGCAGCTTGATCGCCGCAAAGCGAACCGCCTTCCCCTGATACCGGAGGAAAGCAAACGGAATACAACAGAAGGCATCCACCGCCACAATCCCCGCCATCATCCCAATATATTCAGGGTGCGCACCATATCCCAGAAAGTTACTGACCGGCGTCAGCGCACTGAACACAAACACCATAAACAGGACGGAAGTGAATGCCAGACTGAACAACGTCGTCGCATATACCCGCATCGGGAGCTTGATCTCCTTCTTGTTCATAAACCGGAAAAAGCCGGTCTCCATCCCATACGTCAATATCACCATCAACAAGGCTGTCCAGGCATACAGATTCGTCACAATCCCGAAATCGCTCTCGGTAGCCAATACACGCGTGTACATCGGAACCAGCATCCAGTTCAGGAATTTCCCGACAATGCTGCTGACACCATAAATTGCGGTCTCTCCTGCGAGACGCTTCATTCCTCCTGCCATAACTTAAAAACAATTGACAATTGATAATTGACAATTAAAATAACGAACTTTGTATTCCATCGGGGCGAAGCCGTCCCAAATGGGTATAAGCCAACTCCGTCACCTCGCGGCCGCGGGGCGTACGTTTGATAAAGCCTTCTTTGATAAGGAAAGGCTCGTAAACCTCTTCCAGCGTTCCGGGATCTTCTCCCAGGGCAGTCGCGATAGTCGTCAATCCTACCGGTCCGCCGTTAAACTTGTCGATGATAGTCGTCAGCAACTTATTGTCGATCTGATCCAGGCCGTAACGGTCGATGTTCAATGCCTCCAGGGCATAGCAGGAAATCGCCTTATCGATCTCTCCGGATCCTTTCACCTGTGCAAAATCACGCACACGACGCAGCAACGCGTTCGCTATACGGGGTGTACCACGACTACGGGAAGCAATCTCGCGTGCAGCACTCAACTCGCATTTCACATTCAGGATATCGGCACTGCGCAGCACGATCTTCGTCAGCGTCTCCATCTCATAATATTCGAGGTGCATATTGATCCCGAAACGCGCCCTGAGCGGACTTGTCAGCAAACCGCTGCGAGTCGTCGCCCCCACCAGCGTAAACGGAGCCAGGTCGATCTGGATGGAACGGGCGCTCGGCCCTTTATCGATCATGATATCGATCCGGTAATCTTCCATCGCCGAATACAGATATTCCTCCACAATCGGACTCAACCGGTGGATCTCGTCGATAAAAAGGACATCGTTCTTCTCCAGCGAAGTCAGCACTCCCGCCAGATCGCCCGGTTTATCCAGCACCGGCCCGGAAGTCACCTTGAAGCCGACTCCCAATTCATTCGCTATAATGTTGGATAATGTAGTCTTTCCCAATCCGGGAGGTCCATGCAACAGCACATGGTCGAGCGCCTCCTTACGCATCCGGGCCGCCATCACGAAAATCTTCAGATTCTCGACCACTTTGGCCTGTCCGCTGAAGTCATGAAACGAAAGCGGACGAAGCGCATTCTCATACTCCCGTTCGCTCTCCGGAACCCGTGCATCCCTTATATCAAATTCATCTTCCATACTCTTATTACTTTGACTGGCAAAGATAATAAGAATTACCGGGTTCTGAACTTGTGTCACCGGAATATCGGGACAAAGATAGAAACTTGCAGATCACGTGTCCGTCCCGATTTCATATAAGGGACTCCTTTCATTACATTGCAAGTTCCATGTTTGTATGTCAGGGCCAGATCGAAGTATTTGAAAGCATAGGCGGCTTTGACGACGACCGGCACGTCAAAGGCAGATTTGATTGTCTTCCCAATCATAATATTATCCTTAAAATGGAGAGTAGGCTCAACTCCTACTCCTACCTTCAGCCTCCCGATCAGATTATAATTCAAAACTCCGTTCAAAGCCATGTAATTCCTTGCAAACTTACTTTTGTAACCTTTAACGGGAGTCGCTTTATTGCCAACCGAGGCAATTTCTCCCCGCTTCTGCCCATATAATAAAGTTGCATCCACCGATAAACGGTGTTTCAATTCGAACTGCAACTGATATCCCACATGAAAAGAAGGCTTCATATCCGGTATATTAAACCCAACGTTGCCTTTAGACATCGCCTCATCCTTATACCAATCCATCGAAACACCACCTATTACCCCACTTTTCACTTTCCCATTTTGTGCGGAAACAGATAAACACACTAAACTCAACAATAAAAACATCACACTCTTTTTCATATCAACTCTCTTTTATTGGTTTGACTTTGTTGACATGACCGGGAAAATGAGAAAAACCCCTATCAAATATTACTAAAAATATTTCCTTTCAAACCCTGTCTTTGAAATCTAAAAAAATCATTTCATAGCATATCGTAAAGCAAACGATTGTGCAAGGCCAAGCTTTTAATGCGTATGGTCCGATAATATGATGTCGAATGCCGGGAGGAACTAATTCGGTAGAACATAAAGCAACAAAAATCAAGGTCGTAAAAAAGAGATAACGATTATATCTTTTATGGACAGAAGGGCTGCAAATATACCAAATAGCGACACCAATCATCAACGTGATATAACCACTTGCTTCACTTCCTGTACTAAACAACACGACATACAACAATACATTAGCTAATAGCATGAGCCGAAAACGGAGATATTTATATTGCTGAATTCTGAAATAAGGGATAAAGAATAGGATCAGTCCCGGTATAATCAGCCACAAATCACTATATAAAGAACAGCCTGTGAGCTTACGTACGATTCCTAATAAAGAAATATTTTGAGATATGGCGAACATATTGAGGCCATTTTTGATTTCCAACCGTTCCAACCACGCAATATATTGCGAAGAAATATAATCTGTCCCCGGAGAGAAGAATATCGGCAAAACCAAAAACAAACATCCCCAAAAAACGCAGGAAAATACAAGACGCAATTTGTGTTTTGAAAAAAAGAAAAAAGCTAATCCTACAATCGGATATATTTTTATTAATGTTCCCAATAAAATCAAGCAAGAAGCCCAAAATTCTTTTTCTTTCTCAATTAAAACAAAAGAGAGAATAATAAATGCTGCCACAGAGATATTAAATTGTTGTACCCCCTGCGCCGTCATTAACTCACACAAAGAATACCAATAAACTATAATCCTCTGACTCTCATTGAAAGGTAACTGACGAATAGCATAAAAAAGAAAATATGTATTCATTAAAATCCAAAAAATCATCCCCAACCATTCAGGCAAGATAGAAAATGGAGCAATCACAAGCGCAAAGATCGGACCATAATGGTTTACATCATAATATTCGGTAGGATACTCCACATATAAATGTAATCCGTTAATTACGTGAGGAAAAACATTTTCAAATATCTTATAGTTATTATATTTACCTATCAGCAATTTGACTATTGCATAAATTAGTCCAGAGGACATCCATATCCAAAAGACCGTTCTTTCTCTATGAAAAACAGTCTTTTGAAATATATGTGATAAAAAGTTGATCTCTTTTACAGCTTTCATGTCAAAACCAATATCGCTTAAGCGAAAAACTTCAACAGCAAGTCTTTGTTGTTGTCTTCAATTCATGCTTGAATAGGTTGCTCAGGGATAATAGACTTAGGAGCAGTATCCCACTACCCTTTCAGATATATTCGTTTCTTGGCAAAGCAAGGAAACGAAAATGTCGCTATTAACAGTAAACATCCAATTTTTCTAAATGTCTTCATATTATGTTTAATATTTTCAAATGTAAACATAGAGGGAATTATTGGATGCAACAAATCGGTATATGGACAACCTTCTTTTTATATGGACAAAATTATTTCTCAGCTGCTATAAAACTGATAATAAAATACATAAACTTACTTCATATAGCTTACGCAAACGATCTAAATCCTTCCAAAATCCTTTTTTAATGCTCTTTACCTGTATATTCCACACTTCCGAAGACAAAACTGTCCCTATTTTTATACCCATATCTACTCTATTACCATCCTTTTTGTAGGATACACCCATTTATATCGCTTCCTTTTTGATTCGGACACAGCTTCCGCCGAGTACGACTTCGGAACTTATTGGCCGAATCGGAACTGACTCCCAAAAGAACAGCCTCCTCGTTTAAGTGCAAATCCAAGAAACTGAGATAACAGATCTTGGTTTCTGTTTTTGTCAGACCCAACGTATTTTCTTTCATAAAAACGCTGACATTCGGAAAAAGGGAATCAATCAGACGAATCAGGCTTCTCCATTCCTCTTCGTTTAGTTTTTGTTCGATATCAGGTTTTACTTTCCGACAGCGCTCTTTCATTGTTTCAAATAAAGAGGATTGCTTCAATTTTTCCACCCTTAATACGGTGATTTCTTTCTTATATTCACTTGTATCCTCATGCGCAGCAGCTTTCCTTTCCATCTCTGCCGTTAACTCCCGAAGGCGACCTTCCTGTTCCGTTTCTTGCTTCTCATGCCGATTTTTTTCCTCTTCTAAAAACTGTTGCTGCCGATTTATTTCAAGCCGTCTTTTCCTATCCCTCAACTGATAACCCACAATCAACAAAAGGCAAATGATAACAGCCAAAGCAAACAAAAACTGTTTCTCTGCAACAAGTTTTTTATTGTCTTGAACGACAGTGACCACATCATGCCGTTTCTCTGCATCAATAATATCTACCTGTTTTTGTTGATCATATAAAGAATCTTTCTTTGCCTGATATTGTTCCAAAAGAGAAAGCGCTTTTTCTGTATCACCAGCTTCTTTTTCGATAAGGTAACCTAAATAGAAGCAATCGATCGATGTATAAGGGTTCAATGACGGACCTGTGGCTAATGCTAAATAATAGCGGGCTGAATCAAGGAGGCTTTCATTATAATAGAGATCACTCAAAGCCAGATAAGAGGGAACTTGATCCATCGTATCAGAACTTAAACTTCTACTATAATAGGCTCTCGCTTTTTCCACATCGCCCATTAAGTCATAAATATTTCCCAAACCATTAGAAATCGAACTAATCCCCCTTAAATCTTGAAACCTTGTAATAACAGAATCCGCTATTAACATATAGTGAAGCGCCAACGACAAAGAATCGTCAAATGCCCATGTTTTAGCCACATCTCGCAGGGCAAAGGCATAACTCCGCTCGTTACCGGCCTGCTTAAAAAATTCTGCCGCTTCTTCAAACTTCCTCCGCTCTTCGCTTCTTTGGCCCGTATAAGTGTACAAGTCTGCCATATAGCTACAGATATACCCTGCTACATCATATAAATACTTCTCTTTTGCCAACGACAACGCATCAGAATAAGCCTTCATTGCCGGGATAAAAAGCTTATCTTTCACATACGAACGCCCTAAATAAAGCCCCATCCAAGCCTGTTGTTCCGCGGCCCCATGACTTTTATACCCAACCAACGCCCGGTCGAGTTGTTCGGTATATAGCATATCTTTGAAGAGTTTATCCGCCGCCCGGCAATACAGCATGCACCAACGTGCAAACTGCCGCTCGTTCAACCTATCGGGAGTTTTTACCTCATTCAATAAGATATAAGCGCTATCCGGATTTGCTTCTAAAAGTATTTCTGCCCGGTCCATCGTTTCCGATGCGATCCGGTCTCCTACACACGAAAAGAAGAGACTGACGGGCAACAAGATAAGCAAGAATATTTTTTTCATACGGATATATTGTTAGACAGGTTGTTTTCAGGAGGGAAAGGTACGCATTTTTATAATCAGGACAACCCTTTTAACTACTCGATTTATCATAAAAACAGGTTCGTTGCTGTCAATTTGATTTGTTTTTAAGATTTCTGACGATATTAACATTCCTGTTTTCAGGCTTCTTAGCTTAAAGAGCAACCGTTTTTGAAACTCTTTTTCCAAATCATCCGAATGATTTTCCCGAACAATGCGAAACATCACCCATAAGCCCATCACACTCTTTCCAGGGCCGGGTGAAGAGAACCTGAAGAAATATCTGAAAGGTCTGAATGTACATCCGTTCGTCATATGCAAGTTGATGCGTGGTCATACAGGCAGGGACTATATGTCACCACAGCAAAAAGCATCCTCAAGCATGTAGATGAACTGGCCTTTGAGATCAGAAATATTCAACAGGGCAAGCATTACCTTGCTATGCAATAAACTTATTAGCTTTAACACATGGCCTACCCCGAAAGTGACGAAAAACTAATGTTTTTGCAAAAACAACCATCATACTATCATATCCGTTTGTATATTGTTTTAAACCAATATGTTATGGCATGATAGTTGCCATTTTGAACTATCATTCATCTATCATAACCATCATGGCGAAAGACGATAACATGCTGTGTATCAATTATACGATAAAAACAGGGACCGTTCGGGAACAGATGCGAAACCTGTTAAAACGGCTTCTTTTTTCATCAAGACAGGCTTTTCTTTTGTCAAAAACAGCTTGCAAAGCCGCTTGAGACCCGGGTGTACCCATCATAGAGACCCGGGTGCGGGAGAGGTGCAGACCCGGGTCTGCGCGAAGCCGTTCCGGGAATGCAGAGAAGTTTATCCGCTATACCAGGGGCACTTTTATGCCCAGTTTTTGCATCTTATCCAGCGAAAAGAGGCATTTTTATGACAAAAACGCCCCCGTTTTGTCAATGGCTATTCTGCTTATGTAAACATAAACAGTGCATTATCATCCATATAAATAAACATTCAAGTAAAAAGCATGATGGTAGGATGGAACCTTCCGGCACGATTACTCTGAATTTTTTATTTTCACAACCATATATTTGAAAAAAATTTACATACTTTTGTGAAGCCATTTCAATATTATAATATTCTATAGCCATGAATACAAAATTTTTACTGTCTTCCGATAATAACAACCGCAATGAACTTCTGAAAAAGAAGATCATCCATTACTATATTGCCAATGGCGATGCGACCATTGCCGATCTGGGCCGTGAAATGGACCTGAGTATTCCGACCGTCACCAAACTGGTCGCCGAGCTTCAGGACGACGGCTATATATCCTGGACTTCGGAAAGCAGGAAACCAACGGAGGACGCAAACCGAACATCTATGGCCTCAATCCGGCATCCGGATATTTCGTGGGAGTCGATATGCTGAAAGACAAGTTGAATATTGCAGCGATCGACTTCAAAGGCGACAAAGTACAACTCGAAGAAAATATCCCATACCAACTTGAAAATACACCAGCCTCGCTGGAGCAATTCTGCAAGATTATTGACGATTTCATCGTTTCATTGCCTGTCGAACGGAATAAGATATTAGCGATTGGAGTCAATATCACCGGCCGCGTGAACCCAGCATCGGGCTATAGTTACAGCATTTTCTATTTCGAAGAGAAACCCCTCGCTCAGATTCTTGAAGAACGGTTGCAGACGAAAGTTTTCATTGAAAACGACAGCCGGGCCATGACCTACGGCGAATATATGAAAGGAGTCGTACAGGGAGAAAAGAACATTCTGTTCGTCAATATGGCGTGGGGACTAGGTCTAGGTATCATCATCGACGGCAATTTATACTACGGGAAATCCGGCTTCTCCGGGGAGTTTGGACATTTTTGCATGTTCGAAAACGAAGTGCTATGCCATTGCGGCAAGAAAGGCTGTCTCGAAACAGAGGCTTCCGGATCGGCTTTCCACCGTATCCTGATAGAACGTTACCGGGAAGGCAGCAACACCATACTCGCCGGGAAACTGGACAGCGGAGAGGAAATCTCGCTCGGCGACCTGCTCGAAGCAGTGCGGAAAGAGGATGTACTTTGCATCGACATCCTCGAAAAAATGGGCGTAAATTTAGGAAAAGGTATTGCCGGACTGATGAATATTTTCAATCCGGAACTGGTCATACTGGGCGGAACACTTTCACTGGCAGGCGAGTATATCAGTTTGCCGATCAAGAGCGCCATCCGTAAATATTCGCTTAACTTAGTCAATCAGGACACAGAAATCAAAATATCCAAATTAGGAGAAAGAGCAGGCGCATTCGGAGCATGTCTCTTATCAAGAAGTAAGCTACTCGGTATGATACATTATTAATAAAACATTCTTTTCTTTAGGCCATTATCTATAATAATATTTTAATCAAGGCTATATTATTAAAATATTTTATTTATATTTGCCGGGTATTTAAAAAAATACCAGACAATAAAACACATTAAATCGCTCAGATAATGGAAAAGATTAAAGGCTTAATTGATGCACCTTTCACACCGTTCTACGAAAACGGAGAAGTAAATTACGAACCGATAGAAGCATATGCCAAGCTTCTGGTCAAAAACGGTTTAAAGGGAGTGTTTATCAACGGATCTTCGGGAGAGGGCTATATGCTGACCGACGAAGAGCGCATGAAACTGGCTGAAAGATGGGTAGAAGTGGCGCCTTCCGGATTCAAGGTCATCGTACACGTAGGCAGCACCTGCGTAAAAGCAAGCCATAAGCTGGCTGCGCATGCCCAAAAGATCGGAGCCTGGGGAATCGGAGCCATGGCCTCTCCTTTCCCGAAAGTGAATCGGATAGAAGAACTGGTGAAATACTGCGAAGAAATCGCTTCCGGAGCACCTGAACTTCCTTTCTATTACTATCACATCCCGGCTTTCAACGGCGCTTTCCTACCGATGGTCGAACTGCTGAAAGCGGTAGACGGGCGTATCCCGAACTTCGCCGGTATCAAATATACATATGAAAGCCTTTACGAATACAACCAATGCCGCTTATATAAAGACGGCAAATTCGATATGCTTCACGGACAGGACGAAACAATCCTTCCATGCCTGGCAATGGGCGGTGCACAAGGCGGCATCGGCGGGACAACCAACTACAACGGCAAAGAACTGACCGGGATACTCGAAGCCTGGGCTGCCGGAGACCTCGAAACAGCACGCGAACGCCAGAACTTCTCACAGGAAGTGATCAACGTGATCTGTCGTTATCGCGGCAATATCGTGGGTGGCAAGCGGATCATGAAGCTGATCGGACTCGATTTAGGTAAAAACCGGACACCGTTCCAGAATATGACAGATGCGGAAGAGACCGCTATGAAAGCCGAACTGGAAGCGATTCATTTTTTCGACAGATGCAATAAATTCTAAATCCATAAACGCCATGAACGACACAACAAAACCGTCCGAATACCTCGGATATTGGGGAGAAAAATACAAAAATGATTTACTGACCGACATTCTGCCTTTCTGGCTGAAATACGGTATCGATCATGAGAACGGAGGCTACTTCACTTGTTTGGACCGGGACGGTTCGCTGCTGGACACAAACAAGTCGGTCTGGTTCCAGGGACGGTTCGCCTTTATTCTCGCTTATGCTTACAACAACCTCGAAAAACAGGCCGAATGGCTGGAAGCCTGTAAAAACGGGATCGACTTTATCGAGAAATATTGTTTCGATACAGACGGCCGCATGTTTTACGAGGTGACGAAAACAGGAACTCCCGTACGAAAACGCCGATATGTATTTTCCGAAACGTTTGCCGCAATCGCCATGGCTCAATATTCGATCGCTTCGGGTAACAAGAGCTATGCTGAAAAAGCAGTCAAGCTGTTCAAACAGATTCTCTATTACAAAAACACACCGGGCGCATTAGAGCCCAAATTCAGAGAAGGATTCGTTGCAAAAGGGCATTCCTTTTGCATGATCCTGATCGATACTGCCGCCCGCATCCGGGAGGCAGTAGATGATCCTGTCCTGACACGTCAGATCGACGAGTCGATAGCCGAACTACGTCGTGATTTCATGAAGCCGGAGTTTAAGGCCATCCTCGAAACGGTCGGGCCGAACGGCGAATTTATCGATTCGATTCCCGGCCGGACCATCAATCCGGGCCATTCCATCGAAACGGCATGGTTCATCCTCGAAGAGGCCAAGCACCGGAACTGGGACCCGCAGCTGAAGCAGATAGGGCTCACGATCCTGAACTGGTCCTGGGAATGGGGTTGGGACAAAACACACGGTGGAATCACCTATTTTAGGGATTGCAAGAACCGTCCGCAGCAGGAATACTGGCATGACATGAAGTTCTGGTGGCCACAGTGCGAAGCCATCATCGCCACGTTGTATGCCTATGAAGCCACAGGCGATCCCAAATACCTGGAAATGCACAAGCAGATAAACGAATACACGTATGCCCGTTTTCCAGACAAGGAATACGGCGAATGGTTCGGCTATTTCCATTACGACGGGACGCTCTCGCAGCCGGCAAAGGGAAACATGTACAAAGGTCCGTTCCATATTCCCCGGATGCTTTTGAAATGTCATCTTTTATGTAAGGAAATTCAGGGCTATGACAAACAATAAGAAATACTATCCCTGGATCGTTGTCGCTCTGCTTTGGGGCGTGGCTTTGTTAAACTACATGGACAGACAGATGCTTTCAACCATGAAGTCTGCCATGATGATCGATATTACCGAACTGGAATCAGCCACGAACTTCGGACGCCTGATGGCGGTATTCTTGTGGATATACGGCCTGATGAGCCCGGTCGCCGGCATGATCGCCGACCGGATCAACCGGAAATGGCTGATCGTCGGCAGTCTCTTCGTCTGGTCGTTCGTCACGCTGATGATGGGATATTCGACTGATTTCAACCAAATTTATATTCTCCGCGCCATTATGGGAGTCAGCGAAGCCTTGTACATCCCTGCCGGACTTTCGCTGATCACGGACTATCATCAGGAAAAAACGCGATCATTAGCTGTCGGAATCCACATGACCGGGCTCTACACCGGACAGGCATTGGGTGGCTTCGGAGCAACGATCGCAGGAGCATACAGCTGGGAAACGACTTTCCACTGGTTCGGGATTATCGGAATCGCGTATAGTCTGGTATTGATTCTTTTCCTGAAAGAGAAAAAAGATCATACGGTCGCCAAGCTTGACTCGGAACCCGGCCCGAAAGAGAGTCCGGTAAAAGCGGCTATAAAAGGAATGGGGATGTTGTTCGTCAACATTTCATTCTGGATCATCCTGCTCTATTTCGCCACTTCGAGTTTGCCGGGTTGGGCTACTAAAAACTGGCTGCCGACTTTGTTTTCGGAGAATTTGTCCATCGATATGTCGGAAGCCGGGCCATTGTCCACCTTCACGATCGCGATCTCTTCCTTCATCGGAGTGATTGCGGGCGGTATCTTGTCCGACAAATGGATTCAGCGGAATGTACGGGGACGCATTTATACCGGTTCCATCGGGCTTGCCTTGACCATTCCGGCACTCCTGCTGTTAGGATTCGGCGACAGTTTCGCCATGATTGTAGGCGGCGGACTCTGTTTCGGTATCGGTTTCGGTATTTTCGACGCCAACAACATGCCGATCCTCTGCCAGTTCGTATCGCCACGCTACCGGGCGACCGCCTACGGCATTATGAACATGACCGGGGTATTTGCCGGAGCGATCATCACAAAACTGTTGGGCGAGTCGACGGATGCCGGTAACTTAGGGCATGATTTCGCAATGATGGCCAGCTTGGTATTCGTAGCCTTAGTGGTGGAAGTCATCTTCTTACGTCCGAGAACGGTCAACATGACCGACAAGTAAAACCTGTAAGGTTTCCAAAGGTATTGACTTTTCCTGCAAATGTCATTATCTTTGGAAATCCTATTTTATAATAACCCAATCAACAAAAAACATCATGAGAAAAATCTTTCTTTACTTCAGCCTCCTTCTCTTCATGCAAACAGCCTTTGCCGCCGACAGCTTGTTTGTCAGAAAGCCGCAGATCCCGATACTGATTGACCGGACAGACAATATCCTGGTGGAAATGCGTGTACAGGCACACAAAGGGGATGTACTCAACAAGCTTTCCCTGCAATTCAAAGAAGGAATCGACTTAAACGACATAAAGGCTCTACGCTTTTTCTATAGCGGAACGGAAGCGACCTCCCGGCAGGGAAAGCATTACCGTCCGGTTTCCTACATTTCCAGTCACGCAGAAGGCAAGACAAAGGCTGCTAATCCCGCCTACTCCATCAAGCAGAGCGAAGTAACTGATATCACCAATGTCGTGACCTTCACCAGTAACCAGCCGATGGTGGAAGGAGTCAACTACTATTGGATCAGTATCGAGATGAAACCGGAGGCTTCCCTGTTAACGACCTTTACTGTCCAGATGCCGATGGCTGAAATCAATAATATGCCGGCGACAATTGTCTGGGACGGCAAATCAGATGTCCGCCGCATGGGAATCGGTGTCCGCCACGCCGGTGACGACGGGGCTTCGGCCTACCGTATTCCGGGGCTGGTAACGACCAACAACGGGACGCTTCTGGGCGTGTACGATATCCGCTACAACAGCAGTGTGGACCTGCAGGAAATGGTCGATATAGGGGTAAGCCGCAGCACCGACAAAGGACAGACCTGGGAACCGATGCGTGTTGCGATGACGTTCGGCGAAACGGGCGGCCTGCCTCACGCACAGAACGGTGTGGGAGACCCGTCTATCCTAGTGGATGAAAAGACAAATACGATCTGGATCGTTGCTGCCTGGACACATGGCATGGGGAACGGACGCGCCTGGTGGAATTCCATGCCGGGTATGTCGGCCGACAGCACCGCCCAGCTGATGCTCGTCAAAAGCGAAGACGACGGCAAGACCTGGAGCCAGCCGATCAACATCACCCCGCAGGTGAAAGATCCTTCCTGGTACTTCCTGTTGCAAGGACCGGGCCGGGGTATCACGATGAAAGACGGGACGTTGGTTTTCCCGATCCAGTTCATCGACTCCACCCGTATACCGAACGCCGGTATCATGTACAGCAAAGATCGGGGAACCACCTGGCATCTGCATAACCTGGCACGTACGAACACGACCGAGGCGCAGGTAGCCGAGATCGAACCGGGTGTCCTGATGCTGAACATGCGTGACAACCGGGGAGGCAGCCGCGCCGTGGCCACCACCCGCGATTTGGGCAAGACCTGGTATGAACATCCGTCCAGCCGCAGTGCCCTGCAGGAACCGGTTTGTATGGCAAGCCTCATCCACGTGGACGCTAAAGACAACATCACGGGGAAAGACCTGCTGATCTTCTCCAACCCGAACACGACGAAGGGACGTAACCATATTACCATAAAAGTAAGTACCGACGGAGGCATGACCTGGCCGCTTTCCAACCAAGTGACACTGGACGAAGACGAAAGCTGGGGTTATTCTTGCCTGTCCATGATCGACAAGGAGACAGTCGGCATCTTCTACGAATCGAGCGTCGCCCATATGACTTTTCAAGCTGTCAAACTGACCGATCTGGTCAAGTAGTCCTGCATGAAACGCATACTCTTCATATTGATAAGTTTATATATAGGGATATTGGCTGCACAGGCAGCCAATATCCCTCATTTGCTTCCATGGCCGCAGAAAGTGGCATGGAACGGGAAAAAGTTTCAATATAGGGGAACTTTTGTTTCCCTTACGGAAAACTTTTGTTCCATAGGCATGGAACAACCGGCAGGCAATAAGATAACGGGCAATCCGTCAAGCCATCCGGCACTATCGGTCAAATGGGTGGAGGATTTCCCCGATATCCCTCTCAATCGCAACGAAGCCTATAAACTGCGTGTCACATCAAAAGGAGTGGAGATCGAAGCCATCACCGAAACGGGCGTTTACAGGGCAATCCAGACATTACGCCAATTGACGGAAAAGAAAGGCAACGGCATTGCAATCACCGGATGCGAGATCACCGACTGGCCCGCCTTTCGCATCCGCGGCTTCATGCAGGATGTAGGACGCACCTATATCTCGACGGACGAATTGAAACGGGAAATAGCGATCCTGGCACGTTACAAGATAAACGTCTTTCACTGGCACCTGACGGAAAATCAGGCATGGCGCCTGCAAAGCAAGGTGTTCCCAATGCTGAACGACAGCGTCAACACGACCCGCCAGCCGGGGAAATACTACACGCTGGAAGAGGCACGGGAATTGGCCGCTTTCTGCAAGCAACATCATGTCCTGCTGATCCCGGAGATCGACATGCCGGGACACAGTGCCGCTTTCGTCCGTACTTTCCGCCATGACATGCAAAGCCCAGAAGGGATGAAGATACTGAAACTCCTGATCGACGAGGTTTGCGAAACGTTCGATGTCCCTTACCTGCATATCGGGACAGACGAGGTGCAGTTCACCAATCCGGATTTCGTACCCGAAATGGTCGCTTATGTCCGCTCCAAGGGGAAAAAGGTGATCTCCTGGAATCCGGGATGGTACTACAAGCCGGGAGAGATCGACATGACGCATCTGTGGAGCTACCGAGGAAAAGCCCAGAAAGGGATTCCGGCGATCGACTCCCGTTTCCACTATCTGAACCATTTCGACACGTTTGCCGACCTCTTCGCCCTCTACAACAGCCGCATCTACAACGAGCTGCAGGGCAGCGATGATCTGGCAGGCACGATCCTGGCAATCTGGAACGACCGGATGATCCAGCCGGAAGCCGATATCGTCAAACAGAATAATTTCTACCCGAATATGCTCGCCATGGCCGAACGTGCGTGGAGAGGGGGTGGAACTGAATATTTCGACAAGCAAGGAACGGTTTTACCATCGGAAGACAGCGAGTCGTTCAAGTCTTTCGCTGATTTCGAGAACCGCCTGCTCTGGCATAAGGAACATTGTTTCGGGGGATATCCGTTCGCTTACGTCAAACAAACGAACGTCAAGTGGCGTATTACGGACGCATTCCCGAACCAAGGCGACCTGACGGCATCATTCCCGCCCGAAAAGGAGTTGAAATCCCACTATACATACGAAAACAAGATGTATGGGACACAGGATGCGATCGGCGCAGGCATCTACCTCCGCCATGTCTGGGGGACGCTTGTTCCAGGGATCTACAAAGAGCCGCAAGAGAACCACACGGCGTATGCCTGGACCTGGGTCTACTCGCCTAAAGCACAGGATGTAGGCGCCTGGATAGAGTTTCAGAACTACAGCCGTTCGGAAATGGACTTGCCGCCACTTCCGGGAAAATGGGATTACCGGGAAAGCCGAGTGTGGGTCAACGACCGGGAAATCCTGCCTCCGGTATGGACGGCAACGCACCGGACCAAATCCAACGAGGTGCTGCTCGGCAACGAGAATTGTGTCGTGCGTCCTCCCATGCCTGTCCATCTGCAGAAAGGATGGAACAAGGTATTCATGAAACTTCCGGTCGGAAAGTTCACCGCGCCGGAAATCCGCTTGCCGAAGTGGATGTTCACATTCGTATTTGTCACACCGGATGGTGAAAAGGCTGTGGACGGCCTGGTCTATTCACCCGATAAGAAACGATAAGCAAATGAAAAATATCCTGCTCTGTTTATTCATCGTATTTAGTGCCACGATCCAGGCGCAAAAGATCAAGGTGGCCTGTGTAGGCAACAGCGTAACGTATGGTCACGGAATTGAGAACCGCGAAAAGAACAGTTATCCCGCCCAGCTCCAACGGATGTTGGGCAACGAATACGAAGTCGCCAACTTCGGAAAAAGCGGGGCGACGCTATTGCGAAAGGGACACCGTCCTTACAACGAGCAGGAGGAATGCAAGGCCGCCCTCGACTTTGCCGCCGACCGGGTCGTCATCCACCTCGGACTGAACGACACCGATCCGCGCGACTGGCCGAATTACCGGGATGACTTCACGAAGGATTATCTGACCCTGATCGATGCTTTCCGACAAGCGAACCCGAAGTGTGAAATCTGGATCTGCCGCCTGACGCCGATCTCCCACCGCCATACGCGCTTCAAATCGGGCACACGCAACTGGTACTGGCAGATACAACAAAACATTGAAGATATCGCAGTACTCGCCCACACCGGACTGATTGACCTGCATACAGAACTTTATGACCGCCCTGACCTCTTGCCCGACGCCTTGCATCCCACAGCCGAAGGAGCCGGAATCATCGCACGGACGGTCTACCGGGCATTGACCGGAAATTACGGTGGTCTCCAAATGCCCGTGATCTATTCGGACAATATGGTACTCCAACGGGAGAAACCGCTCCGGATAGCCGGAACAGCCAATGCCGGAGAAAAAGTGACGGTCAGCATCGCCGGACAGAAAGGTGAAGCGATAACGACCTCGGACGGGAAATGGTCGGTCATCCTGCCACCGATGAAGGCAGGAGGCCCGTACACGTTGAGTATCTCCGCCGAATCAGGGAAACTGGATTATACGAATATCCTGATCGGCGAAGTATGGCTTTGCTCCGGACAGTCGAATATGGCATTTCAGGTGAGCAGTGCCGTTGACAGCCAACGAAAGGCTTTTCTGGAATTTGCCGCAAGGAAACCGCAAATCCGTCTTTTCGATATGAAACCACGTTGGCTGACAAATGCGGTGGAATGGGACATTTCGACACTGGACTCCCTCAACAGGCTCCAATATTACCGGGATACTGAATGGAAGGAATGCAACGAGGAAACGACGAACCGTTTCTCCGCCGTAGCCTTTGCCTTCGGACAGATGTTGTCAGACAGCTTGCAGGTCCCGGTCGGACTTATCCTGAACGCTATAGGCGGTTCACCGGCGGAAGCCTGGATAGACCGCAAAACGCTGGAATTCGAATTCCCCGACATCCTCTACGACTGGAAGCAGAATAATTTTATCCAGGACTGGACGCGGGAACGCGCCGCCCTCAATATCCGTAAATCGACGAACAAACAGCAACGGCATCCTTACGAGCCTTGTTACTTGTACGAATCCGGTATCCAGCCGCTCGAAAAGTTCCCGATACGGGGTATCATCTGGTATCAGGGAGAATCGAACGCTCACAATATGGAAGCACATGAGAAGTTGTTCCATCTTTTGACAAAAAACTGGCGGGAGAACTGGGCGGAAGAATTGCCTTTCTATTATGTGCAACTATCCAGCATCGATCGTCCCAGCTGGCCTTGGTTCCGGGACAGCCAGCGCCGGATGCTCCAATCGATCCCCAACAGCGGCATGGCGGTCAGCAGCGACCATGGCGACTCCCTGGATGTCCACCCGCGCCACAAACGGGAGATAGGGGAACGCCTCGCTCACTGGGCACTCAACAAGACATACGGGCACGAGATCCTTCCTTCCGGTCCACTCTACCGATCGGTGATATTCAAGGACAGCACTGCCTATGTCACATTCGATTACGGAAAAGGCATGCACAGTTCCGACGGCGACAAACTACGTACTTTCGAGATAGCCGAACACGATGGTTTATTCGTCCCCGCGGAGGCACAAATCATCGATGGAAAGACAGTAAAAGTATGGAGCGGCCAAATCCGGAATCCGAAATTCGTCCGTTACGGCTGGCAACCTTTCACCCGTGCCAATTTAGTGAACGAAGCGGGGTTGCCGGCTTCGACATTCCGTTCGGAAGCGGCTCCGGTCAGCTGGTTTCGGCTGCCTGACCTACCCGGCACTGAAAAAAGCCCGTCATTAGGCGTATCTGCTCCGTTTACCGGTGTCAGTGGCGGGCAGTTGTTCGTGGCCGGCGGATGCAACTTCCCCGGCAAACCAGCGGCCGAAGGGGGAACAAAAGAATACTACTGCAATATATATGCATTAGATATAACCGCCCGATCTCATGCCGGATGGAAAAGGATCGGCAAACTGCCAATACCGCTTGCTTACGGGGCATCGGTCACAACCCCCGAAGGGCTCGTTTGGATCGGAGGAAATAACAATAAAAAGGTCTCCCGACAGGTCTTCTTCGTCAACTGGGACGGGGAAAAACAACAATTGCATATCACCGAACTGCCGCCACTTCCCATGCCGTTGGATAATCTCTCGGCCACATACGCCGATGGTTGCCTGTATGTCGCCGGGGGTAAGGGCAAGCCGCAAACGGTCCCAATAGGTCAGGACGGTTCGCAAACCGCCCCTACGAACCCACTCTTTTCATTACAGCTAACACCGTCGCTTCAAAAGGAATGGGTCCGGCTTCCGGATTTCCCCGGACCTGCCCGAATACAGCCTGTCCTCACGGCACAGCAATCCGAGGATGGCATACGACTTTATCTGGCAGGCGGTTTCCAGCCGGCATCCGCCCATCAGGAAGCCATTGTTTGCACAGATATGCTTTCTTATCATCCGAAGACAAAACAGTGGAGAAATGAAGGATTCCTGCCTTCTTTAGCAGGCGGTTCCCACCGTACCGTTACAGGAGGTTGCGCCATCGCATCAGGCGATAGCTCCATCCTGCTGGTAGGAGGCGTGAACTACGACCGTTTCCGCGACGCCCTAAACCACCCCGAGCCGGATTATCTGCTACATCCTGTCGACTGGTATAAATTCAATACCTCCCTGTTACAATACAATACTTTCACAAAACACTGGACCCACTTAGGCAACTACGAAGAACTGGCACGTGCCGGTGCCGGCATCGCAAACAATGCCAACACGGTAATCATAATTGGCGGAGAGTTAAAACCGGGCATCCGCACACCGGAGGTTAATGCGTTTAAACTAACGTGCCATCCCTGATTCACACCAAAGCCAATTTACGAATATTCGCATCCCAAACCGGTTCCGAAAAAATCAGTCCGACAGCTTCGGCCGGGGTAGAGGCGACCGTCCAAAGTGCTGCATGCTGCGGGCGCATGAAATGCTCGTCGACGGCCCGGCGGAACATCTCCAAAAGAGGATCGAAGTAGCCGTTTATATTCAGGATGACAATCGGGTTGAGATACAAGCCTAACTGTTTCCAGGTAATGACTTCCAACAATTCTTCGAGAGTGCCGCATCCGCCCGGAAGAGCGATCACGGCATCCGAAAGATCAGCCATTCGTTGTTTGCGCTCATGCATACTGTCGACTTCGACCAGATCGGTAAGCCCCTTGTGACACCAATCCTGTTCTACCATAAAACGAGGGATCACACCGGTCACAGTCCCGCCGGCAGCCAGCGCAGCATCCGACACGGCACACATCAGGCCTGAATTGCCAGCCCCGTTGATCACTCTCAGGTTCCGTTCGCCCAACAGATGTCCCAACTCGGTCGCAGCCTCCCGATATGCCGAAGCGACCTGCGTGCTGGAGGCACAATACACGCAAACGGAAGTTATCTTATTTCTTTCTCTTTCCATCTTTCTTTTTGCATTATGATTTTAAAACAAAGGGGATTCAACAAGCCATCAACCGAAATCATCAGACTCAGCGCCTTCCAAAACCACTTATTTTCCCTTATTTATATCATATCCGAACAAGGCGAAATCGCCCAGGCAAGGATCATCCGGGAAGATATGCGACAGGGCCTCGGTTATCTCAAGCGCCGTTTTCAGGGTGGCGGTTCGCTGCTGTGTCAAACCAAGTTCCAGTGAAATTTGGTGAACATGCGTGTCCAGCGGAATAATCAATTGGCGGGGATGAAAGACTGTCTGCCAAATCCCGAAATCGACGATTCCATCGGTCCGGACCATCCAGCGAAGGAACATAGCCAGGCGTTTACAGGCAGAAGTGCCGCCCATCACCGGAATACCGTTTATGCCGGAAAAGAGATCCTGCAATTTAAAAACCGGATTCGGGTAAGAGCTTGCAGCCAATGCATCTTCCAATGAATCATACCGCTGATATATCTCTTTCAACCGATCACAGAGGGCACAGAGGTCCGAATGCGTATAAAAGCGATAAAACGTATCGCGTTTGCCGGCTGGGACATCCGAAACCAGTTCCCAGTATCGGCCGGACAATACCCATTCGTAAGGACTTCCACCCATCCGGCTATGTAACCAGTCCGCCTTGCGGAGGATCAGTTCCCTGCGTCCATAAGAGATCCAGGAAGTGATAAAAGCGGATATTTCGATATCCCGTTTCTCCGTAAACCGATGAGGAAACTGAACCGGATCATCGGGTATAAAAGACCTCACATTATAGATCCCGGCCCATTCCTTCAATTTCGCTTTCAGTTGTTCGTCCATCCCTTACTTCATCTTTAAGAAATACTGACGCCGGTCTTCGGGATAATGCTCGATGGCATAGCGAAGAGCCGTACGCGGAAGCTGTGTCGCATAACGTTCCAGAAAGTCGGTGAGGGTATCCCGATCTCTTTTGCCCACCTCGCGGAGCATCCAGCCTACGGCTTTATGCATCAAATCATGTTTATGCGTCATCAACCGTTCGGCCAACGCCAGCGTATCGGTAAAATCCGAACGGCGGATAAACGCCCAAGTACAGACGATCGAAATCCGCTGTTCCCAAAGATTATCGCTGGCAGCCAGTTCATACAGGACGGAACGGTCCCGGTTCACCAAATATTCGCCGACAATATCCCGGCAGGACAAATCCACCAAATCCCAATTATTGCAGCGGCGGGTATTCTTCAAATAGAAACGATACATCTTTTCCCGTTCAGCTTCCGGTGTCTTCTTATCCTGAAAACGGTAGACCAAAACCAACAGGGCGCAAAGACGGGCCTCATGCCAGGGACTATCCAACAAGCGCTGCAATTCATCGAGAGGCATCGCTTTGTTAGCTTTCGCTATACTGCGAGTTTGCGGAACGACAACCCCTAAAAAGCGGTCGCCTTCGCCATATTGCCCCGGTCCGGTCTTGAAAAATCGGCTCAGATGGGCCGCCTTTTCGGGTGAACCGACCGATTGCAGTTCACTCAGCACAAACTCCGCCGTCATGGACGCAGCACCCGTGACACAGGACGGTCGCCTTCCAAGAATCCGATTACATTGTTGCAAACCGTACGCGCCATGATAATACGCGTTTCCAGTGTCTGCGTCCCAATATGGGGCGTAAGGACGACATTTTCCATTTCCAGCAACTCCGGCGAGGGATAATCGCCGAACTCGAATACATCCAGACCGGCACCATGAATCGTCCCGTCTTTCAACGCCTGCACCAAAGCCTTTTCATCGACCAAAGGACCGCGGCCAGTGTTGATCAGGACGGCCGTCGGTTTCATTTGTTTCAATTCGGCTTCACCGATGATATGGTAGGTTTCCGGTGTATAAGGGGCATTCAGAGAGACGAAATCGGATTGGGAGAGGAGCTCCTCCTTGGAAACGTATGTCACGTTCAGCTTTGTCTCTTCTTCGACATACAGTTGCCGACGGTTATGATAGAGGACTTCCATACCACAGGCATTCGCCCGGCGAGCAAGGGCCTTTCCGATACGTCCCATACCGATAATCCCCAATGTCTTCCCAGTCACATTAATGCCTAAATTCTCCAAGACGCCGACTTTCATGCCAAGACCTTCCCGGCGCAGCTTACGGTCGCATTCGGTAATGCGGCGTGCCACATCGAGCATCAGGCCGAGTGCGAGATTAGCGGTAGGGGCCGTCACGGGGTCGGGGGTATTGGCAACCGTGATTCCTTTCTCAAGGCAGTAGGCGACATCGATATTATTGTAACCGACGGCATAGTTTGCCACCATTTTCAGTTTGGAGGCATGGTCGATCAATTCCTTGTTTACCGGGAAATCGAACATCGAGCACAACACGTCATACTCCGGAATCATCTCTAAAACTTCTTCGTACGTGAAATCTCTTCCTTCGGGAAAAGTAACCTCATACTTGCTTTCCAGCTCGGTAAAACCTTCGCGGAACATGTCGTAAGTAACTAATATCTTTGTCATAACTATTCTTTTTAAATTTGCAAAAATATAAAATTATCCGATGTTCACTTCTTTTCATGGTCACGGATAAACCGGACGGCTAAAGGGAAAGCGGCGGCGCACATACTGCCGTGGTCGAAACCGCCCAACTCGTAAAGGGTCACATCAGGATGGCCGAGCAGTTTGAAAAGGCGGTAGAAATAGGCGGACTCTTCGTAACGGCCATACAATTCCTTTTCACGGTCACCGGAAAGGATCAGAATAGGGGCGCAATCATTCCGGACATGGTACAAGGGAGCCGTTTCGTCGATTGTCGGCTGCAAAGGTTTCAACCCTCGCTGGTTGCGGGTTTCGAAATGAGTGATTACCTGGCCGCTGAAAGGGATGATCCCGGCAAGCTTGTCGGCATCTTTCCCATAACGCGCCAACAGCTTCTTATCCAATCCGACCATATCGACCAGATATCCGCCTGCAGAATGGCCGGCAATATAGATGGAGGAGGTGTCGCCTCCGTATTTTCCTATATTATCGAATACCCAAGCAACGGCGGCAGCGGCATCATCGACGATCTCCATCGTCTTCACATGCGGAGACAAACGGTATTCGACACCTACGACTACCATGCCGTCCGTTAATAACCCGGAAGGGATTTCACGACTCCCGCCGGTCAAACCGCCGCCATGAAACCAAACCACGACCGGCGCATTTTGTACATCCGGCTGGTAAGCAATATCCAGACGACACATTTTAGAAGCATATTCATCACCTGTATTTCCACGGTACGGGACATTACGATCATAGGAATAATTAGCAACGATAGCCATCACAGCAAACCAGGCAAGCAGAAAGGTTAATCCGATTTTATTCGTCATATTATACACTAAATTTGAATTGATTAAACACAAAAAACATCCTCCAAATGTAATCAGCTTTTTACAACTAAACAAACAATCTGCCATTTCGCACAGGGCAACCGCATCAAAATCATAAAGCGTCCATCCGTTTTCGCCACCGATACGGACTAATCATATGAATGTTTTTGCAAAAGCAACTATCATACTATCATATCCGCATGTGTATCGGTTTAAACCAATATATTATGTTATGATAGTTACCGTTTTGAACTATCATTCATCTGTCATAACCATCATGGCAAAAAACGATAACGTGCTGTGTATTAATTGTACGATAAAAACAGGGACCGTTCGGGAACAGGTACGAAACCTGTTAAAACGGCTTCTTTTTTCATCAAGACAGGCTTTTCTTTTGTCAAAAACAGCTTGCAAAGCCGCTTGAGACCCGGGTGTACCCATCATGGAGACCCGGGTGCGGGAGAGGTGCAGACCCGGGTCTGTGCGAGACCTTTACGGGGGTGTGGGGATGTTTATCCGCCATGTTAGAAGTGTTTTTATGCCCTGTTTTTGCATCTTTTTCAAGGAAAAAAGTCGTTTTATATTTAAACGGCCCCGTTTTGTCAATGCTATTTTGGTGCGGTTAGCCTGCCATTTCCCGCCTTCTTTTTCCGATAAAGCCGATTATTTCCTATTTTTGTAACCATTAACAAGTATCTTATTACCTGTCAACAACTACTATGGTTCTAAATTATATCTGGATCGCTTTCTTTCTGATTGCTTTCGTGGTGGCGCTTTGCAAATTAGCCATCGGCGGAGACACGGAAGTTTTCACCCATATCATCAACGCTTCTTTTGCTTCGGCAAAGACAGGGTTCGAGATATCCCTCGGACTGACGGGAGTCTTGGCTCTTTGGCTCGGCATCATGAAAATCGGGGAAAAAGGGGGCGTGATACAGGCCTTTGCCCGGTTGACGGCACCCGTGTTCAGCAAGCTCTTTCCGGGAATACCGAAAGACCATCCAGCAACGGGTTCTATCTTCATGTGCATTTCCGCCAACCTGTTAGGCTTGGACAATGCCGCCACGCCGATGGGACTGAAAGCCATGAAAGAGTTGCAGGAGCTGAACACGCAGAAGGATTCAGCCAGCGATCCGATGATCATGTTCCTTTGCATCAATGCTTCAGGACTGACACTGATTCCGGTCTCCATCATGACCTACCGGGCACAGATGGGAGCGGCAAACCCGGCTGATGTCTTCCTGCCCCTCATGCTCGCGACCTTCTCTTCTACCCTGGTCGCCATATTGGCGGTCTGCTTCAAGCAACGGATCAACATCCTGCAACGGAACCTGCTGCTTTTCTTCGGCGGGATGATCGCGTTCATCGGTGGTCTGGCCTTGCTTTTCGGGATGATGAGCCAGCAATCGGTCTCCCTCTACTCCACCCTGTTTGCCAACATTTTGCTTTTCTCTATTATATGCGGATTCATTATCAGCGGTATCCGCAAAAAAATCAACGTATACGACACCTTTATCGAAGGCGCAAAAGAGGGTTTCCAGACTGCCGTGACGATCATCCCCTACCTCATCGCCGTATTGGTTGCCATTGCCGTTTTCCGGGCTTCGGGAGCGATGGATTTCCTGATCGACGGCATCCGCATGGGAGTCTCGGCAGCAGGGCTGGACACGCAGTTCGTGGAAGGTCTGCCTACCATGCTGATGAAACCGCTCAGCGGCAGCGGGGCGCGGGGTATGATGCTGGATGCGATGAACACCTACGGCGCGGATTCGTTCATCGGCCGCCTCTGTTCCATCGTGCAAGGATCGAGCGACACGACTTTCTACGTCGTCGCCCTTTATTTCGGCAGTGTCGGAATCCGCAACACCTACTATACGATCCCCTGTTCGCTACTGGCCGATTTAGCCGGGGCGGTGGCAGCGGTCACTATGACGTATCTGTTTTTTACCTAATATCAAAATGACACTCCTACCCCATGTAAATCGGATTAGTAGTGCATCTATCTTGGAATTAGCATAGCAGGTAATTATTTTTAACATATCATTCGGTAAGATAAAACATAAAAAGAATAACAATATGGCAATAGCATTCTACGCGGAAGACACCAAGCTTCCGGCAATCAAAAAGAGAGCGGTCGGCAACTGGGTAAAGGAAGTTGCCGCCACATACGGTAAGAAGGTCGGCGATATCAGCTACATCTTCTGCTCCGACGAGAAGATTCTGGAAGTAAACCGCCAGTACCTCCAACATGATTATTATACAGATATCATCACGTTCGATTATACGAGCGGCGATAAGATCTCCGGCGACCTGTTTATCAGCCTCGATACGGTGAAGACTAATTCCGAAGCCTTCAACACTCCCTACAACGAGGAACTCCACCGTACCATCATCCACGGTATCCTCCACCTCTGCGGCATCAACGATAAAGGACCTGGGGAACGCGAGCTCATGGAGGCCAACGAAAACAAAGCCCTGGCGATATTGCCGGAGGAATGCCGGGAAAGTCAACTTTCCCGGTAAAAAGAAATGTCTGGAGCCGCTTCCTGTTAAGGATGCTACTGAAGAGGTTGTATGATATGTGTGCCTGATAAAAGCCTGCACATGCTCCGGTGAAAACAGAAATTACCGGAGCAATGCTCCCAAAACCGATTACTCACTATCACTACCCAAATACTCATACCAAACGGCTATTTGCTTATTTGCCGGATACTCCCCCGATGTTATCACATAGATTTGGATACCTGGGAACAGGCAAATAAGGGATTGGTAACAATAATAAATGATCCGGCATGAAAGGCACAACTATTTTCTTTCTATCTATTCTGTTAATAACGACAGGTTGTAAAAGACTGGATCAAACGGCAGACGACTTGATCACAGTAGATGTAACCAATAATTCTTTTCCCAAAAAGGAACTGGCTCTTCAAGATTTCATGGATGTAGAATATATCCCGCTGGAAACAAACGATGATTTTGTTAATCAAGGGTTTGTGCAGGCTATAGGTAAAGAATTCATATTAGCAAAGAACTATAGGGATGACGGTGATATTTTTGTGTATGACCGGACCGGAAAAGCCATTCGTAAGATAAATCGTAAAGGGCAAGGAGGAGAAGAATACATCTCTTGTAGAAGTGTTACATTGGATGAAGAAAACAATGAAATGTTTATAAACGATTTCTTGGCAAGAAAAATAAAGGTCTATGACTTGGAGGGAAATTTTAAACGAAGTATCAAACAGAAACAAGATGGTGATACCCAGTTTTATTTGGATATATTTAATTACGATAAAGAGAATCTGATTTGTTACGATGAATGCAATCAAGAGATACCATTCCTACTCGTATCGAAGCAAGACGGAAACATAACCAAAGAGATTAGAACCCCATTTAAAGAAAAGAAGCTATTTCTTCAACTTTTAAGACATGAAGGAGGAACGAGAGCTGCCGGACCGGGCGAATACAGTAGAATAATCCCATTCAATGGCAATTGGATTCTATTAGAACCCTCGTCAGACACGATCTACACATTAATGCCCGATTACAATTTGCGGCCGTTTATCGTGCGAACACCTCCTATTCACATTATGAATCCAGAATCTTTCTTGGTTTTAAAGTTGGTTTCCGATCGTTATTATTTCATGGAAAGTATAAAGAACGTATATGATTTCAGCAAAGAAGAAGGCTTTCCGAGAACCTACTTCGTGTACGATACAGAGGAAAAGGATTTCTTCAGGTATATCATATACAATGGCGATTATTCTTATAAAAAAGAATTCTATATGGTCATGCTGACCCCTATCAATTCCAAAGGTGAATTATGGGCAACTATAAATGCTTTCGACCTTTGCGAGGACTATAAAAAAGGGAAGTTGAAAGGCAAACTAAAAGAAGTCGCTGCAACATTGGAAGAGGATGACAACCGGGTGATTATGTTGGTCAAACACAAAAAGTAATCCTTAGGATATATTAAAATCAAAACCTTTAAACGGCAAAATCCCGTCCTGCCAATTTTTAGAAGCATCGGATCTTATCCGAGATTATAAAGGGGGAAAGCTAAAGGGCTAATTGAAAGAAGTGGCTGCTACAGTAATTCCATCCTTTTCACAAAGTCAGAAATAAAATAAACAATATACAACAAACTTTTATTTCAAATACTCATTCAAAACAACCATCCGCTCATTAAGTCAATAATAAGCGGTCTTTACGGGATATATTTGAAGGGTTATTCAATTATTCATCTTATTTTTACAGGTATGAAAACAACAACGCTCCTATTGCTTCTCCTTTTTCTAGTAAACAGCAGTTCGGCTGAAACGTTCATCCCCTATACCCCCGACTCTTTGAAAAAGGGCGATTGGGTGGAAATCGAGTCCGTCCACTACTATCCCTATGTGGCTCCGGGCATCGAAGAAAAGGTTCCCTGGCGGGCGGAAAACATCCGACGAGTCATCTTTAAGGCGACCGTAACGGATCTGAATGAACGTACCCTCACCCTTGATTATACGTTCAAGAGCCTGTACGATTGCAGGAACGATACCGGGAAGCCCGGTTTCTACTATTTTGACAGCCGTTATCGGCAGGACTTCACATTCGATCACGAGATGGTCGGCAAACGGTTCCTGCGCGTCACATACGATCGGGAAAGCCAGAAAGCACATACTTTAGACAGACAAGAAACGACCTTTTCTTACTCGAAAAACTATGTTCCTTTCGGAGTAAGACAGGCAGGGTTGTCTGCCTATCCGGGAACGACTATCCAGGATTCCTTACCCTTGGACAAACAGCTTGCACCGGCGGTACAGGATATCCTGACCGGCTGGCAGGAAGACGGGATGCCTCGGCTGGCACAAAACATGCGGGTCATAGACGCCTCGTTCTCCCTTCCTCCGAATACGGAATTTACGTGTAGCTATGTCAATTTCGACTTGTCTGACGATTTGACCGTCCACAAAAAGATATTCATTGCCTACCCGACAGAATACAAAGTGGGCAAACGGGTGACGATCCTGCTTACTCCGGGGGATTCCATCACGCAAGACAAAGAATTATTTACCACAACACACAAAAGACGTTATCAGGGACGGGGAAGCGAACAAAACAATTTCCAATACAGCTACCGAAGATTCGCCGACCTGTACGAATCAGACCTTTATATGTACCCTTCGGACCTCGAATCTCCCGATCAAATGAAAAAAGCCTTCCAACTCCGCGAATCTTTGTTCCAAAATGTATTAGCGAAAGATTTTAAAAACATGGATCCTTATTGGCAGATGGTATTCGAACGTTCGGAACAGTATCTTAAAGGGGCGCTTGCCCTTCATCTCTATATGTATGCCAGCGATAAAGAAGTTTGGCACAAAAGCGGCTTGGTCGACTGGCAAGCTCCCTATTTCGTCTCGGTCAATCCACTTATCGATTTTGCATACAGCATGCATCGACCGGAGGTCGCTAATTACTTTTATTTTTTGAATGTTTACACGATGTATAAGAAACAGGAATTGAAAGCAGATAACCTGAACCTAAAAACACAAAAAGCGAAGGAAAAATATTTATTGAATCCGGCAGATGATTATTATCTGAATAAACATATCCTCTCCGGCTTTCCCAAATATCAAGTAAACGGAATGAATTTACAATTTTTAATGCACGATAAAACGTTAGCTGAAACTCAAGAAGATTACAACGATTTTATCCGCTCCTGTCCGGATACCAGCCTGACAAATCAGCTTCGAAGAGCATACGATAAACTATTGCCCTTCGAAGCCGGAAAAAATATCCGGGAAAGCGGCCTTATGATAGCCGATAGCCTGCATCTGGTGAAAGGAAGCGACCGAAAATACATCCTGCTGTTTTTATCAACGAGGGAACAAGGTCTTCCAGCGCCAAGCCTTCAAAATGCACTCGATTTCAAGAAACGCCTCGAATCGGAAGGGCTGGCCTCCATCGTGCAACTCGAATTATATTCAAAATTCCAATCTAACAATGCCAAACGGGTAAAGCCTTTTAAAGCTATTTCCGATCTGCAAATAGAAGAATTAAGGCGTAAGGAACTCGGCACCGTGACTATCCTGATGCGTGAAGACGGGACCATCCTCCATCGGCAATTTACGAATTGGCAATTTGATCCCAGCCCCGCCTTGGAAATCATTCAAAACGACCTGAAACGGGAAGACGAATCTTTCAACGATTTTCTAAAAGGATTCAAAGAAGGAGTATTAGGTACGCTTTTAATCGCGGCAATCATCGGTATCGCTTATTATTCCAGGGTGAAAGGGAAGCAAAAGAAGGAACGTAACCGCCGCCGTATCCGTGAACTCGAACTACGCGCCATCCGTTCACAGATGAACCCGCATTTTATTTTTAATGCGCTCAGTTCGATCCAGAATCTGATCAACCGCTCGGCCAATCAGGAGGCGAATAAGTATTTGATCGACTTCTCACGCCTGTTGCGGAAAGTGCTGGCGACTTCCGAAAAGAAACTGGTCCCCCTCTCTGACGAGATCGAACAGTTGCAGCTCTACCTGAAGCTCGAACAGCTCCGTTTCCCCTTCTCCTACTCGCTGACGGTAGACAATAATATCGAACCGGATGCGATCGAGATTCCGGGGATGCTGATACAGCCTTTCGTCGAAAATGCCGTCAAACACGGAATCGCTCCGCGCGGTACGGGAGAAATCATAATTCGATTATCTTTGCAAGACCAGTTGTTGGTTATCGACATCATCGACGATGGTCCCGGAATGGTAACTGAAACGGAAAGCGGCTTCGGTATCCGTGCCATCAGCAACGAGTTCGAGATATTAAAGGATTTGTACAATACGGAAATCGGCATAACGATCGAAAACAGGCAGAAGAAGGAATCTGTTTCCGGTTGCCATGTCCGGCTATCCATCCCTTTATAAGACAAAATATGGACACCAAAATAACCGCAGCAATCGTAGATGACGAGCAGGGGAACCGGGAGAACCTGCTCCGCATGATCGGGAACTATTGTCCGCAGATCAGGATATCGGCCATTTGCAGCTCCGTCACCGAAGCCCGTACCGTGCTGCCCGAAGCTAAACCGGACATCCTTTTCCTGGATATCCGGTTAGGCGACGACACCGGTTTCTCCCTCTTAGGCAGCCTTCCGGAAATTCCTTTCGAAGTGATTTTCGTTACCGCCTACGATAGCTATGCAATCCAGGCCATCCGCTTCAGTGCGCTCGACTATCTGCTGAAGCCTATCGACCCGGAAGAACTGACGCATGCCGTAGACAAGGCGGTCCAGGTCGTCCTTCGGAAACAGGAGAACAAACGGATGCAGAACCTCCTGCAAAACACGCAAGCATTGGACAAACAAAAGAAAATAGCTCTGTCGGTCGCCGATAAGATAGAGTTTGTAGAAATCGGTTCCATCATCCGTTGCGAATCCGAAAGCAACTACACGACTTTCTATTTGAAATCGGGAGAAAAACTGATCGTATCGAAGACACTCAAGGAGTTTGACGAACTACTGGCCCCTTACCATTTCCTTCGCGTCCACCAATCACATCTGATCAACCTGGATGAAATCAAAAGTTTCATCAAAAGCGACGGTGGATATATACGCATGAAGGACGGAGCCTCGGTCAGCATTTCCCGCCAACGGCGAAACTATGTGATGGAAGTATTAAAACAATTATAAACCAAGCCATCTAAATAACTGCTCATTCCTTATATTTCAAATCGAAACGGCCTTCCGTAATGCGTCCTCCCTCGAAAGTGCCGCTGAACACGCCGTCCGACATACGGGAGATGTAGACCTTGCCATCTTCCATATTTTGATTTTCAAAAGAGAGATTCACATAAGGAAGCGTTTCTCCCTCCTTGGGATCGGCAATCGTAAAACGGATATACGAACCGAGACCGACCTGCGCCGAAACCGTCACGCTGGAACCCTCTTCCCGCTCCAAATATTCCGCAGAAGGCATCCCCCACCGGCCGCTTGTATACACCCAGCCGTCAACCAAGCAACCAAATGTATTCGCCCCGGTCGTAGTAGCTTCGGGCATGATCGTCGGATCGACCGATTCGTTCTCTTCACAGGCCACACAAAACAGCAACAAACAGATAAATAACAGATGTCTCATAACCGTATCTGATTAAAAGTGTAAATTCATACCGAACAATAAGGATAATTGGGAGAAACATCCTCCGCCACCACTCAATTCAGGAGATTCGACCTGCCATTTCTGACCGTGATACCTGACCGAATAGCTCTCAGAGGAGGTAACGATCCAATTCAATTTTGCAGAAATCCCCACCAGCGGAGAAAGACGATACTCGCCTCCCGCCGACAGATTATAGGCCAGTTTATTCATTGACACATCCCGCGGCTTGCCGTACACAAAACTTTTATCTTTATAATGCTGATATCCCACCCCAGTCGATAAAGACAGATTGTATTTCTGCTTCACCATAAACAAGGCAAGCTGAGGCGCGAAATAATGCATCAGGATCTTGTCGGAACTTTCGTCATGAGTGTTTTTATAACGCCCACCCTGATAGATAAGTCCGGGAGCGAGTTTAAACGAACCGAAGATATATTTGTCTCCTAAGAAATAATAATTGGCATCCCAGGCGATCCCATTCCGCAAATCATTCCGATAAGCATCGGAGTTGTTCGTGATCCCGATCATTTTCCCCAAATACCAGGAAGGCCCTGCATGAACGGAGAATATCGACTTCCCGACAGACGTCTCCTGGGCCAAAACCGACACAGCTTGTATCAACAGCCCTAACAAAAGTACATACTTTTTCATATCATTTCTTTTAGACTTATAATCATAAATATAAGATGCTCAAAACCAGTCAAACGTTGCACAGGCTGTTACGACAAGATCGTATTGTTTCTCCTATCCTATCTTCAAAGCATCGCATGGTTCAGATAATGGATAAATTCAGGATCATCGGGTGCAATGATAAAGTTACCACGGCGGGAAGTCGTAATCAGAATACGGTTATCAGAACGCCGGGCAAAAACTTTTACACGTCCGATAGCAGTAGAAGAAAAATATCCGAGATCACCAAACAACCAACCGACACCAAATGAACGGATCATTATTCCTAAATCCAGCCGGTCGACCTCGCGAGCCGAAAGGATTTCCTCTATGTTTATATACGTCTTCCGAAAATACGCATCTATCACCAGTTTTTCTCCATCCACAATAAAACGGTTTGGCATAAATCCTCGAGTAAGCATACAAAGGATCGAACTGACGGCAAACAAACCTAACAAAACAGACAGATTGCCATCCCAAGCCGGAAATATACAGATACCATATAAAAGCAGAAGCATGACAGACGTTTTTATTTTATTGGCATTGTCCATCGAAGAAGAAGATATCCGGGTTTCCATACTCTTATTCCTTTAGTATTACTTAGATATTCCAAGACTCACAAATATAACAAAAATCCCGTACAAACTATTATCTTTGCAAAAGAAACAAAGACAATTAGGACAATGACTTTCAATTACGATGTAATCGTGGTAGGTGCCGGTCATGCAGGCTGTGAAGCCGCAGCGGCAGCCGCCAATATGGGTTCAAAGACGCTTCTCATTACAATGGATATGAACAAGATTGCACAGATGAGTTGCAATCCGGCAGTCGGAGGTATCGCCAAAGGACAGATCGTCCGTGAAATCGATGCCTTAGGCGGATATATGGGAATTGTGACGGACCGGACAGCCATCCAATTCCGTATGCTGAACCAAAGCAAGGGACCGGCCATGTGGAGTCCGCGCTCCCAGAGCGACCGCGCCCGTTTCATCGAATGTTGGCGGGGAATACTGGAAAACCTTCCGAACCTGTACATCTGGCAGGATACCGTACGCGAACTGTTGCTCGACGGAAATACCGTATGCGGCGTAAAGACTTATATGGGAGTCGAGTTCCATGCGAAAAGCGTGGTTCTGACAAACGGGACTTTCCTGAACGGGCTCATGCATATCGGCCGGACACAAATCAGAGGCGGCCGCATAGCCGAGCCGGCGGCAACCGGACTGACCGAACAACTGGTCTCATTAGGCATCAAATCCGAACGGATGAAGACCGGAACACCTGTGCGTATCGATGCACGCAGCGTGCACTTCGATGAAATGGCGGAACAGCCCGGAGAAAACGACTTCCATAAGTTCTCTTATATGGACACTTCGCACCGCGTTTTGAAACAACTTAGCTGTTGGACAACGTTCACCAACGAAGCCTGTCATGCAGTCCTGCGCGAAGGTCTCCCCGACTCCCCGTTGTATAACGGACAAATCCAAAGCATCGGCCCACGTTACTGTCCGAGCATCGAGACAAAAATCGTAACGTTTGCGGACAAGCCACAACACCAACTATTCCTGGAACCGGAAGGTGAAACGACACAGGAATACTACCTGAACGGCTTCTCCTCCTCCCTTCCGTTGGATATCCAGCTACGTGCCTTGCAACAGATACCGGCATTCCGGGACATACAGATCTATCGTCCGGGATATGCTATTGAATATGATTTCTTCGATCCGACGCAGCTCCACCATAATTTGGAAACAAAACTAATCCGCAACCTCTTCTTTGCCGGACAGATCAACGGGACGACCGGATATGAGGAAGCCGGCGGACAAGGATTGGTAGCCGGCATAAACGCACATATCAATTGCCACGGCGGAGATCCGTTCGTTTTAGGACGCGACGAAGCCTACATCGGCGTACTGATCGACGATCTTGTCACAAAAGGCGTAGACGAACCCTACCGTATGTTTACCTCACGTGCAGAATATCGCATTCTGCTCCGCCAGGATGATGCGGACATGCGTTTGACGGAAAAGTCGTATCATCTCGGTTTGGCAAAGCAGGACCGCTACGATTTGTTGAAAGAGAAAAAGGCAAGCCGGGATGCGATTATTTCTTTCGCAGAAAACTACTCCATCAAACCGCAATATATAAACAGTGGTCTGGAGGCGTTGGGCACTACCCCGCTCGCACACGGATGCAAGTTGATCGAACTGATTCCACGTCCTCAGATCACCTTGGAGAATATCGCGGAACTGGTCCCGGCATTCCGGACAGAGCTGGACAAGGTCCCTGTTTCACGAAAAGAAGAGATCATCGAAGCGGCAGAAATATTAATCAAGTATAGCGGCTACATCCGCCGCGAGCAGATCATCGCCGACAAGATAAACCGCCTGGAAAATATCCATATCAAAGGCAAGTTTGACTACAATGCGATCCAGTCTTTGTCTACGGAAGCCCGCCAGAAACTGACACGGATAGACCCAGACACGATAGCCCAGGCAAGCCGTATTCCGGGTATCTCCCCAAGCGACATCAATATCCTCCTGGTGATGCTGGGACGCTAAACGTGGAATGTTCCACGTGAAACATTTACTTTAACAACAATAGCGTAAAAGACTGAAAATAGGATAGAAACAGATGCAAAAGAAATGAGCACAACCGAGGAACATATAAAAAACATCCTTTCCGTCATACCGGAATCGCCAGGCTGCTACCAATACTTTGACGAGAAGGGAACGATCATCTATGTAGGCAAAGCAAAGAACCTGAAGCGTCGCGTTTCCTCCTATTTCAACAAAGAACACGACAGCAACAAAACACGTGTCCTGGTCAAGCAGATACGAGACATCAAATATTTTGTTGTCGACACGGAAGAGGATGCACTTCTTTTGGAGAATAACCTGATCAAGCAATATCGTCCTCGGTACAACGTGTTGCTGAAAGACGACAAAACCTATCCGTCCATCGTTGTCAAGAACGAATATTTCCCGCGCGTATTCCAAACCCGGAATATCGTACGGGACGGTTCGCGCTATTACGGTCCCTACCCTTCCATCTATACGGCAAAGGTCATGCTGCAAATGCTGAAAGAACTGTATCCGCTACGTACCTGCAAATATCCTCTTACTCCCGAATCCATTGCGAAAGGCCGGTATAAGGTATGCCTCGAATACCATATCAAGCACTGCAAAGGGCCTTGTGAAGGATTGCAGACATTGGAGGAATACCAGCAAAACATTTCCGAAATAAAGGAAATCCTACGCGGGAATATCTCGCAAATAAGCAAACATCTGTATGAAGAGATGCAGAAACTGGCAGGAGAATTGCGGTTCGAAGAAGCACAGAAGATCAAAGAAAAGTATGAAGTCATCGAGAATTACCGCTCCAAATCGACAGTGGTCACCCCGATGCTCCACAATATAGACGTATTCTCACTGGCCGAAAACGAGAATTCCGCCTACATCAATTACCTGCATATCGGCAACGGAGCGATCGTGCAAGCCTATACATTCGAATATAAAAAGCGTTTGGACGAGTCGAAAGAGGAGTTGCTCAGCTTGGGGATCATCGAAATGCGCAACCGCTTTAAAAGCACTGCACGCGAAATCATCGTTCCTTTTCCGTTGGATATAGAACTGGAAAACGTTTCGATCACCGTTCCGCAGCGCGGAGATAAAAAGAAGCTGGTGGAATTATCGGAAATGAACGTGAAGCAGTATAAGGTCGACAAGCTGAAACAGGCGGAGAAACTGAACCCGGAGCAACGCAGCACACGTCTTTTAAAAGAGATACAGGAGACGCTCCATCTCCCCAAATTACCGGCTCATATCGAGTGTTTCGACAATTCCAATATACAGGGAAGCGACGCGGTAGCTGCGTGTGTCGTCTTCAAAATGGCGAAACCATCGAAAAAAGATTACCGGAAATACAACATCAAAACGGTTGTCGGCCCGGACGACTATGCCTCCATGAAAGAGGTCGTACGTCGCCGCTACCAGCGTGCCATCGTCGAAGAGACTCCCCTGCCCGACCTGATCATCACCGACGGTGGAAAGGGGCAAATGGAAGTCGTACGCGAAGTGATCCAGGACGAACTGCACTTGGACATTCCGATAGCCGGGTTGGCAAAAGACGGGAAACACCGGACTTCGGAACTCCTGTTCGGCTTCCCTCCCGAAACGATCGGCATGCCGATACAAAGTTTCATGTTCAAATTCTTCACGCAAATACAGGACGAGGTGCATCGTTTCGCCATCACTTTCCATAAGGATAAGCGCAGCAAAAGCCAGACAAAATCCGAATTGGATACGATAAAAGGGATCGGAGAAAAGACAAAAGTATTACTTTTACGTCATTTTAAGAGCGTAAAACGAATACGTGAAGCCGGCTTCGACGAACTGAAAGAGGTAATCGGAGAAGCCAAAACAAAAGCATTATTAAATGGTTTAAAATAAAGATATGAGAACATTGATACAACGGGTACAGCATGCCTCCGTAACCATAGACGGACAGCTGAAATCCAAAATCGGGAAAGGTCTGCTCGTACTGGTCGGTATTGAAGACCGCGACACGCAGGAAGATATCGAATGGTTGTGCAAGAAGATTGCCAACCTGCGCATCTTTGACGATGAAAACGGCGTTATGAACCGTTCTGTCGTCGAAACGGAAGGCGAAGTGATGGTGGTCAGCCAGTTTACCCTGCACGCCTCCACAAAGAAGGGAAACCGCCCTTCCTATATCCATGCCTCCAAACCGGACATAGCCATTCCAATGTACGAGGCTTTTTGCGCCGAGATGGGCTTGCAGATCGGAAAGGAAGTGCAGACCGGCACGTTCGGCGCCGACATGAAAGTGGAACTGGTGAACGATGGGCCTGTCACGATCTGGATCGACTCACAAAACAAAGAATGAAAAGATATGGCAGAAATTACGCTTAAACAGGCACAGGAGCAGGTGGACAGCTGGATCAAAACGTATGGTGTCCGCTACTTCAACGAACTGACGAATATGACCATTCTGACCGAAGAAGTCGGCGAACTGGCCCGCATCATGGCCCGCACATATGGTGAACAATCTTTCAAGGAGAGCGAGAAACACCGCGATTTAGGCGATGAAATGGCCGATGTCCTATGGGTATTGCTTTGCCTTGCCAACCAGACAGGCGTCGACCTGACGGCTGCTTTCGAAAAGAACCTGCAAAAGAAAACGAACCGGGATAAAGAACGACATATAAACAATAAAAAACTATAAGATTATGGTACACGAACACGATCACGAATGTGGATGCGGACATCACCATCATGATGAAGACACCGAACATCTCCACACCAATAAATACCAGCAAGCATTCGCCAAATTCGAGGCGGCCGGCACAACGGAAGAAGTGACCGGACGGGTAAAGACACTGCTCGGAAAACATGGGAACGACAACTTCACTCCCGACGTTTTGAAGCAGATTCACGGTTTCATCGACCTGACTTCCCTCACCAGTATCGACACGAAAGAGAGCATCTGGAAACTGGTCGACAAGGTGAACGATTTCGAAGGAACCCGCCCCGACGTACCCAACGTTGCCGCCATCTGCACCTATCCCCTGTTTGTTGAGACGGTAAAAGAGGCCCTCTCCGCACAGGAGGTAAAGATTGCGTCCGTAGCAGGCGGTTTCCCTTCCTCGCAGACCTTCATGGAAATAAAGATTGCCGAGACAGCGATGGCCGTCATGCAGGGAGCCGATGAAATCGACGTTGTCATGAACTTAGGCTATTTCCTCGAAGAAAATTATGACGAACTTAGCGAAGAAATTCAAGAGATCAAAGAAAGCTGCCGTGATGCCAAACTGAAGGTCATCCTTGAGACAGGTGCTCTCCAGACTCCCGAAAGCATTCAGAAGGCGGCTGTCCTCGCAGTCTATTCCGGTGCGGACTTCATCAAGACATCGACAGGGAAAGGTTATCCGGGAGCCACTCCGGAAGCCGTTTACACGATGTGCCAAGTCTTGAAAAAGTACCATTCCATCACGGGAAAACGTGTCGGTATTAAAGTTGCAGGCGGTGTCCGCACGGCAGAAGAGGCTGTCCGCTACTATACCATCGTCAAGGAAGTATTAGGAAACGATTGGTTGAATAAAGACCTGTTCCGCATAGGAGCCAGCAGTTTGGTGGAAGACATCGAACACCGTCTGGGAAAATAAGAAGAAAAGCAACGGGATATTTCTCACAAACCCATAGTCTTTTCTTCCAAAGATAACGACATAAATTCGGCTACACCCGGATGTTCCCTCCCGCTACACCCGGATCTACCCTAAACGAACACCCGGATGCAGGGATCGCCTACATCCGGGTGTCGTCGTGTTTATATAAGCAGTTCATTCATCTTTTTCCGTATCTTCCGGAAGTTTCTCCAAGGTACTATGCGCATTCAACGGAGAGATATCTTTATTTAGCTGTATTTCAAGCAATAATACTTTAACAAAAGGGGAACATGATGGTATGATAGATAAACATGATAGATGGAAAAGCAACTATCATATCTGAATCAGCTTGATATTCAAAGAATACAAGAAGAAAATGATAGTATGACAGTAAAACGTAAAAACCTATTTACGGCGTTCTACGATGTAATCGGCAAGCAGCAGCAAACCTTCGCGTGCTTCCGATTCAGGAAGTGTCATCAAAACCTCGACCGCTTTGTCATGATATACCTGCATACGCTGTTCAGCATATTCGATTCCCCCGTTCGCTTTCGCAAAATCAATCAGCAAATCTATATTCTCTGTGGTAAAGTCTTTTTCATTTATGATATGAAGGCAATGTTCTGCCTCTTCTCTCCTACCCGTCTGCAACGCGTGCAGCAAGGGGAGCGTGACCTTTCCCTCCCGGATATCGTTGCCGGTCGGTTTGCCGATATTCGCTTCTTTGAAGTAGTCGAAGATATCATCTTTGATCTGGAAACAGTAACCTAAGTATTCGCCGAACTCACGGCATTTTTCCACCATTTCACCGGATGCCCCGGCAGAGATGGAACCGATCTCGGCACAAGCGGAAAGCAGCATGGCCGTCTTTTTCCGTATCACCTGCATATAGCAGGATTCGTCGATGATGCTTTCTTCGGCCGTTTCCAACTGCTTGATCTCCCCTTCCGAAAGATCGCGTCCGAGATTGGAAACAATACCTATGATTTGCAGATTACCTGTCTGGATAGAACGGATCAACGCGGTGGAAAGGACATAATCGCCCACTAAGACAGAAATGCGGTTATCGAATATGGCATTCAAGGAAGGAACCCCGCGACGCTGTTTTGTCTCGTCGATCACATCATCATGAATCAGTGTGGCAGTATGAAGCAGTTCCAACAGAACAGCCGAATTGATCGTATTATCCGTTACCTGCCCACATGCTTTAGCCGTCAAAAGTACTAATAAGGGGCGGACATGTTTTCCGCTCGCATTCAGTATCTGGTCAATAGCTGATTGCAAACGATTCGTTTCGCTTCGCAGCGAAGCAGCAAACTCATCATTAAAACGTTTAAACTCTACGGCAACCGGTTGTTCTATTTTACTTCTATCCTTCATAATTGATCCTAAGATGCGCAAAAGTAACAAAAAGTATCGAGTAAGCGAGTTTTTTCGTACATTTACCGACAATTGTCACACTAAAACGTGTTAAAAGAGATGAAGTTATTCCTCATAGATGCATATGCATTGATTTATCGGTCTTACTACGCTTTTATCAAGAACCCGCGTATCAACTCCAAAGGCATGAACACTTCGGCCATCTTCGGTTTTATCAACAGCCTGGAAGATGTCCTGAAACGTGAAAACCCGACCCATATTGCGGTAGGCTTCGACCCGAAAGGTCCGACTTTCCGCCACGAAGCCTACGAACAGTACAAGGCGCAACGGCAAGAGACGCCGGAAGATATCCGCAAGTCGGTCCCTTTCATCAAAGACATCATAGAAGCCTACAATATCCCGATACTGGAAGTTCCGCGCTATGAGGCCGACGATGTTATCGGCACGGTTGCCAAGCAAGCCGAAAAAGAAGGTTTCGAAGTATATATGATGACACCTGACAAAGACTACGGCCAGCTGGTATCCGAACATATATTCATGTACCGCCCCCGCTTCGGCGGTGACTACGAGATTATGGGCGTACCCGAAGTACTGGACAAATACGGCCTGACATCCGTCGACCAGGTGATCGACCTTTTAGGACTGATGGGCGACAGTTCCGACAACATCCCCGGATGTCCGGGTGTCGGTGAAAAGACCGCCCAGAAATTATTGGCCGAATTCGGAACGATCGAAAATCTTTTGGAGAATACCGACAAGCTGAAAGGCTCCCTTCAAAAGAAGGTCATGGAGAACATGGAGCAGATCCGCTTCTCCAAATTCCTGGCAACAATCAAGACGGATGTACCGATCCGGTTCGATGCTGCCAAATGCATCCGTGAAAAGATGAATGAGGAACGTCTCGTAGAGATTTACACTGAATTAGAATTCAGAACATTTATTAACAGAATGAGCGGAGAGCCGGAAAAAGTCAAAACGGAGTCCAAAACAGCACCGGCGCCAGCAAAAGCCGATACAAGAAAAAAAGCAGCTCCGGCAGGCCCGATTCAAGGCTCGCTCTTTGAAGAATTTGCGACCGAACCTACGGCTGTTCCCAAATATTCGACTCTCGCGAACTTAAAGTCTACTCCTCACACCTATTATCTTGTTGATACAGAGGAAAAAAGAATAGAATTAGGGCGGTTTTTGAACGAACAGGATTTTTTTGCTTTTGACACGGAAACAGATGGTATAGATCCATTGAAGGCCGGATTGGTCGGAATGTCGTTCGCCGTGAAGGAAAACGAGGCCTGGTACGTCCCTGTTCCGGCAGCCCGCGAAGAAGCCGACAAAATTCTTGCCCACTTCTCCCCCGCCCTGCAGAATCCGAAATCTCTCAAGATCGGACAAAATATAAAATTCGACATCCTTGTCGTCCGCAAATATGGAATCCGGATAGCCGGCCCTCTATTCGACACGATGATCGCCCACTACCTTCTGAATCCCGAACTGCGTCACGGTATGGACTACCTCGCCGAAACATACCTTAAATATAAAACAGTACGGATCGAGGAACTGATCGGCCCGAGAGAAAGGAAACAACTTACCATGCGTGACGTCCCGGTTGTCCAAGTAGCCGAATATGCCGCCGAGGACGCGGACATCACGCTCAAGCTGAAAAACTATTTTACCCCCTGTCTGGAAAAAGAAGGACTCGAATCGCTTTTTTATGACATCGAGATGCCTTTAATATATGTATTGGCTGAAATGGAATATACGGGAGTGACGCTTGACACCGTCGCCTTGAAACAATCGTCCGAGGAACTGACGACCGCACTCAAGAAGTTGGAGAAAGAGATCTACGAACTGGCAGGAATGAAGTTCAACATCAATTCTGCCCGCCAGGTCGGCGAAGTCCTTTTCGATCACCTCAAGATAGAAGAGAAAGCGAGGAAGACAAAGACAGGCAGCTATAGCACGAGTGAAGAAATACTGGAAAAAATGCGTTCCAAACATCCCGTCGTGGGAAAGCTGCTCGAATATCGAGGGCTGAAGAAGCTGCTCAGCACCTATATCGATGCCCTACCCGAACTGATCAACCCGGAAACCGGCAAGATCCACACGTCCTACAACCAAGCAGTCACCTCGACCGGCCGCCTCAGTTCCACCAATCCGAACCTGCAAAACATTCCGGTACGCGATGAGTTGGGACGTGAAATCCGGAAAGCCTTTACAGCCGAAAACGAAGACTGTATTTTCTTCTCCGCCGACTATTCGCAGATCGAACTTCGCATCATGGCCCATCTGAGCCAGGATGCCCACATGATAGAAGCCTTCCGCAGCGGAGCCGACATTCATGCCGCCACAGCCGCCAAGATATACGGTATTCCGGTTGAAGAAGTCACTTCCGATATGCGTCGGAAAGCGAAAACGGCCAATTTCGGCATTATCTACGGAATCTCTGTTTTCGGGTTGGCCGAACGGCTGAGCATCCCACGCGCAGAGTCAAAAGAGTTGATCGAAGGATACTTCAAAACCTATCCGGACATCCGTGCATACATGGACGAAAGCATCGAGGTGGCGAAAGAAAAAGGATATGTAGAGACGATCTACAAGCGCAAACGTTTCCTGCCGGATATCAACTCCCATAACGCGATCGTACGGGGATATGCCGAACGAAACGCGATCAACGCTCCGATCCAGGGCAGTGCAGCCGACATCATCAAAGTTGCCATGGTTCGCATCTTCAACCGTTTCGAAACCGAAGGTCTGAAGAGCAAGATGATCCTGCAGGTACACGATGAATTGAACTTCAACGTCTACAAGGACGAATTGGAAAAAGTGAAACAAATCGTGTTGGATGAAATGGAAAATGCAATCAAACTGCAAGTTCCCTTGATCGCCGACTGCGGTGAAGGGGTAAACTGGCTGGAAGCGCATTAACAAAAACACATAAAGTTTATAAATCACAGCATTTATACACTATCTTTGTCGTGAAATTTATTGCAAGGAGTTGCAATATCACATAGTAAAACAGAAGCGTTATCATATTGTCCTTAAGCAAGAAAATCGCCAATTTTTCATCCAGCAAGGACAGTAGACAACAATTGCCTCACGTTTTTTGTATATATATACATAATATATAAACATCAAGCGTGGGCTGTTGTCTATCTGCTGGATAGGTGTTTGGCGATACCTCTTGCTTGGATAGATGGCAGTTCCCACGCTTTTATTATATTTTCCGTCTTAGGGGGACAGATGGAGCAATTGGAAAATTATGTATTTCATATTCCCTGACAATCTTCCGGTATCCGTACAAAAAGCAGCGTTCGAATTCACATCCGGACAGTTCCCCTTGTATCGTTACATAACACCGGATACAGAGATACTGAATCGGGGTATTTCAATCGCTATCCCGGATGAAGCCAGCCACATCCGTTCCATCCGCCTCACGACATCACTGAGCCATTTCACTTACTATTACCCCGAAAAAGGATATAAGATCGCGCAAGGTATCCATCTTCCCCCTTTCCGGGTTCCGGCAGTCGGAGATCTCTATGCAAACGGCGTGATCATACAGGCTGGAGCAGATTCTCCCGGTCAGCATATAGAACCCGATATAGCCCCTTATAAAGGTTCGGTAATGGAGATACGGGAACAGACACTCGATTATTTCGATGCCTTGATCTATTGCGAGTCCATTTCCGAAGGGACCTTAGACAATTGGCATTTGCCGGATATGCTCAATCTGGTATTACTGCACACCAGGCAACGGGAATTCAACATGTTCCTCGCCAAGTATCAAGGAACTTTTTTATACGACGAGGAATACTGGTGCAAAGACAACAGCGTGATCGATCTGGGAGTAGCATTCAATATGGCAAATAGCCGCCTCGCTATATGCCCCAAAAAGGAAAAGCGGCAGGTTCGGGCCATACTGGATTATTAAAAGACTCAAATTCCTCTCCCGCTTATTCGCCCAAACAATATTTTCTATATCCGGTTCGCCTGTATCCGGCAACATAAATACAAAAGATTGTATATCTTTGCAGTCTGGAAACAAAGTTTGAATAAATCATAACAACAAAATAGAATGGCATTACAATGTGGCATCGTAGGACTTCCCAACGTAGGAAAGTCTACTCTTTTCAATTGCTTATCGAATGCAAAAGCACAGTCTGCTAACTTCCCGTTCTGTACGATCGAACCGAATGTCGGCGTGATCACCGTACCGGACGAACGTTTGAACAAACTGGCAGAAATCGAACATCCCCAGCGTGTTATCCCTACTACGGTGGAAATCGTAGACATCGCCGGCCTTGTAAAAGGCGCCAGCAAAGGAGAAGGGCTGGGAAACAAATTCCTTGCCAATATTCGCGAAACAGATGCAATCCTGCATGTACTGCGTTGCTTCGATGACGACAATATTGTTCATGTGGACGGCCGTGTCGATCCGGTTCGCGACAAGGAAATCATTGACACCGAATTGCAGATCAAAGACCTGGAAACCATTGACAGCCGTATTGCCAAAGTGCAGAAACAGGCTCAGACAGGCGGTGACAAGCAGGCTAAAATCGCTTACGAAGTACTTTGCAAATATAAGGAAGCACTGGAACAGGGTAAAAGTGCCCGCACCGTTTCTTTCGATACGAAAGACGAACAGAAGATCGCACACGATCTATTCCTGTTGACCGACAAACCGGTAATGTATGTCTGTAACGTAGATGAAGCAAGCGCAGTCAACGGTAATAAATATGTGGATGCTGTCCGCGAAGCCGTAAAAGACGAAGGAGCTGAAATATTGGTCGTAGCGGCCAAGATCGAAAGCGAGATTGCCGAATTCGACACCTACGAAGAACGCCAGATGTTCTTACAGGAGATCGGTTTGGAAGAATCCGGCGTTGCCCGTCTGATCAAGTCCGCTTACAAACTCCTGAACCTGCAAACATTCCTGACCGCCGGTCCCGACGAATGTCGTGCCTGGACTTTCCATAAAGGATGGAAAGCCCCGCAATGTGCCGGTGTGATCCATACCGACTTCGAAAAAGGCTTTATCCGCGCCGAAGTCATCAAATATGAGGATTATATTTCCTACGGTTCGGAATCTGCTGTAAAAGAAGCCGGAAAGATGAGTGTCGAGGGAAAAGAATATATCGTTCAGGACGGCGATATCATGCATTTCCGCTTTAATGTGTAATTACCTAAAACAAAATACATTATGATTGATAAAACCAGTACAGTATTAATAGTGGCCTTGATAAGTATCTTAGGGCTTACCAGCTGCATACGATACAACGTTGCAGAACCATTAGACCGTTTCAGCAGTCCCGAAATGGGAACTGCCGACGGTAATGAAATAACCGTGACAGCCGGATCGACCTGGTTTGCAGAAGGAGAATATGAGAACTTTATACTTACCGGGCAAGCTCTCACCGGGGAAAATGCGGAAGCGGCCTTGTTGTTCCATCATACCGACGGGAAATCAGGCTATGAGGTAGCATTCCGGAACGGAGCCATCGACGGCACACGTAAAAGCGGCAGCCTCACATCCGTGCGTAACCTCTACCGTTCATTAGCTGAAGACGGGAAGTGGTTCGACTTTGAAATTGCTGTACGCGGGCATAACATAATGATTGCCATAAACGATACGGTAGTAGTATGCTATACCGAACCCGAACACCCCTATCGTACAAAAGAGTATGCCGGGCGCTTGCTCAGCCACGGTTCTATTGCACTAAAAGGTATGAGCGGTGATGTAACCTTTCGTAACCTCAACATGACCCGCTTGAAAAAAGACGCGGTCAATGAGGCAGACACAATGCCACGGATAGACGAACAGAACGATGCTGTGATCCGTTTCCAGCAGCAAAACTTCCCCGTGATAGATTACCACGTGCATTTGAAAGGCGGCCTGACGAAGGAGATGGCGCACGCCATGTCAATGAACTACGGTATCAACTACGGTGTGGCTCCCAATGCCGGTGAGGGTGGCGTAGGCCGTATGCTTGCCGATGACAAGGAAGTGTACGAATACTACAACGAAGTAAAAGACATGCCATTCCTGCGCGGTGTGCAAGGTGAAGGCCGTAAGTGGACAGCCACCTTCTCTCAGAAGGCTTTAGGCGTATTCGATTATCTCTTTACCGACGGAATGACCATTGTGGACCATAAAGGACGTCTGTCAAGGATATACCGCCCCGAAGAGGTACACTACGACGGTGTTACCAAAGAACAATATATGGATCACTTGGTGGACCAGACCGTCAAGATCCTTACCAATGAGCCGGCCGACATCTATGCCAATCCTACCTTCCTGCCGGAAGAGTTGAATGCAGAGTATGCCAAATACTGGACCGATGAGCGTATCGACCGCGTCCTGGATGTATTGAAAAAACATAACATTGCACTCGAAATCAACGCACGCTACAAAATTCCAAGCTTCGACATCATCCGCAAAGCGAAAGAGCGTGGAATCAAGTTCACCTTTGGGACAAACAATGTCGATGCCGATTTCGGCAAACTGGAATATTGCCTGCAAGCCGTCGACGAATGCGGTCTGACAGTAGAAGATCTCTGGTTTCCGACTATGAGCGTACGCGGTACTCGCGAAGTGGTGCTGTATAATAAGTGGTAAAATCTTCTCTTTACAAATAATTTTCATTTTCAGGTGCGCTGTCTATACTTAATCAACAGCACACCTGTTGTTTTATAGATACTCCTATCACATTCTATGGAATATTAGAAAGTGACCAAACTTATCCTCTACAGCAAAGCTGGCCATCTCCTGCTGGACGAACCGTTCAACGGCCTCTCCTATTGCTGCAGAAGAAATACGTATGCACATCACCGAAAGCGCCCGGACAAGAGGCATTATCTTGATAGACCACAATTTCAGGGTAGTGCACAAAATAGTAAACCGCACCCTGCTTCTGGATCAATGCTACCTAAAGAAAACCAAGGAAAAGAAAAAATTAATCTCTTACGGTCATTATCGTCCCGGCTAATTTTAGTATCTTTCAGCGCATATTAATTCTCAATCATTATGAAAACCTGTTGTATGATTCTCTTAGCGGCTTTCACGTCGCTCGCATCCGCCCAACAAAACGACGTAACCAGCATATTGGAAGTACTGGACGTAACAAACGGCAGGCGCACCGTAGTCAAAGAATTCCCCTACCGTGTCGAAGCCCCAAACTGGACACCCGACGGCCAGTGGCTCGTGTATAATAGCGGGGGGAAACTGTACAAACTCTCCCCCGATTCGCCCGGCGAACCTGAAATGATAAACACTGGCTTTGCCACCCGATGCAACAACGACCATGTCATAGCTGCCGACGGCAAGCAGATAGCTATCAGCCACGGGACGAAAGAAGACGGCAAATCACGCATCTATACCCTCCCGATGCAAGGAGGGACACCTCGCTTGATCACCCCGATTGCTCCCAGCTACCTACACGGATGGAGCCCGGATGGACGGCAACTTGCCTATTGTGCCGACCGGAAAGGCAATTATGACATTTACGTTATTCCAGTTGAAGGAGGAGAAGAAAGACAGCTGACGACAGCAGAAGGATTGGACGATGGTCCCGAATATTCCCCTTGCGGAGAATATATCTGGTTCAATTCCGTACGCACGGGTTTGATGCAAGTATGGAGAATGAAGAAAGACGGCTCTGAACAAACCCAGATGACGTTTGACGAAACCCGCAATTCCTGGTTTCCTCATGTCTCACCTGACGGTAAATCCGTTATCTTTATCACTTATTATAAAGGAGATCTGGAACCGGGGCAGCATCTTCCCAATAAGAACGTTGAACTTAGGATTATGCCAGCCACAGGAGGAAAGCCAAAAACATTAGTCAAGTTATTCGGAGGACAGGGCACAATCAATGTCAATTCCTGGGCTCCGGATAGTAAGCACATCGCATTCGTCAGTTACCGCCTCTCCTCTTCTTCATCCAAATAAGCATTCTTGGCGGTGTCAAAACTATTCTACCCCCACGCTTAACGCACCGCCAAGCTTTTACATTATATAGAAAAACATTATTTCTAATAAAAAAAGGAATGCCGTACCGACATTCCCTACCAAACACACATTTACCTCTTATTTCATACCATATTTCTGCATTCCATATTCACCTAATATTTCAAGGCATCTGAGGCACTTTCTAAAAAACTTCTTCATAGCTTCTCTCTTTTTGTTTAAAACGACTCATGCAAAACACACCCGCATTAGTATTGCATAATTATGTTTTACAACACAAAAATAGAGGTAAAACAGATACGTTATTCACCTCAAATGTCTATTTAACATCATTTGTACAAACAGCCGAACAATAAAAAAGCACCTTAGCCTATGATATATTTCGCATGTGGCAACTTACTCACCAGATAAGTAAATGACCATGAACAAATAAAGGTAAGAATGGTCGAAACAGGAACCAAGGCCGGAATAGGTGTTCCAATCCACTGCGCGAACATATAGGAAGGACCGACAAAGAAATAATGCACGCAATACAAGCCAAAACCACATTTGGTCAGATTGGCAAGGGCACGGCAAATAACCGGCGAAGTAATCCGTACTTTCCGTACCAACAAGAAAATGGCTGCCGTCATCAACAATGCGTTAGGCGAACAATAAGTAAAGAACAACTCCATCCCCTCCTCGCTCACGTTCGGATCGGATGTCATATAGCGAAAACCGACTAATGTAATAAAATAGCCAACTAAAAACAGCGGAACCGTCACCGAGAAAGTCTTGCCAAGCGACCAATCCGTTCTTTTCCCTAAATAATGTCCTAACAGCAAATAGCCGTTGAAACCGGCAAAATAATAAAATAGACCGAATGAATTCCATGAGCAGGTTCCGAACTGGTAATGCGAAACAAACTCCGTCAGATAAGGGATAAACAACGAAATAAACCAAAACGCCAGAAACATACGCTTCGCCTTATCCGACGCCTTTTCCACCCATGCGGAAAAGACCGGCATATACAGATAAAGTCCTATCAGCACATAGATATACCACATTGGCGTCGCATAGACCGTAAAGGTTACAGGGATCAAAGCGATCGTCTTCAACGCCTCTACAAACGAGGCCGAAGGGTTCGGTTCCCAAGGGAAAAAGTCCGTCACCAGTTCCGGGCTGCCTCCTATCCACTGGATGAACCAGGGCGCCAGATCAAACAAAACAGACCAGATCAGAAATGGAAACAACACACGTGGAATGCGTTTCTTATAAAAGGCAGAAGCCTCTTGCCTGACCGGCAACAAAAGAAATCCGGTCATCATCACAAAAAGCGGCACACTGGCACGCAGCATGGAGCCATAAACAGAACCCCAGAAATTGAACTCCGGATTGGCACGCGATTCAGGCGAAGCGTTAAACGGATCAGTGCAATGGATGGCAATCACCATCAAGATGGCGACAAGACGAAGAACATCCAGCCAAACAATATGCGGTCTGGCAGTAGTAGTTTGAACAGTGTCCATGATAGAATAAAGATCGTTATGTATTTATTTGTTATTCTTATACTCCGACGGGATCATGCCCGTACACTTCTGGAAAGCCCGCCGGAACGTACTGATCGAATGGAATCCGGAACGTTCGGCAATCTCCTGTATACTGGCATTCGGCTCGGCATCCATCAAGCGCTTGCTTTCCTCGATCCGGAACTGGTTGACATAATCGGAGAACGATTGTCCCAACTCCCGGTTAAACAATTGGGAAAGATAAGAACGGCTGATAGGGAAGATCCGTTGCAAATCCGTCAGACGTAAATCTTCGCGAAGATACGGTTTTTCTCTTTCAAACCATGCACTTACTTCCTCTGCATAGCGTTTACTGAGAACCCTGTGTTCATCATCGTCATTGTCGTCCTCTTGATACGGAAGATCCCATCCGCTTTTAAAAGAATGCTCCAAAACAACTACCTTCAGAAATAGCGCCTTATAAAAGAAATAATACCAAACGAACAACAGGACTGTTTTGTCGATCACATACATCAATGGTGTATTGGTCAGCAATAAGACAAGATAGAAACCATACAGAACAATCAAAATTATCATGGTTTTCCTTAACCATTCCAAATCATATTCTTCCGGATCGGAAACATTCTCTGCTAAAAAAACATTGAAGTCTTTACTGTACCTTGCTATCAGATAAACGGGCAGAATCATATAAAACAAAGTCAGCAGAAAGACTGTCATACGAAGCAAAACATCCATATTCAAGTATTCGAAAACCTCCCTTATTGAATAGTAGGTATGAATTTCACCTCCCGACAAACGATAAGTCAGGTAAGCCAGTCCACCAAAAACAACCGGACTGATAAATAAGAAAAAACGTTTGCAGGTAAGAAACCCGGGCCGTAAGACCTCAATCACATAACAAGCAAGCGTTGCCGTTACCAAAGCACCCATAATCAATATATCCGGATGGAAAGCCTCTTTCGGTTTATGCAGGTAAAGATTCACAGACAACCTTATGGCAGCCAGAAAAGCCCACAAAAACATACCCCACCCTAATATCCTTTTCGCCCGGTTATCACCGGCCCGGAGCAATAGGGTAGCTCCGCCGAAGATACAGAATCCGATGATCTGTAAGCTTAATAAAAACTGAATTTTGTCCAACATAATATATCCCTCGTATCAAGTAAACAAATTGAAGCATTAAATAGTTGATCTGAACCATTAGTAGACAATTTGATGCCTGTAGATAATTTGCGCCTCGTGGTTTTATACGATTTCATCGTGGTTTTATACCGAATGCACCCTCTACCTCTCCAAACTGACTGATCTTTGTACCTGCAATCACTTCACAAAAATAATACAAAGAATGAATAAATTACTACTATTTATGATAACGGCGGTTAGTATTTTTAGTTGCACAAACGACTACGATCCGGGACTCATTGAAAATTTAGGCATGAAAGAGCAACCTTTAAGAATAATAACAAAGGTGCTGACAACAAAGTCTCCTAATTTTATGCAAGAATTTACAAGAGGATCGGTCATCGGGTTGCATGTCGTCTCGGAAAGTACCGGCAACATCTACGATAGTAATCCGGATTACAAAAACGTGCGGGCTGAAGCCTTTCTGGTAAACTACAAGCTGAACTGGCGCCAGTCACCCGATATTTATCTGAACGAGGAACCAGTCACCGTTTATGCCTATTACCCGTATCAGTCGCAGGTTAATTTCGACCCGGAGAATATCCCGGTCCGCATATCGCCAGACGCTTCCCTGACGAAAGATTACATGTACGGGATACAGGCCAGCGGGCAACGAGCGGTCAACCAGATTTCCCCAGTCGCGTTGCTTAACATGAATCATACGCTTTCGCTCCTGAGCTTCCAACTGCGAATAACACCGGAAGCAGAAGGCTGCTTCCTACTCCATGCGATACAGATCGGAAACAAAGCCGGCGGTACAGCTCTTTGCTTCAAGGGTAAGATGAACATTAAAACCGGAAATATCGGCGGATGTGCCGGAACAAATGCCTCTACCCGACTGAAACTGAATACTCCGCGCATGTTGAAAAAGATACCGGACGAGCCGCAACAACTAATGGTAATTCCCACATCGCGTATCAGAACAGACGGAGATGTGGAAGTGCTCTTCACCATCAACGAAACGACATTCAAATATAAAATTCCCGCCAATACGAAGTGGGAAAAAGGAAAAAGATATATCTACAACCTTCTTTTCAACGGTAAAGACATCACACTCGAAAATGTAAGTACCAGCGAATGGCTTCCTGTTGAAGGGAATATGAAAAATACTATTCTGTAATGTAAGTTTTATTTTATGTTCGGTTATGTCAGGTGTAACAGCCGAATATCGCCACTCAAAAGACATATGAAAGCGCCCCGCCCATTTTATCCCTTCTCAACTTATCGCCAACAACACACCTCTATTCAAATTTAACCAGGACGGGGCCGCTTTTCATCTCACTTCTCATTTACAAAAATATTTATGCATGATGAACTTGTAACTGAATGTATCATATCCCATGCACTCGTCAAGCTACGGAACCCCCAATATGTAACTGTTTGAGCACTCACATCTCCTGATACTAGTCTCTTAAATAAACAAGGGCAGTCCATACATTGTGAACTACCCTTGTTTCATTCTATAATCAATAATATTTTCAGGAAAATAATAATTTATCTCTCACTCCGGTCTCTGCCCTTAACGCTCACCAGCTTAGGCCGGAGCAAGCCTGACGGTTAGATCTTGCCTGACGTTCCGGAAGAAGATATGCCGGTTACAGTGTTGCGATCCGATGTTTTAGAAGCGGAGGACGTTGTTTCAGAAGCTATATTTGTAGCAGTCGCAGCAGTTCCTTCTACCTGTTTGTCGACTTCCCAATGGAACGGTTCAAAGGCAGTATTCGGGTCCACCCAAGACGGTTTTTTGGCAGCATAGATAATGAACGGAGCGGCTACCACCACGATAGCGCCGATAATCAGCACGGCAAACCAAACGGTATTGTTACCTGTAGAAATTTGACTGGGCGGAATAAAACTCAGTACGAAGGCAAGCAATGAACCGCAAAAACCAAGGCCGCCGATAAACCACATCAGACCGTTGCCACTCTTACCGATACGGAACGGACGACCGGCTTTCTTCATCCGATAACGCAATGCGATTGCACCAGAGAACATCAGCATATACATAATCAGGTAAAGGATAACTGTCAACTGTGACAAAATCTGATAGAAACTTTGTACGGAAGGCATAACCACGAACAACAAGCTCAGGAATGTAACAGCCAAGCCCTGAACCAGCAGGATATTTTTCTGCACACCCAACTTATTTGTTTTCTGGAAGAACGGAGGCAGATAACCGGCTTTGCCAACGGCAAAGATACCTTTTGACGGACCGGCCACCCATGTCAATACGCCTGCCAACACGCCGAAAGCCAATGCAACTGCGATAACCGGCGACAGCCAAGAAGCATGAATAAACTTAAAATAGTTGTCAAAACCGACCAACAAACTCTGAGTCAAGTTAATGTCCTTCTGCGGGATAATGATACCTAATGCAAATGTTCCCAACACGAAGATCAACACCGTGATCAGCGCACCGATAAACACGGCCTTCGGATAATTGACGGAAGGGTTTTCGACATCTTTCACATGAATACCGCCCATTTCCATACCGGCATAAAAAAGGAAGATACTGGAAGCAAGCACCAGGTTATCGAACTTCGTAAAGTCGGGGAAGAAATTGCTGTGGAAGTCCATGTTGGAATGACCGCCGGAAGCCAGGTACACGATACCTAAGATAATCAACAAGGCAGCAGGGATGATCGTACCGACGATGCCACCCACTTTAGCCACTTTACCTACCCAGCTCAGACCTTTCAAAGAGATAAACGTAGCGAGCCAGTAAATAATCAATACGACAACCAGCGTATACATTTTGTTTGAAGCCAGCGTCATATCGTGCGCATCGTTCATCCCAATAAAGGCGATGGATACAGCACCGAAAGTCAATACGGTCGGATACCAGATCGTACTCTCGATCCATTGTACCCAGATAGCCAGGAAACCCCATTTCTTTCCATAGGCCTCTCCTACCCATCGGAATACCCCGCCCTGTTTATCCTGGAACATGGCAGCCAACTCAGCTGCCACCAACGAGGTAGGAATTAAGAACACGATTGCCGCAAACAGATAATAAAAGGCTGAACTCAGTCCATACACAGCCTCAGCAGGCAACCCGCGGAGCGAGACGACTGCCGTGACATTCATAATCGCAAGAGTAAATACTCCAAGTTTTACTGCTTTTCCAATATTTGCCATGAATTTTACTATTAAAATGTGAATTTTGTTTTGTTTAGTTTTGCTTGTATTGACAGTATAACAACTCGTTTTTGTGTTAGTTTGTCAACAGGATGTCAAACTTGGTTAATTAACAGACAAGTGTTAAAAACAAAAGGTGTCATTTTGCTGTTTCATCGGATAAAATGTAAATGATGATTTACAAAATAAATACCAAATATTAAAAGACAATGAGAACTGCATTCAATGACTTTTTTTATGAAAAGCGAGGCATTTACGGAGTGCTTCATGTGATGATATTGCTACTCTCGCTTTTCCTGATTGTGGATATTTCGATCGACACGTTCAACAACATACCGTTCATCTCTCAGACTTCGTATCTGAAAACGCAGTTCTGGATCTGCATGTTCTTCATCGCCGATTTCATATTGGAGTTTTTCCTGTCAAAAGATAAAATTCATTATTTGCAAACCCATTTCCTCTTCCTGCTGGTTTCGATCCCTTATCTTAATATTATCAATTACTACGATTTCACCTTCTCGGCCGAAGTGACCTATTTCCTACGTTTCATCCCGCTCGTACGCAGCGGATGGGCACTGGCGATCGTCGTCGGCTGGCTAACTTCGAACCGGGCCTCCGGACTCTTCGTCTCCTACCTGACGATGTTGCTGGCAATGGTCTATTTCTCCAGCCTGATCTTTTTCGTGATCGAACAGAAGGTGAACCCTGAAGTAAAGGATTACAACGACGCCCTCTGGTGGGCTTTCATGGACGTGACGACTGTCGGTTCGAACATCATCGCGATCACGCCTACAGGGCGTATTTTGTCGGTCCTGCTGGCCGCTCTCGGCATGATGATGTTCCCGATCTTCACGGTCTATGTCACGAGCCTAGTACAATCGGCAAACAAGAAAAAAGAAAATTATTATAATCAAACGCATCCCGTCTCCTCCGGACAAGCATCAGAAGCCAAACCGGCCGGTTCCACTCAAACAGACAAATAAATTCAAGACTACTTATTGTAAAAAACAAGTTATTTAACAATTGGCAGGTCTGGCGATGAAAGAATTCAAATATTCTTCTTTTTGAATATAAAACGTACTTTTCCCATTTATTTGCCGATCTATTACCATGAAGACGGTCGTCATCGCCAAAATACTGCGCAACTCTTTGCTTTTCCTACTCAGGCTGACAAAACAGAAGCAATAACCGGACAAGTTGCCTATCACATACTTTCTGTTGTCAAACAAAAACCGTCAGGCCGAACAAAATGCAAGATTAAAATGAACTGGAATCTCAAATGAAAAACTATTCCCGCAAAAAACAAGCCTCCCGTCTCCCTATTATTTCAGGGGAGTGGAGGCTCGTCAACTAAAAGAATAAACCGTTTTAACCGGTGATTGTAAACCGGGTACTGCCAAAAATGGAGAGCCCCAGTTTATTCATTATATATTTGATCGCCAATTGTGCTTTCACCGAATTGCCGGAGCTATCCAATGGAGGCGCAAAGGCGGAGATTCCGAAGTGTCCGGGCATGATCCCCATGACACCGCCGCCAACACCCGTTTTGGCAGGAATACCGGAAGTGAACAACCAGTCTCCCGTACGTTCATAGAAACCGACCGTAGCCACTAAGGATGTGATTTTAGGCGACAAAGAAGCGTCAAAGATAAGTTTCTTTGTAACCGGGTTCACGCCATCGTTGGCAATCGTTGCTGCGGCGATGGAAAGTTGTTCGGCTGTGATACCCAACGAACACTGGCGAGTATACAGGTCGAGCGACATATCCGGATCGTCATAGATACGGTTGTAATTCTTCAGTAACCAGGCGATAGAACGGTTATTGAAGTTGGTGGCAGTCTCTGACTTGTACAGTTCATCGATCAATTGCGGAGCACTCCCGCAAAGGTCGGTGATGTTGGAAACGATGGCTTCCCACTTCTTGTCGGACTTACCGAGCGGCTGTACCATACTGCAAGCCGTGATCGCACCAGCATTTACCAGCGGAGTGGAAGGATGGTCATTTTCCAGCAAGATCGCCATGATGGAGTTGAAAGGAAGACCGGTGGCATCGGCACCGATCATCTTCAGCACTTTCTCGGCTCCGTACTGGCGAAGTGCCAGGATAGCCGTATGTACTTTCGAAACGGATTCGATCCCGAAACAGTAGGAAGAGTCCCCTAACGTAATGGTTCTGCCATCCAACAGGCAGATACTGATACCGAACAAGTTCTTGTCAATATTAGCCAGATAAGGGATGTAATCAGCATTCTTGCCACCCGTATTATCCTTGAACTGCTCGTAAGCCTCCTGTGCCGCTTCTTTTATCTGTGAAACGGAAATTGTTTTACTCATGATCATTTCTTTTTATGGGGCATACCCGTATGAGTAAACACAGAACCTTTCACTTCCTGATTCTTATCCTGTGCGATACGGGTAGGAGTCGGATATTCCAGTTTTTCAAGTTCCGCAACAGCTCCTGTGATATCATTCAGCAACTGGTCAGCCATGTCGCGACTAAATCCCTGACGGGCAACGATACGCATCACGACATGGTTTTCAAGATTGTTTGGCAATGTATAGGCAGGAACCATCCAACCGCTTTGTTTCAGTTTATCCTGCAGGTCGTACAGGGTCCATTTCGCTTTTTTCGCATAGTCCGGTTTCAGATACCAGATAAACAACGGGTTCACGACTTCGTTGCTGTAGTTCACGAACGGAGCCATCTTACCAATCTGATCATGTAAGTATTGGGTAACCGCCATGCTGTTTTCCTGAACTGCTTTATACCCTTCGAACCCGAGACGGATAAATTGGTAATATTGTCCGAGGATCTGGGCGGCAGGACGGGAGAAATTCAGACCTACCTGTGTGATATTGGCTCCCAAATAATTTACACTGAATGACATGGAGTCGGGCAAATATGACTTGTCTTTCCAAACAACCCAACCCAGGCCCGGATAAACCAGACCGAACTTATGTCCGGACGTACTGATGGAAAGAACCCATTTCAAACGGAAGTCCCACTTCAATTCCGGTTTCAGGAATGGGAGGATAAAACCGCCGGAAGCAGCATCCACGTGAATTGGAATATCGTAGCCGGTCTTTGCATTGTAGGCATCGAGTGCCTTATCCAAAGCCTCCACATCATCGTTCAGACCTGTCCATGTAACCCCTTGGATCGGCACAATACAGATTGTATTTTCATCACACATCTTCAATGCTTCTTCGGGATCGAGCGTAGTCTTCTCCAATGTCAGAGGCACCTGGCGCATTTCGATCTGCCAAAGCTGGGCGAATTTTTCCCATACAACCTGAAATCCGGTAGAAATAACGAAGTTCGGCTTATCCACAGGCTTACCGGCGGCTTGCCTTTTCTTACGCCAGCGCAACCAAGCTGCGACACCTCCCAACATACATGCTTCGGACGAACCGATAGCCAATGCACCGGCTTTCCATTTTGCCTGTTCGGGAGTATTCCACAAATTGGCTACGATGTTGATACATTTGGCGTTCATAACGGCAATACGCGGATATTCCGTTTCATCGATATAGTTGATGTTGATCGCCTCGTTCATAAGTTTGGTTGCATAGTCGTCCATATAGGTAGTTACGAATGTCGCCAGGTTCAAGCGGGGCTGTGTCTGTGCAAACGTTTCGTCTTTAACCATCTGATACGCGATTTCCGGGGTGGTAGGACCATCAGGGATTTTGTCTACAGGAGAGGCTTGTAGCATCTTTTCCGAGCCAAAGATTGCTGTCTTGGCATCACCTTTTCTGAAATTAGAATCTTCCATGTCTTTTTGTTTTTAATTAATAATGGCGCTATCGACTTGTTTCGGCCGATTGTATGGCAAAAACAGCTACTATCCGCAATTGTTCTGCGTTTTTCGTTAAACATACGATATTTGGGGTTTATTAAAACAATGAACTTTCACTATTCGGGATTGTTTCAATACAATAAAAAATGATGTAACGAAACGATTATGCGAATACAGACCGGACAGGGGACGATTCCTCTTATCACGCTAATAGGCATATGGTCGATATCGGCACTGAATGCACTGCCCGGCCTGGCTGTCTCCCCAATCTTAGGAAGACTTTCTGCAATCTTTCCGCATTCCACAGAACTGGACATACAGATGCTTTCATCACTTCCTTCCCTCTTGATCATCCCTTTTATCATCCTGTCGGGCAAACTGACGGAAAAGATCAATAATGTCCTTCTGTTGCAAGTGGGACTGGTGATCTTCTCGTTGAGCGGCATCCTGTACATGCTTTCCACAAAAATGTGGCAACTGATAACAGTCAGCGCATTATTGGGGATCGGTTCCGGATTGATCGTGCCGCTTTCCACCGGTTTGATTTCCCGCTTTTTTACAGGAACATACCGTACGAAACAGTTCGGGCTCAGTTCCGCCATTACGAATATAACGTTAGTGCTGGCCACCGTTCTGACGGGGTATCTGGCAGAGGTGAACTGGCATTTGCCGTTTATCGTCTACCTGTTTCCGCTGATCTCGATCGTTCTCTCGTTCTATCTGAAAAAGAATATTTCACCGTATCCCGGTATAGGCATAAACACCACTAGCCGGAGAACGGAAAGGCCTGCCGATAGCAGTTTCGGGAAGTTCGGTATACAGATTCCCCACCTGATGCAGATCATGTCGTTCTATGGGTTGGCTACTTACTTAGTGATCATCATCAGCTTCAATCTTCCTTTCCTGATGAAAGAATATCATTTTACCAGCGGTAATTCGGGTATTATGATCTCGCTGTTTTTCTTGGCTATCATGTCGCCGGGATTTATACTGAATCAAATTGTCTCCTTCTTCGGCAAAAAGACCAAATTTGCCTGTATGGTCTCGATCTCTGTCGGAATGGCGCTTATACTCGTTTCCCGCACCGAATGGTTGATCGGGCTGGGTTGTATCTTTGCCGGATTAGGCTATGGTGTCATACAACCGATAGCTTACGACAAAACGACCCGCACGGCTATTCCTGAAAAAGTGACGCTTGCACTGGCATTCGTTATGGCCATGAACTATCTGGCCATTCTTCTTTGCCCTTTCATTATAAACATACTCAAGGATATGCTCCATATCGAGACACAGCAGTTCGCTTTCATCTTCAATATGGCCATTGCCCTGATAGCTGCCGCATGGGCCTACCTGAAACAAGATTCGTTCTTGTTCGACGACCGCATCAAACAAGTATAACATAAAATCCCAAGCATCGTGAAAAATAAAATAAGAGAAGCCAATATTTACATGATTATTTCCAAAACTTTCAGCGGGTTGAATATGAATGCGTTGAAATATCTCCTACCATTATGGATAAGTCCGCTGACGGGTGTAACCCTGCGCTGTACGTTTGCCGCCCTCGCGTTTTGGATTATCAGCTTGTTCACCCAACCGGAGACTTCCACCCGCCGGGAAAAGATTCTCTTATTTCTGTTGGGGGCGCTCGGCATTTATGGCTTTATGTTCTTTTACTTGCTGGGATTGAGCAAAACGACCCCTGTGTCAAGCTCCATTTTCTCCAGTTTACAACCTATCTGGGTATTCATTCTTTCTGTCATCTTCTTTAAAGAAACAATCACAAAGATGAAAATAACCGGTATTCTGATCGGATTAGGTGGCGCATTGCTCTGCATCCTGACCCAGAAAAACGATGACCTGGCTTCCGATGCCTTCACCGGAAATCTGCTTTGCCTGCTAAGTTCCATGGCTTATGCAATCTATCTGATTGCAAGCAACCGAATATTGAAGCATGTAGGAGTTATGACAATGCTGCGGTACACCTTTTCCGGTGCGGCTTTCTCCGCCATCATCGTTTCCGGATTTACAGGATTTGAAGCAACACTTTTCACGTTCCCGATCCATTGGAAACCGATGGCAGTCTTGGCATTCGTCCTGATTTTCCCGACCGTTATCAGTTACCTGTTAATACCGGTCGGACTAAAATATCTGAAAACCACACTGGTGGCCATCTATGGTTACCTGATCCTGATTGTGGCAACCATTACCTCGCTGGCATTAGGACAAGATCGCTTCAGTTGGTCCCAATTAATAGCTGTCCTCCTGATTTGTTCGAGCGTTTATTTCGTTGAAATAGCAGAAAGTAAGGAAAAATCATAAATTTTTCTCTTTCTTTGTAACAACAGCTTTTCCGTTCCCGTCTACTTAATGAACGCTCTCCAATAGCGCGCGTTGAAGAGCCGGAACTAACGGAATAAGTAACGATTAATACATTAGAAAGATGAAAAAATACATCGCAATCCTGATCCTCATCCTATTCTGCCAAGCAGGATATAGCCAGAGCATGGACAAGCTGTTCAACGACTTTGCCAAGCAAAAAAACGTAACCCACGTAACAGTCGGCCCGTTCCTGATGAAAATAAGCAGCCTGTTCACCGAGACGATGGGTGTAAAAAGCATCGAAGTCCTTTCTTTCGAGGAATGCGGCAATACCGTCAAAGACGATCTCCGCGCTGCTATCAAGAAACTGAAAGACCCGAATTACGAAACAATGGTCAATGCCAACGAAGAGGGCAACCGCACGAAAGTAATGGTACGTATTGACAAAGACATCATCCGCGAACTGGTAATCTTGACAACCGATGGAGGCGACGATGCCCTGATCCGCATCAAAGGAAAGATCAAACCATCTGACATCGAAAAAGTAATAAACGACCACAAAGATGGATGTTGAGAACTTTAAAAGGCTGTTCCTTCCCCTCCATCCCAAGCTCTTCCGGATTGCTTATGCGCTGGTCGAAAACAAGGCCGATGCCGAAGATATCCTGCAAGATGCCTACTATAAGTTGTGGAGTCGGCGGAATGAACTGACCGATATCCAAAATCCGGAAGCTTTCTGCGTGACGCTGGTCAAGAACCTCTGCCTCGATTTCCTTCGCTCACCTCGTGCTAACAGGCGCGACGCAGATGTCACCGAAGCCGTCACTCTTTCTACCGCTTCTTCACCGGACGAAGAGTTGGAAAGACAAGACAAAGTACAGCAAATCCGCCACCTGATCGACCGCCTGCCGGAAAATCAGCGGCAAGTTCTCCGGTTGAGAGGGATCGAAGACTGTTCGATGGACGAGATAGAACAGATCACCGGCCTGAGTGCCGTCAACATACGGGTGCTACTCTCCCGGGCACGAAAAATAATCCGGGAACAACTTGAAAAATATTATACATATGAATATGGACGATAAAAAGATAGATGAACTGATCAATAAAGCCCTTCAAGAGGAACAAGCTTTACCCGAAGGACTTTCCCGTAGACTGGAAAAGCAGATCGACACCTGGGCTTCCACGGAAGAAAAGAAGACCCGTTCATTGACCCGTAGACGGACTTTATATTGGTTAAGTGGAGTTGCCGCCTCCATCCTGTTGTGCATCAGCTTTTTACAATACAAATCGTCGTATCACGCTCACGACCGGCTCAGCGACACTTACACCAATCCGAAAGATGCCGCCGCCGCTGCCGAAAAGGCTTTACTCCTACTCTCGCAGAACCTCAACAAAGGCATCAGCCAGGTGGATAACGCCGGGCAGGAGATAGATAAAGTAAACAATATTTTAAACAAACATTTAAACGATTAATCTTATGAAATTAAAGAATATATTCCTGATCCTGTTTCTTTGTTGCACCAGCTTGTGCTTTGCCCAGGATAAACTGTTCGAAAAATATGCCGATATGGATAATGTAACATCTGTCTTCATCTCCAAGAAAATGTTCGACATGATCCCTAATGTAGAAAGCGGCGGCCTCAACCTGATGAATCTGAAAGGGAAAATAAACAATCTTCAAATCGTCACTTCCGACAAGCAGGAAGTCCGGGACCAGATGCGAAAAGAATTCAGCAGCCTTATCAGCAAATCACATGAAGAACTGATGCGGGTCAAGGACAACGATACACGCGCCTCTTTCTACATCGTCCAGAACGGTGACCTAATCAACGAAATGATCATGCTGGCCGACACAGATTCAGACTATGTGGTCATCCGGATAACAGGCAAATTCACATTAGAGGATATACAAGATGTGGCGAAAAGTTTTTCCCAAAACGATAAAAAAGAGGTAACGATCAGTTACAACTAAAACCGGAAAAGTATAAATATCCCGAAAAGATAATTATGCTTTTGTGAATACCTTAGTTCTGGTAGAACTAAGGCTATTCTTGTCTGTTGTTTGCTACCGTGACAAAATTAGCTATATAAAACTACTAGATGTTTTCAAAAATGATATTAAAATTAGTCAAATTGATATTCTTTCAAAAAAGATATTCTCATTTTTCCCTTCCAGAAGACTCCAATAACCTCCACAGATAAGCCAAAACCGATAATCGAGCCTACTTTTTTACAACTATCCGTACTGTATAGTTCATAGTTCTACCAGAACAAATTCAATTGCAATCTTAAATCATTAGCCTATGGAGAGAAGTAAATAACACACCTAAAAAGTTTTTGTAGAGAAAATTAGAGTATTTCAACTGTTAAATTAAATTTTAATATTATGATCAAATCGATATACAGCAACTTATTGCCTAAAGCTGTACTATTATCAGTATTTTTAAGCCCCGGATATGTGATTTCAAAAGCTCATGCAAACACAGATTCCATCAGTGGTATAGAACAAACGAACGGTAAACTGTCCGGACGGGTTATCGATGCAAAAGGAGAACCTATACCAGGTGCAAACATATCCGTCAAAGGCACCACCATCGGTACCATTACAGACATGGACGGTAATTTTTCCATTGATGTTAACCCCAATCAAATACTCACCATCAGTTTTATCGGATATGAAACAAAAACAATCCCTGTCTCCAACCAGAAAACATTAAATGTCGTTCTGCAAGAAACTGTAAACCAACTGGACGAACTTGTTGTCGTTAGCTACGGTACACAGAAAAAAAGGGATTTGACCGGATCTGTTTCCAAGATAGATGCAGGAGAATTAGAAAGTTTTCCTGTAGGACAATTTGCCCAAAAACTTCAAGGACAGGTAGCAGGTGTACAAATTAACCAATCTACAGGACAGCCGGGTAAAGGTATGGGATTCCGTATCCGTGGTGCAGCATCTATCAATGGTGGTAGTTCACCTTTATTCGTGGTCGATGGAATCCCTATCAATATGGACCTAAGCAGTATCAATCCGGATGAAATCGAAACCTTTTCCATCTTGAAAGATGCCGCTGCCACTTCTTTGTATGGATCACGTGCCGCCAACGGTGTCGTACTGATCACAACGAAAAGAGGAAAACAAGGTAAAACTCAAGTGGATGTGAATGCTTCATTCGGTATTCAGACTTTAAAGGGACTAAAGACTCCGGATGTTATGAACGGGGAAGAATTTGCCCAATACAAAAAAGAATACTACGAAGATGCTGCCAGATATGAAGGTTATACCGGAGGAGTTCCAGAACAATATCAAAATCCATCCCAATACGGTACTGGTACCAATTGGTATGACTTACTGACACGCAATGCCGCCACACAGAATTACAGTATCAGTGTGACAGCCAATAAAGACAAGTTCAATACAGCTATCGTATTAGGCTACTTCCGCCAAGACGGTGTTATGTACAATTCTAATTTCGAACGTTACTCTTTACGTGCAAACAATGATTATCAAGTAAACGACCGCTTAAAATTAGGACTGAACATAGCTCCCACCTTGCAAATCAAAAACAACCAAAATACAGACGGAGGTTGGCAGATATTAAGTGCTGCGTTCTTGGCTGACCCAACTGTAAATCCTTACGATGAAAATGGAGAACCTATTCTTTCTCTAAACTCTCCAGGGATGTTCCCTCAACCTAACTGGATACGTGTTTTACATGAAAAAACAAGTAAAACACAGGATTTGGCCTTATTAAGCAATGCTTTTGCAGAACTGGATATATGGAACGGTATCAAATATAAATTCCAGGCTGGTTTCGATTTAGGTGCCAAGAACTATAGAGATTTTACACCTTCGACAGCCGGTGGAGCCATGTTTACTGCTCCCCCTCAAAAAGCAAGTGGACAATACAACACCAACTTCCACTATAGTTGGACTATCGAAAATATGTTGATGTATAACCATAAATTCGGAAACCATAATATAGATGCACTGGTCGGTTATAGTGCACAAAAATATTCCAACGAATATAACCAGCTAACAGCAACTGACTTTCCAAGTGATGATATTCCTTGGATGGGTGCCGGTGCTACAAAAAACGGTGACAACAACATCGAGCAATGGGCATTAGCCTCTGTCATCGCACGCGCGAATTATAGCTTCAAAGACCGCTATTTACTCCAGGCGACATTCCGCCGAGATGGTTGCTCCCGTTTTGGGGCAGGCAATAAATATGCAAATTTTCCTTCCATATCCGCCGGATGGATTGTATCTGACGAAGCCTTCATGGAACCAGTAACCAATGTTATGAACTACCTGAAAATAAGGGCCAGTTATGGACTAACTGGTAACTACAACATTGGTAATTACCGATATATTGCGGGAGTTAGCACTTATAACTATGTCTTAGGTGGCTCTTTAGCTCCGGGAAAAGGATTAGGTAATTTAGGGAACAATGCTCTTACTTGGGAAGAAACAAAGCAACTGGACTTAGGTGTCGATATCGGTTTCCTAAACGATCGTATCTATTTGATGTATGACTATTATAATAAAAAAGTCGATGGACTTTTGTATCAAGTCGATATTCCAAGAGCTTCCGGCTTTTCCAACATTTATTCCAATATCGGTGATTACAAAGCATGGGGACATGAAATCACTTTGCAATCTCGTAATCTTGTCGGTGATTTCAAATGGACTACCAACTTGAATATAGCCTTCAACCGGAATGAAATAACCAAAATGGGAACAAACAACACCCCAAAAGGTGGATATTCCAATCAGGAAGATTTCAACCGTTTAGCAGTAGGAGAACCTATCGGTATATTCATGGGATATGTATTTGACGGCGTATATATGACCGAAGAAGAGTTTAATTCCCAACCAAAGCACGCCTCATCTGAGATCGGAACGGTCCGCATGAAAGATGTCAGTGGTCCTAACGGTGTTCCTGACGGTATAATCGACAACAATGACCGTGTAAAAATTGGTGATCCGAATCCGGATTTTATTTATGGTATGACAAATGAATTTTCCTGGAAGAACTTCGATCTGAGCATTCTGATCAGTGGACAAGTAGGTGGTGACATTATCAATTCAAACTACGAACATACCTTGAATATCGACGGTTGTTTCAATGTATTGAAAAAAGTTGCCAATCGTTGGCGCTCTCCGGAAAATCCGGGTGACGGACAGGTTCCGAGAACAAAAGCCGGTACCACGGAATTATTCCGCTTCAATAATAGCAGTTGGGTATATGATGCTTCTTATTTGACCATAAAGAATATCACTCTGGGCTATACAATTCCGATTAAACCGAGTCAATACCTCTCTAAACTCCGGGTATATGTAACAGCTCAGCAATTAGTCACATTCACTAAATACCCAGGTATGAATCCGGAAATAGCCATGAATGAAGATATGGGATGGAACGGTTTAGGAGTAGATCGTACAACTTACCCGGTTCCAAGAACATTCAGTATCGGATGTAACATTTCATTCTGAAAGAAAAACAAATTATAAATTTAAAGCGAAAGATCATGAAAAAGATATTTAGTTTAGTTGTTGCATTGTTGACTTTGGTTTCTTGTTCGGAAGATTTTCTGAATCTGACGCCTCAATATTATCCGAATGATGCGACATTCTTTAAAACTCAAGAGCAATTCACTCAAGCAGTGAACGGAGCCTATTCCGCTCTACGGGGAGTATCGGCAAGACAAGGATACCTGATGGGAGAAATGCGTTCCGACAATACACATTACACCCGCTATAAAGCAGACCGTGGTCTACACATCTTGTATCGTGAAAATATCGCGGATTTTGTTGTAGATGACCAGAACCAATGGACAAATGAAATGTATTATGCATGTTATACGGGCATTTCAAGAGCCAACACCATTCTGAACCGCATTGAAGGGACGACTTTTCCCGATGATTTCAAAAATAAAACGATCGGAGAAGCTAAATTCATCCGTGCTTTCATGTATTTCCAATTGGTGCAATGCTACGGAGACGTCCCTTTGCATCTGGAAGAAGTGACAGGAGCGGACAACGCATTCTTACCTCGTTCATCTGTTAACGATATCTATACAGCCATCGTTGATGATGTGAAAGATGCCATAGAGAAACTTCCTACGGTCAAATTCCCGCAAAATGGTGCTGCAACCAAAGGAGCTGCCAAAATGCTCTACGCTTATGTATTAATGACAAAGCCAGATCGAGATTATGCAACAGCGGAAACGCAGTTAAAAGATATCATGAATATGGGATATGAATTACTTCCCAATTATGCCGATATATATGACACATCCAAAAAGAACGGAAAAGAATCGATTTTCGAAATCCAGTATCAAATGGGAGATCAGGGACAGCAAAGTGATTGGTTATACTACTTTATTCCCAAAACAACGAATGCAGAAATTATTACAGGTGTTCCGGATTGTAGTACGTTACTGACAGGAGGCTGGAATGTTCCGACACCGGAAATGATCGCTTCTTACGAACCTGGAGACCTGCGTGTCGACCCATCTATCGCTGTTGCAGTCGGTACACTGGATGCAGCAAACGCCTTAGTCGTAGCTGATGTACTAAAAGTCGGTGATCCCAAGATCAATGATTATCAAGTTAATTATCCATTTATCAATAAATACCGTCACGCACACTCCAAAATAGAAAATACAGACGATAACTGGCCTGTTTACCGCTATGCGGACTGCCTGTTATTGTTAGCTGAATGTCTGGTGGAGCAAGGACGTGCAGGAGACGCAGCACCCTATGTCAATCAAGTACGTGCGCGTGCAGGTTTACCTGCTGTTACAACAATCAATGCCGAGGTAGTTGCCAATGAGCGACGTCACGAACTCGCATTTGAGAACCATCGTTGGTATGATTTATTGAGAACAGGAAAAGCTATTGAAGTAATGACTGCCTACGGAAAATATATCAAAACGATTGATACGGAACTTCCTGAACGTACCTATCAGATAAAGCCGGAATATTTGCTTTATCCGATACCTTATAACGAGTTGCAATTAAATGACCAGCTCAAACAAAATCCAGGTTATTAATTATCATATTAACAAAAAGACCTTTACTTTTGTAGTAGAGGTCTTTTTACTATTAGCACCATGAATACACAACGTATTATCAAAAACTTTATATATACCGTCGCAGGAGGTATCCTGTCTCTCGGAACGACTGGTTGCAGTGGCAACAAAGCGGAAACGACAGACAGTTTTTCCACTTTGGAAGCCCAGTTTTCCAACCCTTCATCCGAGTACCGTACAGCCCCTTTTATGGTTTGGAACGGAAAAGTTACAGAAATTGAAATCGACCGTATGCTGAAAGACTTTAAAGATGCAGGCTGCGGAGGTGCGTTTATCCATCCCCGTCCGGGCATGATCACGGAATATATGTCGGACGAATGGTATTCCCTCTACCGTTATGCCGTCGATAAAGGAAAAGAGATGGGACTGGACATCTGGATTTACGATGAAAACTCCTATCCCAGCGGCTTTGCCGGAGGACATGTTCCCGAAGATATGCCCGAATCCTACAACCAAGGACAAGGACTTGAGTTGACAAAAACAGATCTTCTGCCTGACAAGACAGACGAATATTTCATCATCCTTAAAAAAGAAGGGGACAAATGGACAGATATCACGAACGCCCTGAGCCAGCATAAAAAAGCAAAAGGAGAATATTACCTCTACAAAAAGACCTATTTAGGCAAATCAGACTGGTACGGAGGGTATTCTTACGTAGACCTGCTCGTACCCGGTGTGACTGAAAAGTTCATCGACCTCACGATGAAAGGATACGAAAAAACAATAAAGGACGAATTTGGCAAATCTGTTTTCGGTATCTTCACAGATGAGCCCAACATCAGCAGTCCCGGAGGCTTGCGCTGGACACCAGACTTGTTCGAAGTATTCCGGAAACAGTGGGGATACGATCTAAAACCACTACTTCCCCTTCTGGACGAAGAGACGGGCAATTGGAAACAGGTACGTCATAACTATATGGAAACCCTGTTGCAAATGTTTGTCGACCGCTGGTCCAAACCTTGGCACCACTACTGCGAGACGAACAACCTGAAATGGACCGGACACTATTGGGAACACGGTTGGCCGCAAATGAACGACGGACCGGACAATATGGCAATGTACGCCTGGCATCAGGTACCCGCTATCGACATGCTGTTCAACCAGTTCGACGAAACCAACCCGCAAGCACAGTTCGGCAATATCCGTGCAGTAAAAGAATTGCGCAGTGCCGCCAACCAAACAGGTTGTAACCGTACCCTCAGCGAAACTTATGGTGGTGGAGGTTGGGACGAAACTTTTAAAGATTTCAAACGGTTAGGCGATTGGGAGTATGCACTCGGGGTCAACTTCATGAACCAACATTTAGCCCATATGACACTAACAGGAGCACGCAAATACGACTATCCGCCGGTATTCACCTATCATTCTCCCTGGTGGCCCGACTATCGCGAACTGAATGACTATTACGGACGCCTTTCATTTGTTATGAGCAAAGGCATCCAGAAAAACGATATTTTGGTTCTGGAACCCAACTCGACTTTATGGAGCTATTACGTCCATGCAGGAAGTTCCCCGAAACTCATGGAGATAGGAACCAATTTCCAAGCTTTTGTTACAACTTTGGAAAAGAACCAGGTAGAATATGACCTCGGTTCCGAAAACATCATCAAAGACCTCGGAAAGGTAGAAAACGGGCGTTTCATCGTCGGCAATGCCTCCTACTCGACTGTCGTTCTGCCTCCCATGATGGAGACCTTAAACAAGCCTACCTTCAACCTCTTGCAACAATTTGTAGAACAAGGTGGACAGATCATAACCTTCTCCGCTCCCACCCGGATAGACGGGGCTGTCAATGACGAACTGGCCGGACTGTTGACCGGTACAACCGTCACATCACTCCCGGAACTATCCAAAGATGTAATCGCCCGGTATTTCTCTTCCGATAACTTCAGGATTACTTTCAACAGTGGTAACCTGTATCACCATCGTCGCCGGTTTGCAGACGGAGAATTGGTTTTTCTCGTCAACTCTTCTATGGATGAAGTTGTTGACGGCACCCTTTCGACGCAGGGAAAAGCCATGTTGGAAATGGATGCTCTGAACGGGGAAATCTATACGTATCCGTCTTCAAAAGAAAAAGGCATACTAAGTACATCTTTCCGGATCGAACCGGCAGGAAGCCTCTTGCTTTACTGTTCTGACAAGAACCCTAAAAACTATCCGGAACGCCCCGGAAAAGCGGGAAGCAGCCCGGTGACGGCAACAAGCCGGACCACCGTCAGCCGTTTACGCGACAATGCTCTGACAATTGACTTTTGCGATGTTACGGTTAAAGGAAAGACTTACAAGAAACAACATTTCTCCCGTGCCGCCGATATCGCCTTCAAAGCGCACGGATTCACCAACGGCAATCCTTGGAATACCTCCGTACAATACAAACGGAATATCCTCGACCGCGACCACTTTAAGGATGGCGGCTTCACGGCCTCCTATCATTTTACGGTAAACGATGCTTTCGACTATTCCGGTATCAAACTGGTTTCCGAACGCCCCGAACTATTTACCGTAAAAATCAACGGAAATCTCGTGAACGCTCTTCCAGGTGAATGGTGGCTGGACCGTTCTTTCGGCGTTTATCCGATAGGCGGACAGGTGAAAAAAGGTAGCAATACGGTAGAACTCAGCATCAACCCGATGCGTATTTTTGCAGAGATAGAACCGGTCTACATCATCGGAAACTTCTCGGTCGTACCCGAACAAGAGGGATGGAGCATCGGTGCACCACAGGAATCGTTCACACTGGGTAGCTGGAAAGAACAAAAGCAACCGTTCTACTCATGGGATATGAGCTATAGCAAAGAATATACCCTCGATGACCTTACAGGCAGATATGCCGTCAAACTGAACAAATGGAACGGGACGGTAGCAGAAGTATACGTCAACGGACAGAAAGCCGGTATGATCGCCTTCGACCCCTGGCAACTGGATGTAACATCCTACCTGAAAGAAGGCAGCAACACGATCGATGTACATGTGATCGGCAGTTTGAAGAACCTGTTAGGCCCGCATTACCGGAATCCGGCTCCCGGCCTGGCATCTCCCTGGCATTGGAAAAACGTAGACAAACCGATATCCGGAAAAGAATACCAGATGATGGATTACGGGCTGATGGAAGATTTTGAATTAATTCATTAAACATACACGAAAAGAGGGTGCGTGCTTTTCCGGAAAAGCATGGCACCTTTTTCAAAAAAGGACGGCAGCATGAAAAATAGACTTTTAAACATTTGTATCTTATGTATGGTTTTTCCTTTCTTTCTACAGGCAGCGGACACACATTCCGTTTATAACCTGCGATGCGAACAGGAAGAAAACCCGTTAGGAATCGAAACAGGACAACCTTGTTTCAGCTGGCAGATACAGGCACAACAACGGAACTTCGAACAATCGGCCTGGCAGATATTAGTGGCCGATTCTCCGGAAAAACTATAGGCCGGCAATGGAAATATCTGGGACAGCGGAAAAACGCTTTCTTCCGCCTCGATCCTTGTTCCTTTCAAAGGAAAAGAATTGAAAGCAGGACAGACCTACTACTGGAAAGTAAGGAGTTGGGATAAGGAGGACAGCCCTTCCCGCTGGAGCTGTATCCATACCTTCGGCATGGGGCTTCTTTCGGAAAAAGACTGGAGCAATGCCAAATGGATTGCACTGGAAAAAGACAGGAAAGACGAAATCGTCACGATAGGGCTGCACGGACTGGCCAACGTGGACCGGGAACTCAAAGGCAAAAAGATCGGTATGTACCGCCTCCCCCAATTCCGAAAAGAATTTACGGTTCAAAAACCGGTAAAACGAGCGACCGCCTATGTCTCCGGACTCGGACATTTCGATATGTTCCTGAATGGAGAGAAGGTGGGTAACAACTTTCTCGATCCGGGATGGACAAAATATGATAAATGTGCGCTGTATGTCACTTTCGATCTGTCCGGACAGCTAAAGCAAGGCGGAAACGCAATAGGCGTCATGTTGGGAAACGGCTTTTTCAATATCCCGCGGGAACGTTATTTCAAACTGCTTGCTTCATATGGCGCTCCGCGCCTCTTGATGAAAATACAAATCGAATATGCAGACGGCAGTACGCAGGACATCGTAACCGGTACAGACTGGAAAACAACCGAAAGCCCCGTTACCTACAGCAGTATTTACGGCGGTGAAGATTACGATGCCACGAAAGAACAGACCGGATGGATGCAACCCGGTTTCGACGACCGTACCTGGAACAAAGCCCTCGACACAGGCTGGAAAACCCGGCTCCTCTCCCAACGCTCCGCACCGCTGACCGTACGTGACCGAATCCCCACCGTCCGTCTTTTCAAGACCCGGAAAGGACAATGGGTGTACGATTTGGGACAAAACTTTTCCGGCATCATACGGCTTTCCCTGCATTCAAAGGACACGCATCCGGTTAAGCTCTATCCGGCCGAACTGCTGAATCCGGACAGTACCGTAAACCAAAGCGCGTCCGGCGCTCCTTTCTGGTTCGGTTACACACCGAAAGGAAAAGGTATTGAAAGTTGGCAACCCCAGTTTACCTACTACGGTTTTCGTTACGTGCAGGTCGAAGGTGCTGTTCCCGCCGGACAACCCAATCCGGACGGACTACCTGAAATAACGGAAATTACCGGTCTTCATACTTGCTATTCGGCCGAAGATGTCGGCAGTTTCCATTGTTCCAAACCGTTGTTCAATCAGACATACGAACTGATCGACTGGGCGATCCGCAGCAATATGGCAAGCGTGCTGACCGACTGCCCGCATCGTGAGAAGTTGGGTTGGCTGGAAGAAGCGCACCTGATGCAATACTCCGTACAATACCGCTACAACCTGGCACGCCTGTACGAAAAGACATTCAACGATATGCGCTCCACACAAGCAGCCAACGGCATGATACCGACCATTGCTCCCGAACTAGTCGAATTCGAAGGAGGCTTCAAGGATACGCCGGAATGGGGAAGCACATTTGTCATCAGCCCTTGGTACATCTACCAATGGTATGGCGATACGCGCCCGATCGAAACCTATTATCCGGATATGCAACGCTACATCGACTACCTTTCCTCGAAAGCCGATAACCATATTATCGCCTACGGCTTGGGAGACTGGTTCGACATCGGTCCGGAAAGTCCGGGAGAATCGCAACTGACCTCCAATGGCGTAACGGCAACGGCTATCTACTATTACGACGTCACCCTGATGGAGAAAATGGCAAACCTTTTAGGGAAGCCGGACGATGCACGCAAGTACCAGGAACTGGCGGCCCGGATCAAACAAGCCTTCAACCGGACTTTCTGGAACCCGTCCACCCGTACCTACGACCGCAACAGCCAGGCGGCAAACGCCGTCGCACTCTACATGGGACTGACGACTCCGGAAAACAGGCAGCAGGTATTCGATAACCTGATAGCCGATATCCGCGGACGCAACAACGCCCTGACGGCAGGCGACGTCGGCTACCGCTATGTCTTGCGTGCCCTTGAAGCCGGTGGCGCTTCGGATGTCATTTACGATATGAACTGCAAGTACGACACACCGGGATACGGTTGGCAACTGGCACACGGAGCTACTGCTCTCACCGAATCCTGGCAGGCATACGGCTTCGTATCGAACAATCATTTTATGTTGGGTCATCTGATGGAATGGTTGTTCAGCGGCTTAGGAGGCATCCGTCAGAAAGAAGATTCCTTCGGGTTTAAGCATATTGTCATCAAACCCGAACCGGTCGGTGATGTCCGCGACGCACAGGTTTCCTACGAATCGCCTTACGGACAGATTGTTTCCGACTGGAAAGACAACGATAAAGAATTTATCATCCGAGTGGAAGTACCGGCAAACAGCAAAGCCTCCGTCTATCTCCCGTCTGCCGACACGAAACAAATAACCGAAAGCGGTGTACGATTGGAAGATGTCCCCGGAATCAGTTGCAAACAAGAAGGAAATCGGTATGTCGTAGCAACAACAGGTTCCGGTACTTATACTTTCAAAGTGAAGAAAAATAAATAATGAAGAATACCATGAATACAACAAAAAAGGAAGTTAAAGTCGGACTGATCGGAGTCGGATTGAACACCTATTGGAATCAATTCGAAGGGCTTCTCTCCCGATTGACGGATTACCAAAGAATGATAAAAGAACGTATGTCCGGCTTACAGGCAACCGTGATTGACGGGGGAATGGTAGACAGCCCGGAAAAGGCAGCCCAGACAGCAGAAGTTTTAAAAAGTGAAGACATAGAAATCCTCTTCATCTTTATTTCGACCTATGCCCTTTCCTCAACGATCCTTCCGATCGCCCAGCGCATCAAGATTCCGGTTATCCTGCTCAACATACAACCCGTAGCCGCCATAAATTACGATTATATCAACGGATTAGGCGACCGTGGAAAAATGACCGGCGAATGGCTGGCTCACTGCCAAGCCTGTTCCACTCCGGAATTTGCCTGCGTATTCAACCGTGCCGGCATCAAATACGACATCCTGACCGGTTACCTCGAAGAACCATACGTATGGAACGAAATCGAAAACTGGATCGATGCGGTAAGGGCCGTACAAGGGATGCGTAACAACCGGATGGGTATTCTCGGACACTATTATTGCGGTATGCTGGACGTTTACACCGACATTACCCGGCAATCCTTCACTTTCGGCACTCACATAGAGCTTCTCGAAATGTGCGAACTCAAAGCTTACCGGGATGCTGTAACGGAAGACGAACGAACAGCAAAACGTCTGGAATTTTCCATGAAGTTTGAAGTCGACCCGCATTGTGAAGAATACGAATTGGATCGTGCTGCCCGCACCTCTGTCGCACTCGATAAACTGGCCGAAGCCCACAACCTCAGTTCAATGGCCTACTACTACGAAGGTTGGAAAGGAAACGATTATGAAAATATCGTGACTTCCGTAATAGCCGGCAATACCCTACTTACAGGACGCGGCATCCCGGTAGCAGGCGAGTGCGAAGTAAAGAACGTACAAGCCATGAAGCTCCTTTCTCTTTTAGATGCCGGAGGTTCATTCTCTGAACCGTATGCCATAGACTTCAATGACGATGTTGTTTTATGGGGACATGACGGGCCGGCTCATTTCGCCATTGCCGAGGGAAAGGTCAGCCTCGTACCGCTACCCGTATATCACGGTAAACCGGGCAAAGGATTGTCCATTCAGATGCGCGTCAAACAGGGACCTGTCACTTTTCTTTCCGTATGTGAAAATAATGATGGCGTATTTTTACTTATCGCAGAGGGAGAATCGACCGACGGACCCACCCTGCACATAGGAAACACGAACAGCCGCTACAGGTTCAGTTGCGGAGCCCGCACCTTTATGAACCGATGGAGTAAGGCGGGTCCTTCACACCACTGTGCAATCGGTATCGGACATGTTGCGGATAAACTAAAAAAGATAGCTTTCCTGTTAGACATACCTGTTATCCAGGTTTGTTAAAAGACAAGAAAAAAAGAGAGAGGCTCTTTATCTATCACGATCTTTTAGACACGGATTTCACGGATAAATTATTTTACTTCCGTGTAATCCGTACTTAAATTATGGCTATCAGTATGCAGGATTTTGTTTCGACATACCTCTCAGATAAATACCCTATGCGACATAAGAGAGACCTTATCTTTTATGGTGAGGAGATCCCCAGATAAACACCAGTAGTCGTTTTTATTTCCCAGTAATAATCCTTCGTATCTCGCTCAGCTTATTCAGGGCTTCCAGAGGTGTCAGGTTGTTTACATCCAGATTCTTGATCTCATCCCGCACCTGGCTGAGTACCGGATCATCCAATTGGAAGAAGCTGAGCTGATAGCCGTCTGCCGATGAAGCGATTCCTTTTACAGGCTTGCTTTTGATACTGCCTTTGCGTTTTTCCGTGGCAATCCCCTCCTGACGGTTTTCCGTTTCCAACTGTTTCAGGATTTCGTTGGAACGCTTTACGATGCTTTTCGGCATACCCGCCATCTTGGCCACATGGATACCGAAACTGTGTTCACTGCCTCCGGGAACCAGTTTGCGCAAGAAGATCACTTTGTTATTGACCTCCTTCACCGAAACATTGTAGTTCTTGATACGCTTGAAAGAAGCCTCCATCTCGTTCAACTCATGATAATGCGTGGCAAACAATGTCTTCGCACGGGCATTGGGATGTTCGTGGATATATTCGACAATCGCCCAGGCAATAGAAATACCGTCGTATGTGCTTGTCCCGCGTCCCAATTCGTCAAACAGGACAAGACTGCGGGAAGACATGTTGTTGAGGATATCCGAAGCCTCGTTCATCTCCACCATGAAAGTGGATTCTCCGACCGAAATGTTATCCGAAGCTCCCACACGTGTAAATATCTTATCCACAATCCCGATACGAGCGCATTCGGCTGGGACGAAACAACCGATCTGCGCCATCAGCGTAATCAGAGCCGTCTGGCGAAGCAAAGCGGACTTACCGGCCATGTTCGGTCCGGTGATAATGATAATCTGCTGCTTTTCATCGTCCAGATAGACATCATTGGCAATGTAAGGTTCGCCGATAGGCAATTGTTTTTCAATCACCGGATGGCGGCCAGCCTTAATATCGATCACCTGCGAATCATTCACATCCGGACGGATATAACGGTTGCTTTCAGCCACCTTGGCAAATGAGAGCAGACAGTCCAGACGACCGATCAGGTTCGCATTCATCTGGATAGGCGGAATATATTCGGAAAGACAAAGCACCAGTTCGTTAAAGAGACGGGCTTCCAACGAAAGTATCTTCTCTTCCGCTCCCAATATCTTTTCTTCGTATTCTTTCAGTTCTTCGGTAATATAACGTTCGGCATTCACCAAAGTCTGTTTGCGTATCCATTCGGCAGGGACTTTGTCCTTGTAGGCGTTACGCACTTCGATATAATACCCGAAAACATTGTTGAAACCGATTTTAAGGCTCGATATGCCTGTCAGATCTATTTCCCGTGCTTGTACCTTCAAAAGATAATCTTTACCCGAATAAGCGATTGCACGCAACTCGTCAAGCTCGGCGTTCACGCCTGTCGCAATCACGCCGCCCCGGTTCAGCAAAGAAGGCGGATCGTTGTTGATCTCTTTTTCTATCCGGTCACGGATCAGGGCACAGGCATTCAACTGTTCGCCGATACGGCAAAGGCTCGGCTCATCGCTTGCCGTACAAGCCTCCTTGATCGGCTCGATGGCACGAAGGGCGACTTTCAACTGTACCACTTCGCGGGGAGAGACGCGACCGACCGCTACTTTGGAAATAATACGTTCCAGATCACCGATCTGTTCCAGCTTCTCTTCCAGCAGTTCTTTCACTTCGGGATGGCGGAAAAAATATTCCACTACGTCCTGGCGCTCATGGATCGGTTTCACATCCTTCAAAGGGAACAATATCCAACGGCGCAACATACGCGATCCCATCGGGGAAACGGTCTTGTCCAGCACATCCAGCAAGCTCGTCCCCTCCTCGTTCATCGTGCTGACCAGCTCCAAGCTGCGCACCGTAAACTTATCGAGGCGCACATAGCGATCTTCTTCGATACGGGAAAGAGAGGTGATATGCGAAATATGGGTGTGTTGCGTCTGATCCAGATAATACAGGATGGCCCCCGAAGCTACGACTCCCAATTTCAAATGCTGGACACCGAAACCTTTCAGGTTCTTCGTTTCGAAATGTTTCAGAAGCCGGTCGTTGGCAGCTTCCGAAGTAAACACCCAGTCATCCAGTTCAAAAATAAAGAACCGAGGACCGAAAGCCTCTTCAAAACGTTTACGGCTACCCCGTTCGACCAATACTTCTTTCGGTGAAAAATTATTCAGCAGTTTATCCACATAATCAACGGTTCCTTCGGCTGTCAGGAACTCGCCGGTAGAGATATCGAGAAATGCAATTCCACAGACATCCTTACCAAAATGAATGGCAGCAAGGAAGTTGTTTTCCTTATGGTTGAGTATATTGTCATTGATAGAAACACCCGGAGTTACCAATTCGGTGATACCGCGTTTCACTAATTTCTTTGTGAGTTTCGGATCTTCCAGCTGGTCGCAGATAGCTACGCGCTTACCGGCACGCACCAGTTTGGGCAGATAGCTGTCCAATGCATGGTGAGGGAAACCGGCCATCTCGATCGTTTGCCCCGGTCCGTTCGCTTTTTTCGTCTGTACGATACCCAGTATTTCGGCTCCGGTCACAGCGTCTTCGCCATACATTTCGTAAAAGTCGCCTACACGGAATAACAGGATTGCATCAGGATGTTTTGCCTTTATATCGAAATACTGCTTCATTAAAGGTGTTTCCACTATCTTTGCCACTGTTCTTTTCTTTTTATCTGTTCGACTGTACAAAGGTACGATTTTTCATCTGTCAAAAAATTCACGGATTGCTTTTTCATTTATTCCTTAGAAAAAATATAACTTTGTAAGCATCCTAACAAAAAACATATATCATGAAACAGGCAATTCTAATTTCGACCGGCCTTTTGCTGACAACTCCTTTCATTCACGCAGAGAAGAATAAGGACAAGAAACCGAATGTCGTTTTTATCCTTGCAGACGATTTGGGTTATGGCGATCTAAGTTGTTACGGACAAGAAAAGTTCGAGACGCCCAACATCGATAAGTTGGCACAAAGCGGAATGCGCTTTACGCAGTGTTATTCGGGGACAACTGTCAGTGCCCCTTCCCGCTCTTGTCTGCTGACAGGCACGCACAGCGGACATACCCCTGTACGCGGTAATCTCGAACTTGATCCGGAAGGACAGTTCCCGCTTCCCGACGATGCCCGCACCATCTTCGAAGTAATGAAAGATGCAGGATATAAGACATCCGCTTTCGGCAAATGGGGACTGGGCTATATCGGTTCGACCGGCGATCCTAAAAATCAGGGTTGCGATACTTTCTACGGATATAATTGCCAATTGCTGGCACACAGTTATTACCCCGACCACCTCTGGGACAACGACAAACGAGTGGAACTCGAAGACAACAACCTGAATGTACAGTACGGAAAAGGGACTTACTCTCAAGATCTTATTCATGGAAAGGCACTAGAATATCTGGACAATATGAATCCGGACGAACCGTTCTTCATGTGGTATCCGACCATCATTCCGCATGCGGAGCTGATTGTTCCGGAAGACAGCATCATACAGAAATTTCGCGGTATGTACCCGGAAAAGCCTTACAAAGGAACCGAACCTGGCAGCCCGGCTTTCCGCAAGGGAGGTTACTGTTCGCAGTTCCATCCACATGCAACTTTCGCCGCTATGGTCTACCGTCTGGACGTCTATGTCGGGCAGATCATCCAAAAGTTAAAAGACAAAGGTTTATATGATAACACCATCATCATCTTTGCGAGCGATAACGGCCCTCATATGGAAGGGGGCGCCGATCCCGATTTCTTCAACAGCAACGGCATTTATCGCGGATATAAACGGGATCTGTACGAAGGCGGTATCCGTGTCCCGATGATCATTTCCTGGCCCGGACATGTCCAACCGAATACGGAAACCGACTTTATGTGCTCTTTCTGGGATGTATTACCGACCTTCGAAGAAATCATCCATCCGAAAGCCAAACAGAAGGAAATGGACGGCGTCAGCATGCTTCCCCTCCTGGAAAACCGGAAAGGACAGAAGGAACATGAATTCCTGTATTTCGAATTCCAGGAACTGAACGGTCGCCAAGCCGTACGCAAAGGACCGTGGAAATTGGTCCACATGAATATCCGCGGCGACAAGCCCTATTATGAACTGTATAACTTGGCGTCCGACCCGTCGGAACGGCACAATATATTGGACCAGTATCCTGAAAAAGTAGCAGAACTGAAAGATATCATGGTCCGTGAACACAGACCGGACCCGAACTGGCCGCTATTGAAAGAGGAAAAGGCGAAATAATAGGGAAAATTTATAGAAAAGGATGTCAAAATCCAAGACAACCGCATCAAAATTTTCCAAGGTTGTGATCTACATACGAAGTTTTCTGCAAATCTTCTATCACTCTATCACTACAAAAGTTTCAGATATTGATATTCAAGTGTTATAGCAGTGATACAGGATGTTTTCCTGTATCACTGCCTCTATCACTCCTAAAACAGGACATTTTATCATATGATTGGAAACCAACATATTGCTTTCTGTTACTTTTGAAAAAGCATATAAAATAATCGAATAAACAAATGTAAAAACGAATATAATAGGTATTAAATTGACAAAATACGGTTCTTCATTCCACAAAAGCCCTCTCTTTTTTTAGCAGAAACAAGCAGATAATTCCGTAAACACCCCCATGTTGCCATCCTTTACATCCGGGTGTAGGGAGCCGGTACATCCGGGTGTAAAAGGGGGTAACATGGGGGTGTCCGGCAACTAAAGTACCGTGCCGGACAATAAAAACTACCCGGTTTCACCTATTTTATAGCCGTTTTTACATAAAATAATCGAGTGGTTTGCAGGGATGGGAATCAAGTGTTTATTGTTTGTTTTATTTGTAATATACTAATATACAGATATGTATAAGCGGAATACCTGTTTCCCATCCAAGTTGCCAGTGATAGGGTTGTGATACCGTAGTGATAGAGAAAACGGGCATATATCACTAATCAAACAAGTTGAATATCAATTGGTAAAAAGGAATCAGTGATACAGTGACAGAGGAAATGGGAAATACTTGGTTCTTCGTCAATTTAGGGGCAATCTATTTGCCTGCATCTCTTTATTTATCGGCAATTCAAACATATGAAGGTATGTATAATTCCCTATTTTCAAAATAAGTCCGAACTCCTTTATTTCTCGGATTTTGACAATGAAATACTGCCCCGAAAGTGGCGAAGAACCCGAAAACTTTTATTAATAAGAAATTTCGTTCACATAGGCACGTTGGCCTTCCATATAGCTCACCCCAATCAAGTGCCCATCAAGGAAGAGAGCGATCTCCTCTATAACACATACCCTAAATCGTTCGTTATATGACGTAGACTATCAAAGGTTTCCACCGGGCTCGCAATCAAACAAACTTCTCCCTCTTTTGCAAGTTCAGAAGCCCGATCAGCATCCAGATGGTACTGGCGACCAGGAGGAAGATGCGACTTTTGATGATGATGCTTTCCCAGATGACCGGCAGGGAATTGCGGGGGATGGAGAAAGGATTGAGGAGGATATTCCAAAAAGAACGCTCAATAAGAGGCGTATTGCTGAAGATCAACAGGGCGATGCCGATGATAATCATCAAAACGGCAGTACCGTTACCACTGCGGGTAATGGTGGAAAACATGAAGGCGAGGTTCCCGAAAAAAAGGATCGGGAACATCAGCTGAGCCGACATCTCAAGAAGGTTGACAGGATAAAGCAAGAGCGTAGCCAACCAGGAAAAGACGATCAGGATCACGAAGATCGCCACGTAGATCATCAGTAGACGGACACCCCATACCTTATATTTATAGTCGGGGATGCCGAAAAGGATTTCCAGTATCCGGCTATCCTCATCGTTCTGGATACCAAAAACAGCAGGATAGAACACCAACAGGACACAGGGGAACATCAGGAGGTTGTAGACCACCCCTTCATTGACCTCCGATCGGCTCCAAGCAATCTGGAACATGAAATAGGCAAAGAACAGAAATGCCGCCAGGAGAAACCAGATGAATTTCCCTGCAAAGATAATCTTCAGGTTATATTTAACCAAGCGAGGCAAGAGATATATGAATTGTTTCAGTGTCATAATTATTTATGGTTTGAGATTTATGATTTACCATCGACGCATAAATCATAAATTTTTAAAGTTCTTTCAACAAGCAAAGATAAGCATCTTCCAAGTTCGGTTCCACTTGTACCGCTCCATCATACGGAGAGGTGGTCGAGAGGTAACGGACCCGGATACGGTCGTCTTTTTGGATATGGTTGACGATCCGGGACTTATCCAATGCCTGTTCAAATTCTGTCTTACCTATATCGAACTGCCAGACCTTTCCGGCCGCCATGCCGACCATATCAACCGGATCGCCAAAATACTTTAGGCTGCCTTTGTTGATCACGACCACCTGGCTACATGAACTGGATATGTCTTCGATGATATGAGTAGAGAAGATCACGATACGATCCTTGCTCAACTCCACCAACAGGTTTCGGAAACGGATGCGTTCGCGCGGGTCGAGTCCGGCAGTAGGTTCGTCTACCACTAAAATACGTGGCAGGTGCAACAGAATCAGAGCGATACCGATACGTTGTTTCATACCGCCGGAGAAAGAACCGATTTTCTCATCTTTACGGTCGAACATATGGACGGCGCGGAGGACATACTCCAACCGCTCACGGCGCAGCTCGGGATTGACGAGGCCCTTCAAGATCGCCTGATAATCGAGAAATTCCCAAGATGACATATTCTCGTATGTCCCGAACTCCTGTGGCAGGAAACCGATCAGGCTCTGCAGTTCCTCCCGGTAGACACGCGTATCCAGTCCGTTGATCCAGATACTGCCGTAGCTCTGTTCCAAAATGCCGCAGATGATACGCATCAGGGTGGACTTACCTGCTCCGTTCGGTCCCAAGAGGCCGAACATACCTGTACGGATCTCGAACGATACGCCTCGGAGTGCCTTGAACGGCTGCCGACGTTTCCCGATCAGCGGAATACTTTTCACCATACGGAACCACGAACGACGCAGCCCGGCGAAACGTCCTTTTACACGCTCGATATTGATTTCCTTCTCGTACAGATAGCCAGAAGTCACATAGATTGCTATGCAGAACGCCCACAACACCCCGATCGTCCCCACCAAGTTCGGATTATCCAATTTGTGGAACAGACCAAAAAGGATCAGTGGAGGAAGGCCCCAAAAGATGATCCGGTTAACGTATTTCACCGTCCGGCTTCCTGCAAACCGTCCATAGAGATATTCACGTACCTTGCGCCACAGGTAAAGCGTTGCGGCGTAGACTGCGAAAGAGAGAAGAAATATCCACAACCTGTTCCCGACAAAGAACCAGGTGAACCAGACACCGAAACCTAACAGGACGAACTGCCAGCCCAGTTCCATAAAGAATCCTCTTTCTCGCGTCTGAAGCGGGATCGCAGAAGCACCAGTGGTATCCACATAATCAGAGGAGGTATCAGGACTGATCTTTTGCGATCCCATGTCAGGCACGGGAACGGGACAGTCATCCGGCAATCCGGCAGGTATAAGGTAGTTTTTCTCCAAACCTAACCGTCGACGGATCAGCAGGCCACTCTTCCACTGGCGGCTGACACGTCCCGGCCAGTCGTATATCTTCACCAGGTTGCGGACGGATATATGGATGTCCGTCTCCGGATCGATCACCTTCGAACGGGCACGGCGGAGACTTGTCTGCATAAAATAGGTCACTCCCGGAATACCGGCCAACAACAACACCCCATAGACGGACTGCCACAGGAGGCCACCACCATAAAACCAGATACAGCCGGCTCCTGCCATAAAGAGCAAACCGTGCAGAACCCATACTTTCGCGGACAGCTCCTTGTACCATTGTAGCGTGTTTTCCAGTCCCATACAAACGGTAGGGATCAGGATCAGCGTCAACAATGCAGAGAAGGAAAGACCGCCGATCACAGTAATGGCAAACGGTGCACCGATCGCTCCGGCATACTCAGAGTTACCCATCGCCATCGGCAACATGGCTACGATCGTCGTGATGGAAGTAATTAGGATCGGGCGAATACGTGACAGCCCAGCCGTCATCAACGCCCTGTTGCGGCGATAACCTCGCCGGCGGAGAATGTTGGCATAATCGATCAGGATAATACCGTTGTTCACCACTACTCCCAGCAGGATCAGAAACCCGATCATCACGTTCGCATTGTTCAGCAGGCTGTTGCCCGTCAGCAACAACGCCAGCAGCGAACCGATCGCAGCCAGCGGGATGGAGAACAGCAGGACGAACGGCGTCACAAAGGACTCGAACACCGAAGCCAGGATCATAAAGATCAGGATAAAGGCAGCCAACAGCAGAAACTTGAAGTCGGCAAACATATCTTCCTCGTGAAACACTTCGACCGCCACGCCCGAAGGCAGGTTATAACCCGACACCAACTGGTCGATATCCGACCGGTAGCCTTCGAGGAGGTCTCTCGACTCTTCAACGTCGCGCGAGAAAGAATAGAACAACTCAATCTGCTTGTCCTGGTTCACACGGGTGACACGGGCACGCCCGCGGCCATAATTGACGGAGGCGATATCTTCCAGCCTGTGCAGGCTGCCGGAAGCGCTTGGTATATGCACTTCGCGCAGGTCGTCCACCGTCTTGTCCCGATTCTTGCCAGCCTCTTCCTCCTCTACCGTCCGGTTACGGATGATGATATCGTAGGTATCCTCCCCCACCTTGAAAGAAGTCCCGGACGAAATCTCCGGGTTCAGAGATGTGAGGCCGGAAGCTATGTTCTGGCGAGAGATATCGTAGGAGGTCAGCAGGATCGGGTCGAAACCGAGACGAATCTCCGGCTGCGGGCGACTGTAGGAGACACGGGTATTGCGGATGAACTCCTGTTCGTCGAGGTAATAGCGAAAATCCTCCGCCACCCGCTGCATAAGGTCAAAATCAGAGCCTTTGATCACAATGCGTTCGCGGTTCTCACCGATACCCAAAAGACGCATGAAGCTCCCCATGCCACCCATCATATCCCCGGAGCCGCCTCCCCCTCTGCCTCCACCGCTTCCGGCTTCAGAAAGTGATATTTCGGCGCCGTTGATGGTACGGAGGCGAGTTTGCACATCGGATTTAATGTCAGTGATGCTGCGCTTCCCGATCTGGCGGTAATCTTCTTTGAGAACAAGTGTCAGCTCGGCGTCCGTTTCCCGGATACGGCTGATCAGATCTTGTTTCTCCGGAAACCCGGCAAGGCGTTCCTCGATGACACGAACGACCTGGTCGGCATTCTCCAGCGTGCTGCCGGTCGGCATCGTCACATAGATGCTGAAACGGTCGCTCTCCACCTCTTTTCGGTCCTGGATATTCAGGGAGACAGAAAGGATCAAGCAAAGGAACAGCAGGATGACGGCCCCAAAGACCGTCACACCGGAATTCCTCATGCAGGTCTTCAACAACACCAGATAGATTTGTACCGGCCGCTGCGTGACAGATACTTTTTCATAAAAGACCGTGCCCCTATCCGGCTTCCTCAGTACCGTATAGGTAGCCATCGGAATGAAAAGGAGGGCGACAGCGAGAGAGATCAGGAGAGTCGAGATGATGGAAACGCCGATATGGTGTCCCATCAGCTTGATCAAAAAATTATCGGAAAAGACGAATGGAAGGAAGACCGTAACCGTTGTTAGGGTAGCGGCAAGGATGGAGCGCCAGACCTCGCGCGTACCTTGCGTCACGGAACGTTCGGGTGTATTGCCGGTAGATGAGATGCGGTAGATGTTCTCCAAGACTACCACACTGTTGTCCAGCAGCATACCAATCGCCAGCGCCATACCAACCAACGTAAGGCTATTGATCGTAATCCCTGCCCCGTAGAAGAAATTGAATGCCGTATAAACGGAAATCGGGATGGACAGAGCGATGAAGAACACCAACCGTAGGTTCTTCAGGAAAAGCCAGAGAATGACGACGGCAAGTAGACCACCCACGATCGCAAGGCGGATGATTTGGTCAATGTTATCCTCCATCGTCTCCGCTTGGTTATTCTCTACGACGATCGAGAGGTCGAGCGGGGCAAGCTGCTCGTTCAGACGGTCAATCACTCCGACCGTACGGTGAGAAAGCTGGATCAAGTTGGCCTGCGAGTCAGCAAGCAGGGAAACGGAAACGGCATCTTTGCCATTGACCCGACTGTAGCTTGTCTCCTCTTTCATGTCGAAGAAAACGGTGGCAACGTCTTTCAGCAACACGGGGCCAGAGGCAACGACGATGTTTTCGAGGTCGGAAACTTCGGTATAAGGAGAATTGACATGGACAAAGTATTTCCCGTCCGGCTCACTGGCATAGCCGACAAACGCCTTCTCTTGCGTATTCTGTGTTAAGAGGCTGCTAATAGCGGAAGGAGTCAAATTGAGGGCTTTGCAGGCATCAGGATCGAGTTGCACCTCTATGGCCTTCTCGCGACCACCATAGATATTGACGGAAGCGATGCCGTCAATGTTTTCCAGGTCGGGCCTTATCTCTTTCTCCACTAAGTTACGAACCCGGTCCGTACCACCCGATCCACGCACCTGGAGCGACATGAAGCCACCGGCAAGCATCGAAACATCGATCTTTTGTACCTGTATTGTAAAGCCTTCGGGAAGAGAAGAGGCGATTTCGTTAATCTTCTCCTGCAACTTCAGGGCAGTAATTTTGAAGTTGATATTTGACTTGAAGTCAATCTTGATGGAAGACTGGCGGCTATCGATCAGGGATTCGATTTGCTCTACTCCACCTATGGTTCCGATAGCCCCTTCGATAGGGATCACGACTTCCGACTCGACATACGACGGATCCATATCCTGTGCCGAGGTGACTTGTACAAACAGCATCGGAAGCTCCGCGTTAGGCAACAGTTCTACCGGCAACTGCTTGTACGACACGTAGCCTAATCCTGTCAAGGCTATGAACAGCATACAGATCGCAATCTTCCTATGTAGTAAAAAATTCATTTTTCCCTTTTCATTTTTTCAAATACATAATATACACACGGGATTACCATCAGACTCATGACGGTCGAAGTCACCAACCCACCGATCACTGCGATCGCCATAGGTGAACGAAGTGAAGCACCTTCGCCGAAGCCGAACGTCATCGGCAGGAGAGCTAGGATCGTCGTGAGCGTCGTCATTAGGATCGGGCGGATACGTTGCTGGCCGGATTCCACGATGGCATCCGTCAGCTCCATGCCGGATTGTTTCAACTGGTTGATACGGTCGACTAGGATAATCGAGTTGTTCACCGCAATACCGACCAACATCACGATGCCGATCACTCCCATCATATTGATCGTCGTCCCCGTCAGAAAGAACAGTAGAATCGCCCCTACCACCGCCAACGGGATCGTCAGCAAGATCGTGAAGGGATGCAACAGCGACTCAAACTGCGAAGCGAGTACCATATAGACTAGGATCACCGAAAGGGCCAAAGCAAACATCAGGCTGTTCATGGACTCCTGGCGCATCTCTTCCTCGCCGGTAACGGTAATCAAATAGTTGGCAGGCAAGTCAATATCTTTCACTGCAAAGCGTATTTCGTCCGCCACCTTGTCAAGCGAATAGCCAACATCGAGATTGGCCGTTACCTTGCTGATGCGGTTCTGTCCACGACGGAAGATTTCTTTCGGAGCCTGCGAACAGGTGATCGTTGCGATCTCCTGCAAGCGGAATTCTTTCTCACCGTTTCGTATGACCAGTCCACCGAGGTCGTGCAAGGTGATATCGGGAACCTTGATCAGGATATCCCGCATCTCTCCCCGGTACTCCATCTTGCCGGATTCGAGACCGCTGAGTTGTTGCTTCAACTGTTCGATAACGGTCGAGACGCTGACATTATGAATGCCGGCAACCGTGCGGTCGACGGAGATCGTTACCTCCGGGGCACCGTCTTCAACGGACGACTGGACATTGTAAAGTCCCGGCAGACCGGTGATCCGTCCTTTTACTTCTTCCGTGATAGACGCTATTTCGTCCAGTTCCTCTCCTTTTACCTCGACCACGATGGGGGCTCCTTCGCTTCCCAAAAGGGAGCTGAGGGAGTTCTCTTCCTGCTTCAGGGTGACCTCTAACCCTTCGGTATCTTCGGTAGCCTGTACGAACTGCGCCATCACCTCTTCGGGCGGAACGGGGCAGGAAGGCGAAAGGATCACTTTCATGACAGCCGTATTCTCCCCTTCGAATATATCATTCTCCGAACCGCTACCCGATCCGACATGGCTGTAGATCGTACACAGGGAGTCTTGCGAGATGGTGTGCATCAAATCCTCCAGGTTACCGACAGCCGAAGCGGTACGCTCCAACGGAGTCCCTTCCGGCAACTTGATAACGGCAGAGAACGCCTTGCTCCCGGCTCTCGGCATAAACTCCGTACCGATAAAGGGAACCAACAACCCCGCTATCACCAGCAACATCAAAGCGCAGCCGATCACCACCCAACGGCGGCGGAGCAGCGTGCGCAACAAGGGGCTGTAACCGGTAATCCGGATGCCGTTTCCCCCCCGTGTACCACCACCAGCACCACGATCCTGCCATCCGGTAATCCGGTCATACAACATCGGGATCACCAAGATCGCCACAAACAACGACGATACCAGCGAGAACGTCACCGTCCAGGCCTGATCTTTAAACAGTTCTCCAGAAGCGCCATGTAGATAGACAATCGGCAGAAAGACGACGATCGTCGTCAACGTCGAGGCAATGACCGCACCGGCCACTTCGGAGGTTCCCGCTATGGCAGCTTCACGTATCGTCATCCCTTTCTCCTGATTACGGAAAATACTTTCGATCACTACGATCGCATTATCCACCAACATACCGGCTCCGAGCGCCAATCCACCAAGCGTCATGATATTGAGGGTAAGATGATTAAAGAACATCAAGTTGAAAGTTGCGACAATGGAAATCGGGATAGCCAAGCTGACAATCAACGTCGTCCCCAAACGACGAAGGAAGACGAACAAGATCACCACCGCAAGGATAATCCCTAAAACGGCACTGCTCTTCACCTCTCCTATTGCATTCTTGATAAAGGTACCCTGATTCGTGATCACCTGAAAACGATAGCCGGGCAACGCCTGCTCAATAACCGCCAACCGGCGGATCACACCATCGACAACCTTCACCGTATTGAAACGCATTTCCTTGTAAACAGACAATCCGATACTGCGCTTGCCATTGATGCGGACAATATTTTCCGGACGATCATTCTCGAAGCTGACAGTAGCGACTTCACGTAGGAATATCGGAGCTTTGTCCATAGACGATGTGGAAACCGCACCGGAAGTCCCCGAAGCCGTAGCCTCAGCCGCAACCGGCTTATAACCGACAATCAGATTCTCAAAATCACTCTCCGTCGCAAACAAGCTCGAACTCTTGACCAAGTATTGCAGCCCCAACTCGCTGACACGACCGCCGGAAACGCTTTGGTTATTCGCCTCTATCTTGGAAGACAAATCATTTATCGTCAATTTAAAGGCATCCAGCTTATAAGGGTCCGTACGGATCATTAGCGTACTAACCTCATCGCCCGACAACGTAACATCCGCAACCCCTTCCAGACTGATCAACTCGTTACGAATATAGCTCTCCGCCACCTTCCGAAGCTCCGCCATATCGGTAATGCTACGGTGCGAAAGTCCAATCAGAACGACAGGAGACTGATTCGGATCATGCTGCGTGATCTTGAGTTCGGTGATATCTTTATTTTGGGCAAAAGGGTTCATAGCTTTCTGCAAGTCAAGAAAGGCCTCATCCATATCTTTCTTCCAAGTGTACTCGACCGTAATGCGGGCGGAACCGGCACGGATCACGGATGAAACCTGTATCACGTCACTCTGCCGAATCGCCATCGACTCCATGTTCTTGACAAACTGCTTCTCAATCTCCTCCGGCGGACGTTCGCCTGCCTTCAACTCGATAAAAAGACGGGGATTATTCAGGTCGGGCAACAGGTCAACCGCCAACTGGTCATAGGAAATCTTGCCCAACAGCAGGATCGCCAATACCAACATACAAATTGTGACCGGATTGCTTACCGCAAATTTGATAATACTTTTCATTTCTGAACTTTTACCTTTGCATTCTCTTTTAATGTCTCGAAACCTTTCACCACCAAATTATCGTTCTCTTTCAGCCCTTCCAGAATCTGGATGTTCTTGTCGTCTTCCAGTCCGGTCTTGAGTTCGCGAAGCAGGGCCGTGTTCTTCTCGACGATATAAACGTATTTGACACGGCGGTTGGACTGAATCACATCTTTCGGTATGATGATAGCACTGTCCGCCTTATTCACCACGATATCAGCTTTGACAAACATGCCGGGACGGAGTTTCAAACCGTCATTCTGTATCAGTATCTTCCCTTTGAAAGTACGGGTTTCGGAACTGATGGCAGGCGACAATTCGCTAATCACCCCTCGGATCGTATCTTTGGGCAACGTATAATGGGTGATATAGACCGGCTGATCCGCTTTCACATACCCGATAGCACTTTCCGGCAGATTGATATCCATGTACATACGAGCATAGTCCATGATACCGACTATCGGTTTCCCTTGTTCGATACGGACATCAGACGTATAATGGGGCAAATCCACGATCACACCGTCGAAAGGAGCTTTGACATTCATCTTCTCCAAATTGAGCTTACCGTTCTCGTAATCATAGCGGGCGTTTGTCACTTTTACCTCCGTATTACGCATTTCACTAAGCGTCACACCGCCTTTCTCATACAAGGCTTTCTGCTTCACTTGCTCCTGCTCGGCTATTTCAAGACTCAACTCTTTGGCATCGATAGCGATACCGTTTTCGTATTCCCGGTCTTCGAGGCGGACGATCAGTTGTCCTTTGGAGACGATATCTCCCAGTTTAAAGGGCTTGCCTGTACGGGGATTGGTTTGCAGTTTGTACAAGCCACTCATTTCGGAATTGAGCGTTACTCCATAGGTAGGCTGTGCCGTACCGGTCGTATTGACCAGCTTGCTGATAGAACCTTTCTTCAATTTCGTTACCGACACGGGTGTAGCAATATCGTTCTGTGTATTCTGTGGCTGATTATTACAACCTGCCGTCAACAGGACGAACAATAAGAGAGATGTGATTGTATATTTCATATTCATATTATTTTTTCGTTACTAAATCTTCCATCGGGACAATAGGCACATCGTGCTCGAAATCGTAGAGGGAAAGTATCTTAAGGTTCAATAATTCGATCTTATAATTGATAAGCGCCTGCGTATAGGCGATCTTTTTATTTGAAAGCTGGGTCTGGAATTGGTTCATGTCCATACCAGTTATATCGCCTTCCCGGTAACGGGTCAGATTCAAATCATAGGTACGCTGTGCATTTGCAACATTCTGCTTGGCTATCTTGATCTGCGAAAGCAAGTTTTCCAGGTTACGCCAGGTCTGGCGGATGTTCAGTTCAATGTTGACTTTGTCTTCATGGAATTCCAGCCTGTTGATCTTCTGGGCTACTTCCTGCGCCTTGACACGGGCTTTCTTCTCTCCCCAATCAAAGATCGGGACACTGAAGCTGATGGCAACACGCGGATTCTGCGTCGGGTTATTATAAATCTTTTCCAGATGTCGGTTATCACCGATCAGACCGAAAGAGAGAGCAATATCTCCCTTGAACTCGTTCAGAGCCTTCGTCTTAATCATATCGAAAGCTAGTTCTTTGCTCTCAATCTCACGCTGACGCAGTTCCAGACGCGATTCAAGACCATGCTGTATCGCCTTTTCCAGATTCACTTCCACCGGCTTGATCTGTACTTCGGCAAAGACCATGATATCCTCGTTCAGATCCATCCCCAACGTCTGCTTTAACTGGTCTTTCGAGTTTTCAAGCGATACTTGCTGTTCTTCTAGAGAAGAACGCGCGGAAGCGAGATTCACTTCCGCTTGAAACAACTCATCGCGGGCAGCCAGGTCGGCTTCCACCTTATTCTTGATAATCTCATAGCTTTGCTGTGCATTGGTCAGTTCTTCCCTAGTAATAGCCAATTGGCTTTGTGCCATATAGACAGAATAGAACTGTTGGGTAATATCCTTTTCCGTACTCAATCGTTGCAATGCGTAGCTGATATTGGCATTCTCATAATCGTATTCGATCTGTTGCAGTTCCATCTTACGCTTGTTATAAGTAAAGATGGGTTGCGAAAGCTGCAGGTAAAGGTCGTTGCTGAACGCCTTGTTACTGGTCTTCGTACCGTCGATATTGGAGTTATTATCCTGCCAGCCGAAACGGTTGATCAATGAGAGAACACCATCCGTCCACAAGATCGGTTGATCCACTTGGAATGTTCCAGTCGCACTGAACCTCTCATTCGTATACCACTGAGACAGGCGGTTATCGAAACTGCGGCTCTTGCTGTAATCCACCGGATTAAGGTTCAACGAGAACTTCGATTTCAGGGAAGCCCGCTGTGCAACCAAGTTCTGCTGATAACGTTCCAGATTCATGTGGGACCGGCGCAGGGAAGGACTATGCTCTTCCGCTATATCCATCGCCTTCTCGATCGTCAGCGAGACCTGCCCCTGCAACGGGACATACCCACCTAGGCAGACGGCAGCCGTCAGTATTATCTTTTTCATGGATAGTAACTCTCTTCGTATCATGTATCTAATTCTATTAATATCGTTTTACTATTTTGACCGCATCTGCCGTCACGCTTCGTAGCTTGCACTCGTTCGTCAGGGTGATCCGGACCGTATCGGAACTGAAGTAGTAGGCGCCTATAGGTTCCCAGCCTTCATTCGCTTTTTTCAGATCTATATAAGCATCTTCGTTTTCTTCGTCATACTCCACCTTAAAATGGTATTCACCGCCAGCCTGCTTATTATATTTCAGCTCATTGTCTTTGGAAACATAATAGTAGACATCATATTGTCCGGCAGAAAGAATCGGAACTTTCCAGGTTGCCGTTTGGCTGCCGTTACCACTCTTGATCACATAGGCTGACCGGATATAGCGGCCATAGTAGGCGGCATTCGTCGTAGCCGTCCACTGCAACGGGGCACGCCAGGGAGAGACACCGGCATATTTAAAAGAAGTATTTTCGACCTTATCGAGCCACTTGGGCAGAAGCCCAACCACGGCTGGTTCGGACAGGAAAAAAAGAGAATCTTCATTATCGACGATCACCTCTCCTTCCACTACGGGAGAAAAGTCTGTAACAATGAAATCTCCTTCGGTATCGACCGCCCTCTCTCGTTCTTCCCGGATGTTAGTAACAGGCAGGTTCAGTATACTCGGCAGATTTCCGGCTATCAGCGTATTCACATCCACTTGGCGAGGCGCTTCCTCCCAGACCGTTACCAGCAACTTGGTCTGTCGGGCGGCAAGAGGCAGTTTACGGCTCACACGCGGATCGATACTCGGACCATAGCCTCCGATCTGTATATTGAGTTGAAGCATACCGTCATTATCAGAATTATTGCTGACCAATTGCTTCAGCACGAAACTCTCCTGTCCCTTGTTCGTGATCTTGGTCACTTCGGGCTGCCCGATCGTATAGAAAGGAAGAGGCGTCGGACGATCCCATCCGGAAATACCTGCACGGATATCGGCCCCGCTGATCATCTCCAACGTATCTAACAGGTTCTCAAAGCGCATATTACGAAATTCGTTCCGTTCCAACAGGGCATACAGGGAATCCCTGAACAGACTGATCCCCATATTCACTTCGGCAGGAGCAAACAAGCAATACCCTTTCAGACTGATCGTGTTATTCAGCAAATCGAGATGTTTCACATCAGACAGAAGCTCTTTAAACGAATATCTCTCCATCAGCAGGTTCGCTTTCTCATTATTGCTGATCCCGTTTATCTCGCGTTCCCACCCATTATTATCGGATTTCCTCTGCAGATAAAGTTCGACCAACCGGTTCGTAACAGACCATTCGGAAGAATAGATATTATACCGGAAATTATAGAGTTCGGGAAACAGGAAATATGGATTGCTTTGGGAAGAGATATTGAACTTGCCTCGACTGCCAGAAGAGAAATTATAGTTACCTTCCGTCTGCGAAAAAATCCACAGGAAACTGTTCATCACCCGAATCTCCGCCTCTTCTTCACTGATCTCACGCCCTCCCCGCTTCGACCATTTCAACTGGTTTTTCTTGCTTCTGACAAAATCCATCTGATTGAACATACAGCCCAGTTCCGGGAAAAGAACCATTTCCGGCTGCACCACTTCCTGCGCTTGCGACCAGGAACGGACATAGCTATAGAACTGTGCCGGAACTTCCACCACTGAAAACCGGTCGAACGGGTAACTCAACTTATACGTACGTTCGAGATTCTCCCGCAGGTTGCGGATCAATCCCGGAATCGTATCACGGATCGAATCGAACGCCGCCTCGTAATAATCGTGCCCTTTTATATGCCAGATGCTATAGAGCGTACTATCACTTTCCACACTCTTCTGTTCGTATTTTCCGATAATAAGGGAAATGGACTGATAGGGATTGTTTGCTGACTGCGAAATAGCAACCAGTCCGGGAAGCGGCTTCACATCCAACCGAAAACGACTGAAATAGGTCTGTTGCCAATCAGGACTCTTGTCGCTATACCCCGTTCCGGGGCGCGGATACCAATAGGTTTCGGGCGTAAACAGCACATAATCTGATGTCTGAAAACTATATTTCTTATCGAGCTTAAGCATTTCCTTATCATACGGTTGCTGCAAGACCTCCTCCGGGATATCCAGATAACAAAAATCATCTTTTATCCTCCCTTCATAACTGACCGAAAACGAAATGGTATCACCCTTTTCTATCTCCCTTCCGAAATCCACCGCTAAAATCTGTTCCTCCCGCTTAAAATTCAACGACTTCTCTCCATCCTTTACCTCCTCGACCCTCAATCCGGGATTCAGGCAAAAGATAAATACTTCCGATGCAGCAAGCGCCGTTCCCTCCATCCCGACAACGGAACGGATTGTTTCAGACTTCTGTTCCACCGAAATATCGTAGTAATCAATCGCCATCTTTGGCTCATATACATATTTATTGTTAATACTTGTGTACAAAGCACGCATCTCCCCTTCCCTGAGAATCGAACGTACATGTCGAAAACCCGCCGTCACCATTAGCAAGAACATGCAGAACGAAAGGAACAACCACGGATAATGGCTTCTCCTAGCATTCGGCAACCGCTTGAACAAGAAGATCGTAAAGAAGATGAATCCCAAACCGGCAAAGAAATAAATCGCTCGGTGGTTTAAGATCAGCTCCAGGTTACTGAACCCGACGATCGTCGATTTGAACAACGGCAAGTTATACACCATATAATCGAACAGGTAGTAGAACTTATCCTGTATATAAAACAAGGTCAGCCCAATATACCCTAACAAAAGTATAAAAGTGAGCGCCTGGTTCTTTAACAACAACATAAGGAAAATTGAAAGTCCGATGATAAATATCAAAGTAGGAATACTGATCAGAAAGAAATAAACCAGATAAGCCGGCAAATCGACCGTCACGCCCGATGCCATAAAGTTAAAAGCCAGCACAATCGCCAATACCAGCAGGTTCAGGAACAGGAACACCCTGAGGTTTCCCCATATCTTCCCGACCACATACTCGGCATTACTGAGCGGCCGGACATAAAAGACCTCGGAAGTATCGAGCTTCTTGTCCCTTTTCAGAAATTCGGAAGAAAGGAAAACTGCGACCACCGCCTGTCCCGTATTCAACAACAAAAGGTTCAGATAGGGTATATTGGATGAAACCGATTTTGCAAACCACAGGCCGAAATTGTCCTCCATCAACATCATGGCAAAGTTGAAAAATCCTAAAAACACCACGGCAAGCAGGGTGAAGATACGGAAAAACCAACTCCTCACCAATATCTTGCTTTCGTATTTAGCTACAGATCGTATGTTCGTGATAAATGACATAGGCAAGTGATCTCTTTTAATCGTTTCTCCAACGGTTCAACTTGTTTTCCATATAATAGACATAGGCATGTTCCAGATTAGGCGGATAGGATTCCGCATCATATCCCTGTACCTCGTCAGCCACGACCTGCACTTCCCAGCCCGTACCGGAGGGAATCGTCGAGATAACCGGATACAGTTTATCCACCTCATGCAATTCGTCGCTAGTCACCCGTATACGCCACACTTTTCCTTCCGCCTGCCTCAACATATCTTGCGGGGAACCGTAAAAAGAAACTTCTCCCTTATTCATAAGCGCCATACAGTTGCATGTACTCGATATATCGCCCACGATATGGGTGGAAAGGATAATTGTCACGTCGTTTTCGCTGACTTCCGACAGGAGATTGCGAAAACGAATCCGCTCCTCAGGATCGAGCCCCGTCGTGGGTTCGTCTACAATAATCACTTTCGGGTGATGAATCAATGCCTGCGCAATCCCCAAACGGCGCTTCATACCTCCCGACAACTTATTGGCATACCGGTCGCGTACATCGAAAAGTCCGACATTCTCCAGCATCTCGTCCACTGCATTTTTCCGCAAAGACTTACAGTTCATACCGGAAAGACGCGCAGCATAATCTAAAAACTCATACGTTTTATATTTGGCGAAAAAACGGAAATCCTGTGGTAGATATCCCAATACCCCCCGTATCTCCTTGCGCTGCCGCATCAGGTCGTACCCGCAGATATTCACCTCACCCGAAGTAGGTTCCATAAGAGCCACTAAAATACGCATCAAAGTAGATTTGCCAGCCCCGTTCGGGCCCAAAAGTCCGAACATACCAGTCGGTATTTCTAGACAGACATCTTTCAATGCGTGGTTTCCGTTCGGATACACTTTATTGAGTTTTCTAATCGATATGCTCATCAACAAGTAAATTCAAATTCATATAAATAGAGAGTCTAAAGATAATAGTTATAATATAAAAACAGGCACGGATTACATGGATTTCACAGTTTTAAATCAAATTAAACCGTGCAATCCGTGTAATCCGTGCCCGAAAAACAGATAAAACTATGTAAATCTATCGATTAATAGTTCTGTTTCATCGGTTCGAAGTAAGCCTGAGGATGTTCGCATGCCGGACATTTCTGCGGAGCTTTCTTTGATTCGATAACGAAACCGCAATTACGACACTGCCATAAAATAGCTTCGGCTTTTTCAAACACCGTACCTGTTTCGATGTTAGACAACAGCTTGCGATACCGTTTTTCGTGTTCAGCCTCAACCTTGGCAATCATACGGAAAGCAACAGCAATAGTTTTAAATCCTTCTTCTTCAGCAATATCAGCGAAAGCAGGGTAAAGGTCAGCCCACTCTTCGTTTTCTCCGGCAGCAGCAGCAGCCAGGTTTTCAGCAGTTGTTCCGATCACGCCTGCCGGATAAGCTGCTGTGATTTCAACCATACCACCTTCGAGGAATTTGAAGAAACGTTTGGCGTGTTCCTTTTCCTGTTCAGCTGTTTCCATAAATACACCTGCAATTTGTTCGTAACCTTCTTTTTTGGCCACGCTTGCGAAGAACGTGTAACGACTTCTTGCCTGAGATTCACCGGCAAATGATTTCAGCAGATTCTGCTCGGTACGAGTACCCTTAATACTTTTTTCCATAATGCTAATTTATGTATATATAAAATAAGTTCATATAATCACCCCTAAATAAATAACGTTCAAAGGTAGGAAAATGTTCAAGCAAACAGCAAATTTACATATACAAAATATTTCTATAACCCAATAGATAATATTTATGCTAACCCGAAAATAAATTATTTAAGTATCTAACTGCAGATTCCTTTGCAGGAGACAGAAGGTTTCATTGCAACAACAGATTCATACAAGCTTATAAAAAAGATTAAAAACATATTTACTTTTTTTGTAACTTTGCAGCACTTTTAATCAATCAGGCAGAAAGATGAAGAACAAGTTTGATTTTCAGCCCAAGCTAGTATCAGCGCTGAAAAACTACTCTAAAGAGAAATTTATGACCGACCTGATGGCCGGTATTATTGTTGGGATCGTAGCATTACCACTCGCTATCGCTTTCGGTATCGCTTCGGGAGTAAGCCCGGAAAAAGGGTTGATCACCGCTATTCTCGGTGGATTTTTCGTATCGTTGTTAGGAGGATGCAACGTACAAATCGGCGGACCGACAGGTGCGTTTATCGTAATCGTATACGGCATTATCCAAAATTTCGGAATCGAAGGACTGGCTATCGCCACTGTTGTCGCCGGTATTATTCTAGTAATCATGGGGGCGTTGAAACTAGGAACAGTTATCAAGTTTATCCCCTACCCGATCGTTGTCGGTTTCACCAGTGGTATCGCCCTCACCATTTTCACCACGCAGATGAAAGACCTTTTTGGGCTGACAATGGATAAGGTCCCTGCGGATTTCATTTCCAAATGGATCGCCTATTTCGAACATTTCGATACGATGAACCTCTGGTCGTTACTGATCGGGCTTACCAGTATCGTGATTATCGCCATCACACCGAAGTTTTCCAAAAAGATTCCGGGTTCGTTGATTGCCATTATCCTGATGACAGTTGTCGTCTACGTCATGCGCTATCATTTAGGGATCACGGGAATCGAAACGATCGGAGACCGTTTTACGATCAATGCTTCCCTGCCCGGTCCCGAAACGATCAACTTCAATATGGAAACGATCAATCTTCTGCTTCCTTCCGCATTCACCATCGCAATGTTAGGAGCAATCGAATCGTTGCTGTCCGCTACGGTGGCCGACGGTGTGACAGGAGACAAGCATAACTCCAATACCGAACTGATTGCACAAGGGGCCGCCAATATCATCGTACCTGTCTTCGGCGGTATTCCCGTTACCGGTGCGATTGCCCGTACCATGACGAATATCAACAACGGCGGACGCACTCCGGTTGCCGGCATCATCCATGCAATCGTATTGTTGCTGATTTTACTCTTTTTGGGTCCGTTGACCAAACATATTCCGATGGCTTGCCTGGCAGGCGTGTTGATTATCGTTTCGTATAATATGAGTGAATGGCGTACGTTCCGTTCGCTGATGAAGAACCCGAAAAGCGATGTGTCGGTGTTGCTGGTAACTTTCTTTCTGACGGTTATCTTCGACCTGACGATCGCAATCGAAGTAGGATTGCTTATCGCCATGTTCCTCTTTATGAAGCGTGTAGCTGAAACGACTCATGTATCGGTAGTAAAAGACGAGATCGATCTATCGGACGATGGAGAAATCCACCATGACGAAGAAGTCCTTTCCCTTCCTAAAGGTGTGGAAGTATATGAAATCGACGGTCCGTTTTTCTTCGGGGTGGCAAGTAAGTTCGACGATATCATGCACAATATGGGAGATAAACCGAAGATCCGTATCATCCGCATGCGTAAGGTTCCCTTTATGGACTCGACAGGATTGCATAACTTAGAGAACCTGTTCCGCCTGTCACAAGCCGAACACATACATATGATTCTTTCAGGGGTGAACGAGCATGTACGTCGTGTACTTGTCAAATCTGGTTTCGACAAAAAGATCGGAACGGAAAATATTTGCAGCAATATAAACGAAGCTGTAGCAAAAGCACACGAAGCAATAAGATAAATAAAAAATAGCTCCCGTCCTCCTTTTTTCAGATGGGAGCTATTTTTTCAGATTGGAGAAAAGATAATTCCGTACGACTCAAACATCACACAAACGCTATATGAAGAAAACGGTCTCCCGATTTATCCTCCCTTGCCTCAAACACAAACTCTTTTGCAATCGTCTCTGCATCTTCAAAACTAAACCCATTCTCCGGCTGGCTCCAATACCAGAGCTGCGGGACATTTTTTTTGCTATTCGATGATTCCATTATTTTATATATTTATCCAACTTTATCCATAAGACACAGAATATGAAAAAACCCCTATCCAAATCAGAAATAAATATTACATTTGTCAATTCTGTCTATACCTTTAAATTGGATACCAGGATATTGGTTATACAAAAACAGATTTATATCCAATTATAAAATATATGAACAAAAAGGCCCTACTCCCGCTAATCGGTTTATTCCTGTTGGTAACAGGAATAGTTCTTCCCGGATCTGCCTATGCACAAATCAGCGAAGGTGGAACACCCACTTCCTTCAAGTATCAAAACACACTGAAAAGCGATCTGCCAACCGTTCAGATCCCCATCAATTTCAGCGTAGAGGACCTGAAAACAGTAGACAGATGGCAGGTCAGCCAAGGGGCACCGCTGAAAGTAGGAGTTTTACTCCCGACAGACCTGACAATAGACAATGCTGGTAGCTGGAATACCCTACCTGATGGCAAAAGAGTATGGCGACTACAAGTACAGGCAAAAGACGCCATAGCTTTAATGCTCAGTTTCAGAGATTTTTATATTCCGGAAAATGGGAAACTCTTTATTTACAGCTCCGATAAAACACACCTGATTGGTGCCTTTACCCATCATACCAATCCACCAACGAAAGAATATGCCACCGAATTTTTAGCCGGTGACAAGATCATACTCGAATATGAAGCAGGCATATCGGAAAACGAACATCCCCGCATCGCAATAGATGCTGTAGGATACGGATATAACCATTTGCATGTTTCACGTACGATGGCCGATACAGGCCCTGGCACTTCTGGATCTTGTATGGTAAATATCAATTGCGAAGAGGGGGAAGCTTGGCAAACAGAGAAAAACGGTGTTTGCCAAATGACATTGCCTATTGGAAACTACATCTATATCTGCTCCGGAGCTTTGGTAAACAACACAGCTGAAGATTTGAAACCTTACATCCTTTCTGCTTTCCATTGCATTGACTTGGATATACCAGTCACAGAAAAAAACTTAAACAAATATACTTTCTATTTCCATTTCGAACATACCGGATGTGAAAATAACTCCAGTATCGCATCTTATAGAACAATAACCGGATGCAAGAAAATAGCCGGAATCCCATTAGATGGCGGTTCAGACGGTCTGCTTCTTTTATTGAACCAAACTATCCCGGAACACTACAATGCCTACTACAACGGTTGGGATCGGAGCAACACAGCCGCCCAATCAGGAGTAGGTATCCATCATCCGTCAGGGGATTATATGAAGATATCGACTTTCAACAAGGTGGCAAGGACCTCTACTTGGTATGGTATAGACAACATCAAAGGCGCACCAAACGCACATTGGAACGTCGTGTTCGAACAAACAGCCAATGGGCATGCTGTAACGGAAGGAGGATCCTCAGGTTCTCCATTGTTCAATCAAAACAAACAGATTGTCGGTACATTGAGTGGCGGTTCATCTTCTTGCGAAAAACCGAACGGAGCCAATACTTATGGTAAACTTTATTATCACTGGGATCAATATCCAAACAAAGACAATACATCTCGTATGGATATATATTTAGATCCCAATCATACCGGCAAAACACAACTGGCCGGCCGATACGCGACAGCTCCGAAAGCAATGCCAACTGATCTGACATCGGTCTACCAAAACGGAGAGGTTCTATTGAAATGGAAAGCACCCGTCTCTGCCAGCGAAAAACCGGAACAGTATAACGTTTATCGAAACAATATATTGATCGGACGTACTCCGCATCGTATACAGACAACAAAGAGTCTGCTGTAGCCACCACATCTATTTATGTCTATGAACTGAAGATCCCAACCGATGTAACCACCTCAACTGATGGCAAGAATATCCTCGTCAAATGGAAGGAACCTATTTACCAGCAAATGATCTACTGGGGAAATGGGACAGCTTATCTTTCGTTAGGTTTCAAACAACCTTTCTATTTCGGACAAAGATGGAATAAGGAAGATCTGAAACCTCTGCACGGGCACCTTGTTGAATCTGTTTCCTTCATACCAACCTCAGGTTCATCTTATACGCTGAACATCATACAAGGAAAACGAAAATATGTACAAAAGTTGACTAATTTACCTTTTGATAAATTAATTGAAATCCCGCTTAAAGAACCATTTGTCATTGATGCTTCCCAAGAACTAATCATCGCTTTCCACGCTGAAGCTAAACTATCCACCGCCTATCCAGCAGTCATGGACGAAGGACCAGCAGTCAATGGAAAAGGTAATTTGATTTCATTCGATGGAGAAACGTGGGAATATCTGTATGAACCTTCTGAAAATGAAAATGAAAATTATGATTTCAACTTCTTTCTTGCCGCCACCGTCAGTTCAAAAACAAAGGATATACCAACTATAAAAACTGCATCCAACGACACAACATTGTTAAGTAAGTCATCAGCAATGCCCATACTCACTCGGATATCCGAAGTCGGTTCTTCACTCCGGAGCAGCCAGGCAAGTGCATTTCCGACAATAACAGGTTATAACATTTATCGTAATGGAAGCAAAATCGGCAACGTCCCCAATAAGTTTATCACCCAATATATAGACAAGCAAGCACCGACAGGTAGTATCTTGTATCAGGTTTCCACTCTATACGGAAAAGACGAAAGCAAGAAAGCGGATGCCGACAAAGAAGTAAATGTAGGAAATGAAAAGATCATCCTTTCGGAAACAACGATCTCTCCCACTGTGTTTACAGATCAGGTAGAACTATTCGGAAATGAAAAAGTGGATTTGCTAGAAGTCATCACGTTAGACGGTAAAACGGTCATTCGCCAAAAGAACCCTGGAAAGATCGTTTACACCGGCTCTCTTTCTTCCGGTATTTATATCTTCCGCATCCATACAGATGGAAAAGCTAAGACAATGAAAGCACAAAAAATAAATTGAGAATTAAAAATGGAGAATTGAAAAGCATTGTGACTTCTTACAATGCTTTTCAATTCTCCATTTTTTAATTTTTCAAGCTGACACCGTTACATCAAACCCTTCTTGACGGGCACGGTCGGCAATAGCTTCCAATTCATCTTTTGTCACCTTTTTCAAGTTTTTTACGGGAGTTTCACGGTCGATTGTATAGATCATAACCTGTCTAGGCTTGATTTGTTTTAAAGCTTCCAACCAACCGGAAATTTCGTGTTCGGTTGTATTCGTCACGCTTTCTCCATCCACTTCCCCTTTCAGAAACATGGTTTGTATAATCAGATTGCCATTAAAACGGCAAAGTTGTTCCAACAACCTATCGAAAGTAAAAGCCGGGGAATTGGGAACATTCAACTGCCCGATACGACTATCCGAAATGGAGTCGAGTTTCAATATATTATCTTCAATCTTATTCAATGCCAAGAAGACATCCTCCTTATGGAGCATGGTCGAGTTCGAGAGCACGGCAATCTTAGCCTTCGGGAAAAAACGGTTACGGGTTTCAATCGTATCATCGATAATATCGGCAAATTCAGGGTGCATGGTAGGTTCACCATTCCCAGCAAAAGTGATTACATCGGGAGCAATACCCTCTGTCTGCATGGAAGACAATTTATTTATCAAAGCCTCCTTTACCTCTGCACGGGTTGGCAGTTTACTGCGCGTACGGTGATTCTCGTTTAGTCCGCATTCACAATAAATGCAATTGAATGAACAAAGTTTCCCGTCTGTAGGAAGCAGGTTCATACCTAAAGAAATACCTAACCGACGGCTATGTATCGGTCCGAATACTATTTTATCAAAAAGAATTGTAGACATAATAATTTATATTTGAGTGCAAAGCTACAAAAGCTATCAAAATGGAGATATGAATTTCCCCAGCTTTAGGACTATTTAGCAAACCGTCAAAATTTCCAGCGCAGTAACGTATATATATCTGCTTTAATATTTCCTTCGATCTCTTCTAAGTCAGTACCGACCACGTCACGATCAGCATAATATGTGTATCCTAATTTAGCAGACACAGAAAGTTGCTTCACAATATCCCACCGGAAAGAAAGCGCCAACCGAACACCTTTTCCATAAAAGGAAGGCATATTGAAAGCATACAAGATATTTTTTTCATAAGAAGATATACGGGTCCGATAATTATCCGTATGAAATCCGGCTATATGAAAATCTGTTTGAACAGGAACATCAACCGGTTTCCAACCTACGCTTTGGGCAATCATCCACCCTCTGCTTTTTTCGTTCGCTTCTGTATAACAAATACCGTCTGCAGATGTCCGCAGCGAGACGGATGAAGAAATCGTATATAAGGCCTGCATACGCAAACGCTGTTGATGGTAAGGTGTTATATTTTCCCTTTGTTTGTATTTATAACGGACATATACGGACAAATTCCGGCTCGGCGTATAATCAAGTTGAAGCATATATTCCTTTCCCGTCGACGGCGCATCCACTCCATATTTCAGCCAGGGAAACCGGAATACATCCGCATACGCGGACAACTTCCAGCGGGCAAAAGGCGTCCATTGCATCCCTATATACATTCCCTGTTCATTCCGGACAGCCGAGTTTTGTGAAAAAGCATTCCCGAAAAAAGCCTGGTAACGTTTATCATAATAACGATACAATAACAGCAAGGAAAAATAAGAAGCAGGTGTCAACTGCAAGGCATTCAGGGAAGCAACCGCCCCATTCCGGCTTAAAGCCGTTTCACCATAAAACTTGATCAACTTATTTTTCAACAAGTAATCCACACTGATATTCAGATTCCGGTTACCGCGAAAATAGAAAAGATTATAAGGTTTCGGATCGGGCTGTATCGAATAATTTCCGAAAGAATAAGAAAGGGCAGTCAGACCTATACATAAACCGGGAGTTGCATATCGTACATTCCCACCATATGTCTGCATGGAAACTTTATGCATCTTCTCCCTGTCTCGTACCAAACGATGTAAACCGTCCGTTTTAAACGAAGTAACGATCGTACTGTCCACACCTCCATCCAACTTCCGATACGAATAGAAGAGGTTGATATCTAAATTTTTCCAATTGACAGTAGCAGCAGCTCCCCGGAAAAAGTCATTTTCATTGGTTGAAAAATGACGGCGAAATCCGTTTGTCCTTCTTTCCGTTTGTGAAACAAGAGCACTTCGGCCTGGAGAAAAGTCATTGCTGATCACCAAGCCTTGTCCAAAAGATATTTTATAATCACCTATGGCAAGACTTTTCAACCATTTATTCATTTCTTTGAGAAAAAGATGCACCGAATAATAGTCATACCCTTTATGATATTCATTCCAGAAAGGTTCTCCTGCATCTTTTTCTGTAACCAGACCGAATTGGATACGTTCATCAAATTCATACGAATAACGGACAGAATGATAGAACGGCTCTCCCAGATACTTCCGATTCGGATATTGTTGTAGTACACTATCGGGATATGAACAATAGCCTTTCTTTTGTTGAAAACATCTGTCATATCTGATTTGTAAGTTATTAGAACCTCGTTTCAACAAATTTTTCACTGTAATAGGACGTTTATCAACTATTATTTCACTTATATAAATAAACGGGACAAGCAGAGAAATCGTCTCTAAATCGAATGCTTCCACATTTTTAAGCTCATAAAGGGTTAACATTTTTCCATAACGGGAACGATATTCCAACAATTCCCTTATTTGTAGATCAGATAGGAAAGGGAGACGTTTCAATTGTCCCTCCGTCACCGTATTGAGTTCGAAAGGATGTTCGGTAAGATAGGAAAGATCAGTGTAAAGTGCTTCAATACGCTCTTCATCTTCTGTTTCCGAAGCCATTTCTTCTATATATTCCATCCACTTATCAACAGAATATAATGTCTGACTTTTAAGCTGATAACTACTTATTAACAGATATACCAACAGATTTATAAACATTCGTTTCATAGTCAAGCCTGATTAAAAAGAATAGCTCAAACCCAGTCCGGTACTGACTCCCAAAACCGGATGATAAATAGTCGCGACATCTACTGTAAATCCAGTCAGACGGTATCCGATCCCCAAAGTGGGCAGGAGGGGAGTAGTCTGTACCCCCGCCCGTATATGAAAGTTTTTGAACGGAGCATATTCAATGCCCGCATTTCCCATCCACATATGTTCTTTATTACTTTCGATAGTTCCTACTATCAACAACCTGTTAATTATCTCCCATTGAAAACCTATTTGTACTGAATAACTAGTAAAACATTTTGTTTCAGTAGTATATTTATGAATGGTAATAGAAGGAAAATTCATTATCAACATTCCAATCAACAATTTGTCAATGGGAACAAACAAGATTCCGACATCTGTGGAAAGCTGCTTCGGTACTTCTTCCCACAACTCGGTCTGCAACATTTTATATTGGAAACCAATGCCGATCCTCCACCGGCCATTCAGCTGTTTCCCTACCGATAACCGAAAAAGAGTTTCCCTATACTGATCATATCCGAAAGAAGAGATATCAACACCTGCCGACAACAACGGATTCGGATATACAAAACCTATTCCAACCGTTCCCAGTTCTTTTACTCCATAACGATTAAAGTATTCTAAATGAAGAACTTTATCCGTATACAAAGCCACCAATGCCGGATTAAACAAAACAGATTGTGTAACCCCGTTTCCTCCCATTCCCAAACTACGGATATCAGATATACGAAGGTTATCAACAGCATGAATGTTGATAGATGCCCAAAACAAAACGAATAAACTTATTGATTTCATAGCAAGGTTTTGTTTAAGTTGTCAACTTTCCGGATTATCTCTTTTCACAGCCTGAAGTTCTCTATTATCTCCATTTTGGACAATCAGATAGCATGGCTGCAACTTATTCAGAATTAATGAATATGGAAAGATGGCAAAATATTTCATAGTCTGTTGATTTTAGTTGTTTGTATTATCACAAAGATATGAATTTTCTGTAAAATCTGTAGTTGCTATTCGTAAATCAATTACTTTTGTGAACGATGTTGAGAAAAGGCAAGTATAAAATATTGATAATATTCATGTTGTGCGCAATAGGAGTCCATGCACAGAAATTGAAGATCAATACCGTTCCCGAAGGATTACAAAAGGCATATCTGGATGGAAAGGATACGGTACCTATTGTTAACCTGCGGGAAATCTACATTTACCCGCAGGTCAAGTTTAAAAACAAACGTGAACAGGCACGTTACACCAAACTGGTCCGTGACGTAAAGCGCACACTACCTTATGCCAAAATGGTTTATGAAACACTGATCGAAACATACGAATATATAGAGACACTCCCCGACGAAAAATCCCGTCAAGCTCACTTGAAACGGATGGAAAAAGAACTTTTTCAGGAATATAAACCGCAGTTGAAAAAACTGACCTTTTCCCAAGGAAAACTGCTTATCAAACTGATTGACAGAGAATGTAACCAATCGAGTTACAACCTATTGAAAGCCTATTTAGGTAGTTTCCGGGCAGGTTTCTGGAACATATTTGCCGGCATGTTCGGCGCCAGCCTGAAAACCGAATACGATCCTAAAGGAAAAGATGCCATGACGGAGCGAGTTGTCGTACTTGTTGAAAACGGATTAATCTGACAATTGCTTAAAGAAATCCCAGATGATAATACCGGTAGTCACCGAAACATTCAAAGAATGCTTGGTCCCATACTGCGGTATTTCAATACACATATCACAGTTATCAACGACACATTGTTGAACACCTTTCACCTCGTTTCCCATGATAACTGCATACTTTTTATTCTTGTCCAACAACAAATTATCCAACATCGTACTCCCTTCGGCCTGCTCAACCGCACAGACAGTATATCCCTGTTGCTTCAGTTTATCAACAGCCTCCATCGTATCTTCAAAATACTCCCAATCGACAGTTTCTTCCGCTCCCAAAGCCGTCTTATGAATCTCGGCATGAGGCGGACAAGCCGTGATACCGCACAGGTAAATACTCTCCACCCTAAAAGCATCAGACGTACGAAACACGGATCCTACATTGTTTAAGCTTCTTACATGATCGAGCACAACAACCAACGGAATCTTTTTACTATCTTTGAATGCTTCCGGAGTCAAGCGATTCAACTCTGTTATCTTTAACTTGCGCATAGCTATCGTTTCTTTACTTGCAAAAGTAGTGAATTAATGTGGATATACCGTTGAAAAGCTATTGATAAGTGGTGGACACAAAATGAAAAATAGTTCTTGCATTATTCAATTTGTTCACTATACATCCTCTAGTTTCTATTATGCAATAAAAATAACGGATTATTTATTACGCCCTATCAACAGTGGTTATACACGTATCAACAGCGCTCAACTGCCATTAACTTTTACACACAGGTTGTTTTCAACTGAATACTAATAAAGTCTATAAAGTAAAGGATATCAGTATGTAAAACGATAAATAGGATGTTGGTATCTATTTAATAAGTCATTTATATCGTTTAATAACGAACTGGACAAGTATTATAGCACAATTGTATTAACTGTTTCAACAGGATATTATATTCATCATATTTAGATTTAAAATAAAGAATAAATAAGATAATAATAATATGATTGTGGATAACTTGGGAAAAGAACGCAGACGTTTGGGTGAATATCTGCCGGAAGTCTTTGAGACTTGTTTAGCAAATTTTTTATATTACCTCCTGCTTGTTTATTCGTTTTATATGTGTTTCCTATGGGAAAATCAATAAAGTTTTTACCTTTGCACATTATCAACTTATAGTTGATAATAGGAGTAAAATAAAGATTATCAGTTATAAAGAATGATGATAACTTTGTTGATAGACTGTAAATAGCGGTTTATACTCATTAGTGATTATCGAATTTTACAATCATTTAATACAGGTAACTATGTTGACAAACCAATCGATCGGATATATAGACGCACCCATCCCAAAGGGGTTGGACCTGAAAGAAGAGATAAACAGGATGCGTAGAGAAAAAAACGCCGTTATCCTTGCTCATTATTATCAGACAGGTGATATTCAAGATATAGCAGATTTTGTGGGAGACAGTTTGGCATTGGCTCAACAGGCAGCTAAGACGACGGCCGATATCATCGTTTTCTGCGGTGTTCATTTTATGGGTGAAACGGCGAAGGTGTTGTGCCCGGACAAGAAAGTGCTGGTCCCGGACTTGAATGCCGGTTGCTCATTGGCAGATAGCTGTCCGGCTGTCGATTTTGCGGAATTTGTCAAACAGCATCCCGGTCATGTGGTTATTTCGTATGTAAATACGACTGCTGCTGTAAAAGCCGTGACGGATGTTGTGGTAACGTCTACCAATGCACGTCAGATAGTCGAAAGTTTTCCGGAAGACACGAAGATCATCTTCGGTCCAGACCGGAACTTAGGCAATTACATAAATGGCATTACCGGGCGCAAGATGTTGCTTTGGGATGGTGCCTGCCATGTGCATGAACAGTTTTCACTGGAAAAGATATTGGAATTGAAAAAACAGTATCCCGATGCGGAAGTCATTACTCACCCGGAGTGCAAACAGCCCGTTGTGCAGGTCTCGGACTTCGTAGGATCGACTGCAGCTCTTTTGAAACATACTGTCAAGTCGGATAAGAAACAATTCATTGTAGCGACAGAAAGTGGCGTTATTCACGAAATGCGTAAGCAGAGTCCCGATAAAGAATTTATCCCGGCTCCTCCCAATGACAGTACATGTGCTTGCAACGAATGTAATTTTATGCGCTTGAACACGATGGAGAAACTTTACAACTGTTTGAAATACGAACTTCCTGAAATATTTGTCGATGAACAAGTACAGGAAAAAGCGATCCGCCCGATCAAGAAGATGCTGGAGATATCGGAGAGGTTGGGGTTGTAAGAATTGTTAGATAGACGAAACAAGATAAAATGATCCACTGTGAATAAGACAAATACCACAGTGGATTTTTATTTTTTATTTTATAACTGCGATTTTAGTAACTACACTTTCTTTAGAATCTTCGGTGGCAGAGAGCACCAGATATACGCCTGAAGCAACACGGACACCTTTTGTATTCCGGCAGTTCCAGATAGCTTGACCACCTAAAGATTTAGTCTGATAGACCAGATTTCCATTCAGATCGGTGATTTTGACGATCGAGTTATCCATCAATCCCGTGATGGTTACTTTGTCCCTGTATTCAGGTCGTACGGGGTTCGGATATGCATACACGTCTGAATAGTCATCTTTACCTTTTGTCGCTTCTCCTTTGTAAGAAACCAAACCTTTGTCGGAACCGATGAACACTTCGCCAGTATTTTCATTAATTTCTATGGAATATATTTTATCTGATAGTAGCGGACTGTTGGATGTATTGAACTGATGGACGATTTCCTGATTGTCTTCGCTCAATACATAAACACCGCTACCGTCCGTTCCAATCCATTTCCGGTTTCCGTTATCTACCTTGATGGTCGTTATTATCGTATTGTCGAGAAAATAATAAGGGATTCCTTCTTCATTGATTAGTTTTACACGTGTGCAACGCATAGATTGATTGTTTTCTGTTGTTGCCAACTTTGGATTTGTTAAGTATATAGCTCCTTTATTGGTTCCTATCCATATATATCCGTTTTTATCCTCTGCCATACAAGTATAATTGTTAGGGGAAAAGTCGTTATTATCTGTGTCAATGAAGTTTTTAAATTCATATGATGTCGCTTCATCTAAAGAGTTGCTGTTGGTTACGACTGTTAGGCAGGCTTGACTGGTAGGGCGAGATATATTGATCCATTTGTCATTGTTTGAGGTGACGAGTATGTCGTTTATCGTGTATTTTCCATTTAACGACTCGACAGACAGGCTATGCCATTTTCCTTCTTTATCCAATATCTTGATAGCTTTGCTCACTTCAGAGTTAGTCATCCATAGGTTTCCTTCCTTATCGAAAGCAAGTCCGTCTACACGACAATAAAAGCCCTCATTGCCATGTGCGTTTTCAAGCGGACTGTTTGTTTTGTTATAAACGGCGGAAGGTTCTCTGTCTATGAATTGAAAAAGGCCATAACCGAAGGAAGATACGTAAATAATCTCTTTTTCAGTATCATTTTTTGTGACGACAATGCTGGTATAGTCTTTAGGCCATGTATTTAGTTTATTCTGAACGACGGAAGGTTCTAGTACACTCCATTTTTCATAGTCATATATCATGACCGATCCGGCTTTATTAAAAGAATTATCCCCTGTCAGGCTTTTTCCACCAGGTATAATATATATTTTATCGTTTTTTGATACGATATCATAAGAACTGTTGGAGTAGGGGCCATCCAAAATTATGGCTTCGTTTATGGCTTCGAACTGGTTGGCTCCTTTTCTTTGGATAGAACGTAGACCTTTGCTTCCTTCGGCTATCCAATATTTGTCAGTCTGATAAGTGCTGATATCTTTGATGGATAGATTGTTGATTTGGTCAAAAGTTTTCGTATCTGTGAAAATATAAACTTGGGATGTGGCCATGCAAGCCAGTTTTTCTCCCACAATTTTCATATTGTTCATTTGTGTGTTGCTGACCAAAGGGACTGTAGTTTCATTCGATTCATAGTAGATACCTTTATTTTGAGACAAATAGAATAGCTTATTTTTAAATGAGGATATTTTGTCTATGGAATTTTCAGATGGGAATCCCGGAATCGAATAAGTTTTCCAGTTTGATCCGTCTAACAGATTATCATTCAAAGAAGCGTATATGATCGTAGACTTTTGACCTTCCTTTGTGGAAGCATATATATTATTGTTGAAAATAGCACAGGATGTTATATTCTTAGATAAGTTATAGGTATCGGTTATTTCTTTTTTGTCCATGTTAACAACTACTATGCCCGACTGTATGGATAAATAGGCATATTCGTTATAAATCATAACGGAATTAAGTGATTTATCTCTTAAAGATGTAGTCGTGTACAGATAAGGTATGTTTTTTACTGAACCTTCTTCTAAAATGTCTATATTGCAGTTTTTGTAAACAATCAATAGTGATTTTGTTTGTTTGTTGTAGGAAATAGATTGGATATCCGTGTCACTCAATCCATTTCCTTTGTAATATTGTTTGATGCTGTTATCTTCTTTCCCATATGTGTATAAAGCACCTTCTGCTACGACAAATACTTGGTCTGCGGATTCTTCCACACAATCAGTATTATTGTAGGAGAGATATGTTTTCCATCCAAGCGTGTTGCCATTGTCATTAACTGATAAAGCAGGAAATGATAATAAGAAAAGCAAGATGACAGTTAATATATTTCTCATATTAATTACAATATTAAAATGTGTAATTCGATAAAAAAGCAGTCAATTTTTTGACAGCTTCGGCACGGTGGCTGATCTGGTTTTTTATATCATTGCCCATTTCGGCAAATGTTTGTGAGTAAGTGTCGGGGACAAATATGGGATCGTACCCGAAACCGCTTTCGCCTCTTTTTTCGTTTATGATCGTACCGTTGACAATACCTTCAAACAAATATTCTTTTCCATTCAAGATAAGAGCAATTACCGTACGGAAACGAGCTTTCCGGTTTTTCTTGTTTTCCATTTCATGGAGAAGTTTGTCCATATTGGCTTCCGAATCATGTCCGGGACCGGCATAACGTGCCGAATATACTCCGGGAGCGTTGTGTAGGGCTTCTACTTCAAGGCCAGTGTCGTCTGCAAAACAGTCATATCCGAAATGTTCTTTTATGTAACGGGCTTTTTGCAAGGCGTTGCCTTCTAATGTTTCTGCTGTTTCGGGTATATCCTCATGGCAGTTGATCTCTGAGAGGCTGACTATTTCGGTATATCCGGATGTGATTTTCCGGACTTCATCTAGCTTATGTCGGTTGTTTGTTGCGAATACAAGTTTCATGTTTGTTGAGTATGAATAAAAAAGCACTTCTATACGATGTGTATATAACGTATGGAAGTGCTTTAAATTGTTTGGATGATTGTTTTATGTTTTTATCTGGTCAAACCCTTCCCCGTATACCCCTCTGACGATACTTTGAGAGATGAAGGCCTGATGGTCGATTTGTTTTACCAGACGGAAAATGGAAACGGATTCTGATTTTTTTGCCAGCAATACAACGACCTTGACCGGTTTGCGGGAATATCCGCCTACACCGTCGAGAATGGTACAACCGCGATCCAGGTCATGGATGATCCGCTCAGCTATTTCATCGTATTTCTGAGAAAAGATCAGGAATTGGACGGATTGACGGTTCCCATTCAGTACGGCATCTATGATATAGTTGCTTACGAACATTTCGACAAAACCGAACACGATCTTTTCAACATCATGGAAAAGAAAAAATGAGGAACCGATGATAATGAAGTCACAAAACAACAATGCACGCCCGATGGAGATATTTTTGTATTTGTTTACAATAGCTCCCACGATATCCGTTCCTCCGGTACTACCGTTTGCCGAAAAGACAAGTCCGAGACCTGCCCCGCAAAGGAATGCACCAATAATAATGGACATGAACGGTTGGTCATGTAGAAGTGGCTGTCCTTTCAGAAGCCATTCAAAGAATGACAAGGAGGCTGACAGGGAAAAAACTCCGAAAATTGTTTTTATCAGAAATTTAAGTCCTAGAATTTTTAAAGCAGCCAATAATAGAACAACGTTGATAACGAAGTAAGACACAGAAACGGGAATAATCTCGTTACTGGCAAAAAAGATTAAGGCACAAATACCACTGACTCCACCGGTGATGATTTCATTCGACAGAATGAAAGCGTTGAAGCCGAAGCCGTACAAGAGAGTACCCAACAGGATCATCAGGTAATCTTGTACAGCAAAATAGACTTTGTTGTTTATAAGCTTCATATAAATAAATTTAGATTACGATGTTTACAATCTTTCCTGGAACAACGATAATCTTTTTCGGAGTCTTGCCTTCCATCCACTTAGCCGAATTTTCATGGGCAAGAGCGGCTTTCTCAATCTCTTCGCGAGGCATATCAGCTGGAAGTTCCATGCTGAAACGAGCTTTGCCGTTGAAGGAGATAGCGTAAGTAAGCGAGTTTTCTTTCAAGTATTCTTCGTTGTAGACAGGCCATTCGGCATCGCATACGGTAGTATTGTGACCGCAGGTATGCCATAATTCTTCAGCGGTATGAGGAGCGAACGGAGCAAGCAGAACGATTAACTGTTCCAGGATCGCCCGTTTGTTGCATTTCAGGCTGCTCAATTCGTTTACACAGATCATAAAGGCACTGATGGAAGTGTTGTACGAGAAATGTTCGATGTCGTATGTCACTTTCTTGATCAGTTTATGCAGTGATTTCAGTTCGTCGGCTGTCGGTTCCGCATCCGTAATCTGCAAGGTGTCCGTATTGCCGAAGAACAATCCCCAGAGCTTTTTCAGAAAGCGGTGTACACCGTCGATACCGTTCGTATCCCATGGTTTGGATTGTTCCAACGGGCCTAAGAACATTTCATACAGACGAAGTGTGTCAGCACCATATTTCTCGACAATCATATCCGGATTGACCACGTTGAACATGGATTTCGACATCTTTTCAACAGCCCATCCGCAGATGTATTTTCCATCTTCCAATACGAATTCCGCGTCGTTATATTCCGGACGCCAGTTTTTGAAGGCTTCGATATCCAGTATATCGTTTGATACGATATTTACGTCTACATGGATAGGAGTGACTTCGTACTGGTCTTTCAGGTTCAGGGATACGAATTTGTTCGTGCCGTTGATACGGTATACGAAGTTGGAACGTCCTTGGATCATACCTTGGTTGATCAGTTTCTTGAACGGTTCCTCTTCACAAACGATACCTAAGTCAAACAGGAATTTATTCCAAAAACGGCTGTAGATCAGGTGTCCGGTAGCATGTTCGGTACCACCGATATACAGGTCTACGTTGCGCCAGTATTCATCTACGTCTTTAGCTACTAAAGCTTGGTCGTTGCGCGGGTCCATGTAACGCAGGTAATAGGCGGATGAACCGGCGAATCCCGGCATCGTGCAAAGTTCCAGCGGGAAGATAGTCTTGTTGTCTATTTTGGAAACTTCCGTGACTTCCTGTTTTACGGTGTCCCATGCCCATTTTACGGCGTGTCCCAGAGGCGGTTCACCTGTTTCGGTCGGCAGGAATTTATCTACTTCCGGCAATTCTAACGGTAATTTGTCTACCGGCAACATCTGAGGCATACCGTCTGCATCGTAATAGACAGGGAACGGTTCGCCCCAGTAACGCTGGCGGCTGAAGATAGCGTCGCGCAGACGGTAGTTCACCTTTACACGTCCTAACTTATGTTCTGCCACGTATTTTTTGGTGGCGGCGATTGCTTCTTTTACGGTCAGGCCGTTCAACGACAGGTCGCAATGAGGCGTTACGTCCGGTCTCGGTGAGTTGCAGACGATTCCTTCTTTCGCATCGAAACTTTCTTTGCTTACGTCGCAACCTTCGATCAGCGGGACAATCGGCAAGTTGAAATGTTTGGCAAATGCATAGTCGCGACTGTCGTGTGCCGGAACAGCCATGATGGCACCGGTTCCGTAACCGGCCAGTACATAGTCGCTGATCCAGACAGGCACGGCGTCGCCCGTGAACGGATTGATTGCGTATGAACCGCTGAATACACCGGTAACGGAACGATCAGCGATACGTTCGCGTTCTGTACGTTTTTTAGTACGGTCCAGATAAGCGTCGACTTCTTGTTTCTGCTCCGGAGTCGTCAATTGTGCGACCAGTTCGCTTTCGGGAGCCAAGACCATGAAAGTGACACCGAACATAGTGTCGGCACGGGTTGTAAAGATGGTAAATTCGAGGTCGCTGTCTTTTACTTTGAATTGGATTTCGGCACCTTCGCTGCGGCCGATCCAGTTACGCTGTGTTTCTTTCAGCGAGTCTGTCCAGTCGATCGTCTCCAGTCCATCCAGAAGCCGTTGTGCATAGGCGGATACGCGCAGGCACCACTGACGCATGATCTTTTGTTCCACCGGATAGCCACCACGTTCGGAAACGCCGTTCACCACTTCGTCGTTGGCCAGTACCGTACCCAATGCGGCACACCAGTTTACCATCGTTTCGCCTCGATAAGCGATCCGGTAGTTCAACAGGATTTCCTGTTTTTCTTTATCATTTTTGGCTTTCCATTCGCCGGCAGTGAAATGCAATTCTTCGCTGCAAGCTACATTCAAACCTTCCGTTCCGGACTGTTCGAAAGCGGCAACCAGTTCGCTGATGGGACGTGCCTGCTTTTTATCGTTGCAGTAATAGCTGTTGAACATCTGGATGAATGCCCATTGCGTCCATTTATAATATTCGGGATCGCAAGTACGGATCTCGCGGTTCCAGTCGTAACTGAAACCTATTTTGTCCATCTGTTCCCGATAACGGGCGATGTTTTTCTTTGTCGTTACTTCAGGATGCTGTCCGGTTTGGATAGCATATTGTTCTGCCGGCAGTCCGTAGGCATCGTAGCCCATCGGATGCAAAACGTTGAAGCCTTGCAGGCGTTTGTAACGGGAATAAATATCAGAAGCGATATAACCGAGTGGGTGGCCTACATGTAGTCCTGCTCCTGATGGATAAGGGAACATGTCCAAAACGTAATACTTTGGTTTGTCGGCATTTTTTTCGACTTTATAAACCTTATTGGCAATCCAGTATTCGTGCCACTTTTTCTCAATTTCTCTGAAATTGTACTCCATGATCGTCTATCGTTTATTTTATCGTTTTCTATTTAAAGCCACAAAGTTAGTGAATTTTGTAATACATAAAGAGTTGAAGCGGCAAATTGCAAGGACGGGCAAAATAAAATTTCATTCTGGAGGTTGTGGATGTCAATCTGGAAATTACAAAATGCAAAATTTTGAAAAAGGGAAGAGTATTACAACCAATGCCGATAGAACCCTTAAAAGAAGTATGCGCCGTAATTTGTATCGTTGCAAATTACGGCGTGACGTGTTAATCGAGCTTTTGAAAAAAGTCGGGTTTATTCCTGAAAAACAATGGAAGTAAATACTCCGGGGCAGCAGTTGGAACTGTTTTAAAAAGCAAGAATCCTACTCAATGCAGGATTCTTGCCTTGAAACAACGTCTGTTTTTTATTTTTAATTTGAATTATAAATCATTGATTATGAATTGATAATAGCAATTGTGTTGTTTCTAATGGTTCAAATATACTAAAATGAAAGTAAATCACAACGCATGGCTTATTGTAGCCAGGGCAACCACACAAAATTCGGAAATCGTATGAACTATATCAAAGAAAAAACAGAACCTTATCATATAAGTATTTCCCATTTCCTCTGTCACTGTGTCACTGATTCCTTTTTACCAATTGATATTCAACTTGTTTGATTAGTGATATATGCCCGTTTTCTCTATCACTACGGTATCACAACCCTATCACTGGCAACTTGGATGGGAAACAGGTATTCCGCTTATACATATCTGTATATTAGTATATTACAAATAAAACAAACAATAAACACTTGATTCCCATCCCTGCAAACCACTCGATTATTTTATGTAAAAACGGCTATAAAATAGGTGAAACCGGGTAGTTTTTATTGTCCGGCACGGTACTTTAGTTGCCGGACACCCCCATGTTACCCCCTTTTACACCCGGATGTACCGGCTCCCTACACCCGGATGTAAAGGATGGCAACATGGGGGTGTTTACGGAATTATCTGCTTGTTTCTGCTAAAAAAAGAGAAGGCTTTTGTGGAATGAAGAACCGTATTTTGTCAATTTAATATCTATTATATTCGTTTTTACATTTATTTATTCGATTATTTTATATGCTTTTTCAAAAGTAACAGAAGGTAATATGTTGGTTTCCAATCATATGATAAAAATGTCCTGTTTCAGGAGTGATAGAGGCAGTGATACAGGAAAACATCCTGTATCACTGCTATAACGCTTGAATATCAATATCTGAAACTTTTGTAGTGATAGAGTGATAGAAGATTTGCAGAAAAACTGATTCTTCGTCACTTTCAGGGTAGTTCAAGCACATGATTGCTAGACTGACCGCAGACCGGACAGCGGACTCCGTGATGCGTATCGGACAATGTTACATAATGGAACCAAGTCTGACCCTGTTACTCCTCCTTCTGGTGGTGATGGAGACGAAAACGTTACGATCTCTTTGGATGCAACGACAAAAGCTCTTCCACGTCTCGAAGAATTCGTTTTGGAAGCAACTGTTTCTCCTTCCGGTAAAACAGTGACATGGAGCAGTAGCGATCCGACGATCGCCAGCGTGACAGCCGATGGCAACAAGGTAACCGTAAAGGGGCTTAAAGTCGGAACAGCTACGATCACAGCTAAGATCGGTGACGTGACCGCTACTTGTGAAGTGACGGTAGACTTTGCAACCGGCCTTGAAGAAGCCCTTGCCAATACGGAAGTGTTTGGAAGAAAGGGAAATATTTATGTGAATCCGATTCAGTCGCTACAAGTGACCGTTGTGAACATGATCGGTAAGATCGTCTACAATGCACGTATCAGTAGCTATGCGCGAATACCGGTAACAAAAGGCATTTACATTGTGAAATTAACCAATGTCGGAAATACGAAAGTTATTAAGGTAAATGTATACTAATCCATATTTAGTATTGAATGAGAAAGGGCGTCCACGAGGATGCCCTTTTTTGTTTCTTTTCGTTTCCTGACAGTCCGGTATCCCCTCCCTGCTTATGCCAAAAAAGAAACTCTCTTCTTTTCACTCTCTTTTTAATTTATATTTTGATCAATATGAGGTTATGCCTCATTCTATTATTTTGAGAAAACAGCCTATATAGGACGCAGTCCCATGCTATGTTAATTTATCTCATCCGGCCACGGGCAAGCCTTTCCTGTCGCCTTGAAAGATGGCCGTTGGGCATCTACTTTACGGAGGTGGTCGCCGAGTTCTTTGGAGAGGCGTTTGACGATTTCCGGGTGACGGGTGCTAAGGTCGTTCTTTTCGCCGATATCGTCGGAGATGTTGAACAGTTCTTTCTTGCCGGTACCGTAATAGTAAATCAGTTTCCAGTCGCCATTGCGGACCGCACAGTTGAAGTTGATGCCCGGACCGTCGTTGCCCCAGTTGTTCGGCATATTCCAGAAGAGGGAACGCCCTTTGGAAGGATCGCCCGTCCCGGTGAGCAGAGGAACGAAGCTGATGCCGTCGATAGGTTGCACCGTCTCGTAGTCCTTCACTCCGGCCATTTCCAGGATAGTCGGGTAGAAGTCTTCTATCAGCAGGTATTTGTCGCAACGGGTATTCGGTTGGGCTACTCCCGGCCAACTGACGATCATCGGTTCGCGGATACCCCCTTCGCAAAGGGAACCTTTGCCGCTCAGCAACGGATAGTTCTGCGTGTACAACGGGCCGTCACGCCATTCGGACGTAGAGGCAAGGCCGCCGTTATCGCTCATGAAGAGGATGATCGTATTGTCTGCCTCCCCGTTCTTTTCCAACCAGTCCATCAGATAGCCCAGGCTCTTGTCCATCCCTTCGATTAGGGTGGCGTAGGCTGCCTCATGGTCTGTCATTCCCTTCTTTTTGTATTTCTCGTAGAAGCGCATGTCCTTATTCAGTGGAATATGGATGGCATAGTGGGACATGTAGAGGTAGAACGGCTGGTTGTATTTCTTCGCCTTGTCGAGCGCCTTGATCGCCTCCAATGTCAAGGCTTCGGTAGCGAATGTTTCCGTGCCCCAATACTTTTCGAGGCCGGGGATGGACATCAGCGAAGTCGGTTTGCCATCCTTCGTATGGCCGTAATTCTCTTCGCCTAAATAGCTTGCCAGACCGCCGGCGGCATGACCGGCAATGTTGACTTCGAATCCCCAGTGGTGCGGGTCCTCTCCCGGAGTGTCGATCGCGCCGAAATGGGCTTTCCCGCAGTGGATCGTATGATAACCGCTATTTTTCAAGAGCTGGACGAAAGAAGTCCCGACGAAGGTATTGTTTGTTCCCGTAACCTGACTGACGCCGTTATAGTTCCAGTCAGGTATGTCGAGCAGACTGTCTTTGCGGTCGGTCGTCTTATCCTTTTGCAGCGTCCAGTTGGTGACACGGTGGCGGGCGGCATTCGTCCCGGTGATCAGGCTGCAACGAGACGGGGAACTGATACTGCTGGCATAGGCCTGGGTGAACATGACTCCCTGGCGGGCGAGGCGTTCCATGTTGGGCGTCTCGTAGACTTCGTTATAATGCGTCTTTTCTGTCCAGAAAGGCAGGGAAGTGTCTTCCCATCCCATATCGTCAACCATAAAGAGGATGATGTTCGGCCGCTTGGCAGGCTGGTCGGCTGCCTGCATATTTCCTGTCTGGAAAGCGGGCAGGATTACTAAAGGCAATAAGATTCGTTTGTCCATCTTGTTTGTGTTTTTCGGTTTATATTCCTGTGAAAGTTACTGATATGACAAAGATACATATTGATTCGGAATATTTTTTACAATAGGAGGACAGACTGAATCTTTTATCTGGAATTATGTATCTAATACTACCAATTCATAGTTCTTGCTTCCGAGTCCGATCGTCTCGGCATAATCAACCGTGTGACGTCCATGAAGGCTTTCAATGCGATTGACCAACGGTCTATTGTCGTTGCCTTCGGTTGGCTTTACAGCATATACTAAATCTAGACAAGCCTGATCCAGAGCTACGGGGTCGGTTGAAGCAAGTATTCCGATGTCTTTCATTTCGGGATCATGAGGGTTGGAATCGCAATCGCAGTCAATTGAAAGATTATTCATTACATTAATATATAAAATATTATCACCGAAATAATCTGCTACACTTTGCGCCGAAGCTGCCATTGATTCGAGGAAAGCATCTTGTTCGGGTAGGTTATTCCATAATTCGGCAGTCTCTGCTGTTTTACCGGCCGTATGAATATAGGTTTTGCCTTTAGAAGAGGCGACACCGATGGACTGATTTTTGATTACACCTCCGAATCCACCCATTGCATGTCCTTTGAAATGCGCCAGGTTAATCATGAAATCATAGTTCTTCAGATGGGTTCCGACGATGTTATATTGGATATGTTTTTTATCTTTTACCGGAATATTGAATTCACCTTCAGAATCCATGATGTCAACCTTTGCTATGTCGAAGAAACCATGGTCTTTAGCTGCTTGGATATGCTCTTCTGTCGTAAAGCGTTTTCCGACATAGGCCGTATTGCATTCTACTATTGTCCCGCTTACTTTCTGCACTAAGTCTTTGATCAGAGACGGCTGCAGGAAATTATGTCCGCCCGGTTCGCCTGTACTGATTTTGATGGCAACTCGTCCGGATGCTTTACGCTTGAGTGCTTCGTATATTTTGACCAAAGCATCGGGAGAGATCTCTTTTGTCATCAGGACTTTTGATCTATTTTGGTTTGTTCCTCCTTTAAGAGGGATGACGGCGGGCACGATATTGCCCTTCAAATGAATTGGCAGACTGGAAGCTGCTGCTAAGGATGCTAATGTAGTCAATGAAGACCTCATCCAGGACCTTCTTGTCATTTTCTCTTCCATATAAATCTTTCCTTTTAATTATTTCTTCAAAAGTAGTGGACAAGATTTAATTGTGTAATACCTGAATTACGGATAAATATACCTTTATTACTGCATGTGTTGTTCGAGTTGTCGCTTATTCTTCCTTCAACTCAAACTTCCGGAAACTAAGGATATCGTCATTGAACTGGGGATTCAGGTAATGGCTGTCGGAAATGTATAGCCCTTCGGGACGAACCAGCATGATGGTTGGATTATAGGTATTGTCGGGAAAGAGGGTTTCGCCGAGAATACGGAAATCTTTATCGAGAATAATAATGCTGAAGTTCTTACGCCCGAATTGTACGAGTTCCATAGGACGGACGCCTTTATCCAAAGTCGAGGGCGGATAAGCAATCCGGTAATAAACCTCCCGGTAGGGATCGTACAGCAAGTTATTATACCAGGCATTCACACAGAAGTCTTCGGGGCTTGCTGTCAACTCGTCCGGCAGTTGTACTTTGTCGAAGTACTTACTTTTAACCGAGACTTTCCGTATCGAGTCGTGTTCAGGAGTAGCCACATAGATATTCTCGTCATAGTGGAACGAGTAAATGAAGCGTTGGCCGTCATAGCAACGACTGTAACTGGCTTCCATGCCGTATCGTTTCAGCTTGACTTCCGAACCGGGATAATCGGGATAATCGAAGGGCAGTTTCTTCTCCTCTTTCGTATTCATATTGATTGCGACGGAAACAGGGTCATGCTCAATCAGGCGATTTGGTTCTATGCAGGTATATAGAGTGTGTTCGATACGTACAGGTAATTGTGAGGCTGTAGCCATAAAACAAGAAGGTTTTAATCCAGGAAAAGGCTGCTTATCAAGAAGGTCGCAGTTCTTATTAATCAAGTATAGCCCACTTTCGTAAAAATTGAAGACGTAAATACTGTCGAGATTCTGAATGTAATAACCGAATATCCTTCCAACACCGTTACTTCCTTCCTGCGAAGGGGTTATCCTGAACGCCGGTTTCTGCTGTTTCAGGTCATAGAAGTGGATCGTATTGTTTTCAATATTCTGGAAAGTGAAATACTCTTTTCCGTCTTTGTCTTTATAGACTGAATAAATGTTGAAGTTGTTTTTCGTGTCCGAATCGATCGGGAAAGACAGCGTTTCGTCTGTCTCTTTCAATTAGCATGCTCCGTACTTTTTGTGCGTTGAACAGGAGATAAACAGGAATAAAAAGAATAGTAATAGATGGTGCTTTTTCATGTTCATAATAAATTATAAGGAAAGGAAGAAAATTAAAAACTCCTTGTTCCCGTGCCTCGTGTGGGAGAGTGCGGGAACAAGGTGATTTTGACATGCTTTTTCCGGGCTTTTAATCTTTCTTTAACGGCGGATAGTCGATCGTATAGTGCAACCCGCGACTTTCCTTACGTTCCATTGCCTGACGGGTGATCAGGTAACCGACGTTGATCATGTTACGCAGTTCACACAGTTCTTTGGAGGCCTTGCAACGTTTGAAGAGGCTTTCCGTCTCTTCGTACAGGATGTCCAGGCGGTTCCAGGCGCGGGTCAGGCGGGTATTACTGCGGACGATGCCGACATACGATTCCATGATCTGGTTCACTTCTTTCATGCTTTGGGTGATCAGTACGCGTTCTTCGGTGGAAATCGTACCTTCATCGTTCCATTCGGGGATGTCGGTATTGAAGTCGTAGCGTTCGAGGACGCTTAGGATATGTTTAGCGGCTGCATCCGCATATACGACTGCTTCGATCAACGAGTTGGAAGCCAGGCGATTTCCACCGTGCAACCCTGTGCAGGAACATTCGCCGATGGCATAGAGACGACGGATGCTGGATTGCCCGTTCAGATCGACACTAATACCGCCGCACAGATAATGGGCTGCTGGAGCTACCGGGATATAATCCTTCGTGATGTCGATGCCGATGCTGAGGCATTTTTTATAGATATTGGGGAAATGCTTTTTCGTCTCCTCCGGGTCTTTATGGGTCACATCCAAGTAAACGTGATCTTCACCTCGGAGTTTCATCTCGTTATCGATCGCACGTGCTACGATGTCACGCGGGGCGAGAGACAGACGTTTGTCGTATTTTTGCATGAACTCCTTTCCGTCCAGCGTACGTAAGACGCCGCCATATCCGCGCATGGCTTCGGTGATCAGAAAACAGGGACGGTCTCCCGGGTGGAAAAGAGCGGTCGGGTGGAACTGGATGAACTCCATGTTTTTGACAGCTCCTTTCGCGCGATACACCATTGCGATACCGTCGCCCGTAGCGATCAGCGGGTTGGTTGTGTTGCGGTAAACGGCTTCGCAACCACCTGTTGCCATAACTGTTACCTTGGACAGGAACGTGTCTACCTTACCGGTGTCTTCGTTCAGCACATAAGCGCCGTAACATTTGATGCCCGGCGTATGACGGGTGACGATGATACCCAAGTGATGCTGCGTGATGATCTCTACTGCAAAGTGATGGTTGAATATCGTGATGTTGGGATGTCTCTTGATCGCTTCGATAAGGCTTAGTTGGATCTCGGCGCCGGTGTTGTCCTTGTGATGTAGGATGCGGAATTCGGAATGCCCTCCTTCGCGGTGAAGATCGAACTCGCCGTTCTCCTTCTTGTCGAAGTTCACACCCCAACTTATGAGTTCCTTGATCTGATCCGGTGCGCCTCGTACAACCATTTCCACGGCTTCCCGGTCGTTGATCCAGTCGCCGGCAATCATTGTGTCTTCAATATGCTTGTCGAAATTGTCTACCAGCAGGTTTGTTACCGAAGCAATGCCTCCCTGCGCGAAATAGGTGTTCGCTTCTTCCAGCTCTGTCTTGCAGATGATGGCTACTTTCCCTTTATCGGCTACCTTCAAGGCGAGGCTCATGCCAGCGATACCGGAACCGATCACTAAGAAATCGAATTGTTGTACCATAGTTTATATCCTTTGTGGCTGACAAAGTTAGGAATTAACTTATTTAGTTGTACCTTATACAGCCCGCTTTCGTGCAAAATAGTCCGCATTACTGATTCTTTGGATATTTTAAACTTCTCGTCGTAAACATCTCAGAATGGAACCCTGTTCTATTGGGGCATTGGATATCCTGCTAATTATTAACACTTAAACGTTTTAAAATATGAAATCTAAAGTTGTATTGAATGCTCTGGCCTTGTTGTTTGCGGCTGGTGCGATGGCTCAGGATTGTACGTTCTTTTTCCCGCAGACCAAAGGTACGCAGCTCGTAAAAAAAGGCTATGATGCAAAAGGAAACCTGCAGAGTGTGATGACCTACACGGTCGATGAAGTGAAGAACATCCCGTCCGGCCTGGAAGTGGAAGCCGATTATGTGTTCAAAAATAGCGCAGGTACGGTTTATGACAAGGGTGACCTGGAAGCATTCTGCCGAGATGGTGAGTTCTTTATCGAGATGAAGGAGACTTTGTCAAATCCGTCTTTCGTGTCGACCATCCAGTCTGATTTGGCTGCTACCGAAGCAGTCATTAACTATCCGAGTGTATCGAACGCTCCGTCCAATAATGGCGACGATATGTATTTCGATGATGCAACCATTCAGATCTACTCGAAGAAGAATCGGAAGGATCGCAAAAACGTGTCTATCTACGACCGCGAATATGTGACGACCGAACAGGTAGCGACTCCCGCCGGCACGTTCGACTGCACGAAAGTAAAATATAAAATCAAATCCCGCTCCCCGAAGGAAACGATCGAGGGCTATGGATATGAATGGTACGCTCCGAATGTGGGTGTCGTAAAGAACGAACAGTATAATAACAACAATCAGTTGCAATATTATACTGTCCTCGAAGTTGTAAAGTAATGTAAGATATATTCCTTTTTGGGAATTGTTTGACCGGTTTAAGTGGATGCGTTGTTACTGAGAAGTTGCAGCGCATTTTCTTTTCCCTGAATCGCCAAAAGAAATAAAATGATTATCTTTCGGCAAAATTCAGGATATGGACAGAGTCTTTAAATCAAAAGTTGGTTGGTGGTACCATTTGGTACTGTTGGTGATGGTGGCAAGCACTGTTTTTGCATTTGTGGGCGGCAAGTCTCCCGTGACGATGGTCATGCTGCTGTTGTTTACATTGGAATGCATTCACATGCTGTTGTCGACTTGGTATAAAATAACGGCGGATGGTCACTTGATAGCCCATTGCAGTATCTTTCCGGAGAAAAAGATTCCTATCTCGGAGATTAGTGCCGTCGAGGTGACAGTGATGCCTGTCTCGAGCTACGCCCTGTCACTGGACCGTCTGATCATCTACAAAGGCGACACGCAGTGGCTATTGATTTCGCCGGTCAACAAGCAGGACTTTGTCAAGCTGTTGAAGAAGCATAATCCCGATATCCGGATAAAGGAACCGGTTATCTAAAACTTAAAAACAGATTACCATGAAAGCACGGATTCGGAAAAACCAGAAAGATTGGCATGTATACATCTTCTGGATTTTATTAGGAGTATTTGCATTGTTGGTTATTATGGATGCTTTCAGCGAGGACAAATTTGATCGACTACCCTTGATCCTTTGTTTCCTGCCGTTAACTATACTTCAGTTACGTCCGTATCAGATAACGGATAGGGACATGTTGCACGGAAACGGGCAAATCGACGTGAAACTGATCTCCCGGCTCGAGTGCAGCGGTAACAAAGTCGTCGTCTATTACTCCCGTATGGAAGGAGGCATAGAGAGGCACTCCTCTTTTTATCCGGCCGACAAGGAAGAATTTATTTCGATCTTACAACAAATTAATCCCAATATAAAATTTAATTAAATCTGAGAACATGAAATACGATGTTGCCATAATCGGAGGCGGTCCCGCCGGTTATACGGCTGCCGAGAAGGCGGCTGCGGGTGGCTTGTCCACCGTGCTTTTTGAGAAGAACGCGTTAGGCGGTGTGTGCCTGAATGAAGGATGCGTGCCGACAAAGACTTTGCTTTATTCTGCGAAAGTGTTTGATACGATCAAACACGCCCCCAAATATGCGGTAAGTGCGGAGAATCCTGCTTTCGATTTCCCGAAGATCATCGCTCGTAAAAATAAAGTCGTAAAGAAACTGACAGCCGGCATCCGCATGAAGATGAAGGAGAACGGCGTGGAAGTGGTGAGCGGCGAAGCCGAAATCAAAGGGCGGGCAGCCGACGGAACGATCACTATCGCCTCGGGCGAAGCTGTTTATGAAGCCGCCAACCTGCTTATCTGCACCGGTTCGGAAACTGTCATACCTCCCATTCCCGGATTGGCGGAAACGGAGTACTGGACAAGCCGTGAGGCGTTGCTGTCTAAAGAACTGCCGACTTCGCTGGTGATCATCGGTGGCGGTGTGATCGGCATGGAGTTCGCCTCCTTCTTCAACAGCATGGGAACGGAAGTGCATGTGGTCGAGATGCTGGATAAGATTCTCGGTCCGATGGATAGGGAGCTGTCCGAGATGTTGCAGGTCGAATATGCCAAACGGGGCGTCAAGTTCTATTTAGGACATAAGGTGACTGCCGTAAACGGCGGCGATGTGACGGTCGAGAAAGACGGCGAGACATCAGTCATCCAAGGCGAAAAAATCCTGTTGAGCGTAGGCCGTCGTCCCGTGACCAAAGGTTTCGGCTTGGAAACACTGGCCCCCGAACCTTTCCGCAACGGGATCAAAGTGAACGGATTTATGCAGACTTCCGTCCCGAATGTGTATGCCTGCGGCGATATCACCGCTTTCTCCCTGTTGGCCCATACGGCTGTCAGCGAAGCGGAAGTGGCTGTCGATCATATTTTAGGCAAGAACCGCAGCATGAGCTACAAGGCCATTCCGGGCGTTGTCTATACCAATCCCGAAATCGCAGGCGTTGGCAAGACCGAAGAGGAACTGCAGGCCGAAGGCACGCCCTACACCGTCAAGAAGATACCGATGGCGTTCTCCGGCCGCTTTGTCGCTGAAAACGAGCAGGGCAACGGCGTCTGCAAGCTGATTTTGGCTGAAGACGAAACGATCATCGGCGCCCACCTTTTGGGAAATCCGGCCTCCGAGCTGATCGTCATAGCCGGGATCGCTGTCGAAAAAGGCATGAAGGCCTCCGAGCTGAAGTCCATCGTCTTCCCACATCCGACCGTAGGCGAGATCCTTAAGGAAGCGCTCTGATATTTTATTCCCCATACATGCCCGATCCCGATCCATCCCGGCGACTGTTCGATGGATCGGGATCTTTTTGTTGAAAGTCCTGCTTTAATCAACCTGAAGTGTGGAATGTTTTATCTGTTTCCATGAGGAGAAAATAACTTTTCTCGCCAGTGAAAATTTGTTTTCTATGGGAAGAAACAAAAGATTCATGCCAATGGAACAAAATTTCCCCCTCTATGAAACTGCTCCGAAACGGGTAGCCGTTCGTCCTTACCAGGATAGGAGTTGGTTTCATTTAGCTGATGTTTCTTCGAAAATATCCTTATAAGATGCTGAAAATGCTACAGGTTACCAAAAAAATCATTTACTTTGCAAACTTAATAATGTGCCAATGCACAAAAATGGCACATTGGCACATTAATTAATTGGCAAATTATTATTATGGCACAAGAAGATGTATTTAAGAAATTAGTTTCGCACTGTAAAGAATACGGGTTTGTATTCCCCTCTTCAGAGATTTATGACGGTTTAGGAGCAGTGTACGATTATGGGCAGTATGGCGTAGAGTTGAAAAATAACATAAAGAAATACTGGTGGGACAGCATGACGTTGTTGCACGAAAATGTAGTCGGCATCGATTCGGCTATCTTTATGCACCCTACTATCTGGAAGGCATCCGGCCATGTCGACGCGTTCAATGACCCTCTGATCGATAACAAGGATTCCAAGAAACGCTATCGTGCCGATGTACTGATCGAAGATCACCTGGCGAAGATCGAGGAGAAGATAAATAAGGAAGTGGCCAAGGCTGCGAAGAAGTTTGGTGATGCTTTCGATGAAGCCCAGTTCCGCGCGACGAACGGACGCGTGCTTGAATATCAGGCTAAGTGGAACGAGATCCACGAACGCTACTCGAAAGACATGAATGATTCCAATTTCGAAGACCTGCGCCAGCTGATCCTGGATTGCGAAATCGTTTGCCCGATCTCCGGAACCCGTAACTGGACCGATGTCCGCCAGTTCAATTTGATGTTCTCTACGGAGATGGGTTCTACTTCAGACGGTGCCATGAAAGTATATCTGCGGCCGGAAACAGCACAGGGTATTTTCGTCAACTTCCTGAACGTACAGAAGACCGGCCGCATGAAAATACCTTTCGGTATCGCTCAGATCGGTAAGGCTTTCCGTAACGAGATCGTTGCCCGTCAGTTCATCTTCCGTATGCGCGAGTTCGAACAGATGGAAATGCAGTTCTTCGTTCGTCCTGGCGAAGAGATGGAATGGTTCAAGCAGTGGAAGGCTACTCGTCTGAAATGGCACCAGGCAATGGGATTGGGTAATGAAAAATATCGTTATCACGATCACGAAAAGCTGGCCCACTATGCAAATGCGGCTACTGATATCGAATTCGAAATGCCGTTCGGTTTCAAGGAAGTGGAAGGTATCCATAGCCGTACGAATTTCGACTTGAGTCAGCACGAAAAGTTTTCCGGCAAGAAAATCCAGTATTTCGACCCTGAACTGAACCAGAGCTATACTCCGTATGTAATCGAGACCTCTATCGGTGTAGACCGCGTGTTCTTGAGTGTGATGGCCGGTTCTTATTGCGAAGAGACATTGGAAAACGGCGAAACACGTGTTGTATTGAAGTTGCCCGCAGCGTTGGCGCCTATCAAGCTCGCCGTATTGCCGTTGGTGAAGAAAGACGGTCTGCCTGAAAAAGCTGAGGAGATCATGAAGATGTTGCGTTTCGATTTCCGTTGCCAGTATGACGAAAAAGATTCTATCGGCAAGCGCTATCGTCGCCAGGATGCTATCGGAACCCCGTACTGTATTACAGTTGACCACGATACTTTGAAGGATAATTGTGTCACGATCCGTTTCCGCGATACGATGGAACAGGAACGTGTGAGCATCGACAAGTTGCATGACATTATCTCCGAGAAGGTAAGCATGAAGAATTTATTAAAAAAGATAATGGAATAAACGCATGAAGAAATACCTGCATATCGCGTTGATGTTGTTGTGTGTCTTTGTTGTCTCTTCTTGCAAGGATGATGACGATGATACTGAAGCTGTTGAAAGAGAGGCTTATAAGTTGGAACAGGACATTGCCTTCCAGGCAAAAGTAAATGAAACCGGTTTTGTAAGATGGTATTCGGAAGCCGGTGATGGTTATGTTTGTGCCAAACTGATTGAAAAGGGGAATGGCAAGCAAGCCTATTTCAATAGCCGTGTCTCGGTCTACTATAAAGGTTCTTTGACAGATGGAACGGAGTTTGATGCCCGGTTGTTTGAAGACGGTACGCCCTTCAAGTGTGCGGTCAGTTCATACTATGCGAATTATTCGAACTCCAATCCGAATGGATATGGTTCCGTCATATCTGGTTGGACAGTTGCTTTGCAACATATGGTTGAAGGAGATAAATATGAGGTTTGGATTCCGCAGCAGCTAGCCTATGGCGCAAGCGACAACGGTGATATCCCGGCTTATTCGACTTTGATATTCGAAATCGAGCTGGTATCGGTGGATGAGCAGGCAGCTTCGGCAAGTTAAAAGTTGATTTATAAAAGAATAAAAAGGGGGTGGCTATACAATGTGTAGGCAACCCCTTTCTACTTTTTATTTCTTCTGTTTCAATATCCTCTGTGCACAGTCCGAGAACACTACGATCGCCCCGGCAATGATTGCCGTATCTTTTATTACTAGTCTGCCTGCCCCGGTCAGCAGTGGGAATCCATGTTCTCCGCTTCCCAAGTCCGGTACCCATACTTCAGGCGTCGTCACCAGGAAAGAGAGCGTTCCGATCGTCATGATAATAGCAAGTCCTGCACCTACCAGGCCGATTTTAGGGGAGAAAATACCTAAGAACGTCAGGATACCGATCGCCATGATCAGAATGCCTAACCCGTGCGAGAAGCCGTACGTGTTGTTTTCCACATGCCACTGATGTTTGGCCTCGTTGAATTCCCCCTCTTTTAGTTTATATTCTTTATATTCGGGAGCGCTTTTCGTATAGAAGAAGCTCATAAAAGGACTGTTCGCCACAAACGGCACGATACCTTCTGCTTCATAGTTATAGAATTTCAATCCTCCGATCCATACGAAGATGATCAGGATTGCCACGCGGATCAAGTTAATGCCCAACTTTTGAGTCGAAGCTGCAATGTTCAGGAAAGTGTAAAATAGATTACTTAATTTAGTCGTCATGTCTTTGCTGTTTTATATGTTTGTTTTATAATGCAAATATCGACCCATTGTGGCTTGCGGTAAATGGCAATTCTGCCGGATAACTTATCAATTTTCCCCGATCTGGTTATTTATAGGCAAAAGAAACCCCTATAAACAATTAAAGGCTGTCTCACGACAACCCCTAACCAAACTTTGTTAACCTTAAATCTAATACTATTATGAAAAAACCACAATACAAAGATACGGGTTTGTCCGAACTTGTCAAGAGGCAAGATGCTAAATAGTGTTGTAAGAGGTATAAGAAAAATTAATTGCAGATGAATAAGCCTTTTATTGAAAATAAAATTATCTTTGTCTGGAAATATAAAGAAAAACGTAGAAGCGTTTCGTATTATTCTTTGTTAGGAATCTGGTAAATTCATTGTACAAAAAGAATAATAGGCAAAAACGCTCGCGCTCCCATAGGGCGTGGGCTATTGCTTATTTGTTGTACAAGCTTACCAGAGCTCCTAACCGGATGAGACAATAGCTCCACGCTTTTTTACCACAAATAGAAAGAATACGATATGATGGAAGCGAAAATTGACATTGAAAAAGTCAGGAAAGGAGATCATGCTGCTTTTAAAACTTTCTTTGAATGTTTCTATCCTAAATTGATGGCGCTCGCTTGTCGTTTTGTAGATGAGCAGGTTGCCAAAGATTTGGTGCAAGAAGTCTTCACTTCCTATTGGGAACAGAAAAAGGTTATACAACCCGACAATATCCAATCTTTCCTTTTTAAATGGTTGCAAAATAGTTGCTTGAACCACATTAAACACCAGATGATTGTTGACGAGTACGAATCATGTGTTCGTATCGCTGAGGCGCGTATCGCTTTTTGGGGCGAATCCACCGACTCCAACGATGTCCTTAAGTCTGTTATAAATCAGGATTTGCGGGAAATCATAGAACTCTCCGTTAATAAACTGCCTCCCAAATGCGCACAGGCTTTCCGTCTGGCCTATTTCCATGATATCAGCCATAAGGAGATAGCCGAGATTATGGGAATCTCTCCCCGTACAGTCGAAGGACATATCCGGCAAGCACTTGCCTTCTTACGGAAAGATTTGAAAGGCCTTTTCCTGCTTATATTCCTGCTCTGCAACATAAATTGAATTTTTCTTTGTTTTTGACCACGTAGTACCTCCCGCTTCGATTGTCTTCTTTCTATAAGTACAATCAAAGAAGATGGACGAACAATTACTCATACAATTCCTTACGCATACCTGTACCTCGGAAGACCTCCGTTTAGTCGACCAATGGATCGCATCCGGCAAACCCAATGCTGACTGGCTGTTCGAAATGGAACGCATATGGAGTTTGAAGGATGAACTGCGATTCTCGGATAGGAGAGAGATAGAGGAGGCGTACAACCGTTTTACTCTTTCCCTGGGAAAGAGTAAAAATGCGAAACCGCATTTTTACATATATCCGATATTGAAATATGTGGCAGCTGTTATCATCATCGGATTATTAGGATTGAATCTTTATAAAATGGTTCAACCGGCAACTGTAGGCGAGAATACGGTAGAAGTGCCGAAAGGACAAAGAGCATCTCTAATGCTTTCCGATGGAACAAAGATCTGGTTGAATTCCCAAAGTAAACTTATTTACCCGACTCAATTCTCTGATAAGGAAAGGAATGTCCGGCTTGAAGGGGAGGCTTTTTTCGATGTGGCCCATAAGGAACATCTTCCTTTTGTCGTGCATTCACCTTTGCTGGCAATAAAGGTATTGGGAACGAAATTTAATGTAAAAGCTTACTTCGACGAAAAATCCGTTGTCACATTGGCAGAGGGAAAGGTTGAAGTGGAAACAAACGACTGTAAAAACAGATTGACTCTTAAACCAAACGAACAGGTTTCATATTCGGGAAGTTCCGGTTTGGCATTGGAGAAAAATATCAATACGAATACGGTTAAATTATGGATGAAAGGAGAAGGCGCTTTTATCCAATGTCGGCTTGATCATATTGTCCGTGATTTGGAACGGAAATTTGATGTGAAAATAGTTATAACGGATCATTCTTTAAGTTCTGAAGTTTTTACTTGCCGCTTTAAGGATACAGCTACAATTGAACAGGTTTTACATTTACTGAAAGAAACCAGGAGATTGGATTATTTATTTGAAGGGGAACAAATACGGATTTTCAAACCATTAAAATAAAAAGCCTATGGGAAAGGATTGATAAAAACGAAGGCTGAAGATAGGCCAATATCTTCAGCCGGGATTAAGCGAGTAACGCTTTAGCGAACCTAAATTTATTACTAACTAATCATTTACAAATGTATGCATTATATTATGAAAAATACGCCATGCGGTGTATATAAATCGTCATGGCTGCGAAAAAGTCTAAATATTATGAGATGTGTTATATTATTCATACTATTGGGAACCTTACAGTCTTTTGCTAATTTAAGCTATTCACAGTCGGTGAAATTGTCATTGAATATGGAAAATACGACCGTACAGGAGGTTCTCACTACTATTGAACAAAAAAGCGGTTTCTATTTCACGTATAATTTGGAACAGGTAAAAGTAACTCGTAAGGTTACTGTCAACTTTAAGGATAAGACAGTTCCCGAAGTATTGGATGAACTATTTGCAAAAGAGAATATCCATTATGTGATAAACGACAAGCATATTGCCTTATATAAAGGAAACGAAAGGCAAGTTGCTTTACAAGCAAAGAAAGATATAAAAGGTGTGGTAACGGATAAAAACGGAGAACCGATCCCCGGCGCCAATATCATTGAGAAAGGAAATCCTACCAATGGAACTATTACCGACGTCGATGGAAATTACACTTTGTCCGTATTCGGAAATTCCGTGTTGGTAGCTTCTTACATAGGATATAATAGAATCGAAATTCAAGTTAAAGATCGTTCTGTTGTCGATATTACATTATCGGAGGATACGCAAGCATTGGAAGAGGTAGTTGTCGTTGGTTATAGTACCCAGAAGAAAGTAAACCTGACCGGTTCGGTCTCCACTGTTAATTTCGAATCGATGTCATCGAGACCCGTCACCGATGCCTCTCAAGCTCTTAGCGGTGCTTCACCCGGCCTTCAGATCATGCAAAGTTCCGGACAACCTAATGCAGAGAGTTTTTCCTATAACATTCGCGGTGTCGGGACATTGAATTCTTCCAGTCCTCTTATTCTTGTTGATGGAATGGAACAAAGCATCAGTATGGTCAATCCTTCTGATATAGCCAATGTCTCTATCCTTAAAGATGCAGCTTCTTGTGCCATATATGGAAACCGTGGTGCTAACGGTGTTATCCTTATCACGACCAAAAACGGCACGGAAGGTAAAATTAGTGTGACGTATGATGGTACAGTCTCCTATAATGAACCTTTCAAAATTGTTCATACAATTTCGGATTATGTTCAGTATATGAAATTGATGAATGAATCATCTAATAACTTAGGAAACTCTGATATCTTTTCTCAGAGTTCTATTGATCTTTGGGAAGCCGCTAAAGCTGATCCTAACGGAATTTCTGCTTCGGGTTATCCGAACTATGTTGCTTATCCCAATACAGACTGGTGGGATGAGATTTATACGAAGCAATGGATGCAGAAGCACACGATTTCACTCAATGGCAAGGAGAAGAAAACAGGTTATTCAATGAGCTTTTCCTATATAGATAATCCGGGTATCATGAAGAATACGGGATATAATCGTTATATGGGACGTGTGAACTTGTATTCTGATATTACCGACTGGTTGCGGGTTGGAACTCGTACCTCGGGAAATGTTACCGATCAAGAAGTCAGTGTTACTAGTTATAATGGGAGCAGTCATATCAATTCTATGAACACGGAAAAGATGGTTCCTTGTATATATCCGTATTATGATGGAAAATATGGTGCACCGGAAGGACCTGAAGAAGATCCACAATCGCATAACGGACTTTGGGATAATGTATTGAATGGGTTTGACAAATATTCACAGCTTTATACGGAGTGGTATGCTCAAGTCAAGTTTCTGAAATATTTTACATATAATTTTGATTTTTATTATCAGGATCTTCGCCGGGAGCGAAAAGTATCGGACGCTTCCATTGGAAAGTTCAGTTTTTCTAAGGGAGCTTATTCAACAGGGGCCGATGACCCATCAACTCTTTATACTCGTATGTATTATACAAGGACGAATCGTACGAAGTTGAACCATTTACTTAATTATAACCAGTCTTTTGGTATTCATGATGTGTCGGCAATGGTTGGCTATGAGGAAGAAACGTATGATTACAGGGAGACGAATGTGAGTAAGCTGGGACTTACAGATGCCGCTGTAAATGACCTTGATGCCGCTACAACACCTTATTCGACGGCTGGTTATGGGACTGAATATGCTGCCCGTTCGGTGTTCGGACGTGCGAATTATGCTTATAAGAGCAGATATTTGCTTGAGTTTAACTTGCGCTATGATGGCTCGTCGAGATTTTCTCCTGATTATCGTTGGGGAGCTTTCCCTTCTTTTTCGGCCGGTTGGCGTATGAATGAGGAGTTGTGGCTTAAACCAGTACAGTGGCTGACAAACTTAAAGCTTCGTGCTTCTTGGGGTAAGTTGGGTAATAATGCAATCGGTAACTATGATTGGCAGTCTGTATATTCGGCAGCAAATTATTCTACCGGTCAAGCTTTGACAAGTGGTATCGCCATCACTTCTATTGCCAATGCCGCTCTTACTTGGGAAGAGACAGCTGTTACCAATGTCGGTCTTGATTTTGGTTTCTTTGATAATAAATTACATGGTAATATAGATGTTTATAATAAGTTGACTACCGGAATTCTGTACACTCCTGATATGTATATGGTAATGGGAAATGCGACTGCTCCGAAAGCGAATATTGCGGAAGTTACGAATAGGGGTGTTGAATTGGAGCTCGGATGGAGAGATAATATCGGCAGGGATTTCAGCTATAGCATTAAAGGTCAGTTTTCTTTTAATAAAAATTTTGTCAGCAAATATAAAGGTAAATTGGAAAAAGGATGGAATAAGGGACATACGGAATATTCTACTAATATAGGAGATGTTTCTACTGGTAGTACTACGAGAGTTATCGAAGGACGTCAGATTAATGAGTTTTATCTTCCTAACGTTTATAACGGTAACGGTTCATATTTCAATGCGGACGGTACAGTCAATATAAATGGTGGTCCTAAAGATGGTATGATCCGTACGGAAAACGATATGCAATGGCTTCAAGCCATGCAAGCGGCAGGTTATACTTTCCAACCTTATAATAATATTGCTAAAAATGCACTTTGGTATGGCGAGTATATTTATGCGGATGCGAATGGGGATGGAGTTTATGGTAATTCATATGATTCTGAATTTCAGGGAACTTCAACAACCCCTAAATATAATTTTGGTATCCAGGCCAGTGCAAATTGGAAAGATTTCGATTTTTCTATGACTTGGGGAGGATCTGCTGGATTTAGTATTTATTACTATGGTAAGGCAAGGAATTCAAGTGAAACGACTTATGGTTATGCAATTCCGGATGCGGTAGCGAATGATCATTATTTCTATGATCCTGAAAATCCATCAGATCCGAGAACCAATCAGTCTTCAAAACAACCTCGTTTGGTTAATGTATCGGGGGCTCAGAGTTCAGCAAGTTCTTCGCTTCATCTGGAGAAAGGGAATTTCATTAAACTTAGAAATTTGACTTTAGGATATACAATGCCTAAAAGCATTTCTAAAAAGTTCTATGTTGAAAGGCTTCGCGTATATGCTTCGGGGGAGAATCTGTTTGCGATTACCGGCTTCTCCGGTATGGATCCGGAAATGCGTGTTAGTATGGGATATTCTACCATGCGTCAGTATGCCTTCGGTATTAATCTAACATTTTAATTATTTTGGAAACAGCTAATATATTGAGAATATGAAAAAATTATTTAGAAAAATAGCTATCATCGGAACTTTATCGGGCATGTTATTCGGTTTGGAAGGGTGTACCGGCGATCTTCTTGATACATCTCCAAGTTATAGTTTCTCGAGTTCGAATGTATGGACCAGCCCTATCTTGGCCCGTGCGGCTGTGATGGGGGTTTATAATGAACTGTATGAGAAATTCTCTAAGAATTACGATAGTCCTTCTATCGGTATTCCGTTTGATGCCTGGTCGTCCGTAATGGATATCGATATGAACTGGAAGAATAATTGTTTCGTGATTTCCGGTTCTTGTACGCCTTCGAATGGAAATGTAGGTAATCATTATAAATATTATTATACGGTTGTGTATAGGGCTAATGATGTTATCAACAACATTGATAATGTCCCGGAAATGGATGACAGCGAGAAAGCACGATTGAAAGCCGAATGTAAATTTCTGCGGGCTTGGGCATATTATCATTTGAATGTCTTGTGGAGAGGTGTTCCTATCTATATGGAAAATGTGGAGAGTTCGGAAGCAACCAAAGCGCGTTCATCGGAAGCTGAGGTATGGGAGCAAATTCTTTCAGATCTTACGGATTGTATTAATGAGCCTAATCTTCCTGGTAAATATGCTCAAGGTAATAGTAGTTATGGACGTATAACAAAAGGTGCTGCTTATGCTTTTAGAGGTTATACTTATCAGTTTATGGGAGATTATGCTAAGGCTCTTGCAGACTTTGAAGCGATTGAAGGGCTTGGATATGCACTTTACAGTCCGAGTAATGGCGTAAAAGGAAACAGAGATTTCTTTCAGCTCTTTAAACCGGCTAATGAGCAATGTGATGAGATGATTTTTTCAGTACAGTGTGTTGAGACAAGTGGGATGGGAAACCCGAGAGGAATCAATTATGGTAATCGTTGTACGGGTGGTTCTGCTTGGAACAATTATCTTCCGAATCCTGCTTTTGTGGAAATGTACGAGTGTGCGGATGGCTCCGAATTTGATTGGGAAAAATATTGTCCCGGATGGCATTCGATGACTCCCCAGGAAAGGGTTGCTTTCTTTCTGCGTGACGGACTTCAATCCGGTAAAGGAGAATGGGGAACAACTGAAGCAACTTCTAATTATCAGGCTCTTTATAATAATATGGTTTCTTATGGTGCCGATATGAGCAAATATTTGGATCAAGGGAACGAGGCGAGAATACGCCAGGCATATGAAGATCGTGATCCGCGCCTGATGCAGTCGATTATAACTCCTTACTCGACTTACGACGGGAATCAAGCAGGTGTGGGAAATCATACCTGGACCCTTCGTTGGCCGTACATTCTGGATGCTGGAGAGCCTTATGACATCCGTACAGATACAAATTCTAAATTTTATTATCTTTGGAGGAAATATGTAACAGAGAATGATGAATGTACGACTCGTTGGGTCTATTCCGAAGATATTATACTCTGCCGTTATGCTGAAATTCTTCTTAGGCGGGCTGAGTGCTTGAATGAGCTGGGCAGGACAAGTGAGGCTGTTGCTTTTGTAAATAGGATAAGACAGCGTGTAGGGCATGTTCTTCTTAATGATCAGGCTTATCCTGCGACTATTGTGAGCGGGCAGGAGGATATGCGACAACGCATTCGGAAAGAGTTTTATGTTGAACTTGGCGGTGAGGATTCTATGTTCTTTAACGAGCTTCGTTGGGGTACATGGTATGACAGGAAGTTTAAAGATCATTCTTCCGGACAGGTAGGAGAACTTAATACGAATGGTTTGATGCAGATTTGGGGAGAGACTACTTACAAGCATCTTAGCGTTGGTGAACAGATAAAGATTTGGCCGATCCCTGCAAAGGAAAGGGAGATGAATTCAAATCTTACGCAGAATCCAGGCTGGCAGGATTAGTCTGCAAAATGTGAATAACGAAAATAAGGGGTATAAAATGAAAGGTTTTTATACCTCTTATCTTAAATCAAGATTATATTTTACATCATATAAAAGAACCATATCATGAGACGAAGAGCTTTTCTAACAATTAGTGCAACATCGCTTGCCGGTTTGGCATTCGGAAACCGATTGTCTTCTTTATCTGAATCGAACCTGGAGAAAAAATATTCGATCGTATTGTTAGGCGATACACACTTTGATACGGAACCGGCCAGTGTGTATCATGCAGACTATAATGAACCGGTAGAATGGTTGAATCGGGTACAGCGTGCTGAATTTGCCCGTAATGGGGAAATGTGGCGAGAGCGTTGTCCTTTGTTACTTAAACGGGCTGCCCAACTGATTGGCACTGACACCAAAATGGTATTTCAATTGGGCGACTTGATTCAAGGAGATTGCGGTAATCCGAAGGTTCACAAAAAAATGTTAGATGACGTGATGAACCGCTTTAAGTCAGAACTTCATGGTTTGCCTTTTGTGACTGTGACGGGTAATCATGATATCCGTGGAACGAACGCAAAAGAGGCTTATCATACTTATATGCCGGAACGGATGTCTGAGGAATTGGGAAAGTCCATTACGCATACGAACTTTTTTTTCACGATCGGCGATGATGCATATATTGTACTGGATTTCAATGATCCGGATGATACACTCATTGATCAGATGCTAAAAGAGTGTGAAGGAGCCCGACATACATTCGTATTGACCCACGGTCCGGTTCTGCCCTATGACGGAGGAAGTTGCCGATGGTTCTTCCACGGGGGAAAGTCGGCTGAAGAGACTGCTGCGCGTAGACATTTTCGTAAAGTATTTGCCCAGCGGAACGCCTTGTGTATCTGTGGGCACATTCATACGACTGAATTGGCTGATTGGCATGGGGATGGTGGCCGCATTACACAAATGACGGTCAATAGCGTCTGGTCTAAACCGGAATTAGGGACCTATTCTTGTACGTCGGATCAGCCGCGGGATTACGGTAATATTCACGAAATGGCTAAATCCAATAAAAAAGAGGATGGATCCAAATATGAGGATGACAGTGGACTGCTGAATGAATATAAGCCAGGTCTGAGAACTTATATCCGTTCGAATTCGGCAGGCTCTTATAAAATGAATGTTTCTGATCGGCATGTGACTATCGATTTCTATGCGGGTAATTCAAAGGAGATTAGTAAACATTTCGTGTTGAGGTGATAAACGCGTACTCATCCGGATATCGCTTTATTGAATGTGACGCGAAAGTAGGGTAATATTTCACGAGCGAAAATTAAATAATTATTTAAATGAGAAAGAGTGTATTTTTATTGTCATTGTTTGTTTTGCCATTGTATATGTTGTTACAAGCGCAGGAAAAAACGGCGCCTTTTTGGGGTAAGCAGGAAGTGTATCTGATGAATCAAACTGAAAAAACGTTTCATTTAGTAGATGCTCTCTTAAAAGAGAACCCTCCTTCCTCCGGTAATCCGGCATTAGCTCGTAAAGCAGCATTGCAATTATTGGATGGTATATTCCATGATACGCGTTTGGATGGTAGTAAAACGCTTTCGCAGTTTATGGAATCTCGTTTGAGCGGACTTTTGGAAGACATGCAGAAACCTTTGGAAGAGGGTATGAAAGTGTATAAACTCTATAATGACGGATTTATAGTAAAGACAAAAAGTGTCACTGTCGCTTTTGACTTGTACCGTGGGGGAGCGATGAAGGAATCTCCTTCTTTGATTTCGGATGAAACGATGCAAGCTATTGTTGCCCAGTGCGACATTATGTTCCTTTCTCATAATCATCCGGACCATATAGATCCGGTTGTCGTAAGGATGTTTACGGATATGGGAAAACAAGTGATTGCCCCGAACAATAGTTTGGTAGGGAATAAATGGGTGACCCACATCCGTTCGGAGCAGATTATCGATAAGGAATTTAAAACAAAGGGGGGCAAGTTAGATGTAAAAATATTACCGGGGCATCAAAGTGAACTGATTAACAATATCCATGTCGTGACGACTTCTGAAGGTTTTACTTTCGCACAGACGGGTGACCAATATAATGAAGAGGACTTGACGTGGTTATTGGATGTGAAAACAAAAATTCCTGCATTGGATGTTTTGTTGATCAATTGTTGGGCGAATCGTTTCTCCGATACGATTGAAGGGTTCGATCCAAAACTCGTGATAACGGGGCATGAAAATGAATTAGGACATACGATTGATCATCGTGAGTCCTATTGGACTTCATTGATTAAATTGGAGGATGTTAAAAAGCCCAGTTGCTTAATGACGTGGGGAGAGGTCTATTGGTATAAACGATAGCTCGATTTTTATTAACTATCATCCGGATTTTGAATATGCAGGAATCCGGATAAGGTGTTATTTGGGTTCTGTTTTTATTTAAAAGTTGGCATGTTTTCGTTAGTCAGGTGCAATTTACCATATGATAAATTACAATAACCTCTTTTTGTGTCCTTTTTCTATTTTACTTGAAGTTTCAGTTTGTTTTCATTTTGCTTTGTGCTTTGATTTCGATACTTAAAGCTGACTGCGAACGTTATGAAGTTGGTATATTGTCCGAATATTGACTCAGTTTTGTCAGTCAAAACAGATAAAATGCAACAATGTGGTAAACTTTAACTGCTGGAGAATCGAATATTTGCGGGCAAGGTCGAGACATGGGCCATTTGTGGAAAAAATTTTTTCGTCTTTTCGCTGTGAGGTACGCAGGAATTTACCACGACGACCGTCTTTGTAGACGGTGAGCTGCTTGGTTCATAGGTAACGACGACCGTCTTTATGGCGATGAAGTCTTTTATCATGGTGGTGGCGACTGTCTTTGTGGTGATAAACGGCAAAATAGATGGAGAAAAACTCGCTTTGTCCAAGAAAAAGCGATGTCTGAATTTATTCTATCGTTGAGTCATCCTAATGTTAAATAAACCATTAATTACAATAAGGGGAGGGAGATAAGATGCCAATTGAAAGGTCTTTATTCGTTCAGCACACGAAATGAACTTTTCTTTCAATCGTTAAAAAACCTCTTATAAGTAAAAATATAACTTTTCCGTAAGTAGTTTTCCCGGATAAATCGTCTATACTTGTAGAAACGTTTCTTTGTTAGCATGTGTTATGGATAGACCGAAGGAGGATGATCGAGAGTTGATTCAGTTCAAGGAGTTATATAAATCAATTGCTCCAATGCTGATTTTCTACGCTGGAAAGTATGTAAATGCTGTTACTGCAGAGGATTTGGTGCAGGATGTGTTTCTTAAAGTTTGGCAAAAGAGGACTTTTTTGTTCTTGAAAGAAGGGATTAAAACTTATTTGTATCGCTCCGTTCAGCATGCCTGTTTGGATTATCTGAAGCATCAGGAGGTAAAAGGTGATTATATTAATGCCGTCACGACCAAATTAAAAATAGAAGAGATATATTACAATGACGATCCGCAATCCTTGTTTGCGGAAGACGAGCGCCTGGAGCTTATCTATAAAGAGATGGATAAGTTGCCGGATAAGTGTCGTGAAATCTTTACAATGTCCTATCTGGAAGAACGAAAAACTTCGGAAATAGCTGTACTGCTTAATATTTCCACTCGTACGGTGGAGGTACAACTTTATAAGGCATTGAAGATTTTACGGGGTATTTTGCTTAGCTGTTTGATTTTTCTTTCAAATTTTTGAAAATTGCGTAAGTAGATCTGAAGAGATAATCGTGTATAATATAAACGAACATCGGAATGTCTGAAAAATATAGCATAGAAGAATTAATAGTCCGCTTCCTGCAGCAGGATATAAATGAGGATGAGCTTCGTTACCTGAAGTCCTGGCTGGAAGAAGATGTGGAACATAAGTCTTATTTTTTCGAGCTGAAAGGTATTTCGGATTCCAGTCGTCGTTCTTTTTTCTCGAAGGAAGGCTTGAACGAAACAAGCTGGCAGAAAATGTATGCCCGCATAGAGAAATTGCAGGAGAAGGAACCTTCTCGGGATAAATTACGTGTCCGTAATTTATGGATTTCATGGGTAAAATATGCAGCGATCGTCATACTGGCTGTCGGATTAGGTTGGGGAATTCATGCATTTTATGGAAAGGTAGAATCTTCTTACCTGGCGGAAGAAAATGTAGTATATAACGAGATACATGTTCGGAAAGGAGGGCGTGCCAATACGGTAATCCTTTCTGATGGAACAAAAGTCGTATTGAATGCTGCAACGACGTTCAAGTATCCGACCAGTTTCAATGGGAAAAACCGGCAGGTTTACCTGGATGGCGAAGCTTATTTCGAGGTGACTAAAAATGAAGAAAAACCTTTCGTTGTAAAATTGAATAAACAGGATATAACGGTATTGGGTACGACCTTCAATGTGCAGGCTTATGAAAACGAGTCTTATAGCGTGGTTACGCTTTTGAGCGGCCGGATTATGCTGGAGGCTTTCAATGAGTTCAGCGAATCCACGGGGCGTATGTTTATGAAGCCTAACCAGTGCGCCTTGGCCGATAACGAGAGCGGATCGATTTCGTTGTCCGAAGTGAATGCTTCTCTGACGAATGCTTGGATAAACGGCGAGTATAAATTTAAGGACGAACCTTTATCGTCTATAGTCAAACGTCTGGAGAATTATTATGATGTACGGATCCATTTGGATGATCCTCGTCTGGAACAGATCCGGTATACCGGGACGTTTTCGTTGGATCAGGATATTCTGGACGTGTTCCGTATTATTGATTACGAGAAACAGTTTGTTTTCAAACGGATAAAGAAAGACATATTCATAATAAGCAAATAAATTGTAGAACCTCTAAATCTGATTGCCTATGTACAAAGTTCCGACCTTTTAAAAACAGAATCGGAAAATGGTTGCGACATTTCCCGATTCAAGACTTATTTTTAATTAGTTAACCGATCTCTTTCGCTCTCGTCTGGAAAACTCTGCGAATGAGACAATTTAATAACAAAAACATCCAAATGTATGAAAAAGAAACGAGATGACAGTGTTTCATTGTCACTAAAAGTAACACGTATCATGAAAATAACACTAATACTTATATTAGTAGGAGTTATTCAAGTATCTGCTACAACGTACGCACAGGAACATCGGATTTCTGTATCTGTGAAAAACGGAACTTTCTACGATGTCGTTTCACAGATCGAAAGACAATCTGAATTTATGTTTTTCTATAAGAGTGAGGAGATAGATGGTAATCAGCGAATCAACTTAAATGCAAAAAATAAATTGGTTTCAGAAATACTGGATGAAATTACCAAAAATAATAATTTGACTTATAAAGTAACAGGTAAACATATTATTATCACGAAAACAGCAATAACCTCTCAGATAACTAAAGAAATTGTGGGGGTAGTTACAGATGAAAGAGGTGAGCCAATTGTAGGAGCGAATGTGGTTGAAAAAGGAACAAGCAACGGTACGATAACGGATTTAGAGGGGAAATTCTCGTTAACAGTATCTGAAAAGTCTGTGCTGATAGTTTCTTATATTGGTTATAATACTCAAGATGTGACAGTAACGTCGAAGACCGTATATAATATTCAGCTAGAAGAAGATTCTCAAGCATTGGATGAGGTTGTCGTGGTTGGATATGGTACACAAAAGAAAGTTAACCTGACGGGTTCAGTGGCATCTGTTAGTTCTGATGAAATTAAAGATCGTGTACAGACAGATGTATTAAGTTCTATCCAAGGAACGGTTCCTGGCGTTACTATCGTATCTCGCCCAGGGAAAGATGTGTCTATTAATTTTCGTGGTCGTGGTAACTTGGGAACATCGGAACCTCTTTATGTGATAGACGGAGCAATTGCTGATGCAACTTTCTTTTCTAATTTGGATCCAAATAGTATAGAGAGTATTTCTTTTTTAAAAGATGCAGCCTCTTCAGCTATTTATGGTTCACGTGCTGCATACGGAGTCGTATTAGTTACGACAAAACAAGGAAAAGACGGGCGAATGGAAGTCTCTTATAGTGGTATGGTTGGAATGAAGGCTCCGACTTATACACAGGATTTGGTTAATTCATGGGAATATGCCGAACTATATAATGAGGCCTTATACAACACAAATCCTTCTGCCGGTAAAAATCAGGGATACTCAGATGAAGAGATAAATTTGTTTAGGAACGGGACAAAACCGGATTTATATCCAAATACGAATTGGGTGGATTTATTATTTGATGACTGGACTGCCACGACAAAACATTCTTTGAATTTTTCAGGAGGAACAAAAAAATTACGTTATTTCGCAGGATTAGGTTATGTTTATGATACGGAGAATATACGAAACAGAGATACGCGTCGATATAATTTAAATTTGAATGTAGCATCTGATGTAACTGATTGGTTAACGTTTAGAGGAAGTGTGAAATATATACAGCGTAATAAAGATGTCGATGGAGGAACACCTTCCTTTGACAATATATTAATTGTTCCCAGTACGTTTGTAGCCCGTCAGTCTACGGGTGAGTGGGGATCTGTCGAATCAGGACATGAGGCAAGTGGTACATTTGTTGGTGGAAACCCGTTGCGGGCTTATAGTACGAATGATTGGAGCAAAAATACAATTGAGAATTCAATGTATGAATTGGGATTCGATTTAAAACCTTTGAAAGATCTGGTTATTACGGGACAAGGCACTTATAAGTCGTATGAATATAAAAATAAGGCTTATGTGAGTTTAAAGGATGATGTTCCAAGTTTTCTTAATCCAGGTACAGTGATAGGTGGTACGGGTAATACAACTAACTCGATGGAAGTTAATTGGAAAAAACATAGTTTTTTAACTTACACTGGAATGGCTAATTATAGCTTGACGAAAAATATTCATTCACTTTCGGTTTTAGCTGGAGTATCTTATGAACATTATCAAGAAGAGACATTAATGGCTTCCCGACAAGATTTTCCTGCAGATTCTTTTAGTGATTTGTCGGCAGGTGCGACTTCTGGGGCATTGTATCAAAATGGTTCTAGTATGCAAGAATATAAAATGTTTTCTTATTTTGGACGTATCAATTATACGTTGATGGATCGGTATCTGTTTGAAGCGAATTTTAGAGCAGATGCTTCTTCTCGTTTCTACGCGGATAATCGTTGGGGGTATTTTCCTTCGTTTTCTATGGGATGGAGGATTAGTGAAGAGCCATTTATGAAAAGTATGCGTCATATTATCGATAATTTAAAATTTCGTGTTTCTTATGGTACTTTGGGAAATATTAATAATGTGGGTAATTATGATTATTTCCAAAATTATTCGGGGACCGGTTATTATTCTTTTGACGATACATCGGCCAAAGTAATTAAGGAGTCAAAGCCTGCTAATCCTTCGTTGAGTTGGGAAAAAGTAGCATTGACTGATATTGGTTTGGATTTCGATTTGTGGAATGGTAAACTGAGTGGTACAGCTGATTATTATATTAAAAATACGAGTGATATATTGCTTGCTTATAATGTTCCATTGGAAACAGGTATATCAAATGCACCTTCACAAAATGTAGCAAAAGTTCGTAATAGAGGTTTTGAATTCGCATTGACACACCGCAATACAATAGGTGAGGTTTCTTATATGGTTAGCGCAAATATTGCGACGAATAATAATGAAATAACGGATCTATCTTCTTCAAATGACATTATTAATAACTTGGAAAATGGTCATGGTGTAGCTAAATATATTTTACGAGAAGGAGAGTCTATCGGTTCTTTCTATGGTTTTGAAAGTGATGGTTTGTACACGCAGGAAGAGATTGATGCTGGACATTATTATACTTATGGAGGTGTAACACCGAATGCTGGTGATACGAAATTTGTTCCTCAGCGAGAATTGGATTGGGGTGAAGAAATTACAGATAGTGACCGTACAATTATCGGTTGTGAAGTTCCTGATTTTACTTATGGGATTAACCTTTCAGTTAATTATAAAAACTTTGAGTTTTCTATATTTGGACAAGGTATCTGTGGGGCAGATGTTGCTTTTGAGGTTTATCAGGTACACCCGTTTTTTCATGGACAAGATAATCCGAGGAGATACCATATGGGTAGATGGAGTGAGGAAAATCCTAATCCTCATGCAATTTATCCCAGAATTTATACGGCAAGTAGCCCCCATACTACTTATAATAGGGCATTTAATGATTATCATGTATTTGATGCGGATTATTTCCGTTTTAAAACAATGACTATCGGATATAATATACCCAGGAATATAGTCTCACGTTTGGGTATGTCTTCGTTAAAAGTCTATTTAACTGGGGAAAATCTATTTACGATTCGTGCAGATCATAAGATGAAAGATTTTGATCCAGAAGCAACAAGTAGTACGGTTCGTGCCTTAGGTAGCAAATCTTTGGCATTGGGAGTGAATGTTTCATTTTAATAGGAGGAAATTGGTTTATGAAATTATATATAAAAAATTTGATTCTGTTTTGTTCATTAGTGAGTGTGTTGACATCTTGTGATTTGGATGTTGTACCGCCGGCTGAAATTTCTGCAGAGAATTTCTGGAAAACGGAGAAGGATGCGTGGTATGCATTGAATGGTTGTTATCAATCTATGCCTGCTGTGGATATTTGGGATGAAATGTGTACGGATAATGCGCATAGTCATAAACCGTGGGAAGGGAATATGGAAATGGTTCAACAAAATGGCATTAATACGGCGGCTCCTTATGGAAATTATGATTTTAATGCTATTCGAACTGCAAATACATATATTGCTCGTGTCGACGAGTGCGATATGAGTGAAGAACTAAAAGTCAGGACAAAGGCTGAAGCACGTTTTTTTAGAGCTTTTGCATATTTGACCTTGACGCAATATTTTGGTAAGGTGGCTATAGTTACAGAAGAATTACCTTATGATGCTCCGACAATTGCTCGTAATTCTGTGGAAGAAGTTCGTAATTTTATATTAACAGAGTTAGCGGAGGTTGCTGAAATATTACCAGAAAGTTATAGCGGTGGATTTATGAATGAAATAGGGCGTGTAACGCGATATGCAGCTTTAGCATTGCGTTCTCGGGCCGCACTGTATTTTGGTAATTATGAAGAAGCAGAGAAATCAGCAAAAGCAGTGATAGACAGCGGTAAATATTCATTGTTTAAATTGACTTCACTGAATGCGGCTCAAGAGCAAGAGGCTGAGGAGATGGACTTGTATATAGACTTCGCTGAACTAGGAATTGATAAAGATAAATTTATAAAGGGCATGTTCAGCTACGAAGCTCTTTGGCAAGGTGCAAACGCGACACCTGCAAATCCTGAATATGTTTTGACTCATGAATATATGGGTGATCCGAATGCTTATGATCAATATCGTTATACTTATTTTATTCCGTTATCAATGTCTATTCAAAATGGTTATTCTTCTTTTGAACCAATGCAAGATTTGGTGGATGCTTATTGGAAAGTAGATGGAAAAACACTTCCGGAAAAGATTCAAGTAGATGCTCGTAAGGCCAATTATGAGAAAATTTGGAATTATGCAAAAAATTTGAGTGAAGAAGATTATAAAACGTTTGCTACCAGTCCAGAGTTGATGTCTTATGATTATATGAAAGAATTTAAGAATCGTGATAGTCGTTTGTATGTGACATTGATGTTTCCGTTTAAAGGATGGCATGAAACAGCTGTGGGAGAGTTTTATTATAAGTGGAATCCTGATGTAATCAATAAGGACGGAAATGAATCTTGGACCGGTTTCAGTTATCGAAAAATGGTTGCTTGGGAACCTTATATCGCGAGTGTATATGGGTCTGCAGATGATTATCCGACCATTCGTTATGCAGAAGTTTTGTTGACGTTTGCAGAAGCTCATTTAATGACAACAGGATATGATGATCAGGTTCGTTTTGCATTGAATCAACTACGTGACCGTTGTGGTATGCCAGATGTTCCAGAATCTTTAGGAACACAGGAAGCAATAGATTTTTTGCGAAAAGAAAGACGCATTGAGCTAGCTGTGGAAGGTCATCGTTATGATGATGTCAGGCGTTATGGTAATGAATATTGCCAAAAGTATCTGCAAGGTCCGTCGACTGCTCCGAATGGTGCAGTTGTGGTTGATAAAAAGTGGAATGAACGTTTGATGCTGATGCCAATACCCACTACGGCTATAGATGTAAATCCGTTGTTGAAAGAAGACCAAAATCCAGGATATTAAATAGACGATGGATATGATGAGGAAATATATAGAATATATAGTGTTGTTTTTATTTTTATTGTCTTGTTCCTCAAAAGTGGAAATACTGACTGGGGATAGCCAATATCAGCCTTTTGCTCCTGATGGAATTCCTTTTGTTGTTGCGGATTCTATGTGGAATGTTGATATGCGAGGTAACCATAGAGCAGTTGTACGAGTTTCCGATATAAATAGCAATACAGCCGTTAAGGCTGTATTGCCTTGGCGACGTCCAGATTTACGTCCGGAGACTAAAAAAGTTGTAGTTGTGGATGGACAGACTGGCATAGAAATAAAGAATGTCGAGATTCTGGATTTTTCTTCAGAGTCTGGAACGATTATATTTGAACCAATTTCAGGAGAAGGGCTCTATTATATCTATTATTTGCCGTATAAATATAGAAAAGGAGCTGGTGATGCACGTTACGGTAAACCTTGGAATGATTATCTTCCCCCTATTTATGAGGTAGACGGCAAATGGAAGTCTGAATTACCAACTAATTTACCGATAGCCCAGGTTCTTCGTTTTGAAAGTCGAACGAAATTGGATGCTTTTACTCCAATGGGGATTATCGCGACGATAGATGAGACCGATAGCTTGTTGCAGCAGTACCCAGAAACGCCGATTTTGTTTCCGGAGGATAGAGCATTTCCTATTCGTTTGACAGATCGATTGCCAATTCGTTGGATAGAAAAGGGACCGGCTAAATCTTTTGCTGGTGTAGCTTTGCGAAATGAGTATTATGTTTGGCAAATTGGAGTGTGGGCTGCTCATGAAGGGCTGGATAACGTTAAACTTTCATTTAGCGATTTGAAAAATGGTTCTACGAAAATAGCAAAAGAATCTATTACTTGTTTTAATCAAGAAGGTATAAATTGGGATGGGAAACCAATAAGTTTTGATATCCAGATTCCAAAAGGAAAAGTGCAAGCTCTTTGGTGTGGAGTTCAAATTCCGGAAGATGCCAAAATCGGAACTTATGTGGGGACAATTGATTTTCAGGTAAATGAAGTCGTTACAAAAACGATTCCATTAGAAATAACAGTCACGGGAGAAGTTTTGGCTGATAAAGGAGATGGAGATCTTTGGAGGCATGCAAGGTTGAGATGGCTGAATTCTCAAATAGGAGAAGATCGTGAACCGGTCACTCCTTTTCTTCCGATGAAAGTAAATGGCAATATAATTCAGGCAACAGAGAAAACATTTCGTATTGCTTCCAACGGGCTACCGGCTTCGATAGAAATTAACGGCAAACAGGTTTTGGCGAAACCATTTCGTTTTGTTGTTGTTACAAATGATGGTGATATTGCTTTTGATGCGGAAGATGCTGTTCTGAAAAAAGAGGCGGATGGAATGGTTTCTTGGATATCATCTTATGAAAAAGACGGGATCCATTTTATCAGTAATGCTTTTATGGAATATGATGGCTATGTGCATTATGATTTGAAAGTTTCGACAGAGCGGGATTTAATTGTGAAAGATATACGTCTGGAAACGGATTATACACCTTATGCCTCGGAGTATTTTATGGGAACTGGTTTTGACGGAGGTTTCCGTCCGGTAACTTATCAATGGAATTGGGATGGACCTTGGGATAGTTATTGGATGGGAAATGCTTTGGCAGGTTTGCATGTAGAATATAGAGGAGGCAGTTATCATGGTCCTTTATTGAATGATTATAAGCCTGCTCCTTCGAGAGTTTGGGCAAATAGTGGAAAAGGTATGATAAAGGTGTCTGGAGCAAAAGGGTTAGGTGCAAAAGTTATAGCTAGTACGGGAGTGGATACATTATCGATTCAGCCGAAAAATTATGAATTTGCATTGATGATAACTCCTTCTAAAAGATTGAATTCAGGTAAGCATTTTTCTGAACGCTATTATCATGCCATACATTCAGGGTTTGATAAGGCGGCAGAGGAAGGAGCAAATATTATTAATATTCATCATGCTAAGCCTTTGAATCCAGTTATTAATTATCCATTTATTGTGCGAGATTCTTTGGTTGCATTTATTGATCATGAGCATAAATTCGGACGGAAAGTTAAGCTGTATTATACCATTCGGGAATTGACTAATTATGCTCAAGAGATTTATGCTTTAAAAAGTTTGAATCATGAGATATTTGTTTCTGGGCCTGGATATGGATTGCCATGGCAATGTGAGCATTTGATAGATGACTATAAGCCTGCATGGTATACAGAATTACCTCAGGATTGTTCGGATGCAGCATTAGTATTGAATGGATTTTCACGTTGGATTAATTATTATTTGGAAGGTTTGCGTTGGATGTTTGAAAATTATGAAATAGATGGTATTTATATGGATGATGTTTCTTTCGATCGTACTGTTATGAAACGAATTAGGAAGATTATTGCGAAATATCGCCCCGATGCTTTAATTGATCTTCATTCAAATACTGGGTATTCCATAGGTCCGGCTAATCAATATACAGATTTCTTCCCGTATGTGGATCGATTGTGGTTTGGTGAGAGTTTTAAATATAATCAAATGCGTCCGGATGAATGGCTTGTTACTTTTTCTGGGATTCCATTTGGTGTTATGAGTGAAATGTTACAAGACGGAGGAAATCGTTTTCTGGGAATGGTATATGGAACGACAGCCCGTCATTCGTATGGACGATTTTCTCCTGCTCCTGTATGGAATCTGTGGAAATCCTTTGGTATAGAGGAGGCGAAAATGTTAGGATATTGGGATGAATTTTGTCCTATAAAAACTTCTGATCCAGAAGTTAAAGCTACTGCTTTTGTGAAAACAGATAGTATTTTGATTTCTGTAGGTAATTTTTCTGAATCGGATAGGAATGTTCATCTGATCATAGATTGGAATTCTTTAGGAATGGATAAGACGAAAGCACTATTGAAAGCTCCGTTTGTCAATGATTTTCAACAAGCTTCTACATTTAGTTTAGACGAGATGATTCCAATAAAACGAAAAGAGGGATTGTTATTGATCCTGTCTATTTCAAAATAGTTTGGAACAAACATAAAGAATGGAAAGGAGAATCTTTGGTTTCATGTTTAAAAGATTTTCCTTTTCTCTTTTTGGCCTATTTGATTTCAATTTTTTATTTGACATAATTTTTTAGCATAATAGATATGAAAAGTATTTTTATTTTCTTTTGCTTGATGATAATGGACTCTTTATATGCACAACATGAACGAGCGTCTGTTACAGAAATGGTACAGAATATGAAAACTTATCCTTTTTCAGATCCTGATCCAGTCGCTAACCCTTCCGACATTTTCTATCCTTATTTTCGTTTTGATGGTTTTTCTGAAAAAAGTATAGATAAGGAATGGAAGGTTGTTTTGCTTGAAAATGATTATATATGTTTGACCCTTTTTCCCGAAATAGGAGGAAAAATATGGGGAGCTTTTGATAAAGTTTCTAAGAAGGAGTTTATTTATAATAATCATGTGGTGAAATTCCGTGATATTGCAATGCGAGGGCCTTGGACGTCTGGTGGCATTGAATTTAATTTTGGTATTATCGGACATGCTCCGACAACAAGTACTCCAGTTGATTATCTGACGAAGAAAAAAAGTGATGGAAGTGTTAGTTGTTATATCTCTTCCTTTGATTTAATTACTCGTACATTTTGGACAGTTGAAGTTAATTTACCTAAAGATAAAGCTTATTTCACTACGAAAACAACATGGTATAATAGTTCGTCGATTGACCAACCTTATTATCAGTGGATGAATGCAGCTTATAAAGCAGAAAGGAATGCTCAGTTTTGTTATCCGGGAACAAATTATATTGGTCATGGAGGGGAACTTCATTCTTTTCCATTCGATGAACAAGGGCGTGATATATCTTGGTATGAAAAGAACAATTTCGGAAATTCGAAATCTTATCATGTCTTAGGACAATATAATGATTTTTATGGGATTTATTGGCATGATGATGATTTCGGTTCTATTCATCATGCTAACTATGACGAGAAATTAGGTATGAAAATATTCCTTTGGGGATTATCTCGTGAAGGAGAGATATGGAAAGATTTGTTAACCGATACGGATGGGCAATATATAGAACTTCAGTCTGGTCGGATGTTTAACCAACCAGCCTCGAATAGTTGTTTTACGCCTTATAAGCATACGGCTTTTAGTCCTCAAGCAACAGACACTTGGATAGAATATTGGTTTCCAGTAAGGAATATTAAGGGTGTATCCAAAGTTAGCAGTATAGGAGCTTTGAATGTATTAAAAGAAAAGAATTGTTTAAAATTATATTTTTCTCCCTTGCAACAGTTATCGACAACAGTAAAGTTGTATGAGGGTGAACAAGAGATTTATTCAACTTTTTTTAATTGTGATGTTTTAGAAACTTGGGAAGATTCGATTCCATTTAAAAGTAGGGGTACATGTGGAAGATTAAAGGTGGTAATAGGGGATAATCTATTAGTTTATTCGGAAGAAACTTCTGATAATGTAACAAATCGTCCCAAAGAACTGCCTGCTGACTTTGATTGGAATTCCGCGTATGGTCTTTACATACAAGGTGAGCAGTGGATGAACCAGAAAGTATATGACAAAGCAGAAAAGTATTTAACTGCTTCTTTAGAAAAAGAGGCTTATTTTCTTCCAGCTTTGACGAGTTTGGCTTCATTGTATTATCGTCAAGGACGTTATGAAGATGCATTGTTTAATTGCCATATAGCTTTAAGTGTCAATGCTTATGATGGTTATTCTAATTATTTGTACGGTTTGTGCAATATGGCTTTAGGTAATGAAACGGATGCTAAAGATGGTTTTTCTGTCGCTTCATATTCAATTTCTTTTCGCAGTGCTGCTTACGAAAAGTTAGCAGAAATGTTTTTGATTGCTTGTGATTGGAAAAAGGCTGAACATTATGCATTGAAAAGTAAGGATTTTAATCAACAGAATTTAAAGGCGGATCAGGTTTTGATGATTGCATATCGAAAGATGGGACAGATGAATAAGGCGAAAGCGGTTATTGATTCTTTGTTGGATGATCTGCCATTATATCATTTGGCTCGTTTTGAAGATCTTCTGTTAGGAACATTTAATGAGGCTAATAAAAATAGTTTTGCTTCGTTGATTCGTAGTGAATTGTCTTTTGAGACATTCATGGAAATGGCAGAGTGGTATGAAACCGTAGGATGTAAAGACGAAGCTTTGATATTATTTTCTTTTATAGATGATTATCCTATTGCTAATTATAAGAGAGCTTGGCTGTTATATGAAAAAGGGAATATATCGGAAAGTCTGGAGATGTTGGATAGAGCAAATGAATTGTCTCCTGAATATATTTTTCCATTCCGTTCTTCTACGATAAAGGTTCTGGAATGGGCTAAAACACTTCGGCCGAATTGGAAAATCGATTATTACGAAGGTTTAATATATTGGGCAAATCAGAATAAGGAAAAAGCATTGGAGCTGTTTGATAATTGTGGGGAAGTAGAGTATGCTCCGTTTTATTTAAGTCGTGCTTCTTTAAAAAAAGGAGAGGGGCGTTTAATGGATTTATTAAAAGCAGAACAAAAAAGGATATCTTGGCGCACAGGTTTCGCTTTGATTAATTATTATGTAGCAGATCATCTGTGGGAACAAGCTGTTGAAGTCGGGGAAAAATATATGAAACGGTATCCATCAAATTATTATATAGGATTGAAATATGCAAAATCTTTATGTGAAATGGGGCAATATAGCCAATGTATATCTTTATTGAATAAAATGTCGGTTCTTCCGAACGAAGGTGCATACGAAGGACGTGCTGTTTATCGAGCTGCTAATTTATATCGAGCTATAGAACAACTGAATCTTGGAAATTATGAATCGGCTATGAAAAGTGTGGAAGATTCTAAAAAATGGCCGGAAAATTTAGGAGTCGGAAAACCTTATGATAATATGATTGATAATCGTTTGGAAAACTATCTGGAAGCGAAAGTTGCAAAAAAACAAGGAGATAGGCAGAAAGAACTGGAAATTTTATCATTGGTTGCAAATTATAAATTTTCAAGAGAGTATTTCGAATCAGGGAATTTATTGAGTGCATTGGCTTTACAGGAATTAGGAAAAGTTTCAGAAGCGGATGATATGGTTAAAATTTGGAGTATTAGGTTCCCGAATGATCAAAAAGTTCAATGGTGTACGGCTATTTATCATAAAGAATATGATAAAGCTATAGAGTGCCTTAAATCTCGAAAAGAACAGATTGATTCTACCCCTTGGGAAAACTCATTCTATGATTCAAATTTTGATTTGCTCGTCCGTTTATTTGGGTTATAAAGTCAAGTGAAAAGTATAATGCTTATATCCAGAATAGCCCTGAAGTTCTAAAGTTTTGTAGAATGACATTTATAACTTAACGGTATTGGTAGACTATTAGTAAAGGGAGTGAATTGGCAATTTAATTGTGATAATGATTGATTTCGTTTTTGTGGAAAAACGGATTTTGATGCAGTCGTCCAGTTTTTTTCTCCGGTTTATCATTAGTTCTTACTTTTTTCGTTACATTAGCACCTGTTTTTAATAACTCAGTTAATGATTAAGAATTAATACCTTATGAAACACATTCTTTTACTTCTCTTATCGTTCTTTGTACCCGTGGTATGGGGGCAGCAGGTAGAACAGTTCAAGCTCTGGCCGGATAAGCCGGAAGCGGGCGAGGCGGAAATCTTTGTTTATCATCCGGCGAAGGGCGGGAAAGCGGCGCCGGCGGTGCTGATATGTCCGGGTGGCGGATATAGAGGGCTGGCGATGAATCATGAAGGGCATGATATGGCGAAATGGTACGCTTCGAATGGGTTTGTTGCAGTCGTTTTGAAATACAGGATGCCGGAAGGTGTACATACGATCCCGCTGAGCGATGCGGAGAAAGCGATGTCTGTTATTCGGGGCAATGCAGCCAAATGGAACCTGGATGCGAATAAGGTCGGAGTGATCGGCTCGTCGGCAGGCGGACATTTGGCAGCTTCACTCAGTACGCTTGCAGCAGATGCCAACCGGCCGGACTTTGCAATCCTTTATTATCCGGTGATCAGCTTCGATAATATGACGACACATGGCGGTTCCAAGAAGAACCTTTTAGGCACAGATATCGAGAATAAGGAGTTGGTAGACCGCTATTCCTTGCAGAAACAGGTGGATGATAAGACACCGAAGACTTTGCTTCTGCTGAGCGATGACGATCAGACCGTTCCGCCGTTGAACTCTATCCTTTATTATACGGCGCTGAATGAACACCATATCCCGGCTTCTCTCTATATGTTCCCCAGTGGAGGACACGGTTGGGGATTCCGGTATGACTTCACCTACTATCAGGAAGTGAAAGACCTGATACAGAAATGGCTTACCTACATAAAAATCACAGATTAATCTACCGATATCATGAAACCGATTACGCTATTGTTGGCAGCAGGCTCCCTGCTGCTGAGCGCACAAGGACTTTCCGCACAGACGGACGGTTCTGGGAAAAAGGAATATTGGAATGCAAATACCCTCTTGATCCCTTATCGGCTGCCACCTGCTCCCGCAGGGTATAAGCCTACCTATATAGACTTGGACGGTGACGGTGATCCGGATATCCTGCGTACGGTGACGGCCAACGGCATTCCGGTGCAATGGATCGATGACGACGACGATATGCAGTACGGCGATCTGGAGGGAGATACCGATAACGACTGCCTGATGATAGACCGTAATAAGGACGGTGTCTACGGTGGTTACGGCGACCTTATCATCGACTGGGTGGGCGAAGATGAAGACGGTAATCCGGCCATGCAGGTCGTAGTCGACAATATCCCCGAAGCAAATCGGATGAAGACCGGCAACGGACATTATATGTGGGTGGTGGATACGGACAAGGACGACGTGTTCAACTATATCGACTGGAACACGTTCACCCTCCGCTGTTGGATACATAACGGCCTGTCGGATTTCTACGAAGATTATAACGGGAAGAGCACTTTCATGAAGATACACAGCACGACCGAACGTGTGAACGATGTCCGTATGAACTGGGAAAACCCTTTCCTGTTCTATGATCCCGACAATGACGGGCTGACAGAGATGGCGATCCGTTTCTGCGACTCTCCCAAGATCGTGAAAGAGAACGGACAGGCAAATTCCGTCCTCTCAGGTGATATCGACTGGGTTTCCGTCTCGATGGATACGGATAACGACAATGCGCCGGGCAATGAGTTCGATTTCGATATGACCATTCATTTTACAGGTCCCGGCTTCAACTACGAAAACCAGAAACATATCAACAAGAACCTGCGCGGACTTCCCGAAGCCGATACATTCTTCCTCGATGCCCGTTGGCGTAAGCTTCCGGAACTGTTATATCCGGATCATGACGCTGCTTGGGATTTGACGTTCAAGGAAGGTAAATGGGATAAGGTCTGGTTTACCTACGATGAGGACGACGATTGCAACCGTTGGGAACGCGTGGAGTTGTACCAGCCGCGGGATCCGTTCAAGGTAGGAAAGAACCAAGGCGGAATAGACAATAACGGACAGGCTGATCCGGCGGGTGACCGGGGTGAATGGGATGAGGACAATTCCGGCCACGGGCAGTTGTATGTCAGCCCGATAGACGGCAAGATCCACCTGTACGGAGCCGAATGGGGTTGCTGGCGCATCGACCAGAATGCCCGTTACTATCAGGGAATGGGCGGAATCTATGACGGTTACGGTCCGAAACGTATCGAGACCGAGCCGACCGTGTTTCCGACTGTCAAATATACGGATACGGACAATAACGGCTTCTTCGACCTGATGGAATTCGACCTGGATGGCGACAAGGTGTTCGAACAACGCCTTTCCATGAAAGAACTGGGGCTGGACGACCGTTGTCAGGTGATCAATACCGCTTCCATGAAGTACGAAGATTTTGTCGATCTCGAATCGAAAGTCTCCGATGCCATGTGGAAGAATGCCGAGAAAGCGGTCGAAGTGGCAAAAACCAAAAAACTGAATACCAAATGGTATGCTTTGATGTTGCAGCCGAAATCCATTCGCGAACGCTATCATTATGGTTTTTGGTTGCAGTTCTATCTGTACAATGACCTGAAAGATTTGGCCGAACGGACAAACGACAAGGCGTTGGCAAGCGTAATCGACAAGGCTTATTTGCAAGGCAAATGGGAGCTGATTAAATAATTTATTAACGTAAGAACAAGAATAGTATGAAAAACATTTCGAGAAGAACCGCCATTAAGACGGTGTTGGCCGGAAGCGCAGCGATGGCTGTATCCGGTATGGAAGCAGCAGCTCCCGCAAAGAAGAAGAAAGTGGAGAAACCGGAGCCGCTGAAAGGCAATATCCGCCATTCTGTAAGTAAGTGGTGCTTCGGCAGTTATCCGTTGGATGAATTTTGTGAGATTTGTAAAAACATAGGAATCGAATCGATAGAACTGCTCGACCCGAAAGACTGGCCTATCGTGCAGAAACATGGTTTGACGGTTGCGATGGCGCAGGGTGCGGGCTTAGGTATCGACAGGGGGTTCAATGATCCCAAGTTGCATGACGAGCTGGTTGCCAGTTATGAACAAGTCATTCCGATGGTGGCCGAGGCCGGGCTGACGAACCTGATCTGTTTCGCTGGGCGCCGGAACGGTGTGACCGACTTGCAGGGGTGGGAGAACTGCGAGAAAGGCCTGAAACGTCTGATGCCGATAGCCGAAAAGTATAATGTCGTCCTCACGATGGAGCTTCTGAACAGTGTCGGTCATAAGGATTACTTGTGCGACCATACCGTTTGGGGAGCGGAACTGTGCCGCCGTATCGGTTCGCCGAACTTCAAGCTGTTGTATGATATCTACCATATGCAGATCATGGAAGGAAACGTGATCGAGCATATCCGGAAATATCACCAGTATTTCTCTCATATCCATACCGGAGGCGTTCCCGGCCGTGCGGAGATCGACGAAACGCAGGAACTCTACTATCCGGCTATCATGAAAGCGATTGTGGAAACCGGCTATAAAGGGTTTGTCGGACAGGAATTTGTCCCGAAGCAGGAAGACAAAATCGCCTCGCTTGAGAAATGTATCCGTATCTGCGATGTATAAACAGCCAAGTATGAAACGAATTGCTATTTATCCTCTGCTGTTGCTCTTCGCTTTGTGCGGATGTAAAGGGAAAACCGGGACTTCACAGGCCGGGAATGTTTTTAAACCCGGTGAAATCTGGCCGGACAATAACGGCGTGCACATCAATGCTCATGGCGGCGGTATGTTGCAGCAGGGCGATACCTATTATTGGTTCGGCGAGCATAAGACAGAAGGCGAAGGGGGAAATGTAGCCCAGGTCGGCGTTCATTGCTATTCTTCCAAAGACTTATATAACTGGAAAGACGAAGGAATCGCTTTGTCTGTTTCGGATGACGAGTCGAGTCCGATCGTGAAAGGTTGCATTCTGGAGCGGCCAAAGGTGATTTTCAATAAAAAGACGGGTAGGTACGTGATGTGGTTCCATCTTGAACCGAAAGGCGCCGGTTATACGGGAGCCAAAAGCGGTGTGGCTGTCAGCGAAAAGGTTACAGGACCGTACAAGTTGTTGTCTGCCGATCGTCCGAACGCCGGTTTCTGGCCGAAGAATGTGTTGGATATCCATAAAGGTCCGGTTCCCGAAGAATCGAAGAAAGGTTTCGGTGGAGGTGGTCTGCCTGCCCATCCTGACACGTTGAACCTGCTGGGACGCGATTTTGAGAGCGGGCAGATGGCACGTGACATGAACCTGTTTGTCGACGACGATGGAAAGGCTTATCATATCTACGCTTCGGAGGATAACAGCACGTTGCATATTTCCGAGCTGACGGACGATTATACGGCTTGTTCCGGTAATTACGCCCGTTTCTTTGTCGGTCGTTTCATGGAAGCGCCTGCCATGTTCAAGAAAGACGGCAAGTATTATCTGATCATGTCCGGCTGCACCGGCTGGGCGCCGAATCCAGGCCGTTCCGCTGTCGCATCTTCTATCTGGGGGCCGTGGAAAGAGTTGGCGAATCCGTTTGTGGGAGCCGATTCGGAAACCTCTTTCCACTCGCAGAGCACTTATGTGCTGCCTGTTCCCGGCAAGCCCGGACAGTTCATCTACATGGGAGACCGCTGGACACCGAAGAACGCCATAGACGGCCGTTATATCTGGTTGCCTATCCGTTTCGAAGGCGAACAGCCGGTTATCGAGTGGCTGGACGAATGGGGAATTGAGAATTGACAATGGATAACTGCCAATCGGGAAGGGAATGATATTTAATTGTCAATTCTCAATTCTCAATTGTCAATTGTTTTGTACTTTTGCAGCCGCATAAAACAAACGAAGAATGAAACCAACATTGTCAATGAACTCTAACCATGTAATGGTCAGAGAATTAAAGGACTACCTGATGATCGCCTTAGGTATGATCTTTTATGGAATCGGGTGGACTGTTTTCCTGTTGCCAAACGATTTGCCTTCCGGGGCGGTTCCGGGTATTGCCTCTATTGTCTATTGGGGAACGGGCTTGCCTGTACAATACACTTATTTTGCCATTAATGCTTTGCTATTATTGCTCTCGCTGAAGATTTTGGGTTGGAAGTTCAGTATGAAGACGGTGTATGCCGTTTTCGTCCTGACGTTTTTCCTTTCCGTGATACAGCGTTTGACATCCGGGCTTCAATTGTTGCACGACCAACCGTTTATGGCTTGTATCCTGGGGGCTATCTTTTGCGGTAGCGGTATCGGTTTCGCTTTCACTGCGAACGGGAGTACGGGAGGTACGGATATTATTGCAGCGATTGTCAACAAATACAGGGATGTCAGCTTGGGGCGTATGATTATGTTCTGCGATATGATCATCATCGCGTCCAGCTATTTTGTGCTACACGATTTGGAGAAGGTTGTTTACGGGTATGTGACGCTGTTTGTCACAGGGTATATGATTGACCAGGTGGTTAACAGCTCTCGCCAGTCGGTCCAGTTCTTCATTATTTCCAGTAAATATGAGGAGATCGGTAGGGAGATTAATGCTTTGCATAGAGGTGTGACTGTGATCGACGGGACCGGGCTTTATACGGGAAAGCAAGTGAAAATGATGTTTGTCTTGGCAAAAAAGAGCCAGTCCAATACGATTTTCCAAATCATCAATGATATTGATCCGAGGGCTTTCGTTTCGCAAAGTGCCGTTATCGGTGTATACGGGGAAGGATTCGATCATTTCAAAGTGAAGAAGAAAACTAATTGACGCTTTGTTCAGAGTGCTTCTATGTCCATGTCCATACTCTTTTTTCGAGATCCTCTGTCACTCTATCACTAACAGCTTTGCAAGCATTGGTAAACATGATACACAGGAGTGATACATGCCGGATTCATGTATCACTCCTGTGTACTTATGTATCACATCTTACTCATGCTTTGTAAAACATACAGTCTTTTTTTACTTAGCAAGTATCTTGATTACAACAGATTGGTATGTAATCTTCCCAAACATCCGGGTGTCGGAGCCATGAACATCCGGATGTCGAGGGCGGCAACATCCGGGTGTATGAAGCCTGAAGATGGGCGTGTTCCTGTACATTTCCGCTTGCTTTTCACTTTTTTCCTGCTTGTTTTCTGTAAAAATGTACCTTATGTAGGCGTAATAACTTCTGCAAGGCGGTTACGGCTCCATTACCACTTCGATCCGGTTGCCCTGTCCTAACAACTTTTTGGCAAAAGCTTGAATCTTGGCTGGCGTGATGCCTTTTATCGTTTCTTCGTATGCTGTCTCGCCGTTGAACCCGCGGAAGTAATAATTATCCAAAGTCGTCAGCCAGTAAACATTCTCCTGCAGGTTCTCTGTGTGGCGCTTCAGGATATTGTCCTGGCTCTTCTTGAAATCTTCGTCGCGCGGGCCGGATTTGACGATGTTATCCAGTTCTGTCCGGACGATAGCGTTCATCTTTTCCCGTTTGGCCGGATCCGTATCGAAATAGGCTTGCAGGAATGTCTGCCCTTCAGGGAAGGAAGAAATCTGTGCGGAAGTCTGTACTCCATATGTCCCGCCTTCGTCCTCGCGTACCTTTTCCATGTAGACCAGATCGAGAATCTGCTTTAACATAGTGGCGGTGAGGATGTTTTCAAGGTTATATTCCATCTTGCCGGACCAGAAGTTGACAACCGACGCTTTCGGTGTTTCCAGAGCGCGTTTGAAGATATTCGTGTATTCGCCCTTGCGGATAGCCGGTACTTCGGCGGGATTGGCTTTTTCGGCACGTCCTTTGACCGGGAGTGTCGCCAGATATTGTTCTACAAAAGGACGGATACTGTCTGTGTCGATATTTCCGACGAACGTAAAGACAAAGTCTGAAGCGTCGGCAAACCGTTCTTTGTACATCTCCATGATGCGTGGGTAGCTGATCTGCTTGAAGTCGTCGGCCGTGATGCGGGCGGCACGCGGGTTATTGTCGTAAATCGCCTTTGTCAGTGTGTCGCTGAACGCCACCATCGGGTTCAGTTCCAGGTTTTTCAACTGTGCGATCATACGGTTCTCGAAGGATGTATAAGCCTCTTCGTCCATGCGCGGAGCCGTGAAATAGAGATAAACCAGCTCAAACAATGTCTTCAGGTCGGCAGGAGCGGCATAACCGTTTACGTTTTCCGTATTCAGGCCGATGGAAGGAGAGCAGGAGACTTTCTTTCCTGCCAATACCTTGTTCAGATCGGTTGCCGAGAAATTGCCGGCTCCGCCAAGCGTAATGACATCGTTGAATACTTTCAGGTTGTCGATATCTTTCGCTCCGAACAAGGTGCTGCCACCGGGGCTGGTGGCCGTCATCAGGATCTCGTCTTTCTTGAAGTCCGTATGTTTCAGTACGACCTTGATACCGTTGTCGAGTGTCAGGACCGTCGCGCCGAACAGCGGGTCCGTTTTCATCTCCCTGATCTTTCCCGGAGCGGGCAGTTCGGGGATCAGCGGTTCGTTGGAAACAGTCTCTTCATAGGGTTTGACCGGTAATTGTTGCGCCTTGATAAAGTCTTCCAATAATTGGGCCTCGGTCGGATATTTTATGTCTGCCTTGTCAGGGCCGGTCAAGCCGATTACGATATTCTTGTCGCCGATCAAGCTCTGGGCGTATTGGTTCACCTGCTCGATCGGGATTTGCGGTGCGATCTGGCTGATTAGCTGATATTCCGTTTCTATGCCCGGAATGTAACCACCGTCTGTAAAGTGGCGGACATATTCGTTCGTATAAGAGCGGTTCTTTTGTTTGTCGCGGTCGTTGAACAGCGATTCGTATTGTTTCAGGACATTGATACGGGCGCGGTCATATTCGGAAGCCGTGAAGCCGTACCGTTTCACCCGTTCCGTCTCCGTCACAAGCGCGTCGAGCGCCTTGTCGATCTCACCTTCCTTTACCAGGGCGGCAACCGTGAAAGCGCCTTTTGTCTTGGCAATCATGAAATCTCCGTCCGAAGCCTGGGCGGCGACAAAGGGAGGATCCGCTTTTTGCATCATCTCGGCAAAGCGTTCGTTTATCATCGTTTCGACGACATTCTCCATATAGTCCTTCATCAATCCGGCGGCGGTGGCATACAGCTCTTTCGGCATCTTGTCGTGCTTATAGAATATGGAAAGGATCATATTGGAAGCCTCCTTGTCCGTAGCAATGGAAACAAGCGGTTTATCATTGTCCGCCACTTCCGTATATTCCCGTTTGGCCGGATTTACCGGAGCCGGGATATCAGCAAAAATACGTTTTACGGCCGCCTCCACCTTGTCTACATCTATATCCCCTACAATGATAATGCCCTGCAAGTCGGGGCGATACCATTTTTTATAATAGTCGCGAAGCTCGTCCGGCTTGAAGTTGTTGATCACGTCGATCGTGCCGATCGGCATCCGGTATGCATATTTGTTGTCCGGAAACATTTTCGGCAGTTGCTGTTCCCAGATACGCGCCTGGGCATCCTGTCGCGTGCGCCATTCCTCCCGGATCACGCCCCGTTCCTTTTCGATGGCCGTATCTGCGAGGGTGATGAAGCCCGACCAGTCGTGCAGGATCAGCAGGCAGGAGTCGACAATGCTCTCGCGAGTGACCGGAGCGTTCATGATCATGTAGACCGTTTCGTCGAAACTTGTATAAGCGTTGAAGTTCTCACCTCCGCGCATCCCGATGCTTTCGGTAAATTCATCCATGCCATGCCCTGGGAAGTTCTTTGTTCCGTCGAACGCCATGTGTTCAAGGAAATGGGCCAGTCCGCGCTGGTTCTCGTCTTCCAGGATCGATCCGACATTCTGGGCGATAAAGAAATCCGCACGGTCTTTCGGCTGTGCATTGTGTCGGATGTAATAAGTCAACCCGTTATTTAGCTGTCCGTATCTTATTTTCGGGTCTATGGGCAAGGGTTGTATTTCCGGTTGCTGCGCTGCCAAACGGAGGGAGGCTAGTATCCAAAGGAAACATCCGATGGATAGAATCTGTCTGATCTTCATATCACTTATATTCTTATTTAAAAGTCGACAAATGTATATAGTTTTTTGTTACAACACCCATAAACCGGAAAACGTTTGCTAAGATTTAGGAAAAAACTTCTGAGAAAGCTTTTATGTAAGAAAAAAATATCTATTTTTGTGAGGTTGTTGTTTTTATGTGCACGCAAACATTAATAATTTATCTAATATATTTACCATGAAATCTGAAGATATTTCACGTCGCTCGTTCCTGAAACGGGCAGCCGCCCTTTCAGCTGCGGCAGCAATTCCTTCTTTTTGGATTCCGTCTAAGGCCAATGCCATGCCGGGTGTTCCTTTTGTCAGTGCCAACGAAAAAGTGAGAATCGCTTTTATCGGTATCGGTAACCGTGGAGGCGAGATCGCACAGGAACTGTATAAAACCGGTTTGTGCGAAGTGGTTGCACTTTGTGATGTAGATATGGGTGCACCTCATACTCAGAAACTTATTTCCATGTTCCCGAAAGTTCCGCGTTTCCAGGATTTCCGCCAGATGTTCGACAAGATGGCCGACAAGATCGATGCTGTTACAGTCGGTGTACCTGATCACGCGCATTTCCCGATCACGATCGAGGCAATGGCTCATGGAAAACATGTATATGTGGAAAAACCGATGGCCCGCACCTTCCAGGAAATCGAAGTGATGATGCGTGCCGAAAAGAAATTCGGTGTCGTTACCCAGATGGGTAACCAGGGACATTCCGAAGCCAACTACTTCCAGTTCAAGGCATGGAAAGAAGCCGGTTTGATCAAAGACGTCACTGCTATAACAGCTCACATGAACTCTCCGCGCCGTTGGCATAACTGGAACCCGAACATCACGCACATGCCGATGGGTGAACCAGTTCCCGAAACATTGGATTGGGACACTTGGTTGGGTGTTCGTCCGTTCCACGAATATAATCATGACTACCATTTGGGACAGTGGCGTTGCTGGTACGATTTCGGTATGGGCGCATTGGGCGACTGGGGGGCTCACATCATCGATACCGCACACGAATTCCTGGATCTCGGTCTGCCGACGGAAGTAAACCCGTTGTATCTGAAAGATCATAACCCGTTCTTCTTCCCGATGTCTTCCCGTATCCTGTTCAGATTCCCGGAAAGAAAAGAAATGCCGGCTGTCGATATTACCTGGTATGACGGTCTGGATAATATTCCTCCTGTTCCTGAGAACTACGGTTCTTCCGATGTCGATCCGAATATCCCGACGGTTGCCGGTGGCAAACTTCAGTTGGCAAAATTGAACCCGGGTAAGGAAATCTATACGAAGACTTTGACATTCAAGGGTGGTTCTCATGGTAGCACCTTGTCTGTGATTCCTGATCAGGTAGCCAAGGATATGAATCCGAAGTTGCCGGAATATCAAAAGAGCCCGTCCAACCACTACGCAAACTTCCTATTGGCTTGCCAGGGCAAGGAAAAGACTCGTTCTCCGTTCTCTATCGCAGGTCCGTTGAGCCAGGTATTCTGTCTCGGCGTGTTGGCACAGCGCATGAACCGCAAGATCGTGTTCGACCGCGACACGAAGCAGATCGTGAACGATCCGGTTATGAACCAGATGCTGGTTGGCGAAATGCCGCGTAAAGGCTGGGAACAATACTACAATATTTAATGACGTCGGTAGGGGCGAGGTCTACTCGTCCTCTCATAAAGATAGTTTCTAAGATCGTTATTCATAACGGTTGATTGTTTGAGAAGGCAAGCTTGTCGGGTAAGCTTGCCTTTCTTTTTTGATTATCTTTGCACCTGTAATACGCAGGGAACATGAATATATTTGAAGGATATGTGGGCATTCGCTTATGGGACGGGCAGTTGGTGGATGATGTCATCTTCTCCCTGCTGTTATTCCTGTTTATTGTCTTTTCCTTTGTGTTCCGGACGAATTTCCAACTGTTTGTGAAGATGCTGAAAGATGCTTTTCTCGTGAAGGAAAGGCAGAATCTATTTGACGATGTAATAGGGAAGAGCATATTCTTTTTCCGCAATTTTATGACATTCCAAGTCTTGTTCCTTTCAAGTATCGCCCTGATTGCGGTCGGCAGGATATACGGATTTGTGAATTATGCGGAATGGCAGGCGGTTTTATCGGCGATCGGAACGGTTTTTTGTGTTTTATTCCTGTTTTATCAGTTTAAACAATGCTGTTATTACCTCCTGGGCAGCGTGTTTTCCGACCCAGATAAGTATAAGTTATGGAAGACGAGTTATAATGCTATTATGGGGATTTGGGGAGTATCTTTATACGTTCCGGTGTTGTGGTTGGTGTTTGTCGGGACATACGTAACTATACCGATAGTAATGTTTTGTATTCTCTATATTTTGTGTCGTTTTGTAATAATTTATAAGACAATACGGATATTTCACAAGAAAAGCACTGGTTTATTGTATATAAGTTTGTACCTTTGCGGCCAAGAAATTTTACCTCTGGTATTTTTGTACGAAGGTATGGTTTATTTGTATAACTTTATCGAGACAAGTACTCTATGGCATTGAACATCAAAAAGTTGCTGGTATCACAACCGAAGCCTGCATCCGAGAAGTCCCCGTATTTCGACATTGCAGAGAAGTATGGAGTTGAGATTGACTTCCGTCCATTCATTAAAGTAGAACCTCTTTCATCTAAGGAGTTCAGACAGCAGAAAATTTCTATTTTGGATCATACGGCTGTTGTTTTCACGGCCCGTACGGCGATCGATCATTTCTTTCACCTGTGTGAGGAGCTGCGTGTTGCCATTCCCGAAACGATGAAGTATTTCTGTATGACTGAGGCCATTGCCGTATATTTGCAAAAATATATTGTGTATAGGAAGCGTAAGATCTTTTTTGGACAGACCGGAAAGCTGGATGATCTGGTTACAGTTATCGGCAAACATGCAAAAGAAAAATATCTTGTGCCCGTTTCCGACGTGCATAAAGATGATTTGTTAACTATGTTGGAAGCGAAAAAGATTTCTTTTACGAAAGCTGTTATGTACCGCACCGTAAGCAATGATTTCTCTAAAGACGAGAAATTCGACTATGATATGCTGGTATTTTTCAGCCCTTCGGGAATTTCCTCTCTGTTGAAGAACTTCCCGAATTTCAAACAAGAAGATATAAAGATCGGATGTTTCGGCCCGACAACAGCCAAAGCGGTGAAAGAGGCCGGTTTGCGCCTGGATGTGGAAGCGCCGACTCCCGAAGCTCCGTCTATGACGGCTGCCCTGGAATTGTATCTGAAAAAAGAGATGGGTAGTAACAAAAAGAATGGTAAATAGAAGGTATACCCTTTCAAAAGAAGAACGTCTGTCGTGGAAACGTTACATTGACCTGTTGTTTGCAAAAGGGCAATCGTTTGTGGCGTTTCCACTGCGGGTCGTTTATTTAGCGGTGGAAGAAGAGACATTAGCTCCAGTGTCTATCTTGGTGAGTGTTCCCAAAAAAAAATTCAGGCGTGCCGTAAAACGGAATCTGATCAAACGTCAGGTTCGCGAAGCCTATCGGGTACGCAAATATGATCTGATCGATCCGCTGACGGGAAAAAACAAGCGTATGCTGGTTGCTTTCCTTTATTTGGACAAGGAAATCCATCCTTTTGCCGATATGGAAAAAGCCATGACAAAAGCATTGAACGTACTTCGCGACAAGGCATGATAAAGCGTTTTTTTACTTTCCTTCTGTTGTTGCCGGTCTATTTTTATAAATATTGTATTTCTCCCATGACGCCGGCATCGTGCAGGTACACGCCTACTTGTTCCGAATATGCCGTGCAGGCTCTCAAAAAACATGGTCCGGTAAAGGGATTGTATTTAGCAGTCAAACGCATTCTTCGCTGCCATCCCTGGGGAGGAAGCGGATATGATCCTGTACCGTAAAGTATGGTTTATTACGATATACATACTCACCATTTGCCCGTTCATCCGGAAGATGCCGCTATAGTTAACAGTTTGGTTCCTACGTTCGATGTGGAAACGGGGTTGTTCCGTTCTGTCGGCATTCATCCCTGGTATATATATAACGTGGAAGAACAGCTTGCCGAATTGAAGCGGCAGGTCTCATTTCCGGATGTAGTGGCTATTGGAGAAACGGGCTTGGATAAAGGTGCGGAAGCTCCGTTGGACTGTCAGCGGGAAATCTTTAGGGCGTCGGCCTCTCTTGCCGAAAATGCCGGCGTCTTTTTAATCATTCATTGCGTGAAAGCTTGGGACGAACTGATAGCCTCGAAAAAAGAACTAAAGCCCCGTGTACCGTGGATTATACACGGTTTTCGTGGTAATGCCACATTAGCCGGGCAACTTATCCGACAGGGTTTTTACCTCTCCTTTGGCGAGTATTTCAACCCCGGAGCCGTACGTGAAGCATGGCCCGGCCGTTTGTTTGCCGAAACGGACGATCGCGAAATCGATATCCGAACTGTCTACCGGAACCTTTCGGTTTCCTTGAATCTCCGGCTTGAACAGTTTGCCGGACAGGTTGCCGAAAACGTCCGCGACATCCTTCATCTACCTTAAATCATTGTTATACCCTAATTTTCAATTCTCAATTCTCCATTTTCAATTATAAAGTCGTACCTTTGCCCGCATTCAATTAATACTATAATCTAAAACGATGAATTTTGTTGAAGAATTAACATGGAGGGGCATGATCGCTGATATGATGCCCGGAACAGAAGAACAGTTGCAAAAAGAGATGACTTCTGCTTATGTAGGTATTGACCCGACGGCTGACTCATTACATATCGGTCACCTGGTATCGGTTATGATGCTGAAACATCTCCAACGTGCAGGACACCGTCCTATTGCTCTGGTCGGCGGAGCTACCGGTATGATCGGAGACCCTTCAATGAAGTCGGCGGAACGTAATCTGCTCGATGAAGCAACGCTTCGTCATAACCAGGATAGCATTAAGAAGCAGTTGTCCAAGTTTTTGGATTTCGATTCGGACGCGCCTAATGCTGCCAAGTTGGTAAACAATTACGACTGGATGAAGGATTATTCTTTCTTGAATTTTATCCGCGATATCGGTAAGCATATCACTGTTAACTATATGATGGCTAAAGAATCCGTTAAAAAACGCCTGAGCCGCGAATCTTCTGTCGGTATGTCGTTTACGGAATTCTCTTACCAGTTGCTTCAGGGATACGATTATATGTATCTGTATGAACACGAAGGCTGCCGCTTGCAAATGGGAGGAACCGACCAGTGGGGTAACATCACGACCGGTACGGAGCTGATCCGCCGTAAGTTGGGTGGTGAGGCTTTTGCTTTGACCTGCCCGTTGATTACGAAAGCCGACGGAGGCAAGTTCGGCAAGACTGAGTCTGGCAACGTTTGGTTGGATCGCCGTTATACATCTCCTTATAAATTCTACCAGTTCTGGCTGAACGTGAGCGATGCCGATGCTGCCAAATATATCAAGATCTTTACCGATCTGCCCAAGGAAGAAATTGATGCCCTGATCAAAGAACAGGAAGAAGCACCGCATCTCCGTCCGTTGCAGAAACGTTTGGCAAAGGAAGTGACGGTCATGGTTCATTCCCAGGAAGATTACGATGCTGCCGTCGAGGCTTCCAATATACTGTTCGGAAACTCTACATCGGAAGCATTGAAACATTTGGATGAACAGACATTGTTGGATGTGTTCAACGGTGTTCCCCAGTTTGAGGTTTCCCGTGAAGAATTGAGTGCCGGCGTTAAAGCGATCGACCTGTTCACTGAAAAGGCGGCAATTTTCCCGTCGAAAGGCGAAATGCGCAAGTTGGTTCAGAGCGGCGGTATTAGTGTAAACAAAGAGAAACTGACGGATCAGGATATGGTTATCGACTGCTCTTCCCTGTTGGATGAGAAATATTTGCTGGTTCAGAGAGGTAAGAAGAATTACTATTTACTGATCGTAAAATAAGAAACTGTTTGGATTTTTTACAAAAAATGCTTGCAAGGTAAGATTTTATTCTTACCTTTGCATTGCTTTAGATAAAGCGCCGGATTGTCTCATGGTGTAATGGTAGCACTACAGTTTTTGGTTCTGTCTGTCGAGGTTCGAATCCTCGTGAGACAACTCACAGAACAAAAGGGTCGGAATGAAAGTTCCGGCCCTTTTTGATTTTATGGCGGGAAATCTTTCTTCTTGTATCATTTCTGCATGATTAATTCTCAAATTTGTAAGTGGCGGATGACGGTATATCCATATATTTGTGCATTGGATATCATGGAAATTCAGTTGATCTTAATGTTATGAAGTATTATTGTCTGTTACTCTCTTTCCTTTGGGGATTTGTGTTTTTTGTTTCGGGACAGGAAAGAATATCTGTCTGCAATCTTCGGTGTGAATATCTGGAAGATCCGGTTGCAGTGGAGAATGAAAAGCCCTTGTTGAGTTGGCAGTTGCAATCCTCCGGGCAAGCGAAAAGTCAGACAGCCTACCGTATCCTCGTGGCAAGCTCTCCTTCTTTGCTAGCTGAAGGAAAAGCGGATTTTTGGGATTCCGGGAAAATAACATCTTCCCGTTCCAGCCAGGTAGGATATGAAGGGAAACCGCTTGATTCCAGGCAAACGCTTTACTGGAAAGCGATGGTTTGGGATGAAGCGGGAGAGGCTTCGCCTTGGAGTGAAACAGGGAGATGGACGATGGGATTGTTGGAACCGTCTGATTGGACAGCCCGGTGGATCGGCAACCGGGAAGACGCTTATCCCGACTCGACGTTGACTACTCCGGCTCCTTATTTCCGTAAAACATTCCGGATAAACAAGCCGGTCAAACAGGCGAAAGCCTATATATGCGGACTGGGCTTTTATGAAATGTACCTGAATGGCGAAAGGGTAGGCGACCAGGTATTGGCTCCCGCCGTTACCAATTTCGATCGTCGTCCGCTCAAAAAGATGTTGTATTTCTTTGATGATCAATCTAACCAAAGGGTTCTCTATAATACGTTCGATGTCACGTCTTTGGTGCAGAAAGCGGAGAATACGGTTGGAGTTCTGGTGGCACCACTTTTACAAAACGAAAAATCATGAAAACCGCTGAAATACAGTTATTTCAGCGGTTTTTTCTTTATGTACTGTCCGCAAAAATATGCAATTTAGTGCAATAAAAAATTGCTGATTCGGTGGCTTTTTTTGAGTCCCATGAAAAAACCACCGATATGTACCATACTTCACTTATTCTCAACGATTTGCGTGAATCATTTTCAGGGATGAAATTCTACATTTGCATACCCTACTGAATGACGGATGAAATACAACGTCTGCTAAAGGCTTTCTTATCCGATGATAATGATTGTACCTACAGGCGGATAATAGTAAGAGAAACAAAAAAACGGTGGTTTTTTAGAGCCGGCAATAATAAAAGCCACCGAATTTAACATTTCTCTCAAAGCCATCCGCTCAATTCAGAATTGACGAAATAACCGAATGTGCAACTTCAAAAAGAAAATGATCATGAAACAAGGAACAATGAACATTCTATTTTTCGTTCTGAAAACAAAACTGCTGAAAAATGGCGAGGCTCCAATCCTAATGAGGATTACCATCAACGGGCAATATGAAGAAATAAGAATACAGAGAAGCGTTCCATTAAAGAACTGGAATCCGGCCAAGGGATGCAGCAAAGGAAAAGACAGGGCTTCCATCGAATTGAACAACTATATTTCCGCCCTCACTACACGCGCATACGAAAAGCACAAGGAACTGACCTTTGAATCGGCACTGATAACTCCAAAGACGATATTAAAGCGTGTGTTCGGAAAGGATGAAACAGTCCGGACATTACTTGGAACAGTCAAAGAAGAAATATCATCTATGGAAAAGGTTGTTGACATAGACTATTCTCCCGTCACCATCAACCGTTATAAGAATGTGCTCAGAAAACTTGAAACGTTTGTGCCACGTTTTTATGAGAAGGAGGATATTACATTCCATGAACTTTCCCCTGATTTCATCAAGGCTTTTGATGTTTTCCTGAAGACAGAAGCCGGACTGTGCCGCAACACAATAGTCCGCTACATGAAATGCCTGAAGAAAATCACCAATATGGCAATAGCCAAAGAATGGATGCGGAAAGACCCGTTTTACGGATATAAGATGGAACAGGACGAGACAGATCCGGTATTCCTGACAAACAACGAGCTTCAGGCTATAATGAACAGGAATTTCGATATTCCGAGGCTGGAGCTTGTCAAGGACATCTTTTTGTTTGCTTGCTTCACCGGTCTGGCGTTCGCTGATGTATCCACATTAAGACCGGAACATCTGGAACAGGACAATAACGGTGACTGGTGGATAAGGAAAGGACGTGTAAAACTGGAGAGAAGAAGAAAGTCAAGTTCCATAGCAAATGTTCCGCTTCTTCCTGTTCCATTGGCAATACTGAAGAAATACGAATCACATCCTATATGTCTTAAACAAGGGACATGCCTTCCCGTTGTCTGCAATCAGAAGGCAAACAGCTACCTGAAGGAGATTGCGGACTTCTGCGGCATCAAAAAGAATCTGACCACACATGCAGCCCGACATACGTTTGCTACGACCGTCACACTGGCAAACAACGTTCCATTACAGGAGGTGTCTGCCATGCTCGGACATGCATCCACAAGAATGACACAACATTATGCAAGAGTCATGGACAGGAACCTGAAGGACAACATGAATATAGTAAGGAGCAAGATGGGGTTATAGAGATAAACCTATCTTATACCTCGCATAACCGTCTGTAATAATATACAGAGACCAGGCGCTTTCAAGATGAAGTCATCCTCATTTCTTGCAGCAAAGATAGTTGTTTTTCCGAATGATCGCGCAAGGCGGCCCCTGAAGGGGCTTGGTTGCCTGTGAAAAAATCTTCCTCTTGCTAGCGCAAGAGCGTATTTTTTCACGGCAAGCCTTGCAGCAATCATCGGAAAACAAACTGGGGAACGCACAAGAAATAAGAATGCCTACCCACGGGCAGGCCATGTATAACTCAATAAATGGAAGATTATGGAAGCGAACAATGTGGAAAAAAGGTTCAATGACTGGTTTACGGTGTCTTATGACAGATTAAGAAATCTCGTTGGCAGATACGGGGCACTGGATGAGGACAATTTTCATGACACTTATCTGTTTGTAAGAAAGCAGGTGCTGAATCCGGAAAGGGAAATAACGGATTATGAAGCATACTTTATCGGATGTTACAGGAAAGCGTTCATGGCTAAGTTCAGGCTGGAAAGCAAATATGCCCATCCGGATGAATATTTCTTTCTTCGATGTGGGGAAGATGCAGATTTCCTTTCTCCGGATGACCTGAACAGCTGTGAAAAACTGGTGAAGGACATTCTTAACTTTATCAGAAGAAAGTTCTCCTATCAGGAATACAGGATGTTTACGTTGCGTTTTTATGAATCAGACTTTTCATTCAAGGCGTTGGGTGAATGTATGGGTATATCGGCAAGTGCCATTTCAGGAAAAGTAAACACGATCATGGATACAGTACGGTCAAACCGGGGATTCTCATGGAGAAGCCAGATGCTGGCAGTAGAAGGATTCATATCCTAATCCGTTAGTTTATTGTATCACCCTTAAAACAGAAACTTATGGCACTGATAGTATATAACAAAGAAAACTCACGTCCGCAGCAGGTGGTTTATCAGGGGAAGCGGACAATCAACATGGACAGCAAGGGAACGGTTTACCTGTCAAAGACAATGTCTATTGAACTGGGGATTCTCGGTGGAGGACGGGTTAATTTCGCACACGATGAGGATACGGGAGAATGGTATATCTGCCATACGACAGACAAGGACGGGTTCACTGTATGGAAAGATAAAAGGTGTGCCAGATTCTCTGCCGGATTCATCGTCAGAAGAATCATGCTTCAGGCAAAAGTGGAAAGGAAGACCGTACAGTTTATGATTGCCAAAGCTCCCATAGAGGTAGGAGGTACAGTATATTACAAGATTCTGCTTTCCAATCCGATTTTCAAATAGCAAGAAGAAGATGGCTCAGGAAGATCCATTATCAGATAATGGTGATGGATTTTTCCGGGCTATGTTGTTCAGATTTTTACATCATACTATTTGGAGCATTAGGATATTGTTTTGTCAGGGCATTATATTGGCATAATACTATGTCCTGACAATATTATAATATGGGGGTACTATGTTATTGCAATATTATGTTGTTAGGGTACTATGTTGTTGTGTTATCATGTTATTACAATATTATGTTGTCAGGGTATTATGTTGTTGTGTTATCATGTTATTGCAATATTATGTTGTCAGGGTATTATGTTGTTGTGTTATTATGTTATTGCAATGTTATGTTATTAGGGTATTATGTTGTTATGTTACTATGTTATTGCAATGTTATGTTATGAGGGCATTATGTTGTTGTGTTATTATGTTATCAGGGTATTACACTATTGCAATATCACGATAGAGTTATTTTATATACATACTGATTATCAATATATTACGACCTTCATTAAGCAGCGCATACAACCTTAATATAACAATCTACATACTATAATGATACAGATTGATATGTAATATCTGTAAATCAGGATGCCATAGTATAATACAGCATACAACTTTCAATATTGAATATTTAAATTTCGTCAAATAACTAAATATCAGGCACTACCATTCACACGATATTCAACTCTGCATACAGGTTTGTCATAAACAAACAGATATTTACATTTTTCATCAGGCAAATACGACTCTATTTTATAGCTATAAATGGGCATGGAGCCACAATCCACTTTAAGTGGATTCTCTGTTCAAACGAACAGAGCAAGTTGTGTTTTTGTCCGACAGAAAGTATTCTGTCAGACAAAAACTAACTTGCCCTCTCTAACGGTCGGGTGATTTTCCTCCAAAGTCGGAAATACAAAGGATGAAACACTTTGTTATAAACAAAAAGATTATTAAGTATTCAATTTTCAATCATTTTACATATATCATTTCTTAATTTTACAGGTAAAGGATTATTATCAAACATTTTCTTTAAATTTTCATTTATCTTTTTACCCTTATCGAGGTATCCTTTTATTTTTTTCAATTGTTCAAGAAGCTCTATTTCATTTCTAAAACAGTTATTAATTTTTTCTTGAACATTACCCTGCCCTTCAAATTCAATTGATCTATAACCATTACTCTTATATAATTCCCAAAAGTTCTTTACTCTTATCGTATATTGATTATCATCCTTACAATTTTCCAAGAATTCCTCAAAATTGCCATAATTTCCAAATATTTGGGCACAGAAAGGTTCGGGCGATACTGTATTATATTCAGGATTAGATGTTATACCTTTACGAATGAACATACTAAAATATCCTTGCGGATTATTTTGAATTTCATTTTTCATTATCTCCAGTGCTTCTTGCCTTAAATAGACACGATGTGTTTTAGGATCCGTTTTACTTTGACAATTATAAAATAACGTGAATCCATCTTCAGAAAATTTATTTTGTTCATTTTCAAAATGTTTTAATTGTATGTCTGATAAAACAGATAAATCTATCAACAAGTCGTCTATTATAGCTTTATCACCATTCTCTATAGCTTCTTTAAATGATGATAATGCAGAACTTATAATAGCTGGATGTGTCGTATTAGACAAGAAATCATAAACTATATCATGTTCTTCTTGCCCAATAGGGGATCGCAATTTCACAGCGAGATTTTTCTTGGTCAATATAGCCATCAAAAAATTTAATATATCAAAATATTTAATCGTCTTTGAGTTAAAATCCACGATATCATATAAATGCAATAACGCTTTAAAATGTCTGTTATCTATACATCTCAGATGTTGTAAATGAGTTATTATAGCATTGAATATTTCATCTCTTAATCCATTATTATTAGATTTTACCAATCTCTCTAATAAATTATATATTTCAACATAGTCAATAGTTCCACCCTCTTCATTGCTTTTATAAATCTGAACAAGGAGTTCCTCTATTTGATTTTCAAACTCCAACTTGTATTTGCTTTTATAGAGTTGATTGGCAGATTCAATGATCTCTGAATCACCCTTTTCAGCCAAGGACATAAATTCGTCAACTGTAAGGATCTTTTCATCAAGTCTATACATAAAATATTTATAATAGTTTCTAAGACTATATATTGCATTTGTCTTATCTCTATCACTTCTAAATAAATACTCTAATATATCTGACGCAATTTCAACCTGAGAAATATCCAAATATTCTTGAAGAGTTTTCTGATAATCCCCATTTAATGAGAAAACATAATCAGACAATTGTAATAATACGAAAGGCTTATTACATAGAATAGTATAAATATCCAAATATCTATATCTTAACAACTCCAAGAAGAATAAATCCTGAAAACAGACTTCGTTTTCTAATTTTTGATCTTTGTATGCTTTAGCTAACAAATAAAAAGAATTATGGAACCGTATCACGTCTCGGACAGTAAACAATACTTGAGGCACCAAATTATTATCAATAATACTATTGGTCGGATCATCAGGACGATAATAAACCATACTGGTAATCTCAGTATTCTCTTTTTCTAATCCCCATATTGTGTGTACGATTTCTTGAATACGAGTCAGCAACTCATTACATATAACCCTTTCTTCACTTTTTGGTAATGACATTTCCACATTAAAAAACTTCTCCAAATAGCGGTCAGGTGTATTAATCTTACAATTCTTCAATGTTTCACACACATAATTCTTGTCATAGGCTACTATAAATTGAATATAGGGAAAGTTAGCCGTATTCCTAATCAAACGTAAAACTTCCTTTATTTCTGCTGCGTTCAATCTGTCTATATCATCTATAAAAACAACAGTTTTATGTTTTGTCCTTTCGAGTATTTCTTTTATAAGCTCGTATGGATTTTTATCTTCATTAAAAATACCATGTAATGATTTTCCTATAATCTTTAAAGGTTTTCCAGATTCTTCATCCAATAGTAATTCAACGTATTGATCTATGGTAGATGAAATATTGGGAATATAGTTGCTTAGTTCATCACGTAGCATTGCAAAAAATCCCTTTACAATGGAATCCGATGTATCACTTTTCCACGGTTCAAATATAATAATGCTTTTGACAGAGTTGTTTCTACTATATTGTTCTTTCAGAATATTTATAAAGGTTGTTTTTCCGCTTCCCCAAATACCAGTTATAGAGAATGTAAAACTTCCTTCTTTATAAAAACAGGACTCCAAAGTTTTGTATGCGGATTCGCATACTGCCCTCCTTTTATATGAATCTGCCACATTATTTGTCTTTTCAATCTCAAGTTCTGGCTCAATATTTTCAACAGCCTTTTTATGCTCCAAATGATAATAGATACAAAATTCCCACATTACAGGAATCATAAAAATTAAATTACTCCAAGCAAAATATCTGCAACAATCAAAAATCAATACATAATCCCATTTCCCAGAGAAAAGACAAAGACAATATAACAAAGCAGCAATTACGACTACCTTACATCTATTCTTATTTATCATCTCCATCTCCTGAATACCATGATAATAGAATGCAGATACAACTACTGAATAAATAATAACAACCCACCATGCGTTGTCTTTAATTTGAGATGCAATCGGATCAACCCATATTTTATTTATCCATGTTACCCAAAAAGAATCAAAAAGGAAGAAAGATAATAATATGGTTATACAGCTCAACCATTTTAATGGTGATTCTCCGATACTATCCAATATGTACTTAAAAATCATCTGTAAGTACATTCGGATATCATTCCATAGTTTCTTGAAAATATACCTATAATCTGCGTTCTTGATATTATTCACTAGTTTTTTGAATATCATTCGTAAGTACCTATAATTGGTTAATCTTTTTATCACTCTTTTCATCTGAACCATACATTTACAACATCATCTTCTGAATAATCATTTGTGTATTGGCATAAAAAGGTACATCAGTCTTACCCAGAACCGTAGTCGGCAACGTAGAAAGTTCTGCAAGATTATCCATAGGCACAAGTACCGTCTTTGCTCCGTTTTCCGACAAGATTGAAACCTTGTCACTGAAATTGACAGCACGTTCGATAGCACCACCGATAGATATATTACCGATAATTCCTAAAGCAGGCTTCAAGTTCTTGCTGAATACCGATGAAATGATAGCAGCAAAGACAGCTCCACCAATTCCGCTCTGTACTGTAGAACCTAATAAGGCTGTTACCTGAACCGTCACATCCATGTTGGCAAACGAACGTTGTTGAGAAAGTAACATCTTCTCATTCGCCCTCATATAGTTATATGTATTCTTAATATCCTCCTTTACGGTAGCAGAATTAGTTCCGCTGATGTTCAACTTTCCATTACCAGCCATTGTGATTACCTCTATCTTTACCAAGGCAACCTTATCTCCATCAGAAGTAGCAGAATAACATGTTCCTGGAGGTAAAGGAGAGTCACCGATCAATCCACTACCTCTTTCTTCCGGTACTGGAACAAAAGTCTCTTCCTGTGTTTCCTTGTCTATATAAGAGAAATTAGTGTCCCAAAACTCCATTCCACCAATACGTTTCAACTGCTCTTTTACCCTTCTACGCATTTCAATAGCCCATTCCAGATAAACACGTACATCTTCCTTAGTGTACTTTCCATCTGGATGCAACAGTTTGATAAGTCCCGAAACAGTTTTACGAACCGGTTTCGTATCACGCTGACGCATTTGTGAACCTAATGTAAAATATTCATCTATGGCGTTCGTATAATTGTCCTTTCTTAATGCATGAAGCATTTCACTGAAGAAGTCCGTACTGAAACCAAAATGATTAGTGAAATTGGCAGGTGCAAATTTCATTATTTCCCATCCAGGCAAGAAAAACCCTATACGGTCAAGAAATGCCGTATCATCCGATATCTTATCAGAGAAAGGACTGAATAAATGACTGGTCTGTAATACTGTTTCTACAGGCTGATTGATGTTACCATTCAGGATAATAGAAGCATTAGCTGATTTCTCACCAGATTTTCCGGCTCTTGAAAAAGAACCCGATTCCATATAGTCCTTCATCAAAGGCACTACTTCACGGTCTTTAAACAATTCATCTGTAGATTCATCGAAACATACGGCATCCCATTTACCCATTGCTCCGATCTGACCATTGGAATTATTCACAAAAAGAGAGGCAGCCGTACCTTGTCCTCCGGAAACCAGCATAGAGTATGGTGACAACTCCTTGAACACGTATGATTTACCGGAACTTCTCGGACCAAGTTCAGCCATATTAAAATTAGCCTCTACCATCGGTATAAAACGTGAAAGAAGAAGCATCTTCATTCGCTGTGTCATACCTTCCGACTCCGGTTCATAACCACCGCTACGCAACAACACGTTCAACCACTCTTCATTGGTAAAATTCTTTCTGTTGTTACTTATTCTGGACATATCAAAGCTCGATAACTGGATAGGGCGAACTTTGGATACTACGAACGGATACAGCTTACTGCCAATTGCCAAAGTAGAGTCATACGTTATATCCACGATAGCCCATATTCCCCCCATCATCATCTTTTCATGTTCCGTAACAATCCTGTCATCAATATTTGCATCTCGAATATTCAGGTTAGAAAGTTCTGCCCAATATTTATCCTTAGAAGCATCCAAACGGACAGAAATCTTATCTATCACTTTGTAAGTACCTTCTTCCCTTATCTTTGCCTGTATCAGATTAGCTTCATCCGGATTGACATAATGTTTGCGGAGTACATTTTTCACATTCTCAACTCCTTCCTTAATTTTCTGTTCATCATCCGTACTGCATGAATTTGCAAGCAAATATTCCAACACAAAAACCGGCACATTAGCACCACCTTTTACAGAACGAACTACGTCTTTCCGAACTACATATCCCTGAAACTGATCCAGTAACTTTTTATCTAATTCCAACATAATGCCATCTTTTAAAATAAGTCATCCAAATCTCGTGACACTGATTTTTTCACTTCACAGAAATCCACTTGCTGCTGTGTCTGAATATCCACGACCACCACTTTTACATTTCCAGTTGCAGGCAATGCAAATTCAGCTTCCTGCACAGATGAAGGAGTCATTCTATATACCGAAGACGTACTCAGCAAAGTTCCATTTCCATAAATCTGAATCACCACTTTTCTTTCTGCCTTAAACAAAGTATTCTCTACACTTTCAGCCTTCAGCTTAACTGTAAAATAAGTTCCTGTAACATTCTGCAAAGCTGATTTGTTTACGATGGATACTCCTAAAGACTCCTGATTTTCATTTACAAACTCATAAGCCGGAATAATACATTCCTGAGGAGTAAATCCACCATGTGCGTAACCGTAAGCACCTTTTGAAACGAACGGTTTGTCCGACTTAGCATAATACTGATATTGACTCTCCTTATACTTCTGGCTCCAAACGATTATATTTTCATCTTCCAAAGTATCATTTGCCAGACAGAATCTTTCCTCCGATTTGATTATATCTCCATCCGGAACCGGAATTTTATCCGCTTCATCCAATATACCGGTTATCACAAATCCATGATCGGCCGTAAGATACACTTTACTATAACCAATACTAAAGAGTTCATTTACTTTTTCTGATACAAAAGCCTCGTATGCATTTATATCTTTCAATCCAGCCAGTTGTTTCTTTTCGCCAACCTGATCTATATCACCGAACATCAATACTAACTTATTTGCCGTTACTCCACTGTTGAGTTTTTCCAGTTGGATAACCTCAACATCAGGGATTAAGGTCTTCAGGTTGTTATATCTTGTTTGGGCTACATCTTCTACTTCCGCACAACCGAAGAGCGAACTCATGCCATTCTCCGTTACAGTTGGCAATTCAGCAAAAGCCACATCCTTCTTTCCCTTAACCTTAATCTTATCAGCTATGGATTCTGCTATTTCCAGTCTCAACCCGTCACAAACTATTACCGCTATCCGTCCGTTTCCGGAAAGTTTATCAGCTATAAATTTTCTTTGAGTTGGTTTATATCCATCTATAAGCCCAAACCAACGGTCAAGCAATTCTTTATTATATTGTTCGTATCTGTATTGATATGGGCGCAATAGTTTTTCTTCCTGAAGCCATGCCACATACAGATGTCTTATGGCTGAATCCAAAGGAGCAAAATGTGATTGATAATAAGTTGCCAGTTGAGAAACGATATTGATTTCATAAAGCTTCTCATTCTTGAAGTCAAGCAATACCTTTACATCCTTCAACCATTCAGCCTTATATGCTTCTGCCTTCTTACTTTTAGTTCGATTGTCAATATATTGCTGAAATCCGATAATATATTCATTGTTCTCCAATGCAGCACTTAGTTGCTTGAAATACAGTCTGTCCAGTTCCATAAGACAATGATCCGGATGAGTATCCAATACAGACACTCCTTGAGGTATTTTATATTTCTCGATGTAATTCAGTAAAGGCTCCCTCATTGAATTACTGTCCACACACTTATAATAGATTTTCAAAAGCCTGTCTGATATGTTATTATGAATCAGTCCGTCAAAGATTGTATCAGCTACCGACTGTGCCAATATTTCCACCGGCTGTTTTGTCTGTGGTTTTGAGATAAGGCTATAAACTTCAGATTCAAAGATCTTCCATACATCTCCATCCATATTCTTTTTAATCTCTTTAGGATGATGCAGCAAATCTATTACCAGTCCGTCCGTATCCAGTGGTTTGATTATTCCCTTACTTACCCCATGCCACCAATTCAAGTCTTTTCCCTTACTTAATTTGGCAGCCATCAGAAGTTCCTGCTTTCCTAATTCTGTATTCTCCTTTATACCTTCAAACAGATGTTTTCTGATATAAGCCTCCATATCATCCAACACAATACAACCGTATGTTTCCGCGTACTCTAACAGAAAGCATAAGGAGTCTGGCGTATTCTGCTTATAGAATACCACCTTCTTGCCTATACAGTCTTTTTCAGCTTTGTATCTCGCCTCAATCTCATCTATTTCCTCATTGCCAGTATTGATCACCACTACATCCGAAGGCAAATAATCCAACAGGAATCCGCCTTCTCCTAAAGCATCTGTCACTACCACACGGTCATGTACAGCCAATACTTTATTTATATCGTTTTGAAACCATTTATCAATCATGATTTTCTATATTTAAAGCTTTATCTCTTTCATTTCTCTCTTTCAAAATCGATTTTATCTCTTTATTTATTCACAATTTTGGAAGAGAGAATATCCCTAATAATCAACATATTACAATTCATCTCTTTTATTTCTCTCTTTCAAAATCGATTTTATCTCTTTATTTATTCACAATTTTGAAAGAGAGAATATTATTTCTTAAGCCTATATTTTGTCCATCTGTTTTTACCTGTAGATTCCAAAATACCTTCTTTTATCATATTATCCAATTGTTTCCACAATTTCTGATAACTAATCTCATCTCCTATTCTCTGCTGAATATCCCTTAAAGAAGCACATTCATATATTTTCAAGTCTTCGATAATTAATTCACGAAGTCTATAAGGTTCTATTCTTTTCAAGGATGTCTGTCCTTTATAACCACTTTCTTTAAGTATATGAGAGCAAACCCGATATTCCTTTCCCTTCTTTCTACCTGAAGTTTCTACGATACCGTCATCCACCAACTTATCAAGCCAAGGAGAAAGCTCATCGCGGTTTTTCAGATTCAGCAATTTAATCAGATCTGCAGCCGAAAGACTTTCATGCTGTGCTATCAGTCCTAAACAGATAATCTGCTTCTGTCGGAGTTCCGTCACCTGCAAAGCATAGCGGATTACTTTGATGGCTTCCTGACTGATGATTCGTCTTCCTACTATAGCCTTCACATAATCATCTCCTTCCTCCACTTTCGGAATCTGTTTTCCATTGGACAGAAGCACTTCATACATCTTGTCATATCCGGAACCTTCACGTTCCATCATTTGCAGGGCATAGCACAGATTGGCAAAATGCTCGTTTCTCTTCACTGTCTTATGAAGGATATTCTGCGGAGTTACTCCCAATGGTAATGCTCCAGGATTGACCACTTCAATCCTGTCCGGATGGATATTGATAAATATATCTCCTCTTACCGTATAAGGGCGGTGCACCAACGCATTACAGGTCAGTTCTCTGACTACCGCTTCGTCATACGCAGGAATTTCCTTGCGGAACAGTCCGTCGCTGATTTCATTGCTTTCCCTCCAAACAGGCACATTGTGCCATATAGCTTCAATGATTTCCTGAGGATTCTTGGTAAAGTCATCAATCAGGTATTTCCATACCTTATCCCCATACTGGTCAAACTGGATACACTGCACCACAGGCGCATTCATCAATCTGCCTCGTTGCGATTGGGTTCCGATAAAAAGCACTCCCAGGTTGGTCATTTTATCTGATTCTTCCACAGTCAGGAAATAATAATCCAGCAGTTCCTTATCCTCTTTCTGTTTTACGAAATCCGACACACGGTTTGAATTCCGTAAATTTTGAAGCAGCATATTTAATTTCTCCTTGTCAGAGTCTTTCCAGCTCCATTTGCTTTCCTCGTCTTCCCAACGATAATACCCTTTTTCAGCAGAAAGGCGGGTTATGTCATCCCCTGTAAGTGGCCTGCTTTCATCACTTACCCGTGTGAAATATTTACCGGAGGTAGTAGAAGCGGAAGAAGTTCCACGTGCTATATGCAGACGGATATACTGCCCACCGTTTTCATGCGTCAAAATCTCGGCATGGGCAGACACATTATGTGTTTTACCGTTTATTTTTTTCTCCAAGTTAATGGCAATATCTTCTGAGACTTTTTGGTCTGCCGGTGGTGTATCCGAATCATCCTCTATGCCATAGTCTATCACGCCACCCTGTGCATTACTGAAAGCCACACAGTCTTTCGCCACTTCGTTCCAGTCTGCACTCTTTCCAGTAATCTCACGGAGAGATTTTTTATCGTATAGTGAATTTTCCTCCATAATCTTTTCTTTTTTGTAATCCTATTACCAGTCAGCATTCAAGTATTTTTTGAGCTGTCCGGCATTCAGCACCTCATAGCTCAACAAGCCTGCCTTCTGCAAAGGAGCAATGTTCTTACCTACACCGTCATCCAGTTTCGGATCGTAACCGCTTGCCAACAGTTCATCTATCTTTTCCGCAAACGCTTTCAGTTCTTTCAGCTGCTCTTTCAGCTCTGCTGCTTCAAGCTGACCATTGGCGGTACTGACATCTATCCCCGAAAGACGGTCGTTCAAGGCAGTTTCCCTATTGGCTATATAGACACTCTTGATACGGAATAATGTATCACGACTCCACTTATAGATACTGATATACAGTTCTATGGCATGGTGCGGACCACTTGTCAGATGCCAGATAAACGGAGTCTTTGGCAGATACATAAAGAGATTCAGATGATCGCTCAGTTGTTTGAAGAACTTATCCTGCAAGTACTTATCCAATGGTGTTCCAAGCAACTGAATAATCTGTGAGAGCTGTGCCGAATTATATCCTCGCTCCACCAATTCTTGCTCTATACGACCAGCCAACTGTTCTTCACCCATACGTTCAGTCAATGGAATTACCCCATCATCATCTTTTGCCAATACACTACGGATTACGTCTGTTATCAGTTCAAAAGCCAATACCTGTGTACGTTGTGGCGGCAATATACCGGCATTTTTAAACTGATACCATACTTCTATCGGATTCATCTTATGCTTGATGCAGAATTCTTCCCATCCGTTGTTATTCTGATAGAGTGATTCAAAGTCATCAATATACGGTTGATCTTCGTTTATCTCCAATGAGTCGATATGCTCTAATACTTCTTGTGAAGCAGGGAATTCGGTATTGGTTAATAGCCATTCTTTATAGGCTTCTTTGGCTTGTGAAGAAACACTGTAATCACCAACTGGAAGACCTTCTTTATCAAGAACCATTTGTTCATCTGTATATGATAAAGCATATACATTATTAATTATTCTCTCTATTACAGACTCGTTCAATATAACCAATGATAAATCAGCATTTTCTCTATTGTAATGATATCTTATAATATCATCTGGCATTTTTTGATTTGTAATAGGAGAATTTACATAATCCCTTTCTATAATAGAATATCTATGAATATTACTTATTATTGAAATATTTTGCTTAACTAATAAAGATATTTTATCTTCGGAGAATCTATCTGGTATAGCAAATGGAACTCTCTGGATATCTCCAACTTGAGTATTAACAGTTGGATTTAAACATTCTGTTATGTATGTGTTTAACTTACTATTCAAAAAAGCTAATGTATAATATATATTTGAATATTTCTTCATGAAAATACATGAACCACCAGTATCAAATATAGAATTATTATTATGATATCTAAAAGATGTTTCTTTACTTCCACTTGCTGAATATGTTATTCCTTCTACAAAATAATAATCAGAGTTTCTTAATACCGCATTATATTCCTTTAGCTCTTGTCCATCATTATCCCAATTCAAAAGTAACCAATTATTACCAATCCACTTTTGATATGGTCCTCCTTTAGAATATCCTACCCATTTCTTTCTATCTTTTTTGTAATTATTTGAAATATCAGTTGGAGAAACTTCCCACCAATACCTTAAAAATCTATTATTATTCCTTGTGGCAGCTCCTTGAGCTGGCTTTAAGACTTCCTCAATAGAATCATTCCCAAACTTCTCTCTAAACTCATCCGAAATCCAATAAATAAAAGGATAAGACTTTATATCTTTCAGTTTTGATTGAGGTAGTTGATAAACACGGGCGTTCTGTCTTCCATTACAGAAATCATAATATGCATCAAACAAAACTTCCTTGCGTTTCATTTCATACAAATCATTCAATTTAATAAATGTAGATTCCTCTTGTCTAACAGATTTATCCAAAATAAAGATAGCACTATCCACACGAGCTGACTGAGAAAATAAACCTAAATACCCCCATTCAACAAATAAAGAAATATAAGTTTTCTCAACTATATATTTACGCACATCTTCAAATGTCTTAATATACATGAAAGTTGGAGGGTTTATCATACCCACCTTGCCATCATCACCTGCCAGTTCACAGCATCTTTTAATAAAACAAGCATAAAGATTGGAATTAAACTTCAAAGGCTTAGAATAATTTGCACTCACAAAATCTTTCAATTCAGCTCCAAAATCCGCACTATCCGTATAAGGAGGGTTTGCTACAGCCACATCAAACTTCGTACTTAAAATATCCAAAAACGTAATGGCATCATTCGCCTTTGCCAATGAATATTCATTGCTGCCTTCTCCCGTCCACTGATGAATCTGATTGCGCAAAATAGTAATCATCTGATGTTTGAAATCAAACATATCCGCTTTCCACTGATTGGCAAACATATCCGTAGAATCTACTGGTAACAAAGCATCCAACTGTTCTTCCACTCGAATCAAAGAACCGAATTTATAGGCAGCACGCAAATCTTCCCAAATAGAACGGATTGTCTTTTGTTGTGTTTCATTCCAGTCTGAGCCTGAAATAAATGCATCCTTCACTTTAGAATACTCAGGAAGTTCAAAATGTGTACTTACCACATGCGTATAAGCAGGCATGACACCTCTACGTCCTTTCAGTTGCATAGCCTTGATAAACAATGCTATCTGAGTAAGCTGTACGGCACGTTCATCCAAATCTACACCATACAGATTGTTTTCCACAATCAGTTTCGGTATATCCCTGCGTGAATAATCGGCATCATACTGGTCTATCTGGTTCAAATACAAATCATAGAACAGCGAAAATGCATAAATCAGAAAGTTGCCGCTACCGCAAGCCGGATCTATCAATTTGATTTCTTCCAGCTTCTTCGGATGACGCATTTGTGAAGTAGGCGCATTGGCAATCAGATATTTTACCTTACCATCTTCGTCGTAGATAAAATTACTGTCCGGATACATTTCCAGATACATCTTACCCAATGTATTGTCCACCAAAAACTTTACTACCCATTGAGGAGTATAAAATTGACTTTGTAAGGAAACTTTTTCGTATTCAATTTTATCTTCTGAATTCTTTAATTCAGATTTCTCAATCGAATTAAAGTTTTCATACATCCAGCCCAATATATCATCGCCTTTCCAAATATCCACACCGCAATCCGCATCCTGTTCTATTTCGTTGAAAGCCGTAATAATTTCAAATAATTCATCGGCTGTAGGCAACATGGCGTATGCATAATCCGGACTATACAGAGGAATCTTGTAATTTTCGGAAAGTTCCTGAAATTTATCTTCTAAGAAATGCTTCAAGCCCATTCGTTCCGCATTTCGTTCATCCGTATGTTCTTCCAGCCATTGCTTATGTGCATAGGAAAGATTCCCATGCTCCACACGGCGACGGATTACTTCCGGGAAAAGTTCCCTGTCTTCCATCACCTTCAAAGCAGCCAGACGATTGAAAAGTGTGAAGGTACATTCATTGATGGTTTCCTTTCTCGCTTCCGCATAGTCATTAGATAACGCCTGCTTATGCGTTGCTATAATAGATTCCAGTCTCTTTCTTTTCCCTCTGTTACCTGTTGAAGTATCTTCTGGAAGTTCTTTTTCCTCCGCTGCTTCCAGTCCCAAACGGGAAAAACGGTTATCAATGGCCTGCTGTATCAGGCTGCGTATATGGAGTACATGATCTATAAGTTTCATATCTTTTCTTTTTTGCTTTGTACTTAATTATCAAAATTCAAAATATCATCCTCACCAAACATGTTCAACATCGCCAACTGTTGTTTTAGCCAAGACCTGTATTCAGCAACAGAAGCGGTACCCTTCGGTAACTTCGCTTTCATATTGCGCTGTATAGGTTTGGGTTGTGGTGCCGGTTTATCTTCCGGAGTCGGAGTATCAGGCAACTTAGGAATATCAGGTTTTTTAGGTGCAGGATCTTGAGTTATAATCTCCGTATCCCACAAACTTACTTCCTGCTTGACCATACTCAAATTAGTAATCCTGTATTCAATGTCGCGCAACAACATACCTGTATTGCTGCACTTCACGCTCCATTTATCTAAGTTTACTTTGACAGTTGCATAGCGTTTCCATGATTTTTCCAATTCTTCAATCTTGCGATAGAGTTTTGTGTTCCATTCCTTAGGATATTGGTCTATCTGACTCTTCAGTTCATCTGTTTTAGCAAATAAAGCCAAAACGTCTTCACACAATAATTCGGCTTTATGCTTCATTACATCGTAATAAATATCCTTAATGTCCTGAGTCAGTTTTTTCATTAATGGAGCATTAGCCACCAAGTCCTTTTCACGTGCTTCTTCAAACTGTTCTCTTTTGCCACGAATCAGGTTCATATCATTTCCTGTCTTGTCAAATTCCTCCGTCACATTTTGAATAAAAGCGCGTTCCTCTTCAATAGCCTTAAACTCAGAATCTATGAACTTCAAATCTTTCTGTACCTGTTCTACCGCCTTGATATAATCATCCACTTCCTGAAGGAATGTACGTGCGGTAGCTATATAATTGGCATCCGTTACAGCTGCTGTATATTGACTGAATACATTACGTGCCTGAACAGAACGCTTAAACAGAAGTTCCATTTCATCATCGCCCATGATTTTGTCCTTTACCTTATCCATCATGCGTTTGGATAGTGTACGGATGCAGTCCACCAACTCAAAATCATTCAAATTGTAAGAAGGAGCATTTTCTCCGGTAATCTTCTTGTACTGGCAATCTTCTTTCAGAATATCTACAATCTCCTGACGATTGTTATAAGACAAAGATTTCATAACAGCCTTAAACGATGCCTTAGCAAAGTTACGGGTATTGTCGAAGATCTTAGCTTCAAGTGCATCCGATACTGAATGGAAGTCTTCGCCATTGAACTTAGCTATCAATTTATTGCCACGGAATAAAGCTGCCACAGAAGTTATGATAGTTCCGAACTTATACCCTGTAGGAGGTGCAGAAAGCTCCTCTTCCAGTTTATCTCCAGTACAGTACGACTTGCATTTCTCTAAAATCTCGGTAGATACACTTAAATTCTCACCGATAAACTTTCCGGCAGAATCGAAGAAACGGAATTCCTCCGAACCGCCAAACATGGTAGTCAGCTGAGTACTGTTTGCAGTAAGCACTTTAACTGCCAATGAATCGGATAAAGAAGAGCCTAGTCTCTTACTGAAAATATTTCCAAACATCTTGCGCTGAAGAGATTCTATTTCTTTCTGGTAATTGGCATCAGTCAACTGATAAGTGTTAAACAGATAGACCGCTGTTCCTTCAGTATATGATTTGTTAATCAATTCAGTAAGGAATTTCATCTTTTCTTCCTTAGTAGAAACGATATTGTTTACTACCTTCTTCTCGTCGGCTGTATGATAGGTCTTAGTCTCTATATAATCTATCTTCAAAAGCTCCTGTGCACGATTAAAGATTTCTGTTCCGTAAACAGATGAAGGGATGATACTAATTATACCTTTCTGGCTCTGTGTATCCTGTTTTACAGAAGCTACAAGCTGTGCATGGTCTTGATGAAAGACATCATAGAAGCTGACCTTCATATATTTTTCTCCTGCATTTACAAAATTCTCTCCAAGAGAGCTTTCCACACAGAAAGGTATAGCCTGTCCATCCGATGTTAGTGTCTGCGAGACTTTGATAATTTTCTGTTGCTTCAATATCTTGGTTATCTCGGCACGAACACGATAAACTTCAGCGGAGAATGAATTCATATCATCGATAATCTGCTGTTCTATCTGGCTGGTGATACGATACTGATTACCGGATGTAATCAAGACATTACGCTCTACCAATATTTCAAGTGCTTTCTTTACTTCAGCAAGCACACTGTAATAGTCTTCCGGTCTGCGGACATAAGACTTGGTGATATTTTCTATTGTAGTATAGGCATTGGCTTTCTCCAGGAAATGAATGGTTTGCAGCAAAGCTCTTCCTTCTACATACTTCATACCTTCTTTACCGATATGGTTATCCGCCTGTTCATAGCGCATACGCAATGCTTCCGGAATATTTTCCTCTGCCTGACGGCATAGTTGCGTAGCATTAACATGCGTAAATACGTCCGCTTCAGTCATAGCTTCTTTTTTCAATACATCGAACACAGAAACCAACATACCGCGGGTACCGATTTGAGAAGTTACCGTATCTCTTGAACCGAACAGGAAATACTGCAACAGTTTGAACTGATGCTCATAGAACGGATAATAATCAGCGTATGTATGCTCATCTTTGGTGGCATTCAGGGAAACACCGGCAATATGTGTTATATCCTGAATCATACCGTTGTTCTTATCATAATAAGACTCCAACTGTTCTTTTCCTAAATCAGTCTTAGCTAAAAGTCGCTTACGGATGATGGTATCAATTTCCTCCGCAGCTATAGGAATACGGGTCTTGAATCTGGCTTCCACCTTATTGAGCTGATGAATATTCAGTCCGGATGCATTCAGCACATCATTAAAGGCCTGTTGTGCAATACCGACTGTCCATACTCTGTTTCCAAGAGAAGACAAGGCTTCCGAAAGTCCTTCCAAATCCAGAAGATTAATTTTCTTCTGACTTAAAGCTTCGCTCATTTCATCAATGAAGAACACGATTTTCTTTTCCGGATAATGTTCCAGATAAAGACTCAAATCTTCCTTCAGTTTTGTTGCATCGTATGTTTTTATTCTTTCATCAATCAGTTTACGGGTTTCTTCATATTCATCTTCTGCCATGAAAGTAAGAATAGCTTTTTTAAGAGTCGGAACTGCAGACATTTTTTTTCTTATGTCATACCAGTCTTTTCCTGCATTCTGCTCCTTTACTGTAGATAAGAACTTGTCATATCTGTTTTCAAGCATCAGATTGAATTCCATCATTCCAATCCAGTTACTCAGAAAACCCAAAGATAACAGGAAATGGCTCATAGCCATATACGATATGCCATGACTGGAATCTACTTTAGCACAGTCGAACAGAGTAACCTGATAATCTGTCTTATCCAATGAACGTATCTGATTCTCTATGATTTCCTTATTCTTAAGACCAATAAGTTTAGGCATAAACCGGTCACGCATAGGGGTTCCTTTAATAACAGGATTGGCTATCAGGAAACCTATCATCTTTGCGAAATATGATTTACCGGAACCATAAAAGCCACTAAGCCACACACCGGATTCCTTCATATCTGAACAGAATACATCAAGGAAATCAGATAAATGTTTGGCAAGACTTTCCGTAAGGATAAAACCATCCAGTTCATCTTTTATATCTTCCTCATTTTGCGAATTCAAGTCAATGACATTCTTTATGTCGTTCTCCAATTCAATGGAGAGTATATCTTTTATCTTACTCATAAGACATCTTTAATCAATAGGTTTCTGATTTATTTTATTACGATACAGCGGTATTTGGAAGCAATCTGCTTACCCAAAAAGTTAATGTTATCTTTATCCACAGTAGCAGGATAAAAAGCAATCAATGGAAGTTGGGCTGACATCACAATCCGATGTTCCATAATATTGATATTGGAGAAGCCCATACCATAAATAGCACCTGTATGAACAAGGACAGGAATCTTATTCATTTGATAGGAATTTTCTATAGCTTTAATTATATAATAGAAGAAAGTTTCTTCATAGAAATTATCACTAAAGAAAACTTCATTTCCAAATTCCTTGTAATTCTCCTGAAACTGTTCTATTCCTTGTTCAGAAACAAACTCTGTAAAAAGAGTTCTTAAATCTATAAAAGAATATTCATCAGAATTAAAATTCTTTCTTGCATACGCTATATAGGCATCATCATCTTCAGGAGGATAAACAAAAAGGATGCTTCTTCCTCCATTTGCCTTACCTGTAATGCGCGCTATATCTGTTTTAAGCACTTCTCTCAGTTCTCCAAACAAACGATTATGCTCTATCTGAAATGTACTACTCATGGTCTATCAAATCTATGGTTACATCTTCACCCATCTGGCTGATCTGCCATAGTGAAAGATACTCAACTTTTTTTAATCTCTCGATAATGCTTCTCTTGTCCATAAACCCAAAGATGACAAATGGATTTTCCAACGTCCTGTTCTCAGGACATGTAACTATTATCCAACGGATAAAATAAACAAACAGCTGTCCTGTAATGATAGGATGGCATATATCCTTAGCTGTTTTACCTTCAGCCAGGTTCATTTTCTTAAGCATTGTCAGATATTTGGATGCTGTTATTTTCAAAGTTTCTTCCGACCAGTTCAATTCCCCCTCTTCCGTTTCCTTTATATGATGCAGCAAGCTCAATACATCTATAACAGAAAGAGAGGTCCTCCCCTGATATACAGCTCTCATAAAAACGTCCTTGGTCACTTTAGCAAAAAGAGCGTTACCATAAACCAACTGCCAAAACAATACAAGCAATTTTTCTCTTACAGAAAAATCATCTGAACTGATAGCGGAAAGAAACATAGTCTTCTGATCATCATTGGCAAACTGAAGAATGGAAGCTTTGATAGCAGCCAGGAATCTATTAAAGGTTTTATGTGTTCTGAAAGAAAACGCCTGCTCTGATTCTGACTTCTTACCTGTGTACTCGCAAATAAATTCAAGCATTGCTCCATAATCAGGAATACTACCCAAAACATTTATACCGGAATCATACTTTACTTTTTTATCATTGATTGCCATACTTTCATACCTTAGGAGTATTCAACAAATCCTGTACGTTCACTTCAAGCAGTGATGCTATTTTTATAAGAGTTTCCAAATCAGGTTGAGAAGAGTTAGTGCACCATTTAGACACTGTAGAAGGATTGATACCTAACTGTTCACTCAACCATTTATTGGTACGTTTCTTCTCAACAAGAACCAATTTCAGTCTATTTATATCTTGCATAAAGTCATTATTGTTATTATGAGCGCAATTTAATGAAAAGTTTTCATTTTAAAGGAAAGAAGTCCTATAAATATTTCTCCCTTCCATCAAAGATAAATCCTAATCCTGATTTGCCAGCCGCATTTATTCCTTTTTTCAGGAGAATTTTCTTTATGGCTTACGCCATGAAAATTCACCTGAAAAAGAATGCGGCGGCAAACGGATTAGAATTAAAGAAAAGATTACAGGGATTAACTGCGACCGACGTGACGCATAGCCATAAACCAAAGGCGGCTATCCTTATATTCCATATATAGCCTCATAAATACTGTGAAAATCCCCCTTCCTCAAAAACAAAACATAGACTGCTTATCAAAACCCGAAATAAGACAGGGATTTCAGCTTCCTCCGATCTGCATATTCCTGTGGCTTCGCCATGACATCTGATGTCATATTATGAACATTGATGATATTCTCTTGTGTTCCACAACCTTCTATTATATTTTTGTACCAACCACTTAAACTAATGATTATGGAGATAGTGAACATAGAAGCCGGCGCATTTATGGAAATGAACAACATATTATTCAAGATAGAAGAACAACTGAAAAGACAGAACTCTTCCAAATCTGAACTGAATGAATGGTTGGATAATCAGGATGTATGTATTCTTATGAATATATCAGACAGAAAACTATTGTCTCTAAGGCAGAAAGGACTAATCCCTTTCAGTCGTATAGACAGAAAAGTATATTATAATAAAGAAGATATTCTAAACTATATGAAGAAGAACCTCAAAACACATACTAATAATGGAAATGGGACAGATAGTATTGAATAAGGATAGTAATGAGGTTAAAAGATTTATTGAAGTCATGGAAAGTATATCCAAAATGTTGGATACAAATTCTTTAATCTACAGACCTATATTGGACGGGAACCGTTATATTACAGAACAGGAGTTATCTAAAGCTCTCAAAATTACAAAAAGAACACTCATTGAATATAGAATGAATGGCAAATTGCCATATTACAAAATAGGAGGAAAGATTCTGTATAAGGAACAGGACATTATAGATATATTGGAAAGAAACAAAGTTTTGGCATTTGAATGACATTTCTTAAATCACTAATAATCAAAAGATAAACTTTATAAAATAGTTTATAGCGACCCCTAAATAATCATATAAATATTTGGAGGAATAGAACCGAACACTTACCTTTGTAAAGTCAAAGGATGATTAACGAGAATCTATCGAAAATTGGTGAATTTAGCATATGGCTGATTCAGTGGTTCGGGGATTTTTCCAAAGATATTAAAGTGCTGTAATTTAGGATTTTGAATTTAAACATTCGATTCCTGTTGGGAAACGGCTGGTATAACCAGCGTGACCGGACGGTGGAAGGTTGTATGTGGTACGATACACCCCGGCTGTTATGCCAGTTGGAGATAGAATACACTGATGGATCGACGGAACTGGTTGTTACGGATGATAGCTGGAAAACAACGACCGGCCCTTTACTGCATGACGCCATATTCACAGGTGAAGAATATGATGCCCGGCTAGAGCTGGACGGCTGGAACCGGAACGGGTACAAGGATTCTTCCTGGAAGAAAGCCCTTTTGGTAAGGGCGCCGAAGGGCAGTCTGCATGCTCAACTTGCCCCTCATGAGAAAATTATCCGGATATTGCAGCCGGTAAGCTGCGAACAAAAGGACGATTCTACTTATTGGTATGCATTTCCGGAGATGATTTCCGGCTGGGCGCATATAAAAGTGCAAGGCAATGCCGGTGACCGGATCAAGCTTCGTTTTGTCGGAGAGGAAAAAAATGATTTCGGACAAGTGGACCTCTATACGTTGCGGGGCGGTGGAGTGGAACAATGGGAACCGCGTTTTACCTGGCACACGTTCCGCTATATCGAAGTCATATCCCGACAGGTCAGGATGAACAAGGAAAGTCTGGTTGCAAAAGTCGTGCATACCGATCCGCAGCCTGCCGGAAGTTTCAGTTGTTCGAACGAATTGTTTAATAAGATCAACGAAGTCTACTTGCGGACGCAGAAGAATAACTTTCACGGCAGTATCAGCAGTGATTGCCCGCACCGGGAACGGTTGGCTTATACTGGAGACGCGCAGGTGGTCGTGGAAAGTTCTATCTTATCTTTCGATATGACGCAGTTTTGCCGGAAATGGTTTGACGATATGGGGGATGCCCGGAATCGGAAGAGCGGTTATGTTCCGCATACCGCACCCTTCGGTGGTGGAGGAGGCGGTCCGGCATGGGGATCGGCTTATGTGATCATGCCCTGGGCCTATTATTGTTATTATGGCGATACGGTTTTGTTGAACCGTCATTATGAAGGTATGAAACAATGGGTTGCCTATCTGGGAACAAGGACCGACGCCCGTGGAATCATCGTCCGGGAAGAGCCGGATGGCTGGTGCCTGGGGGATTGGTGTGCGCCGGGGAAGAAGATGGAGCTGCCCGAACCGTTGGTCAATACGGCTTATTACTATCATTCGGCAGACTTGATGTCGAAGGTTGCGGCTGTCTTAGGGAAAGAGGAAGACAGACTGCACTTTGACCGGTTGTGCACACGGATCAGGCAGGATTTCAATACTGTCTTTTTCAACCCGTCGACCTATCATTATTGGGAAGGGCGACAAGGTGCGGATGTATTCCCGCTGGCTTTCGAATGGTGCCGGAAGGTGAAAAGGAAGCCGTGTTCAACGCTTTGCTCGCTCATTTGGATAGTATAGGAAATCATTTTGACACAGGTATCATGGCAACGCCTTTGCTCTTGAAAGCATTGAGTGATAACGGACGTGCCGATATTGCTTTCCGGTTGATGAACCAGCGCGAGATACCGGGGTTCGGGTATGTGATGGATGACCGTTATTCTTGTTTATGGGAGCGATGGGAAGGAAAGGCATCCCGTTGCCATCCGATGTTCGGCAGTGTGGTGGCTTGGTTTTACTGGACACTTGCCGGAATCCGTTATGATGAAGCGGAGCCGGGTATGAAGCACATTGTCATTGCTCCTCAACCGGTGGGCGGCCTCATTTATTGCAGCGGATCGTATCAATCCCTGTACGGTCCCGTCCGCTCGGACTGGCGGATAGAAGCGGATTCGTTTGAGTTGACAGTCGAGGTACCCGTCAATACGACTGCCACGGTTATCTTGCCGGACGGCAAGATATACAGAAATGTCGGATCGGGCATCCATCGGTTCGCGTCGCCCCTTATGTCGGATCGTTGAACCAGATAGAAGGGAAAATTCCTCATCCGGCAGTGCTTATCGAGGTCAGTTTCTTTTATTTGTTGGGTGTTGGTTGTGAAGTGCAGTCTTTAAACTGACAAAGAACCTTTGCTATGATATTATGACATGCCGATAGGAAAATGAGAATGACCTTTCTGTTTTTGTAGGAGGATGCGACAAATATATCCTGCGAGAGCATCTTGAAAAAGATAAAAAACTTGTATGTTTGTAGGGATAAAAACAGAAATGCGAAATGAAGACATTAGTACATACCGACAAAGAACTGATTGAAGCGACCATTAAGAAGTGTGATATCTGTTATGTGGGACTGGCCGATACGGATGGGACTCCCTATGTATTGCCGATGAACTTTGGCTATCGTGATGGTGTTATATACCTGCATTCGGCACAGGAAGGACGGAGTATTTCCATTTTGGAACGGAATCCGCGTGTCTGCATTACATTTAGCACGGACCATGATCTCGTTTTCCAGCATCCGGAGGTCGCTTGTAGTTACCGGATGCGCTCCAAGAGCGTGATTTGCTGGGGTGAAGTCCACTTTGAAGAAGATTTCGATAAAAAAACGGAAGCTCTGGATATCATTATGAAACAGTATTCGGATAAGGAATTCCGCTATTCCGATCCGGCTGTGAAGAATGTCAAAATATGGATTGTGGAAATGGACGAAGTGACCTGCAAGGAATTCGGGGCACCGCATAATAAGCTGAAAATTGGAAGTTAAAAATTGAAAATTGACGTTGCCGGGTGGTTTGTCTTTTTGGATAAAGCGTTGTATGATGGGCAAATAATTGTCAATTGTCAATTGTTAATTGTCAATTTCTTCTTACTTTTGTTGCCAAATATGATATTGCTGAATAATGGGATTGCAAAAGCATAGCAAGGTCTTGAATGATACAGTTGAGATGCTCTCGGACGAGGGGTCTTACCATCAACTGTTTCATGCTTACCGCGATGAAGAGGCGCTTCCTTCGGGTGAGGTGCTGAAAGAGATCATAGATTTATGCCGGGCAATCCTTTTCCCCGGTTATTACGGGAATGCACGGATCAGCAAGCAGACCATCCGTTTTCATACCGGCGTGAACGTCGGAACGTTGCATACGCTGCTTTCCAAGCAGATTTATGCAGGGCTTTGTTTTGCTGATACTGCCTGTGTTTCTTGTCCCGAAGAAAAGATCCTTACCGAGGCGGAAAAACTGTCGGAAGCCTTTATCCGTACGCTTCCCGAAATGCGCGCCTTGTTGGCGACGGATGCCGAGGCTGCTTTCAACGGTGATCCTGCTGCTCAGAACATCAACGAAGTTATTTTTTGCTATCCCGGTTTCCGGGCTGTCTGCAACTATCGTATTGCGCACCAGCTATACCGGTTGGGCGTTCCCTTTATTCCCCGCATGATTACTGAAATGGCCCATTCGGAGACAGGTATCGATATCCATCCGGGGGCGGAGATCGGACACTATTTCTCGATTGACCACGGGACAGGAACCGTTATCGGTGAGACCAGTGTTATCGGGAACCACGTCCGTATCTTCCAAGGAGTCAGTCTGGCAGGAGAGAAACTGCCGCCTGACGAAAACGGGAATGCGATACGCGGTGTGCCGCGTCATCCGGTGTTGGGCGATCATGTGACTGTCTATTCCAATGCCACATTGTTAGGGCGTATTCGTATTGGCGAAGGAGCTACGATCTGTGGCAACGTCTGGATCACGGAAGATGTTCCGGCGGGAGCAACCGTGAGCCAGCAGACAATTAATAAAGTCAGTTGACTGCCAGTGAAGTCATAGAACAAAGAATAATTAATAATTAAAATAGAATTACTAATAAACGATGAGGAATCATTGTTAACTTTCAACTTAAAATGAGCGAAACATTTGAAATGGTGGCTAAGACCCTTTACGGGTTGGAAGAAATCCTGGCCGGCGAGTTATTATCTTTAGGTGCCAACGATATACAGATTGGCCGCCGGATGGTTTCCTTTACCGGGGATAAGGAAGTGCTTTACAAAGCCAACTTCTATTGCCGTACGGCATTGCGTATCTTGAAGCCTATCTATCACTTTAAAGCTAAAGACGCCGATACTGTCTACAAAGAGGTTAAGAAGGTGAAATGGGAAAACTACATGTCTTTGGACAAGACGTTTGCCATCGACTCTGTAATCTACTCTGAAGATTTCAATCACTCCAAGTTTGTTGCTTATCGTACGAAGGATGCGATCGTGGATTATTTCATGGAGAAGGATCAGAAGCGCCCCTCTGTCCGTGTAAACAATCCGGATCTGTATATCAATATTCATATTTCACATAACGACTGTACGCTCTCTATCGACAGTTCGGGCGAGAGCTTGCATAAACGTGGTTACCGCGTGGACCAGACGGAAGCTCCGTTGAATGAGGTGTTAGCTGCCGGTATGATCTTGAAAACAGGCTGGAAAGGCGAATCGAATTTCGTCGATCCGATGTGCGGTTCCGGTACGTTGCTGATCGAAGCGGCGATGATCGCCTTGAATATTGCGCCGGGCGTGCATCGTAAGGAGTTTGCTTTCGAGAAATGGATCGATTTCGACCAGGAACTGTTCGACCGTATCTATAACGACGAGAGTCAGGAACGTGAGTTTAATTTCAAATGTTATGGTGCCGATATCAATCCGGCGGCGATCGAGATTGCCGAGAAGAATATCCGTAGTGCCGGCCTGATGAAATATATCGAACTGAGGACCCAGCCGTTCCAGCAATGCACGGAGGCTCCCCAGCCGGGCATCATGGTGACCAATCCCCCTTATGGAGAACGTATTTCCAGTCGTGATTTGTTGGGGTTGTACAATATGATCGGTGAACGTGTCAAACATGTGTTTACTGGCTATAAAGTATGGATTCTGAGTTATAAGGATGAATGCTTCGATAAGATCGGCTTGAAACCGAGTGAAAAGATGAAGCTTATGAACGGATCGTTGGAATGCGAATACCGTTGTTACGATATATTCGAAGGAAAAATCAAAGACTATAAGAAAGCACTGAACGAAGAAGGTGAAGCACGTCCTTCCCGCCCGGAAAGACCTTCTTTCGAACGTAAGCCGGACCGCTCGTCACGTCCGAATTTCCGTACCGACCGCATGGATCGTCCCGCCCGCCGTTTTGCTGCCGCGCATGCTGAGGACGACAACGAGCGGACACCTTTTATTCCCGGCAAACGCTATTTCGGCGATGACCGTGCAGATGGCCGTTCGGCTCGTAGGGATTTTGTCGGCAAACGTCCTGTCAAGAGACATTTTAAGGATGACGAGGAGTTTGGCGGTAAGAAAAAGTTCGGTGACCGTTCGTTTAAGAAACCATTCAAAAGAAGAGGAAAGGATGATTTTGAGGATTAATATTTTAGGTGTATTATGTGCTTTGGCACTTATAAATCCGTTGTCGATGATGGGACAAGACAAACAGTTTACTTTGCATGACTTGATTCCCGGTGGAAAGACGCAAAGTCGTTTTGTGCCTCGCAACTTGAAACAGTTGCAGTGGTGTGGAGACACATATCTGTATGTCAAGGGTGACAGCATGATGAGTGGAGAATCGACAAAGGCGGTGAAAGTCGCCTTTACTCGCCAGCAGTTGAACGAAGCGCTTGCGGTGGCCGGTGCGCAGTCGGTTGGCGGTATGCCCTTCTTCTCGGTTCCTTACAAAGATCAGCCGGTGCTTGCTTTTAATGCCAAGCACCATCGTTTCCATTACGATTTTGTGGAAAACAGGATTGTAAGCATGTATGATCTGAATGGTTCCTGGGAGAACTTCGACTTTTGTCCGGCCAATGGTTATTTGGCTTTTACGGAGGAGGACAACCTGAAAATCCTTTCGCCGGATAACGCTGTCAGTATCGTGACGGACGAAACGGCTGAAGGTGTTGTTTGCGGGAAGTCCGTTCATCAGAACGAGTTCGGTATCCATAAAGGGACTTTTTGGTCTCCGAATGGTTCGGCGCTGGCTTTTTACCGGATGGATGAAAGCATGGTGACGGATTATCCGTTTGTCGACATTACTGCCCGTTGCGCGAAAGCCGAACCGCACAAATATCCGATGGCTGGGATGAAAAGCCATGAGGTGACAGTCGGTGTCTACAACCTGGCGACCGGAAAAACCGTCTGGTTGAAAACCGGATTACCGAAGGAAAAGTATCTGACGAATATTACCTGGAGCCCGGATGAAAAGAGCATTTATATTGCCGAACTGAACCGGGATCAGAACGAGATGCACCTGGTACGCTATTCTGCCTTGACAGGTGATAAAGAGGCGGATTTGTTTACCGAAAAGAACGAACATTATGTAGAGCCGCAACATCCGGTGCTTTTCCTGCCGAACAATCCGGATCAGTTTATCTGGCAGAGCCGGCGTGATGGTTATAATCATTTGTATCTGTATAATACGAAGGGAGAACTGTTGAAGCAGTTGACGGAAGGCGAGTGGGAAGTCCTGGACATCCTCGGTTTCGATGTTAAGGGAAAGGCGTTGTTTTTCTCTTCCACAAGGCCGTCAATGCTGAGCTCGTTCAGTTATGGTGATGCTCTGTATGTCGGAACGTCACGCCTGGATCTGAAAAAGGGAACTTCTTACGAATTGACTTCGGGAGGTTTGCAAGGAGTTCATGCTACGCAACTGAGTGCTTCCGGTAAATATTTGATCGACAGTTATTCAGCTCCCGATGTTCCACGTGAAATTTCGATTATCGACGGACAGAAACGTGAAACTTTACGGACGTTGCTGACGGCGAAGAATCCGTACGAAGGTTATGCGATGCCGGAAATCGTTACCGGAAAAATCAAGGCGGCAGATGGTGTCACCAATTTGAATTTCCGTCTGGTAAAACCTGTCGGTCTGGATGAGACGAAGAAATATCCGACGATCGTCTATGTGTACGGCGGCCCGCATGCCCAGTTGGTAACAGGCGGATGGAAGAACGGTGTAGGCGGTTGGGATATCTATATGGCTCAACGCGGATATGTGGTTTTTACGCTTGATAGTCGGGGATCGGCAAACCGGGGACAGGCTTTCGAAAATGTCATACATCGTAATTTGGGTGTGAATGAGATGGCAGACCAGGTAAAAGGCGTTGAGTTTCTGAAATCACTTCCGTATGTCGATGCCGACCGTATCGGTGTGCACGGATGGAGCTACGGCGGCTTTATGACGACGAACCTGATGTGTTCGTATCCGGAACTGTTCAAAGTGGGGGTTGCCGGTGGTCCGGTGATCGACTGGAGCAACTACGAGATTATGTATGGCGAGCGCTATATGGACCGTCCGCAGGACAATCCGGAAGGTTATAGGAATGCCAACCTGAAATTGAAAGCAGGTAATCTGAAGGGACATCTGCTGTTGATCCACGGAGATATCGATCCGGTTGTTGTTTGGCAGCACAGCCTGGGATTCCTGAAAGCCTGTGTGGATGCGGATACATATCCCGATTATTTCGTTTATCCCCGCCATCTGCATAATGTGATTGGTAAAGACCGTCCGCATCTGTATGAGAAGATAACGCGCTACTTTGACGACTACCTTAAGGATTGACAATTGACAATTGAGAGAAAGAACAAAAATGAAATAACAAAGAAAACAATAACCATTAAAAAAAGATGATTGGGAAAGGATAATGACAAGTAATTGTCAATTGTCAATTGTCAATTGTCAATTATAAAAAAATGAATATTCTTTTATTAGGCTCAGGCGGCCGCGAACATGCAATAGCCTGGAAGATTGCTCAAAGTCCGAAAGTGGATCAGTTATTTATCGCTCCCGGTAATGCAGGTACTGCATTGGTAGGCACGAATGTAAATATCAAGGCTGACGATTTCTCTGCTATCAAGGAATTTGCCTTGGCAAATCATATCGGTATGGTGGTGGTAGGTCCGGAAGATCCGCTGGTGAAAGGGGTGTATGATTATTTCAAGAACGATGTCGCCCTGGCAGGTATTCCCGTGATAGGACCTTCGAAAGAGGGAGCGCAACTGGAAGGCAGCAAGGACTTTGCGAAGGCCTTCATGATGCGCCACAACATTCCGACAGCCCGTTATAAGAGTATTTCTGCCGGAAATTTAGAAGAAGGATACGCTTTCCTGGAAGAATTGCAGGCTCCCTACGTATTGAAGGCCGACGGTCTGGCTGCCGGTAAAGGTGTGCTGATTCTCGACACGCTCGAAGAAGCAAAGAAGGAGCTGGACGATATGCTGGGGGGTATGTTCGGCGATGCCAGCAAGACGGTCGTGATCGAAGAGTTCCTGGACGGTATCGAATGTTCCGTGTTTGTGATGACGGATGGCGAGAGCTACAAGGTGCTTCCGGTGGCAAAAGACTATAAGCGTATCGGCGAAGGCAATACAGGTTTGAATACAGGTGGAATGGGAGCCGTTTCTCCGGTTCCTTTTGCCGATGAGACGTTTATGCAGAAGGTGGACGAGCGTATTATCCGTCCGACGATCGAAGGGCTGAAAGCGGAAAATATCGACTATAAGGGTTTCATCTTCCTTGGTCTGATCAATGTGAAGGGCGAACCTATGGTGATCGAATATAATTGCCGCATGGGTGATCCGGAAACGGAAGTTGTCATGTTACGTATCCAAAGCGACTTGGTTGAACTGTTGGAAGGTGTGGCCGAAGGTAATTTGGGCAGTCGTACATTGGTTCACGATCCGCGTGCGGCCGTAACAGTCATGCTGGTAAGCGGCGGTTATCCTGAAGCGTATGAAAAAGGAAAGGTTATCAGTGGCCTGGATAAGGTTCCCGCCGAAAACATCATTTTCCACGCAGGGACAAAAGCTGCCGATGGGCAAATCCTGACCAGTGGCGGTCGTGTCATCGCTGTCAGCTCTTACGGAGCCGACAAGGAAGAAGCCCTTGCCCGATCTTTCGCCGGTGCCAAGCTCATCGATTTCGAAAAGAAATATTTCCGTAATGATATCGGATTCGATTTATAAATTGTTGTCATAAATGCTGATTTATGGGGTGAGCTAACAGACGATTCAAGCCTTGTGTGTTGCAGGCTCTCTTTTGCCTCGTCTGTTGGCTCGCATGTAAATCAGCATTTATCTATTCCTGATCAGAAATGCGAGTAGCTTATAACAAATATTCCCGTCGATTCGACTTCTCCGCGCCACCGACATTCGTGCCGGTCTTATTGGCATGTATTGCCTGTTGGGTGGTCAGTTATTTGTACTCCGTGGGCTATCCTGTCTATGGCGAGGTCTCGGCTACTCCTCTCTGGAATACGATTTGCCAGACATTGCCAGGCAAGGAGTTTACCTATATTATCGGGATGGCGTTGATGTTCGGAGGGGCTTTCCTATTGCATCGTGCGAACTATGTACTGGTGTTGATACGGGAGAAGACGATGCTGCCCTTCCTCTTCTATGTCCTGTTCATCAGTACGAATCCCGACTTCTTTCCTTTGAAATCGACTTCGGTCGGTGTTTTCTGCCTGATTCTGGCTATTTACCAACTGTTCACGACCTATCATGATCCCGAGGCGAGAGAGAAGGCCTACAGTGCCGCCTTGCTGATCGGTATAGGCAGTCTGCTTTGGGTTCATTTGCTGTGGTTTTTGCCGTTGTTCTGGCTGGGGATGTATAATTTCCGTTCGCTGACGTCCCGTACCTTTATCGCCTCTTTGTTAGGGGTGGCGACGGTATATTGGTTCCTGTTGGGGTGGTGTGTCTGGCAACGGGATTTCACGCTGTTCAACGTCCCTTTCTCGACGCTTTTCAAGGTGCGCCTCTTGGCGACGGACGGAATAGTGTTGCTGGATTGGATCAGTATCATGGCGATTGCCCTGTTGACAGTTGTCGCTTCCCTGAATATTGTCATGCACGATACGGAGGATTCGCTTCGCTCCCGTCAGTTTCTCTCGTTCCTGATTGCGATGTCCGTATGGGCGTTCAGCCTTTATTTCCTCTATGATCAGGTTTCGGAAGAATTTTTGGAAACAGCTTGCGTGCCAGCCTCTATCCTGATCGCTCATTTCTTTACGGTGACACGTGGCAAGATCGTGTTTTGGTCGTTTTTTACAACTGTGGCAGTCCTGGTTGCCACTCTATTCATTCGTATATGGAATTTCTTATAGAATACGGATATATCGGTGTGTTCATCGCCTCTTTTTTGGCTGCTACCGTTTTGCCGTTCAGCAGCGAGGTCGTTCTAACCGGAGTGTTGTTGGCGGGAGCGGCCTACTGGCCTTGTATGATTGCGGCTACGTTAGGTAATTTCTTAGGTGGCATGAGTTGTTATTGGCTGGGTATGCTGGGCAAGGTCGAATGGATAGAGAAATATCTGAAACTGGATGCCGTCAAATTGCAGAAAGTGCAGGATTGGATAAAAGGGAAAGGTTCCTGGATGGGCTTTTTCGTTTTCCTTCCCGGTATAGGCGATTTTATCGCCGTGGCGCTCGGTTTTCTCCGCGCCAATATCTGGATCGTGGCTGTCTCGATGTTTCTCGGAAAGGCGATCCGATATTGGGTTTGGATGGAATTTGTCTATAAAGTACAGGGAATGTTCTGATTATTCCACTTTGACATATATTTTCGTATACACCTCGTTATGGCGGGCGTAAATGGCATAATTTCCCCGGATGTCGCTCCACGAAGGCAGAAGTGTGACTTTCAGTATGCCGCCTTCGGTCGTAATCTGAAAGAGGTCTTCGAGGTCGCTATCGTAGCTGAACTCCGTGTCTTTGGGAAATTCCCGGACAATCTCGTCTTCATAACCGCTTACCACTGTCCCGATCGTGCTGTCGTAGGCGGGTAACCCGTCTGCTTCGGGATTGATCAGGGCAAACTGGATGACAGCGCCTACTCTTTTCTCCTCTTTCATGATCTCGGATCCGACATAGAATTGGTAGTAGTCTCCTGCCAGCGCCAATGCGAATTTTCCCGATGGAAATTGCTTCACGGCTTCTTCCTTGAAAGCTTGGTAGAGGTGTCCCGGCGTTACGGCTGCTTGATAAACCAATCCGTTGCCGACTTGGGGCGGAATGACTTTTCCAATCCCTTTCGACGGACCGATTTCGGCGATCAGGCATTCGTTTGTTTGAAAGTTGTTTGCCGCGTTGATATAGATGTCCGAATTGCCCAGACGGGTCGCTCCATTCTCCACATCGAGCATGTTCAAGGTAGTTGCATTGTTGATTTCAGGAGCCGAATCGTCGTCCGAACAAGAAAAAGCCGGTAACAGGAATGCTGCCAGCAAGAGCTGGAACAAGAAATTCTTTTTCATTTCTTCTTTATTTATAAGTTAGACAATAGGTAAAACATGCACAAAGGTATTTATATTTTCCTGAAAAGCTAATCATTCCCTTTATATTTCGCCCGCCAATGGGACGGAGGTATGCCGACACGCTCGATGAAGGCGCGACTGAAGGTTTTCACCGAACTGTAGCCCATTTTCGTCGCCACTTCGCCCAAAGGCCAGTCCGTATGGAGCAGGACGTCGCGGATGGCCACCCAACGGTAGGCTTCGAGCCATTCGTCTGTAGTCACCCCGGTCAGTACCCTCAGGCAGCCGGACAGATCGACTCGCGAGACGCCCAATTTTTTTGCATAGAAAACCGGATCATGATTCATATAATGATGAACCATCGAGGCGAAAAGGTCCAAAAATTCGTTGCCCGTTCGTTTATGGAAAATGATACCCGATTGTACGCCTTGCCAGCGTTCCGCTTCGGTCGCTTCCCGGCCGCAGAAGGAGATAAAGATATCTTTGGGAGTGTATAGGGGGTATTTTGTGTCCATTTTTGTATATATTCGTTTGTTTATAGCTTATACAAGACCGACGGATTCGTTCAAGGGGCAATTAGAGAACGAATCTGCCGGTTATAATTCGTTAACCGGATAATTGTAGAATGAATATGGGAGTTATGATTCATTCGCTAAATGCTCGTTAAACGAATCTGTTGATCATAATTCGTTCTACAATTAATTGAGAAACGAATCCGCTATTCTGCCAGCCATTTGTTAATCTGTGTCAGTATCTTTTCCTTCATGTCTTCGGGCATGTTGCCGATACGGGCGCGGTGGCTGCCTCCGGGTTGGATGTAGACTTGTTCGTTTACCTTGCCTTTGAAGATCGGGACGCGGGTGGCGCTCCACGGGTCTACTTCGCCATAGATAAAGATCATCTTCGGATCGTTGTCACGGAGGAAATCATAGACTTTGTGGTAAAGTTCGGGGCGGTATTCAACTTTGTCGACCAGCTCTTTCGGCAGCATGATGCGGTTCAGGTATCCCCGGCTGCTGTCGATTGTCAGGTATTTCCTGAACGGTTTCGTGTCATAGCCGTAATAACCCAATTCGCGGGCAGCTTGTACGAAGAAGGAGATATTCGGCTGGTTTTCGGCAAAATAGTCGGGCCCGCTGATGTCAACCAAATGATAAAACAGTGTCTTTGCATCGGATGTGAGCGGCGGGATCACGCTGGTCGGCGTACCCCATTGCCAGAGGGCGAACGGGTATTCCAGGACGCAATAATCCAATACTTCGGCTATCGGAATGCGGAATTCCAGCTTCTTGTCCTTGCAGAACTTTTCCAGCATCGGGACGATTTCGTCCTTGTGTTTCAATATTTCAATCTGGAAAGCTTCGATCTTCTGACGGTCTTTCTTCGTGCCTACTTTGCGGAGGAACGGTTCGTGGCGCCCGTCTTCCACACCGCGGTTCAAGGGGGCTACGTAGGGAACGGAGAAGTCTACGTCGTCCGGAAACCAGGCACGGTACAGGCAAGTGGTTTGTCCGCCTTTGCTGATGCCGGTGCTGACCCATTTACCGGTGTACAGCTCTCGGAATGTTTGGTTGACGTTATGCAGGTCGTAGGCCGAGTTCTCTGCCGTCAGGTATTCCCAATTACAGGGGGTCGGGGTGGATTCGAGGAAATAACGGTATTCCACGAATACCATATTGGCATCGAGCAGCTTCGACAGCTCTTCCTGATAACGAGGGTTCAAGGCATACGCCGCACCATATCCTTCCGTGACCAATATGGTCGGGCGGTCGAAACCGACGTGGGCGACGATCACGCGTTGCGTGAATGTTCCGGCTGCCGGGTTCTTATGGTCGACAGGCTGTGTGATGCGTACGAGATATTTCTCGGCATAATGGTCCGATTCCAGCTTCTCGATGCCGCTGATTCCTTTCAGCCCTTCCAATTTCTTTTGTAATTCCTGTGCGTTACCTGCAAATGCGACTGTCAGCATCAACAGGAATGCGACGAGGCATGGCGATAAGGTTTTCAATGTCCTTCTCATGGTATTAATCTTTTAAGTTATGTATATTTCGTATCAATCCTTCGTATTTGGCTCTTTTGACCGCCGATTTGGCAAATATACGATTATAATCCTCACGGGAAAAGACCTTTAGATCCTCTTTTCGAAGAGAAAGCAAAGTCGGTTTCGGACGGAATGCCTCTATTTGGGTCGGGCGGGCGAAACGGTTCCAGGGGCAGACCTCCTGGCAGGTGTCGCAACCGTAGAGGCGGTTACCGAGTCGGGAAGCCTGTTCGGTGGGGATTTCTCCGCGGTTCTCGATGGTGAGATAGGAGAGGCATTTGCGGGCATTCAGGTGGCGGGGGCCTTCCAGTGCTCCTGTCGGGCAGGCATCCAGGCAACGGCTACAACTGCCGCAACGGTTCTTCTGCGGTGTGTCGTACTGGTCCGCTTCGAGGGTGGTGACGATTTCTCCCAAGAAGAAGAAAGAGCCTTTTCCGGGAATAATCAGGTTTGTGTTCTTCCCGATCCATCCCAGTCCGGCTTTCCAGGCCCAATAGCGTTCGAGGATGGGAGCTGAGTCGGTGAAAAAGCGGGCGGCTGTTACGTCTGCCTGTTCCGTTCCCGCGCTTGACGCGGGATCGCAAAAGAACTGCCCGTTGCGATCCATTCCTTTCCCGTCCGTCTCTATGCGATCCCGCGCGGGGCGCGGGAACAGGGCGGTCCATAGCTCGCTCAACATCTCTTTGACGACGAGATGGTAATCCTTCCCGTAGGCGTAGTAGGCGATATGGGGCGCTTCGGGTGGAAGTTTCTGCTCCGGATAATAGTTCAACGCCACGGATATGACTGTCTTGGCTCCTTCCACCAATCCGGCGGGATTCAACCGGATCTCGCGGTGGTTCTCCATATAGGCCATCCCTGCATGGTTGCCCTCCTTTAGCCATCTGTCAAAAAATAAGGCCTCGCTGTCTGCGGCCGCTACTTGTGCGATCCCGCAGGCATCGAAGCCGATCTCTTTTGCTTTCTCTTTTATTTCGATAGCTGGAAGCATATTAAAACACTTTGAACTCATACCCTTGTTCCTGTAGCCATTCGATGGCCCTGGGCATCGCTTCGCGCATGTTGCGTTCGGCTTTCAGCGAGTCGTGAAAGACGATTACGGAACCGTTGCGGGTATAGTTCTTCACCACGTTGAAGACACCGTTCGGTGTCATGTGCGGACTGTAATCGCGCGTCACCACGTCCCACATGATGATCCGGTAATGCCTCCTGAGTCCTACCACCTGTGGGAAACGCATGTGTCCGTGGGGCGGACGGAACAGGTCGCTTTTTATATATTCGGCAGCCTTTTCCACATTCGCCAGATAGTTCTTGGTCCAGAAGCGGATACCTTGAATATGGTTGAAAGTGTGGTTGCCTACACGATGCCCCCTGTCCAGTACCATCTGGTAGATGTCCGGATGTTTGCGGACGTTGTCCCCGACACAGAAGAAGGTCGCCTTCACGCCATATTTGTCTAATATATCCAATACCCAAGGGGTAACCTCGGGGATCGGACCATCGTCGAAGGTGAGATATACACACTTCTTCTTTGCCGGAATCCGCCAGATTACCCCTGGAAACAGAGCCCTGTAAAACCAGGGCGGTTGTTCTATAAACATATCTATTCTCTGCGCACCGATTCGTAAGCCATACGGTAGTTGTCAAACTCTTCCTGGTATTTCTTGTTGAATTCGGGGTTGTAATGTTTGTTGATTAACAATACTTGATTCAAAACCTGCATGTCCTGTAACAGTTCTGTTTCTACGGACGCCAACTGCACCGGGTTCAAGCGGAAGTACCAGTTTATGTTACGCATCATGTTATCGGCGATGCCTGTAAATATTTCTGCCGCTTTTTCTTTCTGGCCCAGCACATAATAGAGTTCACCGGTTGAAAGAGCCGTGTAGTCGAGCGGGACATTTTCCGGCGGCAACACCTGCATACATTTGTCCAATACTTCCAAAGCCTTGTCGTTCTTGCCTTCTTTCACCAATGCTTCTGCCAACTTGTTGAACAGCATCATGCGGTAGCTCTTGCACATGCGCATTACATTTTCGTCGATGTAAACGCCTGGCTTGTCTACGCCGCCCCATTTGAATTTGTTCATCACGTTGTCGTACATTTTGTCGGTGTTGACTGCTTTGTTGGCATTTTTCGGAACGACCTGGTAAGCGAGACCGGTCTGTTCGAAGTAGCCGTCCAGGTTGACGAACTGATCCGGGCTGACCGTGATCGCGTAGTACATAGGACGTTCGAAATTGTTGGTCTGCAACATGTCGAGGATCGTCAGTTCCTGTTTACCCAGCGCATTCTTTCCGGCGAGGTTGATCATCATCTGGTCTACCATGCCGTCTGTCTTACCGCCTAAGATCTTGGCGCCGGCGACCGAGTCGACTTTGTAGTACAGTTTGTCGGCCGGGATATAATCGAGTTCCTGGTTGATACCCGGAATCTTCTTGAACTTCGGATCATCGCTACGGACAAAGTTCAAGGCCGTGTTCAGGTCGATCGAATCTTTTGTCAACGGGAATACATAAGCTGCATCGCGGGTCCCTTGTATATACTGGTCGCGTGTCCAGGTGATCGGCAGCGGAGCGGACTCGTAAGCCTGTTTCTTCATCTGGTCGATATACCAGTCTGTTTGCAGGTAGCTGGTGTTACATACGCGGACATCGGTACGGACGCCTTCTACCTCCTGGGCATACCACAAGGGGAATGTGTCGTTGTCACCATTGGTGAAGATGATGGCATTCGGCTCGCAGGATTCCAGATAGTTAGAACCGAAATCACGGCAGACATAGCGGCCTGAACGGTCGTGGTCGTCCCAGTTTTGTCCGGCCATCTGGATAGGTATGAACAAGCAAAGCACGGTTGCCACCGATCCGGCGATGACCGGATTCAGTTTGCCGTATCGCTCCAGTCCCTTTGCCAGTGCCGCGACACCGAACCCGATCCAGATACAGAACGCATAGAACGATCCGGCATACGCATAGTCTCGTTCACGCGGCTGATATGGCGTCTGATTCAGATACAGAACGATAGCCAGACCAGTCATGAAAAACAGGAAGAAAGTCACCCAGAAACTCTGGATTCCTTTTTCGCCCGAATAAGCCTGGAACAGCAAACCTAAAATACCTAACAGCAACGGCAGCATATAATAGACATTGTGCCCTTTATTATTGATAATATCGAACGGCATATCTTTCTGCGGGCCCACCAGAACTTCGTCGATAAACGGAATGCCGGTAATCCAGTTGCCGTTCAGCACCTCTCCATTTCCCTGGATGTCGTTCTGACGGCCGGAGAAGTTCCACATGAAGTAGCGCCAGTACATAAAGTTCAGCTGGTAGGAGAAGAAGAACTTCAGGTTTTCCGCGAATGTCGGTTTCATTACGCTCTTCATCTCTCCGCAATAGTTATATTTCACCGGTTGGCCTTTTACCTGCGCCCATTCCTTATAGGCCTGTACATGGCGCGGATCGGAGCTGTACATACGCGGGAACAGCATGTTCAGTTCGTCGACATATTTGTATTCCTGATCGGTGCGGGACACGAAATAACGGTCTTTCTCGTTTTTGTCCTTCTTGATCACACGGCTCCAGGTCGGTTCGCCTTCTGTCGTGACAGGTACGCAGCTTCCTCCCTGGTTTTCGCGCTGTACTTCCGAAACGTAGGTCTGCCCATAAAGAAGCGGGGTTTTACCGTACTGTTCACGTGCCAGATAGGTACGCAACGTAAAGATATCGCTCGGCGCGTTCTGGTTCATCGGCGTATCGGCCGTTGCACGGATCAGTGTCAGTGCATACGAAGAATAGCCTACAACGACTACCATCAGGCAGACCAGGATCGTATTCAGCGTCTTGATATCCACCTTCTTGCTCTTGAACAGGTACAGGCTTAATGCAGCAGTCAGAATGACCGCCAAAACATAACCGCTACCGATAAACGGAATACCGATCAATACGACCGACAGGATGAAAGCGATCTTCATGCGTGTCGGATGGATCTCGTCGCGCATGGTTTCCCAGATAGACCAGATCAACACGCCTGCCACAATGATCACATAAGCGAATACCCCGGAATTGTAAGGCATGCCTAAGACATTGACAAACAACAGTTCGAAATAGCCGCAAACCTCGACCAGCCCCTGTACGACACCATACATCATCAGCGCAACGATGGCGAAGGAAGCGAGCAAAGCAACCAATGTACCCTTCATCGTCGGGTTCGGGAATTTCTTATAGTAATATACCAGCACGATAGCCGGGATACACAGCAAGTTCAGCAAGTGGACACCGATACTCAACCCCATCAGGTAAGCGATCAGTACGATCCAACGGTCTGCATGTGGTTTGTCGGCAACAGCTTCCCACTTCAGGATTAGCCAGAAAACAACGGCTGTAAAGAGTGATGAATAGGCATACACTTCTCCTTCCACGGCACTGAACCAGAACGTATCACTGAATGTATAAGCCAGTGCTCCGACCAGACCGCTACCCATAACGGTAATCATCTGGCCTAAAGACGCTTCTTCTCCGTCTTTCACCATGATCTTGCGGGCAAGGTGAGTGATACTCCAGAAAAGGAACAAGATCGTCAGTCCGCTAAACAAGGCGGACATCGTATTTACCATCTTCGCCACTGTGGACGGATCGGATGCAAGTTGTGTGAACAGGTTGGCCGTCAACATAAAGAACGGTGCTCCGGGCGGATGCCCTACTTCCAGCTTGTAAGCTGAAGAAATGAACTCACCGCAATCCCAGAAGCTGGCAGTGGGTTCCATAGTCATCAAATAGACGGTTGAAGCGATCGCAAAAACGATCCAGCCCAACACGTTGTTGATCAATTTATACTTTCCCATACTTTGTATAAAGTGTAATAATTAATTGTCTTAATTCTGTATCCTCACACGGATAGTCGGCCGCAAAGGTAAGCATTTACGTTTAATACCAACGTCCTGATACGCTATAAATTGTGTGGAAGAGATTAGAAATATATTAAAAGAATCCGTTGAATGACAGTCTGAAATCTGTCAGTTTGCCGACATTCGGATGGTGGCAAACTGACATTTGCGGACAGGATTCCATTTAAACTACTCTGTTTACCGTCCCTTCGAGTAAGGCGTTATTATAGTTTGTGTCAACAGCCGCCTGTACCGCACCTTGTCGGCTGTAATGTTATATGCGAATCCGACCAGACTGTTGCTTGCGGATTTTTCAGCCTCTCGTTTTGACGAAAATGAACCTTGAGCCATTTACTTATTCCAAGAAATGGATCGGTATTACATTTTTTAGGCTACCTTTGACCGTTGCAGATATTTACTTGCATTATAGCATCTTTTACCACTATCATTCTACCATCATACTAAATTGGCAAAATACGGTTCTTCATTCTACAAAAGCCCTCTCTTCTTTTAGCGAAAACAAGCAGATAATTCCGTAAACATCCCCATGTTGCCATCCTTTACATCCGGGTGTAGGGAGCTGGTACATCCGGGTGTAAAAGGGGGTAACATGGGGGTGTCCGGCAACTAAAGTACCGTGCCGGAGAATGAAAACCACCCGGTTTTACCTATTTTATAGCCGTTTTTACATAAAATAATCGAGTGATTTGCAGAGATGGGGATCTGGTGTTTATTGTTTGTTTTTATTTGTAATATGTCGATATACAGATATGTATAAGCGGAATGCCTGTTCTCCATCCAAGTTGCCAGTGATAGGGTTGTGATACTGTAGTGATAGAGAAAACGGGCATATATCACAAATAAAACAAGTTGAATATCAATTGGTAAAAAGGAATCAGTGATACAGTGACAGAGGAAATGGGAAAAACTTTGGTTCTTCGTCACTTCTGCAAGGGCTTGAAATAGCGGGTCATCCGCTTACGCTCATGGTCAATGTGAGTAAGTTCCGCTGCAGAAATACCGCGTGTCAAAGAAAAGTCTTCAGCGCCCCCCTCTCTCCGCTGGCTTCTTCGCACGCGCGAAATACCCGGAAAGTGGAGGAACGCATCCGGAGCATATCCTTGAAGACCACTTCCCGTATCGCCAGTAATCTGCTGCATGAACAAAACATCGTCTGCAGCCAATCTTCTTGCCTGAGACGTGCCAATGTCCGTATACTGGTTGCGGACAGCATAGGGTTACAGAGCCCATCTCAGTCGGTGCAATGGTCCGTAATAACTTCGGCAAACGTCGAATGCAAAGGAAATACTGCCGTTCTCAGGAAAGACGGTAAATCTTTTTCCTTGAAGATTGTTTCGCCTGTCTATGCTTCTTTTACGACAAGGGCGGCAAAAAGAGGAACGGAAGCAGAGAAACCGATAGAGGGATATACGATCCTATCTGCATCGGTATCAGGTGACCCTGTACAGGTGATTAAAGTTCTCCTGTCGGGAGAATAGAAGAGTAGTTACATTAAAAATAAATCATGGTAAAAGTGAAGTATTTAATGGGCATGGTACTCAGTGTTGCGTTGATTTCCTGCGGGGGGGGACAGGAGACGGGTTTGTTGAAGAGAACGTAGAATTTGCCCGTAAACAGATCAAAAACATCAAGTGGAACCATGATGTCGGTTTTATGATCTATTGCAGTTTTGGGAACGGTTTGCGTCTGACGGGCGATCCAGAATATAAGGAGGTGATTGTTGAGGCTGCCCGTTCCTTGTCCACCCGCTTCCGTCCGGTGGCAGGGATTATCCAGTCGTGGGATGTGGATAGAGGATGGATTTCGGAAAGGGGTTGGGAGTGCCCGGTGATTATCGATAATATGATGAACCTCGAGCTGTTGTTTGCCGCTACACGGTTGTCCGGCGACTCAACTTTCTATAAGGTTGCCGTTTCGCACGTCGACCGCACTATGAAAGAACAATATCGTCCGGATGGCAGTTGCTATCATGTGGTGGATTACAGTATGAAAGACGGTTCCGTACGCAATCGCCATACGACACAGGGATATGCGCACGAATCGGCGTGGAGCCGTAGACAAGCTTGGGGTATTTACGGTCTGATGCTGTGTTATCGAGAAACTTCTTGCTGATGCATTGTGTCGGAAGCATTCCGCATAATGGAGAAATAGATGTCCCGTTGAACTATGCCGACTATTACTTCTTGGAGGCTTTGAAGCGGAAACGGGATATCGAGCAGAAGGGCTCCAAAGGCTGCTAATTGCATCTGCAAAACCGGTTCGCGCCACAGGTACAAGTCGGTCCGTATCCGCCGTTTTGTATTTCGTCGCAGTACAGGTCGTACATTTTCATTTTGATTTGGTTGCTGATCCGACGAAATTCATTAGCAATGGATTCAGGCGTGCCTTTCGCACGTGTCGGGTTGTAGAAATTGCTGTGTATCAGATTGCGTACTTTTCCTGTGAAAGCAGGACAGTTTTCTTCCGCATCTCTGCTGACGGTGATTACATAGTCCCAAGGTTCATCTATATATTCTTCTACAGCTTCTGGTTTATGATGGCTGATATCGATGCCGGAGGATGCCAGTGTCTGGACGGCGAGCGGATGTACCTCTATGGCCGGACTGATTCCGGCGGAACAGACTGTGAGTGATTTGTCGAATGATTGCAACCAGCCTTGCGCCATTTGGCTAAGGCAGCTGTTGTCGGAGCAAAGAATCAATATTTTCATCGTTTTCTTTTTATCGTTACGGATGCAAAAATAATAAATGCCGGGCTTTGATGACTTTACAGTAAATTGATTTTGTTTATCGCATGAAAGATATTTTCTATATATGTTCGTTATTGTTTGCTCTGGCAGCTTGTCTCTTGTGAAAAACAGGTAGCCTCTTTTCCTGATCAATGAAGTTGTCGAATCTCTTTTACTGCTGCGTTTGCCCTATGCGTTTGTACTGGCTGGGATGCAGAAGAATTGGGTTAGGGATGTGTTGGAAGAGAAAATACGGTATTATGGAAGAAGGATGAAATATTATATGTGACCGGTTGTTGTTATGCCCAGTCGGGAAAACCTGTATATGTTGTCCGTTATGTACAAACATAAGCGAATCACTGTCGGTGTGGGAATGGGCAACCCGTTTGTCGATAACTACAAGCGGATTAATGAAACCTGGAATTTCCCGTTTGGACGGAACTATCAGAGTGGTGGAAAGAAAATCTGGAATCAGGATACGGATACTGGCGTGATGAATACTTCCAAATAATGAATTTTTGCAGGCCTTGTCTTGTTCTTTTTATTATTTCGGCAATATTTCGTATATTTACAGCCTATTATGGCTTATGAGCAATTACCGCAGAGCCCGGGATGATGCAAAAGATTTGGATAGAGATATATGAGACCAGAAGATATTACTGAACAGGACGAAAACGGAAAAATAAAAGATACGGAAGGACAACTGGCTGCTGATGAAAACAGGAATGAGACTGTCGAAACAGAAGTAAGCCAGGAGACACATTCGGAATATAAGATACCGGGCAAATCGGAAAGCCGGGTATCTTATCATTTGTCGGGTATGTATCAGGATTGGTTCCTCGATTATGCCTCCTATGTGATTTTGGAGCGTGCCGTTCCGCATATCAACGACGGGCTGAAACCCGTACAACGTCGAATTTTGCACTCAATGAAGCGGTTGGACGACGGACGCTACAACAAGGTGGCGAACATTGTCGGACATACCATGCAATTCCATCCGCATGGCGATGCTTCCATCGGTGATGCACTGGTACAACTCGGACAGAAAGACCTGTTGATCGACTGCCAGGGAAACTGGGGTAATATCCTCACCGGTGACGGTGCTGCGGCTCCGCGTTATATAGAGGCGCGCCTCTCCAAGTTTGCGCTGGAAACGGTCTTCAATCCGAAAACGACTCTCTGGCAACTTTCCTACGACGGGCGGAACAAGGAGCCGGTGACGCTTCCCGTCAAGTTCCCTTTGCTGCTGGCGCAAGGTGTGGAAGGTATTGCCGTAGGGCTTTCTTCCAAAATATTGCCGCATAATTTCAACGAACTTTTGGATGCCTCCGTCGCTTATCTGCGGGGGGAAGAGTTTACCCTGTATCCCGATTTCCAGACTGGCGGGTATATTGATGTCTCAAAATATAATGACGGCGAACGTGGAGGTTCCGTAAAAGTACGTGCCAAGATTACGAAACTGGACAACAAGACGCTTGTCATCAGCGAGATCCCTTATGGAAAGACAACCTCTACTTTGATCGAATCGATCCTGAAAGCAAACGATAAGGGAAAGATCAAGATCAAGAAAGTGGATGATAATACGGCTCGTAACGTGGAGATTCTCGTGCATCTGGCTCCGGGTGTATCTTCCGACAAGACGATCGACGCGTTGTATGCTTTCACGGATTGCGAGATCAGCATTTCGCCGAACTGTTGTGTCATTATGGACAACAAGCCGCACTTCCTGACGGTAAGCGATGTGCTGAAACATTCGACTGACGACACGCTGCATCTGCTCCGTACCGAACTGGAGATACAGAAAGGGGAACTGGAAGAATCGCTCTTCTTTGCCTCCCTGGAAAAGATATTCATCGAAGAACGTATTTATAAAGACAAGGAATTTGAGGAGGCGAAAGATATGGACGAGGCGATTGCTCATATCGACCGACGTCTCGATCTGTTCAAACCGCACTTTATCCGCGAAGTGACTCGCGAAGATATCCTGAAACTGATGGAGATTAAGATGGGACGTATCCTCAAGTTTAATACGGACAAGTGTAATGCGACTATTGCCCAATATAAGGAAGATATTGCCAAGATCGACGATCATCTGGCGCATATCGTCGATTATACGGCTGACTGGTTCATGATGCTGAAAGAAAAATACGGCAAGAACTATCCACGTATGACCGAGGTGCGCAACTTCGACACGATCGAGGCGACCAAAGTGGTTGAGGCGAATGAGAAACTGTATATCAACCGTGCCGAAGGATTTATCGGGACAGGTTTGAAGAAGGATGAATTTGTCTGCAACTGTTCCGACATCGACGATATTATTCTTTTCTATCGCAACGGTACATACAAGGTTGTGAAAGTGAGCGAGAAAATGTTCGTCGGAAGGGATATCCTTTACCTGAATGTGTTCAAGCGGAATGATAACCGCACGATCTATAATGTGATCTACCGAGATGGAAAGGTGGGTTATAATTATATCAAGCGTTTTGCCGTAACAGGTGTGACACGTGATAAAGAATATGACATTACCAAGGGAACGGAAGGTTCGCGTATCCTTTATTTCAGCGCCAATACCAATGGCGAAGCCGAGACGGTGAAAGTGATCCTGAAGCCGAAACCCCGCCAGAAGTTGTTGGTGTTCGAAAAGGATTTCAGCACGATCGCGATCAAAGGACGCGGTTCGATGGGGAATATCCTGACAAAGGCGGATGTGCATAAGATCAGCCTGAAGCAGAAAGGGAGTTCGACACTAGGAGGCCGTATGGTTTGGTTTGACCGTGATGTGTTACGCCTGAATTATGACGGGCGTGGAGAAGAGTTGGGCGAGTTCCAGAGTGACGATCTGATCCTGGTGATCCTTCAGAATGGCGATTTCTATACGACCAATTTCGATTTGAGCAATCATTACGAACCTGATATATTGAATATTGAGAAGTATGATGCGAATAAGGTTTGGACGGCAGCCCTTTACGATGCCGACCAGAAGTATTACTACCTGAAACGTTTCCAGCTGGAGGCTGGAAGCCGCAAGCAGAATTTTCTCGGCGAGAACCCGAAAAGCCGCCTGATGCTGCTTACCGACGAGGCCTATCCGCGAATCGAGGCAGTGTTTGGCGGGCATGACGCTTTCCGTGAACCGCTGGTGTTGGATGCGGAAGAATTCATTGCCGTGAAAGGATTCAAAGCGAAAGGAAAACGTATTTCGACTTTTGATATAGAGACGATCAACGAACTCGATCCCGTCCGTTTTGCTCCGGCGGAACAACCGCAGGAGCAGAATGACGACGATGGAGAGGATCCAGATCTCGATCCGGATGCCGATAAGAGTAACTCGGATATTATTGATGAGATTACCGGGCAAATGAAGCTTTTTTGAGAATGAATAATTAAAAACGAATGATTTAGTGGCAACTGTTAAACGTCAACTATTAATTGTTAATTCCCTCTGCCTTCTCTTCTTTTGCCTCGCTTTCCCGGCAACCGCTCAGGCAGAGGACGTACCCCGCTCGATCAATGAGAGCACTATGGTTGGGATCGGCGGTTATAATTTGAGGGACACCTATCTATCGCCCAGTACGGACATTAATTATACGGGCTGGGTGGCACGGGTCCTCAATGAACGGATGAAGATCGTTCGGTTGGCAGACTATAATGTGTCCCGCCAGCAACTGATCAACGTGGAGTTCGGTTCGACCCGCAACGGCGCGGAGACGGCAAACGAATATGCCGGATTTGTGGACTACAGTCTGGGTTATCATTACCGTTTTCCGCAAGTGCTGTCCGGATTAAAGGTCTTGACCGGGGCATCCGCACGTCTTTCAGGTGGTTTTATCTATAATACGCGTAACAGTAATAATCCGGTTTCCGGCAAGGCGGATTTCGACTTGAATCTGTCAGCCATGGCGATCTATAATTTCAGGATCAAGGATTTTCCGCTCACGCTCCGTTATCAGGCGGAGATACCGTTTGCCGGTGTGCTCTTCTCAGTGCATAAAGGCGAACCCTATTATTTCTTGACGCAAGGCAGTGCGGACGGGGTTGTGCGATTCAGTTCGTTCCATAATAAGTTTGCGATGAAGAATTATTTCACGCTCGACATTCCGGTATCGAGCTTTACGGTCCGTGTCGGTTACCTGAACAGTATGTACCGGACGGATGTGAACAGCATCAAGACTCATGTCCTTTCCAATTCGTTTATGATCGGGCTTGTGAAAGAGTTTGTTTCTTTCGGAGGCAAACGGTTGAAGAGCGAGCGATATCGGTACAAAAGCGCATACTATTAAAGATTTATGATTTATGAAGCCTTTCTTCTTTTTCCTCTGTTTTCTCTTTCTCTTCGGTTGCGAGAAAGCGACAAAATATAACTCGTCTCCCCGTGATAATTTCGAGGCGCTTTGGCGTATCATGGACGAGAATTACTGCTTCTTTGCCTTCAAGGATGTGGACTGGGACGATGTGTATGACCGCTATAATCTGCTTGTTAAAGACACGATGAACCAGTACGAATTGTTTGATATCCTCGGAAAAATGCTTGCCGAGGTGAAAGACGGACATACCAATCTGATCTCTTCTTTCGATATGTCCCGTTATTGGGCTTGGTATGAAGATTATCCGGCTAACTTCTATAAAGAAATACAGGACAATTATCTTGGTACGGACTACAAGATTGCCGGGGGAATGAAGTATAAGCGTCTGGCGGACGATCAGATTGGATATGTCTATTACGGTAGTTTTTCAAGTGGCGTGGGTGAAAACAACCTCGATTATATGTTTGCGCATTTCAAGGAATGCAAAGGATTGATATTCGATGTGCGCGACAATGGGGGCGGTTCCATGCTCTATTCCGACCGCATCGCCTCGCGTTTCCTTGAGGAAAGGATTCTGACGGGTTACACGCAATATAAGAAAGGAAACGGGCATAACGATTTTACCCAGCCCAATCCGGTCTATCTTTCCCCGTCTGACCGCACTCGTTGGTTGCGCCCGGTCATCGTCTTGACTAACCGGCATTCTTACAGCGCTACGAACGATTTTGTCAATGTGATGCGTCTCCTTCCGCAAGTCACGGTCATGGGTGACCGTACGGGAGGTGGCAGCGGCCTGCCTTTCAGTTCGGAATTGCCGAATGGGTGGAGTGTCCGTTTCTCGGCTTGTCCGGTCCTGGATGTGAACAAACAGCACACGGAGTTCGGAATCGATCCCGACACCGCGGTAGCCATTACGGGCGAGGATATCATGAAAGGACGGGACACGATTATAGAGGCGGCGATAGGGTTGTTGCTGGCAAAGGGGGATTCGGCCATCTCATACTAAACTGGCGTGAAAACGAAAATTCATTTAAATCCTATGGCAACATTTGCATATTAACAGAATTTGTTTACCTTTGCAAACGCAATGCGGCTGTGGTGTAATTGGTAGCCACGTCAGACTTAGGATCTGATGCTTCACGGCGTGGGGGTTCGAGTCCCTTCAGCCGCACAAAAGAGTTTGTTCGATTGAGAGCAAGCTCTTTTTTTATTTGTCGGATGTTCCTATCTTTGTGTCCTTGTCAAAATAATGAATAAGATGAAATATACCGGAATATATATCCTGTTGACGGTGCTGTTGTTACTTGCCGCATGTACCGGAAAGCTGACGGAAGGAAAGGTGGTGACGGTGACGATAGAGACGCAACGCTTCTTTGCAGAAAGGATTGCAGGAGATAAGTTTGTTGTCCATTGTGTAGTTCCATCCGGGCAGAGTCCGGAAACGTATGATCCTACTCCGAAGCAAATGGTGCAGATCGGACAGAGTGAAGCGTATTTGCAAATCGGTTATATTGGCTTCGAGCAGGTATGGATGCAGAAGATTCGCGAGAATAATCCCGATTTGAAGATATTCGATGTCTCGAAGGGCATGCAGTTTGTAAAAGAAACGGAAGAAGGGGAGCACCGGCACGAGGGGCATGAAGCGGATGACGGACATCATCATCACCATGCGGGTGGTATCGATCCGCATATATGGAGTTCCATCGAAGGGGCAAGGGTCGTTGCCTGGAATACACTGAACGCTTTTATCGAGCTGGATAAGGAGAATACGGAGTATTATTGGAAAAATTATAACGATTTACTGGCGGAGATCGATAAGACAGAGGCCGAGATCAAACGTTTGCTCGATCCGCTGAACGACCGTACTTTTATCATCTATCATCCAGCATTGACTTATTTTGCAGCTGAATTCGAACTCGTCCAGCTTTGTATCGAAATGGATGGGAAAGAACCTTCACCTGCTCAATTGAAACAATTGGTGATGACGGCAAGGGAGAACCATGCGAAAGTCGTTTTTATCCAGCAGGAGTTCGATCAGAAAAATGCCGAACTGATTGCGAAGGAAACAGGTTGCCGGCTCGTGAAAATCAACCCGCTGGATTATCATTGGAATACGGAACTGATTCATATAGCGAAAGCATTGGCTGATGGAGAAACTGATTGACATAGATCATGTGACGGCTGCCTACGGCAATAAAACCGTATTGCGGGATATTTCCCTGACAATCTGGAAAGATGATTTCCTGGGGATTATCGGACCGAACGGGGGAGGGAAGACGACTTTGCTGAAGGTTATACTCGGCTTGTTGCCGCCTGTCTCCGGCGTGATCCGCTTTTATGAAGACGGACGATCTGTCCCTTCTCTACGGATCGGTTATCTTCCTCAGTTGAACAATATAGATAAGAAATTTCCGATCTCTGTGCGCGAAGTGGTGACTTCGGGGTTGGCCTCGGAAAAGCCGCTTTTCCGTTCCTACAGTGCAAGCCAGAAACAGCGCGTGGAGGAGGTGCTTGGAAAAATGGGACTGGAAGATTTGGCGAACCGGGCAATCGGCGAACTGTCCGGCGGACAGTTGCAACGTGTGTTGTTGGGGCGTTCTATCGTTTCCCGTCCGCAAGTGCTGATCTTAGACGAACCGAATTCGTATGTGGACAAACGGTTCGAGTCTCATTTCTATAAGCTCTTGGACGAGATTAATAAAGAAAGTGCAGTCATTCTGGTTTCACACGATATCGGGACTGTATTGGCGATGGTGAAAAACATCGCTTGTGTAAACGAAACATTACATTACCATCCCGGAGCGGATGTGTCCGAAGAGTGGCTGGGCGAGAAATATGCTTGCCCGATAGAGCTGATCGGACATGGCGATTTGCCGCACCGGGTTTTGAAAAAACACGAACATGAGTAATCTTTGTTTGATAGGCCTACCGGAAGTCGGATATATTGCTGGTATCGCTGTTCTTATTTTCGGCATTACTGCGGTGAGGCAAAATCCTTTCATCAGTCGCGGACAGAAGATTCTTTGGATACTGACTATTGTCGTATTGAATTGGATCGGTCTGTTGCTGTATTACTATACTTATTACATTAAGAAGAATTGACAATTGACAATTATGAAAAAGATATTGATTACGGGGGCCAGTGGCTTTATTGGCGGTTTCCTGGTGAAGGAGGCGCTTAACCGGGGATATGAAACCTGGGCAGGTGTCCGTTCGACAAGTAGCCGCGTTAATTTGCAGGATGAACGGATTCGTTTTATCGACTTGAAATATTCCGACCGTGAGTCGTTGACCGCCCAGTTGGCTGATTTTGTCCGTGAGCATGGTCCTTGGGATTATGTGATCCATAATGCCGGACTGACGAAGACGCTTGATAAAAGAAACTTTTATCGTATCAATGCCCAGAATACGGCCAACTTGATCGAGGCACTTGCCGCATCGGGTTGCAAGCCTGAGAAATTTCTTTTGATGAGCAGCTTGAGCAGCTACGGGCGTGGAGACGAGAAAACATTCCGCCCTATCTCTCTGGATGATCCTCAATTGCCCGATACAGATTATGGAAAGAGCAAGCTGGAAGCGGAGAATTATTTGCGTCACCAGTCTTATTTCCCGTATGTGATCCTGCGTCCGACAGGGGTGTATGGACCGGGTGAGAAAGATTACTTCATGGAGATTAAAAGTGTAAAGTCCGGTTTTGATTTTGCTGTCGGCTTTACGCCCCAGCGTATTACTTTTATATATGTAAAGGATTTGGCTACCGTTGCTTTCCTTGCTTTGGAGAATGAGGCTGTCCGGAACCGCCATTATTTTGTAGCGGACGGTGATGTCTATACGGATGAATCGTTCGCCCGGATGATACAGGAAATCCTGCGGAAGAAACATGTCCTGCATGCCCGTATTCCAATGGGACTGGTGCATATAGCCTGCCAGGGGTCCGAATGGATAGGCAAGCTGCTGAAGAAGAGTATGACATTGAATACGGATAAATATATAATCCTGAAACAGCGTAACTGGATTTGTGATGTTACACCGCTTCAGGATGAATTGGGCTTCGTTCCGGCTTACCCGTTACGCCGTGGCCTGGAAGAAAGCATAGAATGGTATAGGAAAGAAGGTTGGCTGTAGACCAACTTTTCTTTTGCCGATTCGTATTTTATTTTACTTCTTCAACAGTTCCTTTGCCGATGACTTTCTGTTGTACGGCTGTCGGGCCTTTATAGCGGATATTTCCTTTACCTACGATTGTTGCTTTTAGGTTGTCGGTCGGATGGATCTGGGCGGAACCTTTGCCTGTGATTTTACAGTTCACTTCGGGCACTGCCACCCCGAAAGCCATGATTTCACCGTCGGTCGTGATGCTGTAGTCTGCTTCTTCGGCGTTTCCAGCTTTTAGGTTGATCGTGCCGGAACCGTTAATGCTGCATTCCAACTTGTCGGTTTTGAGTTCATTCACGACCATATTGGCGCTACCGGACACGTTCAGGTCGAGCTTGCCGACTTCGACTTTCTGCTTTAGCTGGACGAGGCAGTTAGAGTTGGCGTTGATTTTCAATTCGTCACCCTTCAATGGGCTGTTGGCTATGAAGTTAGCATTGCCAGAGGCTTTTACCTCTTTCAGCCATTTGGAGTTAGTCTTGACGATGAATTTGGTGAAATGGTCGACTTTGGCACCTTTGAATCCAACGGTCAGGACACGGTCTTGGATATCGATGTTTACGTATGGGTGCAGGTTTTCATCTACGGTTATTTCGATATGCGGAGTAGATTCCGATTGTTCGTAGTTGAAGTCGATCACCCCGTCGAACTTGATGGCATTGAAGTCGTCGATCGTTATTTTCTTGGTCGAGAGCTTTCCGTTTCCTTTCACATGATCTGCTGCCTGGGTAGAGAAAAACATTCCCATTAGGAAAGCGATCATTAGTAAACCTTTTGTTTTCATGTCTATCTTCTTTATGTTACACTTAGGAATGCGTTTGCCGCACTTTGGTTACAAATGTAGAATGAATTTTATAGAAATACTAATTCTTTTTGATCGAACCTCCGCCTATGACGCTTTTGCTTAGCTCTGGATCGCCTTCATATTGTATATGGCCACCGCCGGCTATACTGGCATCCAGTTGTTCGGACGCATGTACTTCGATGTCTCCGCCACCGGCTACGCTGCATTCCGCTTTCCGAAGGACACATCCGAAAGCACTGATATCCCCACCGCCAGCTACGCTCAGATCTCCTCTTTCTGCCTCTCCTTTGAGCAGGATGGAACCACTGCCTGCCACGCTACAATCCAGGTTGTCTACTTTCAGTTGGGTTGCGTTGATATCTCCTGATCCAGCCACGCTAAAGTTGATTTTGCGCGCTTCCAGCTGCTTATCGAAGTTTATTGTGCTGCTTCCGGCAATACTGATATCCAGTTTGTCGGTTTTAAGAGGGCTTTTGGCGATAAACTCTCCGCCTCCTACTGCACTTATCTCTTTCAGTTCACGGGAGCTGGTCTTTATCTCGCATACGGTCGGTTGGAGATTGAGTCCGTAAGAATTTCCGTTAAAATATTTTTTTTCATTTTTGGGCTGTATGATCAATGTCTTGCCCTTTATCTTTATGTCGAGGTGGGGTAGTATGTTCTCGTCTATTGTTATCTTAAAAAAGGGGGAGGCGTTGGATTGTTCATATTTGATGTTTACTTTTCCTACATATGAGATCTCATCATAATCGGATATGGAAATTTCTTTCGTGATGATGTTCCCGTCCCCTTTTATTGTATTCTGGGCAAATCCGTTAGTTGTCAGCAACCAGATACAAACCATAAAGAAAAATGCTTTTGTTTTCATGTCTTGTTATATTTTCGTTTATTTTCTTTTATAGACGAGAGGGGGCATATTACGGTTGCATATTTTCTTTACTTTTTGATGAATTAGTTTTTATTATATGCTTTACAACACAAATTAGTACTTTAACTATTGACGAATTAGGAAAAGCCCGTATCTTTGTATCGTGGTTTTTTCATAATAGTATTAGATTTAAGGTTAACAAAGTTGGTTAGGGGTTGTCGTGAGACAGCCTTTAATTTTTTATAGGATTTCTGTACTACAGAAATATTTTCTATTTCCTGGTTGGAAAGATAATCTCCGTCCTTTATCAAAATCTGATGGGTGAAAGTGATGGAATCCTCTTTTTTTAGCAGGATTTGAACTTTTTCCGCCTGTTTATCGAAACACCGTCCTCCCAGGTTATTAATCGCAAACAGGCCGTATTCACGTGCATGCGACCAACCCGGATAATTGGGATTTTCAGGATGGTCTATGATAGCTATCGATATTTTCTCATCTTTTATCTTCCCGTTCAAAACAACCCAAGCCGAACGTTTTCCCCAAACATCGTTACCGGTATCTCCTTCTTTATTTTGATAGATTCCGGAAATGTCGGCTTCAAGGTTTCGATCTAAACGCATACCGAGTAAGCCTTCTTTATTTTCCGTAATGAAAATAGAATCGTTGAAAGCAGTCAGTGTAGTGGTTCGCTGAATGCCTCTTTCGTGTGGCTTACCGGTGAATGCGTAGGTGGTTTTTTCTTTTAGTAGGATATATCCATTGTGGTTTGTCCAATTTGCTTCGACTGTAAATTGGTTTTCTTTTTCGTTTATATTTTTGATGCCGGTAAACCGGATAATGCCGTAATGTTCTTTTTTATCGAGGGGAATGCGATTCGAATTATTCCAAAAATCCAATCCGTTGATGCTTCCGAAGCTAAACCATAGTCCCATCTGATGAGGATGGTCTGTCCGTTCATCGGCTTTCGGGCGGGCAGGATAGCCGCGAGTAATTTCGGTACCGGATGCAGTATAGATAGGATAAAGGACTTGTTTATATAAAGTGTCAGAGTAAAGAAATTCTGTAAAAAGAGTCTGGTCTATGTATATGCTTATTTTTTGTGAGTCGGGCTTCTCTATAAAGTGTATGTGTGAATCCTGACCTATTACAGAATTGCAATAAGACAGAGAGAAGAGGATAAGTAGAATCAGTTTGTTCATGGAGTAAAAATAATTAAAATGGGCTAAAAAGAAGGGCTAAACCTACCCTGTCCCCACACTTGACGCGGGGACAGGGTAGGTTGACATCCTCTTTGAATGTTTATAAGATACGTTTATACAACTTCTTTTCCTGTGGTTGGATCGATGTTAAATCTGCAATTTTTACCGGTTGTCCGGATGCTATACTGTTGCGGGCCGCGATTCCGACCAGACAGGCCAAAGCTCCGTCGCGGGTATTTGCACACTGTTGGAACGGATCGTCGATATTGGGCAGGAATATCTGGTCTTTTAATAATGCATCCCCGCCGCCATGTCCGGATGTTCCGAACGGAATCTGGATATATTGCCGTTTATTGAAGTTCTTGAACAAAACGATTTCGTCATAATTGGCATCCGATGTCGGTTTGGATTCCTGAATCCAGGCTTCCAGACGTCCTTTTGTTCCGTTGAATGCAATCCGGTAACCTTCGTATGGAGAATAGGTTGTCAACGAATAGGCTACTTGTACACCATTTTTATATTTGATTGTTGCTGCCATTTTGTCGAAGATGTTTACATCTTTTTTGAACACACAACCGTCGCGCAGGTAACCGTCGTGCTTTTCATTGGCCACGTACAGTTCCATGTAGTTCTTGTTCTTGGTGATGTCAAAAAAGAACTTGCATTTGTCTGTATGCGGGCATGTACGGCAGTTTTCTGCCCGTATGGTTCCATTCTTTCCATAATGGTTGAGAGCCCCAAGCGCATAAACACTTTCGGGATCGCTGTCGATCCACCAGTTCAGGAGGTCGAAATGATGGCTGGCTTTGTGTACCCATAACGAACCGCTACATTCAACGAGCCTGTGCCAGCGGCGGAAATAATCGGCTCCGTGTGAGGTATCCAGATACCAGTGGAAATCGACGGAAGTGATATCACCGATTTCTCCGGCACGAAGCAGTTCCCATATTTTTGCCCGGTGAGGGGAATAACGGTAGTTGAACGTGACCCGGCATGTCTTGCCCGTCCGCTTTTCAGCATCCAGAATCGCTTGGATTTTCTTTTCATCGGTCGTCATCGGTTTTTCCGTGATAATGTCGGCTCCCAACTCCATTCCCCGGATAATGAATTGATGGTGTGTGCTGTCCATTGTCGTGACAATCAATACATCCGGTTTTGTCTCGTTTATCATTTTTTCAAAATCGGTATATGTCGGACAAGAAGTGCCGATGATACGTTTGCCGGTTTCAACACGTCCTTCGTTTTTATCGCAAAGGCCTACGAACTCAAGGTAATCAGGATAACTTTTCAGAATGTCCCTTCCCCACATGGATGTCCCGCGGCCCCCTGTCCCGACAAGTGCGATCCGGAGTTTTTTACCTGTCGGTGCTGAAATACCGGTAGTTTTTGCTTTTATATCAGATAAGGGATTGAGCAAGGCCGTTCCGGCAATCGCCCCTGTGGTTGCAAGAAAATGTCTTCTTGACATTTGGTTTGTTGTGTTATGCATGGTAATGATGTTTTGTATGTTTTTGTGGTCTGTTTTTAGATTTTCGATGATTTCATATTCAGCTATACTTGAATTTTTCTCGAATAGTTCCTCCGAACATTGCAAATATATGCAATTTTGGGGCATTGGCAAAGATCGAATGAATATCTTTGGGGAGGCTATCAATGCTTTTTTATCGGGATTATTCCGTTATTCGCCGGGATTTAGTAGTTACTGACCGTTTTTTTATTGTGTAAGCGGTTATGTGGCGGTAGTTTTGCAACAAATTAAAAATGTACGAGTATGAGAACGAATCAACAAGGGAATTTTATCAGAGGCGGTTATCCCAGCCACAGTAGACTGAACACGGTTACGACAGCTGCTGTGTTTATCATAGTAGGTCTGTTGTTTCTTGGGCGGAATTTCGGGATAATAGACTCTGATCTGTTCGGTATCCTGGTTTCCTGGCAGATGTTGCTGATTGTGGTTGGCGTTGTCAATTTGATTAAACGGCATTTCTTCGGGGGAGTGATTACGATTGCCATAGGAGCCTATTTCCTATTGCCGGAAATAAGCTGGGTAGAGGGCGAATGGCTCGATATGTTCTGGCCGGTATTGTTTATTTTTGTGGGAATCATGATACTCTTTAAACCGGAACGTCACCACTTCAATGCTCATTGGGATGGCAGAAGGCCGGAGTATACAAAAGAGGTATATGGTTCTGAAGACGGTTTTATCGTATCGGACAATACTTTTGGATCGGTTCAGCAGATTGTTTTGGACCCTGTGTTCAGAGGGGCACGACTTAGGAATGCGTTTGGTGGGACTGTCCTGGATTTACGGAGGAGCAAGCTGGAAGCTCCCCAGACGTTTATAGATATCGACTGTACTTTTGGAGGGGTCGAGATTTATTTGCCGTCGGATTGGAATTTGCTGACGCAGATTGATGCATTTATCGGCGGATGTGACGATAAACGCTATAATTCGTCTGTGGAGATAGACAAGGAACACATTTTGATCGTGAGAGGAAAAGTCTCTTTCGGAGGTATTGAGTTTAAAAGTTGATTTATGCAGACGCATCCATTTATAGGGTCGGTCATCAATCGCGTGATGGGGATTACCCTGTCGGTTGTGGCCTGGATGATGTGTTCATGGCTCCTGTTCTGCTATGGAGGAGAGGAGATATGGATAGCCTGCCTGGATGGATTGGTCTCTGTCGGATTATTGGCTGCCGCCGGTTTCCTGTACGGATATGTTGACGGGACTATTCATGCTCTGCAAATACAGGTCGCATTGGCGGTATTGGTTCAGGCGATCAGTCTGGCAGGGGCTTTCGAGCTACAGGTGCTTTTGGAACGAGGAAATGCCGGTGATTTTATGGATAGTGTTTCCCTCCGTCTGGTCTTTGGCATATTATGCTGGATCATCCTGTTGCAATGGTATCGGATGAACCGGACGGATGAATCGGATTTTGAGGAGATATCCGGAACTGAGGCGGATAAGGGACAAGAAGAAGCGGTTCCCGCTGGTGAAACTTTTCTGGATCGCGTAGCGGTAAAAGACGGTTCCCGCATTCATATCATCCATCTCGAGGAACTGTTATATCTGCAAGCCGGAGGCGATTATGTGACGATTTTTACTCCGGATGGCCAGTATGTGAAGGAACAGACGATGAAATATTTTGAGACACATCTTCCACCTGCTCTGTTTGTGCGGATTCACCGTTCTTGCATTGTCAATACCGAACAGATTTTACGAGTGGAGCTATTCGGAAAAGAAAATTATCAGGTCCGTTTGAAAAACGGAGTTTGTTTGCGGGCAAGCAATGCCGGTTATAAGCTCCTGAAAGAGCGTCTTTCTCTTTAAGAAAGAGGAATTGAAATGTTAATTTTAGCAGAATTTGATACCATTGTGTAAAGTTTTGCCCTTTGTAACACTTTTTATTGCAAAGCTCTTCCGGACTTAACATATATTGTCTGTAAAAGGCTTGACAAACGGTCTTGACGCATGTATCTTTGCATTGTGGTTTTTTCATAATAGTATTAGATTTAAGGTTAACAAAGTTGGTTAGGGGTTGTCGTGAGACAGCCTTTAATTGTTTATAGAGGGGAGCTTTTCCCCTTTTTTATTTTTCATATGACGGATCTTGTTATGTTTTGGCTTCACCTTGTCCTTTCACTCTTTGATTATCAAAGTGTACAAGGGTGAAGGTGAACATCGGGACTGCCTTCACCTTAAAAATTTGCTTTCACCCAGTGTCTCGTCCTGAAATAGGTTGACTATGCTCCCCCTTCTGTCTCTTATCCGAAGCAACCTATTTAAGTGAAAAATAAAGAGATTATGAATGTGTATAATGGTTTAATATATAATCATTTAATGTTTGTCTTATATCCTTCTATCTTATCGACCTAAGTCGAAAACCTTTTTGCCCATTGTCGAAAGCCTTTTTGCCCAAGGTCGAAAAGGTATTCGACTTAGGTCAAAAGCTCTATGGCATTATAGTTTGGCGATAGAAGCATGGCAGTTGTAGCTTTATAACACACTTTCCGTACTCGGTTTACTTTTTCCGGTGAAGGCGGTTGGCAGATTATGGCGAAAAAACAAACAGATAGTGTGTAGTCAACCTTCGTTTGTTTAAAAAGAACGTGTATCTTTATCTTCAAATAACTGGAATGTGATGGAATTACGAACAGAGAATGTGACGCGTTATATCATGCCTCTTCGGGAAGGCGGATCGTTGCCGGCATTGGCGGAAGCTGATGACGAGTTTAAATATGTCGTGAAGTTCCGTGGGGCAGGCCATGGGACGAAAGCGTTGATAGCCGAGCTGATTGGCGGTGAGATAGCCCGTGCACTTGGTTTCCGGGTTCCCGAGCTGGTCTTTCTGAATCTGGACGAAGCTTTCGGGCGTACCGAAGGTGATGAGGAAATCCAGGATCTGCTGCAAGGCAGCCGGGGATTAAACCTCGGCCTGCATTTTCTGTCGGGAGCTCTTACTTACGACCCGGTAGTGACGAAGGTCGGGGCTGAGTTGGCGTCCCGTATCGTGTGGCTGGATGCGTTTCTGACCAATGTAGACCGTACATTCCGGAATACCAATATGCTGATGTGGCATAAGGAACTGTGGCTGATCGATCATGGCGCTTCGCTTTATTTCCATTATTCATGGGTGAACTGGCAAAAGCATGCCGTAAGTCCGTTCGTGCAGGTCAAAGATCACGTGCTGTTGCCCGAAGCTTCCGGGTTGGAAGAGGCAGATGCCGAGATGAAACGCCTGCTGACGGAAGAGAAGATCCGGGAGATCGTGGCTCTGATTCCCGACGACTGGTTGCACTGGAGTGAAAGTCCCGGTAGGCCGCAAGAGATAAGAGAGATTTATATCCGGTTCTTATGTGAGAGACTGGCACATTCCGAAACATTTATAAAAGAAGCACAAGATGCAAGGAAAGCACTTATATGAATATGCCGTTATCCGTTTGGTCCCCAAAGTAGAACGTGAGGAGTTCTTTAATGTGGGAATTATTCTGTTCTCGAAAAGAGCGAAGTACATCAAGGCGCTTTATAAGGTAGACGAGAACAAGTTGAATCTGTTTTCTTCTGAGTTGGATCGTGAATCGTTGTTTGCCAATCTGCATGTTTTCGATAAAATCTGTTCCGGTACGAAGGAGGGCGGTCCTATCGCTGCTCTGGACGTCCCGGAACGGTTTCGGTGGCTGACAGCAGTGCGGAGTGCATCTATCCAGACTTCACGTCCGCATCCGGGTTTCTCCGATGACTTGGACCAGACGTTGGAGATACTGTTCAGGGAATTGGTTCTGTAACGATATTGTAATTGATAGTAAACAGCGATTTAATACTCCGGTTGTTCCTTTGCAGCGGTTTTAATTAGGTGAAAATATATTTGTTTTAACGCAAAAAGAACAAACATGGAGATTAAGAGTAGAGTGACCCGATTTGCGGGTTTGCTATGTATCGCAGGTGCATTACAGGGATTCCCTGTAATCTATTCCGCCAATCCGGGCGGAATCATAAGCGTAGCCCGGCAGGGCACGTATCATCTGACAGGTACGATTGTGGATGGATACGGAGAACCCGTTATCGGAGCCAATGTAGTGGAAAAAGGAACGACTAACGGGGCGGTGACCGATATTGACGGGAAGTTTTCGCTGGAGGTAGCCCCTGACGCTGTGTTAACCATCTCTTTTATCGGATATATCTCGAAAGAAATCACACTGAAAGGAGAGAAAGAGCTGAAAGTGGCCTTGGTGGAAGATACGCAGACGCTGGACGAAGTGGTCGTGGTCGGTTATGGCACACAGAAGAAAGTGAACCTGACCGGAGCTGTCGAACAGGTGACCAGCGAAGTGTTTGACAATCGTTCCGTTCCCAATGTGACACAAGCCCTGCAAGGTTCGATCCCCAACTTGAACATCCAGTTGACTGACGGCAAGCCGACCCGTTCGGCGAGTTATAATGTCCGCGGTACGACTTCGATCGGGCAGGGTGGTAGCGCGTTGGTCCTGATCGACGGTGTGGAAGGTGATCCCTCGATGTTGAACCCGAACGATATCGCCAGCGTGTCTGTCTTGAAAGATGCCGCTTCGGCTGCCATCTATGGGGCGCGTGGTACTTTCGGGGTCGTACTGATCACCACCAAAGAGCCGACTAAGGACAAGACTTCCATTACCTATTCCGGAAATTTCGCCATGCAGAAACCGGTGACGGTTCCCGACTTCGTGACCGACGGATATGAATATGCCAGTCATTTCTATGAAGCCTATCATGCATGGAACAACTATTCGGCCGACCCTAAGAACATTAACAAGACGCAGGAATTCTCCCTCGGCTGGCTGGAAGACTTCAAAAGACGGAAGGAGCAGGGCATAACTGACGAGGTGACGGTCGATGCTACCGGCAAATATGTCTATTACGGCAACGAGGATTATTATGACGCCCTGTACAAGAAAACGACTTTCGCACAGGACCATAACTTGTCGGTGACCGGTAACAACGGGAAACTGAACTACTACGTTTCCGGACGGTTCTATGGCTACGACGGTTTGTTTCGCTATAATACCGACAATTATAAGATGATGAACCTGCGTGCGAAAGGTTCCGTACAGGTGTTCGACTGGCTGAAGATCGAGAACAATATGGATTTTTCCAATATGGATTACCATAACCCGATCAACGTCGGCGAAGGCGGCTCCATCTGGCGTAACATTTCCGATGAAGGTCATCCGACCTCGCCTATCTTCAACCCCGACGGTAGCCTGACTTTCTCGGCCGCTTATTCGGTCGGTGACTTTATCTATGGCAAGAACGGTATCGATACCAATAACAAGGTGTTGAAGAATACGACCGGCTTTACTGCTTCCTTTCTGGAAAACAAGTTGCACGTACGGGGCGACTTCACGTTCCGCAACACGGACGAGGGACAAACGCAACGCCGTATACCGGTTCCCTACAGCACGCACGAAGGGCAGACGGTCGAACTGAGCGCCAAATACAATGACTTGAAGGAAAGTAATATGCGGACCGAGTATATTGCGACCAACCTGTATGCCGATTATGAGGATACATTCGGTGATGCGCATTATTTCAAGGGTATGGTCGGTTACAACTATGAACAGTCTACTTATAAGAGCACCTATGTGCAGCGCAACGGGTTGCTGCTCGACGATTCGGAAAACATCAACTTGGCGCTGGGAGATGCGATCACTACGTCGGGAGGTTATAACAGATGGCGCGTGGCAGGTGGCTTTTTCCGTCTGAACTATGCGTTCAAGGATCGCTATCTGTTGGAAGTGAATGGACGCTATGACGGTTCTTCCAAATTCCCGACCGATCAGCAATGGGCGTTCTTCCCTTCTGTCTCCGGTGGATGGCGCGTGTCGGAAGAGGCGTTCTGGAAGGTGAACCCGGATTTGTTCTCCAATCTGAAAATACGTGCTTCATACGGTTCGTTAGGGAATGGTAATGTTTCTCCCTATAGCTTCCTCGAGTTGTTGAGCATCAGCACTTCCGGTCGTGTCCTGAACGGTTTGAAGAACAAGTATACGAGTGCTCCTGCCGTCATGCCTGACGGACTGACCTGGGAAACGGCAACGACGACCGATGTCGGACTGGACTTCGGCATGTTGAACAACCGCTTGCAATTTAACGGTGACTATTACATCCGTAAGACAACGGATATGTACACGGTCGGCGAAACGCTTCCCGATGTGTTCGGCGCCTCTTCTCCCAAAGGCAACTATGCCGACATGACGACCAAGGGATGGGAAATCACGCTGACTTGGCGCGACCAGTTCACATTGGCGGAGAAACCGTTCAACTACGAGATCCGTGGTACGCTGTCCGACTATATCTCGACCATCGACCGCTATAACAACCAGACAGGTAACCTGGATGACTACTATGCCGGCAAGCGTGTAGGTGAAATCTGGGGATATGTGACTGAAGGGCTGTTCAAGGATCAGGCTGATATTGACAGCCATGCCGACCAGACACTGATCCAGTCTTCATCCAAGCGCATCACCTATCCGGGAGATGTGAAGATCAAGGACCTGAACGGTGACCATGTGATCGACTACGGCAATAATACCGTGGACGACCACGGTGACAAGACCGTGATCGGAAATGCGTTGCCTCGCTATGCGTATAGCATCAACCTTTCCGGTGACTGGAACAACTTCTTCCTTTCCGCCTTCTTCCAGGGGGTGGGTAAACAGGATTGGTATCCCAGTTCGGAATGTATTTTCTGGGGACAGTATAACCGCCCGTATAACAACATGCCTACTTGGCATCAGGGCAATTATTGGACAGAAGACAATACGGATGCTTATCTGCCCCGTTATGCCGGCTATAATGCTTCCCTGAAGTCTACACCGCAGACCCGCTACTTGCAGAATGTCGCTTATATCCGTCTGAAGAACCTGCAATTCGGCTACACCTTGCCACAGCCGATCGTTTCGAAAGCCAAATTGCAGAATGTACGGGTTTATATTTCGGCCGAGAATCTCTGGTGCTGGTCCCCGCTCTACAAGCATACGCGTGACCTCGACGTGACGAACATCTACGGTTCCGATCCCGACCTGACGGATGCCGATATGTCGTCCGGACTGAACGGGAACCGTGGTAGCGGTGACGGGAACAGCTATCCGCAGATGAAGAGTGTGAGTTTAGGTTTATCAGTAACATTTTAATTAAAGAACTATCAACGACATGAAACGGATTATATATTCTTTTGTATCAGTCTGTTTACTCCTTTCGTCCTGCTCAATGGACGAGACACCGCAGGCTTCGGTGGACAAAGACACAGTCTTCAGGACGGAGAAAGGGCTGGAAACATATTCCTATTCTTTCTATAATATGCTCCCTTCCGTCAGTGACGGTTTCAGGCAGGATGCCATGTGCGATTATGGAGCGGTGACCAGCTTCGACAACTTTATCCGCGAAGGGGCTTACTCGGCCGAGTTGAGCAGCGGGTGGTCGTGGAGCGATCTGCGCAACATCAACTACTTTATTGAGAACTGTACGAACGAGGCGGTCGATGAATCTGTCCGTAACAACTATATCGGCTTGGCCCGCTTTTTCCGCGCTTACTTCTATTACGAGATGGTAGTACGTTTCGGCGATGTGCCTTGGATAGACCGTACGTTAGGTGTGGACGACGAGTTGCTGTATGCTCCCCGCGATTCGCGGACTATCGTCATGGATCATGTGTTGGAAGACCTGGACTTCGCTTGTGAGAATATCTCGCGGACGAAGGACGAAACCGGTTCTCTGGTGACGAAATGGGTGGCTTATGCGTTGAAATCCCGTATCTGCCTCTTCGAAGCTTCTTTTCGCAAGTATCATACGGAGTTGGGATTGACCGACTCGGCCGACGAATGGTATCAGGAGGCTGTCCGTGCTGCCGAAACGGTTATGAAGGAAAGCGGCCATTCTATTTATACGGGTGAGGGTACGGATGCTTCTTTCCGCTCGCTGTTCATCAGTGATAAGCCGGTAACTAGCGAAGTAATGCTGGCGAGCTGTGCCGATGCCGGGCTGGCTGTGTTGGGCGAAGCTAACTGGTGGTGGACTTCAGGCACGTACGGAGCGCGTTTCAGTATGATCCGTACCTTTGTCAATACTTTCCTGAATACGGATGGGACACCGTTTACGGATCGTGCCGGTTACGAGACGATGGAGTTCTATGACGAATGCCAGAACCGTGACGCACGCCTTGCCCAGACGATCCGCACACCTGGGTATGAACGCGACGGGGTGCCTGCCGCTCCTAACTTCAACGGTTATTCCTATACGGGCTACCAACCGATCAAATATACGTTGGATGATACCAAATACGATGCCGGTGCTTTGAATACGAATGCGATTCCGTTGTTCCGTTATGCCGAAGTCCTGCTGAACTATGCCGAGGCAAAAGCTGAGTTGGGGACGCTGACGGATGCGGATTGGGCGAATACGGTCGGTGTGCTGCGTGCACGCGCCGGTATCACTGGCGGTCTTTCTGCCAAGCCGACCAAGGTGGATGCTTATTTCCAGCAAAACTATTTCCCGAATATTTCCGATCCGGTCATCCTCGAAGTGCGTCGTGAGCGCTCCATCGAATTGGCTCTGGAGGGGTTCCGCTTCACCGACCTGAAGCGTTGGAAACGCGGTGAGCTGATGACGATGCGTTGGACTGGTATATATGTTCCCGCCTTGAATGTCCAGATGGACCTCGACAAAGACGGTACGCCGGACGTGATCTTCTATAAGGGAGAGAAGCCGACCGGTCTGCCTGCTTCCTGTACGCCTGTTTCGGTAGGAGAGGGCACGCAGCAGGGATTGACCGGGGCGGATTCGGGTAATCTGACTTGGTCGGACGATGATCCGCGTATCTGGTATGACGATGGCCGCCAGTATTACTACCCGATCCCTCAGTCGGCAATCATCAAAAATGGAAACCTGAAACAGAATCCGGGTTGGTAAATGTGTAATCGATAAATGATAAGGATATGAAAAAGACAATAAGTGTATTTGTTTCGGTCCTCCTGCTGGCAGCTTTGCTCCAGTCATGGGCCATGAAAGAATCCCATCCGGCCACTGGTGGGAAGAGCGAACTGAACGTGGCGACTTTCAACCTCCGTATGGACACGGAGAAGGATGGCGTGAATGCCTGGCCGAACCGCAAAGAGATGGTGAAAGGACTGATCCGCTTTCACGATTTCGATATCTTCGGGACACAGGAAGGGTTCAAGCACATGTTGGACGGGGTTGCCGAGTTGGATGGGTATGCCTATATCGGTGCTGGGCGCGATGACGGCGAGGATGCGGGCGAACATTCCGCTATCTTCTATAAGACCAGTCGTTTTGATTTGTTAGACAAGGGGAATTTCTGGTTTTCCGAAACACCGGATGTTCCGGGCAAGGGCTGGGATGCTACTTGCTGCAACCGTATTTGTTCCTGGGGTAAGTTTCGCGATAAGGAGAGTGGCAAGGTGTTCTATTTTTTCAATTCCCATTACGACCATCAGGGGAAGGTGGCACGCCGGGAATCCTCCAAACTGCTGATCGCTCGTATCAAGCAGATTGCCGGAACGGATGCGACGGTCTTTGCGACGGGAGACTTCAATGCCGTTCCGACCGATGAACCGATGGTGACGCTAGCATCCGACGGTCTGTTGCTGGACTCGTATGACCTGAGCGAGCAGCCGCGTTATGGTACGGAAGGTACTTACAACAGCTTCAAGACGGATTCCGAGATGATGAACCGCATCGATTATATCTGGGTGACGAAGGGGACGAAGGTGAAAAAGTATGCTGTTCTCAACGATATGCAGTACGGTCGTTTCCCGTCGGATCATTTTCCCGTGATGATACAAGTCACGTTTTAAAGTTTATTTGAATGACAGGTACGGTGTGAGCCGTTTCTTGTCCGTATCTGTAAATTCTTCTATCAATTGCAGGTTCTCCCATCCGGAGAGCCTGCTTTTTTGTTTCCGGAGCTGTTCGATCGCTTTTGCCTGTCGGTAGTCGAGGTAAGGGTGTTTGCGGAGAGCGGCGGCGGGTAAGGCGTTGACCTCTAACCGGCGTACATGGAGCGTGTCGGCAATGAACCAGGGGGCGAGGGCTTGGTAGCGTTCTTCATCGATCCCATACACTTCCGCCAACTGGCTGACATCGTAGAAGCCCCCTAAGAGTTCTCTGTATTTCATGATCCGCCGAGCGAAGGTGCTGCCGATGCCAGGGACTTTTTTCAGGATCGTGGTGTCGGCGGTGTTGAGTTCGACGAGGGTTCCCGGCGCGTACTTTTCCGTTCGAGTGTATAGGGTATATCCTTTCCTCTTCTTGCCTGTAGGGTAGGAGTTGTTACCTGTAAGGGTAGGACTTTTATCTTTAAGGGTATTCTTGGTTTTATTCGGATGAGGTCCGGATTCTTTCCGGATGAAATTTTTTCCCCCTTCGGATGTATTTTTTCCGGTGATGATCCGTCTTTCGCCCGGTGCTTGTCGGTTTTCCGTTCGATGGGCATCTGTCTGCGCTTCGATAGGCATCCGTTTCGTGTTTGTCCAAAGCAATAAGATCCAGGAAATAGTGATGAGGCAAAGGAGTAAAGCCAGTGCTCTCCGTTCGCCTTTGGAGAAGTAGAGAAGGTCGCGCCAGTTCATGGTAAGAAAGTATTTTTTCGAATGGTTTTGGTCTCCATAAGACAGTTATTATTAAATGAATACTATTTTACAAAGGTATAAGTTCCCTGCCGATATGCAAGGAACTTACGGGTTTATTTTAAAATAGTTTCTTCAGCTGGTCAAGCAGGCCGAGTTCGTTTAGGAATACGATGCCGATGGCGATCGGGGAAACGTATTTCATGAAGAAGACATAAATGGAGAAGAGACGGAACTTGATCGTCCCTTCGTTGGTCAGCTCGGCTTTCAGGATTTTCTTGTCGACACGTGTTCCGACGAAGATGCAGGTCAGCATTCCTCCTAACGGCAGCATGATCTTGGCCGTCAGGTAATCCAGTGCATCGAAAAAGATCAGTCCACCTATCGTGAACTCTTTTAATAATCCGAACGAGAGTGAACTGAGAATGCCTAAGATGAATACACCGATCGAAACGAGCCAAGCCGCTCTTTTCCTTGTCATACGGAACTCTTCATGGATATAGGCGGTCACCACTTCATGCAAGGAAATGGTAGAAGTCAGTGCCGCCATCGCCAGCAAGATATAGAAAATAAGCGACCACAAGCTGCTGAACGGTAACTGCTCGAATACATTGGGCAAAGTGATGAATACCAGTTGGGCGCCTGCCGATGGGGCAATCCCGAAGCTGAAGACTGCCGGGAAGATCATGATCCCTGCCAGGACTGCCACAAAAGTATTGATGATCGTCACCTGCCAAGCTGTTGCCAACATGTTGGTGTCTTTCCCGAAATAAGAAGAGTAGGTGATAAGGCAACCCATGCCGAGACTCAGCGAAAAGAACGCCTGCCCGACGGCACTCAGTACAACGGATGAAGTCAGCTTGCTGAAATCCGGTTTGAACAGGTACACCAGTCCCGCTTCTGCATTTGGCAGCGTGACGGAGCGTACACACATCACGACCAGGATAAAGAACAGGAGTGGCATCATGATCTTGGAGGCCCGTTCGATGCCTTTCTCCACACCTGAGGCAATCACGAAATGCGTCAGTCCGATAAAGACTGCTGTCCAGAAGATCGGCCGGAGTGCATTGGAAGAGAAGTTGTCGAAGCCGGCGGTAAAGTCCACACCCGGCGTACTGTAGAGGTTGCCGTTTACTGTCTGCCAGACGTATTCGAGTGTCCAGCCGGAAACGACCGCATAGAAGCCCAGGATCAGGAAAGCGGCCAGGATGCCGTTGTATCCGATCCAGCACCATTTCGTCCCGGGGGCCATTTTCTTGAACGAACCGACCGTATTGCTGCGGGAGTAGCGGCCGATAAAGAATTCGGTTACCATTACCGGAATTCCTAAGAATATCATGAAGAGAATATAGATAAGCAAGAATGCGGCACCGCCGTTCGTCCCTAACATATAAGGAAAACGCCAAATACTTCCCAGTCCTACGGCGCATCCTACGGTAGCTAGGATAACTCCGAGTTTACTACCGAATGTGACTCTGTTGTCCACCATGTTTGAATGAATAATTAAGAATTAAAGATTAAGAAATAATTGCCCTCTTTTCACTTTCAACTTTCCCCTTTCAACTGTTGAACCGTTCCGTCCTTGATATGGATCACGCGGTCTGTATCGGTTGCCAGTTGCTCGTCGTGTGTGACGATGACGAATGTCTGGTGCATCTGGTTGCGCAAGTCGAAGAAGAGCTTGTGCAGCTCTTCCTTGTTCTTGGTATCCAGGCTTCCTGATGGTTCGTCTGCGAGGATTACGGACGGGTTGTTGATGAGGGCGCGGGCAACGGCTACGCGCTGTTTCTCTCCGCCTGACAGTTCGTTCGGTTTGTGGGACATCCGATCGGTCAGGTTCATGAAGTCAAGAATCTCCTTCGCCCTTTTCTCGGCTACAGCCGGTTTTTCACGGGCGATCAGTGCCGGGATCATCACGTTCTCCAAAGCCGTGAACTCCGGGAGAAGCTGATGGAACTGGAAAACGAAGCCGATGTTCCGGTTGCGGAATGCCGCCAGTTTTTCTTCCGAAAGGCGGACGGTTTCGGTCCCGTTTATATATAGTTTGCCGCTGTCCGGAGCATCAAGTGTCCCGATGATCTGAAGCAGGGTAGTTTTTCCCGCCCCGCTCGGACCGACAATCGCTACGATCTCACCTTCGCCTATCGTCAAGTCGATTCCTTTCAATACTTGCAGGGAGCCGAAGCTTTTGGTTATTCCTTCTGTTTGTATCATATCAGTTGAAAGTTGAAAGTTGAAAGTTGAAAGTTGTATAAGGAAAAGAATAACTTCTCATTTTCAACTTTCAACTTTCAACTGGTTAATAACATATGAGGCTAAGTAGCATCCGAATATTGCCGGCATATAGGAAACGGTTCCGGTCGTTGTCCGTTTGCATTGTTCGCCTTCCACTTCTACGACGGCATCAGGATTGGCTATCTCGGTAGAGAAGACAACCGGAATCCCTTTGTTGACGCCCAGACCGCGCAGTCGTTTGCGTACGGCTTTTGCCAATGCGCAGTTGCAGGTCTTCGAGATATCCGCGATCCTGACTTGTGACGGGTCCATCTTGGCTCCGGCACCCATTGAGGAAACGACAGGGATATTTCTCTGATAAGCGTGATACAAGAGGAATACTTTCGGACTGAGGGAATCGATCGCGTCGACGACAAAATCGTACCGGGTCGCCGAAAGTACCTCTTCCGTCCGTTCGTCGCGCAAAAATTCGTTCAGGACACCTAGTTTCAGACGGGGATTGATATCTAACAGGCGACGGGCTACGACTTCAGCTTTCGGCATCCCCAACGTCGAATGTAACGCCGGCAGTTGGCGGTTGATATTGCTTTCGTTCACCGTGTCGGCGTCGACGATCGTCATGTGGCCGATTCCGGCGCGGCATATCTGTTCGGCTGCATAAGCTCCCACACCTCCTAGTCCCACTACCAGCACATGGCTATGTGCCAGCCGCTCCATCCGGTCGGCGCCTAACAAAAGTTCCGTCCGTGTGTTCCAATTGTAACTCATTAAAATGATTTTGGATGCAAAAGTAATAAATCAATCAGAAATGCCCTGCTATTTAGCCATCTTTTAACGAAAAAGGGGCGATACACTCCGATTGTGAGAGATAAGGAATAATTTGTATCTTTGTCCGCAATAAATTCAAATACTTATGAAGATACAACTCTATTGGCTGCTTTTGGCAGCTTTATTGTTATTGTCTGGAAAAGCAGACGCCGCAAATAACAAGAAACCGTTTGTCATCCCTGAATTGCAGGAATGGAGAGGAGCTCAGGGGATGTTCACTCCTACGGCTACATCCCGGATCGTGTATACCGGAAAAGATCCGTCTGTAGCCCGTGTTGCCAATCAGTTTGCCGAAGACTACGAGCTGATGTTCGGCCGTCGGATGCAGGTCGTGCAAGGTCGTGCGGCTGCCGGCGATTTTGTGTTCTCCCTCTCGTCCGACAGCCGGTTGGGAGAGGAAGGCTACACGATGAAGATCACTGACCGCGTCATCGTTACTGCTCCTAAGAGCAAGGGGCTGTATTGGGCTACCCGCACGTTGCTACAACTGACCGAACAGCAGGGTAATCAGGCTTTGCCGAAAGGGACAGCCCGTGATTATCCCGACTATGCGATCCGTGGTTTTATGATGGATTGCGGGCGTAAATTTATTCCAATGAGCATGTTACGTGATTATGTGAAGATGATGGCCTACTATAAGATGAACACATTCCAGATCCACTTGAACGATAATGCTTTCAAGCAATATTACAATCACGACTGGAACAAGACCTATTCGGCTTTCCGCCTCGAATGTGAAACTTTTCCCGGACTGACCGCCCGCGATGGCTATTATACAAAAAAGGAGTTTATCGCCCTGCAACAACTCGCCGATAGCCTGGGTGTGGAGATCATTCCGGAGATAGATGTCCCGGCACATTCGCTTGCTCTTACACAGTATAAGCCGGAGATCGGCAGCGAAGAGTATGGCATGGATCATCTTGACTTGTTCAAACCTGAAACTTATGAGTTCGTGGATGCTCTTTTCCGCGAGTACCTGGAAGGACGTAATCCCGTCTTTACCGGCAAACGTGTCCATATTGGAACGGACGAATATTCCAATAAAAAGCAGGATGTGGTGGAGAAATTCCGTGCTTTCACCGATCACTATATCCGTTTTGTGGAAGGTTTCGGCAAGCAGGCTTGTGTCTGGGGAGCTTTGACGCACGCAAAGGGTGAAACACCTGTAAAATCTGAAAACGTGCTGATGAGCGCTTGGTATAACGGGTATGCCGATCCGAAAGAGATGATCAAACAAGGCTATGACCTGATTAGTATCCCTGACGGGTATCTGTATATCGTTCCCGCAGCAGGCTATTATTATGATTATCTGAATACGGAAATGCTTTATAAAGAATGGACGCCCGCCCATGTAGGGAAAGAAGTGTTTCCCGAAAAGCATAAGCAGATCAAAGGCGGTATGTTTGCTGTCTGGAACGACCATGCGGGTAACGGCATCAGCACGAAGGATATTCACTATCGCGTGTTTCCTGCTATGCAGACGTTGGCTGTTAAGATGTGGACGGGAAAGGATTGTACGGTTCCGTATGCGGACTTTAACAGCGCCCGTATGGCGATCAGCGAAGCACCTGGCGTGAACGTGGCCGGACGTATCGGGACGGAGCCGCGTTCCGTTTACAACCTCGAAACTTTGAAGCCGGGAATGGAAACGGGGTTGAAAGAGATTGGCTATCATTATACCGTCTCTTTCGATATCAAAGCGGAGGCGGAGGAAAAGGGAACCGAATTGTTTCGTTCGCCTGATGCTGTCTTTTACCTGTCTGATCCGGCTTCCGGAAAGTTGGGATTTATCCGGGATGGATATCTGAATACCTTCAACTACCAGTTTTATCCAGAAGAGACCGCATCGGTAACCATTACTGGGGACGAGAAATCTACGCGGCTTTACATCGACGGTAAGTTGAAAGAGGATCTGGCTATCCGGAAACAGTATTTCAATGGAGGAAAAGATTCGATGAATTATGTCCGCACATTGGTATTCCCATTGGAAAAAGCGGGAAATTTCAAGAGCTCGATCCGTAATGTGGAAGTGCTGAACTATTGCAAGTCGGAGATGTAGGCTTAACTGGTGACAATTGTGGAATTATAGACGGGGCGTGTGGATTTTTTCTACACGCCCCGTTTGTTTTATGGGGTGACTTCCCGCTTTGCAAGCGCTTTTATCGGTTTGGCATGGCGTTTGTATTTATGTCAATGTAATGGAGTTTAGGTTATAAGAAGATTGTTTAGATTTAGGTTTTAAGATTATGAAAAAGATTGTTTTAGCATTAGTCGTTGCAGTTGTTGCATGTGTGGTGGTATTTGCATCTCAGGATGCGAAGTGTAGACAGGCTGCTGTATATTCATCTTTCGAACAGGTTACTCCCGATGGGTTTCGGAGAATAGATATGCAAAACCTCCCACATGCCGTATTACGGACAATGGGAACCTCTTCTTCTTATGAGGGTTGTACTTTTGAAGGAGCTTATATGATGGGGAATCCCGGACATGAAACTTATAAGATCGAGATTGGTAATCCGGACCGGAGCGAGGAGTTTGTGTTGATGAACGGCCGTGGAGAAGTGATCAAGTAAGAAATTATATTGGATGATTATATTGGAAGGAAGTGTGTCGAAATCTATCTATTGTCCTATCAGGGAATAGATGGTTTTGACACATTTCCTTTTAGGTTATTTTATTTTCCGATAAATCATTTCCAAAGCCACTAATCTTGTCGTTTTACCGGCTTCTATGCCCGGCAGGTCCTTTCCGCTCAGTTTTTTCCAGGCGGTTAGAGTCGCCATATCCACCGGCTCCTGCAAACGTGCAGTCCATTCGGGAAGATAGCCGCGAAGTCCCAGATATTGCACCATGCGGAAGTGAGGACTCGTGTAATCCACATCCTTGAAATACATAAGTGTCGCCTTCTGGTCGACCAGCTTGTCCTGCAGACGGGAGAGGTCGATGTTCTGCACCTTCACCTTTCCGTCAATCGAAAGGGCGGAGGCGATACCAGCGGCCTGTCCCATTGCCATCCAGCAAGGCTCCATGCGCAGGGTGGAAAATCCGATGTGCGAACCCGACACCGGGACGGGCAACAGGAGGTTGCCCACTTCTTTCGGGACCATCACGCCATAGGGGACTGTGTATACTGCCGACGGATAGCTCAGGAAGCCGTCCAGATGCACTCTTCCTTCTTCTCTTTTCCGTACCGCATGCGAATCCAACGCATAATGGCTCGCCGTTATGCTGCTTTGGTGGATGGGCGGGCGGCTACCGATCGTTACCGGAATGGCATCGTTGGCGGTAAAGAAATATGCACCTTCGAAACGACGGCCTTCACGGACGTAGACCTGGCGCGGGAAATGTCCGTTGTCCGCATATTCGTCTTTCGAAAGTCCCCATTCTTTTGCTGCTTTGCGGAAGTGGGCGGGCAGTTCGGGGTCGTTTTGGGCGAACCAGAAAAGGCCTTCGGTGTATTCACGCAGACGTTGGGCGAACTTGTCGCGCCATTCCCACGAAGAGGTGGGCCAGGGCCAGTTCTCCTCAGGCAGGTCGGTCGATACGAACACACCGTGCTGGTTATTGGCGTCCGTCTTCATGTTCGGGACATGGACGATGTTGGTGATCTTGGCGATCCCCCATTTGTCTCCCGGAAGTTTGGAGGGGTTGCCGGCCTTGATATGTTTCCGGTTCTCTTCCATCATTTCGGGTGTCACGCGTTGCATGGCGGCATCCGTGTTGCGTCCGGTCCAGACATCCTCCACGATGGAGGCATAGTCTTCGCGGTTATAACGGGCCGGCTTGGTGAAGGCCACGCGGTTCGCAGGATTATTGGTCAGACAGAGGCGGTAATTGTAGGACTGCACGGCATTGTCTTTCTTGAACGTGCTGCCGTCCCCTTCCGGACCGCCCCAATATTTGTAGACGCGCCCGGCTCCGGGCTCGCCGAACTCGTCTTTCCCTTCGCGCCCTACACGGAAAGGAACGCCGGCGGCAGCTCCGAGGTCACCTTCGTAGGTGGCATCCAGGAATACAGAACCGGTATATTCCTCCATCTCCCCGGTTTCGCGGTTCAGGATACGGATCTTTTCGATGCGGTTGTCGCGCATGACTATGTTTTCATCTTCGGCATCGAACTGGCGCATGGTCAGGACAGTGATCTTGTCCTTCTGCCCGTCGAGCATCTTCTGGAAGATGCGTGCCCCGACGGAGGGTTCGAAGTGGTAGCCGTCGCTGCATACTTTCACCTGCTCGGAGCCAGGACCGTAGGTGTCGATATAGTGTTGTTTCACTCCGTCCACAAACTCACGGAACAAGCCGGTCGTTGCGGCACGGGTGGCGATGTCGGTTGCTCCGAGTCCGTTGGCGGGAAGTCCGCCTACATAGCGGGTACGTTCGAGTATTACCGATTTTTTCCCCATCCGGGCAGCCGAGATGGCTGCCATGATCCCTCCGGGGTTGCCGCCGACGATCACCAGGTCGTAGGACGACTGGCCGAAAGCGGTCGCACAGGCCAAAAGGAGGGAGAGTACAAGTGTTTTCTTTCTCATAAAGTGCTATTTACTGTTTAATATTTCTTGGGCATAACGGGCATAGTGGCCTTGCAGACCGTCGGCATACCGGCGGAGCACCTCTTCTCCGATACCGTCCTGGTCGCCGCATAGGTAAAGGGCTCTTGCCAAATGCAACTCCTTCAATGCGAGGTTACGGGTAGACGTGTCGTTGAGGTCGGGGACCGCATTGCTACGTGCTTCGGCAAATGAAAGGATCGAATGGCCCCGTACACCCGGTGTCGTCAGCATGGCCAGCAGTACGGGGACAGCTTCGCGGCTGCCGATTGCTTCGGTGGCCATAGTGATGGCACGGAAGTGGGAAAGATAGTCTTCCGGCTCCAGCTTCTTTGCTTTTTCCAATATGGTGGGAAGGACGGATGTATCGCGGGCGTTTCCCAATGCGGTGATAAGGGCATCCAAGCGGCTGAGGCACATCCCGAATTGTCCCATGCCGGTGTAGTGCCAGCCCTCGTCCCAGTTTTTATATTGCCGGATGGCTTCAGCCAGTACCGGGGCATGTTTCCCTTGTCCTAAGATACACAGGATGCTGGCAAGGATCACTCTCTCTTCCGGCATAGTGGCTCCGGCGATTTGTTTGCTGGCGAGCTGTATGCAACGTTCGGGATCGGTTAGTAATATTTCGAGCCCTTTATAATTATCCGTCACGCTGGCGATAGCCTTCTTCATCTCGGAATTACTGAAACCTTTAAACTCCTTATCCGTCAGCACCCGTTGCGGCAGATTCCCGATCTCGACCAGGTGACGCTGCACCTTTTTGATATCTATCTTGCGCGGAGATTTATTTTCTTTGACACATAGGGCGGAGAGGTAGCCGACTGCATATCCCTGGTTTTGCAGGCAGGGCTGCATACGAATCACCGGCATGACATCTCGGTGCGCACTTGCTCCCAGGCCGGTGGTCAGGATACCTTCCAATCCTTTCGGTAACAGGCAGCGCAAGGGGACATCTGCATCATAAATCTTGTGGCGCTTTTCCGGTGGGTTTAGGATGAAGAGCGGGTCTATGATCATACCGTGTGTATCGAACGAACTTTTGTGATAAGAAATCGTGTCGGGATAGCGGCGATGGTTGATCACGTCGTATACCGAGATGATGTAGTCTCCGATTATCCGCCGGCGTTCGCGTGTCTGGGGGATTTTGACCAGATCGTATTGTCCTTGCAGTTTTGTTTTGGCTTGGACAAAAGCGCGTGATACATCCAGAATATCCGTGTCGTCTACGAACAGCCAGTCGTTGTTGTTGTAATAGTCGCCCGGCGCCCATTTTCCAGTTCCCGCACCTTGTACGGCGATTGTTTTTTTACCTGTATAATCGAATGCCGCTCCGGCAGCAATGGCTATATCTGCGCTTCCAGTGCTGTCTATCAATATTTTGGATAGGATGACGCCTCGTCCGAAGGGAGTGGCGACTACGACTCCCTTTACTTGGCTTCCTTCTATCAAAGCACCGCATCCCATCACGCCGAACCAGAGTTTGCCTCCTGCCTGTAACAGCTCTTTACGATGCCATTCCATTTTCCAGTCGGCAGGGAAACGTCCTTCTCCTTTGGGTTGTCTTGGATGGTCTTTAGGTGCCATTGCCAGGACACTCTTGTCTATATGAGCGGTATATCCGCCTCGGAACCCATCCCAATAGACACCGATCATTCCTAGTGTACTCAATCCTCCAAGCCCGTGCAGGTATTCCAATACCAATGTATTGGCTCCCTGTTTGGCTGCAGATATTCCGGCGGACGCACCTGCTGTGCCGCCTCCCATCACAACTACATCGTAGCTGCCTAAAACCGGAAGCGCACCTGCTGGAGAGGCGACGAACCCCTTTTGCAGGGACGGACGGAGTGGGGAGAGCAGTTCGCCTGTTTGTCCGTAGTTTGAAGCGTTTACTTTAAGCTGGCGGACAGTGGCCTGAGCTGGTACGGGTATATCCTTTATCTGCCTGGCTACTGTTTCGCCCATCATTTCTCCTATGAACAGGGCCGGAACGGGGCGCATCACTTTGGCTGCCAACTCTCTTGGTATCTCAGCACAGGGACCGAGTACCCATAGGTTTGCAATATTCTTAGATTTGAATGCTTGCATCGGTAACTTGCGCCAGGACACCGGATTCCCGTTATATGCTTTCTCGCTGTTAATCGTTTGTTTCGGAATATACCAGAGCAGATCCGAGCTGTCGACCTGGTCTATATCCCATGTCCGGTTACGGATGATCTGTTCGACCTCGGCCAGTGATGCATACGAGTCGTCTTTGAGTGGTAAATGGAATGTATAGCGGGTGACCGGATAGCTTTTCTCACCAACCTTGATGGGCTGGGATAATTCTTCGGCCTGGATAATTTCCGGTGCTTCTTTCGGGGTATTTCCTACTACGGTATAGCAGAATTCTTGCGAACCTGCGATAAAAGGTTTACGTTCTGCTCCTAATAGTCCGGCAACGGATGCATTGTGCGTCGCATCGATAATCGCTTTGCAACGGATAGCCTGTCTGCCCGAACGGTTTGCAATCACGACTCCCGCAGGTTTACCGGACGGGTCCGTCAGCACATTCGTTACATAGCTGCTGTAGAGGAACTGTACGTTGTTGTCGATCAGCTCGTCTTCCAGCGTTTTCTTTATATGAAGCGGAGTCGGGAAATTTTTCCCCGGAAAGAGCTTGCGTGCAAGTGCTGTCTGCAGTTTTTCCCCTGCTTCTCGCTCGTAGAGATGTGAGCCGCATATGTCTTCACCCAGATAGGGCATATAGCCAACCAGGTAAACTCGACTACCTGTTTTCGCTGCGGCAACAGCAGCGGCAATAGCACGTGAACTTCCACCCGCGACCACAAGATCTACTTCTGCAATCACCGGAATCTTACGCGCCCCTTCATGGCAGAACCCTTCATCTGGAACGGCTGACTTCATGGCCGCTTTTGCTTCCGTCACGCTACCTAAAGAGGCTAATGCGCCTCCGGCTGCCGTTACTTTTAAAAAATCACGTCGTGTAATCATGGTATTCTCTTTTTATACTTGGTTTTTATGGGAACTATAAAGATAAGAATTTTATTTTTTAGGAACTAATATAATAGCATCGGCAAATAAGGCACCCTTCGAACGGCAGCCGTCAATCTTGATAGAAGATGTCCAGTTGCCTTTCTCAAACGCGTATGTGCCTAAACTTACCCATGCACCTTTGTGAGATCTGGGAGATATTTCTACTTGCTTGGTCCCCTCTTTACCCGTAATGTCAAAAGCCATAACTTCGGGCATTTCCTGGTCGGGAAGAGCTGTGCAGTAAAAGAACACTTCGTATGTATCCGCCTTTTTAATAACAGGCATAAAGGTGAAAGAGCAATTGTTCTTTTGGTTCGCCGACTTTAAGAAGCTGTTCTTATAATGCGCTCCAAAGCTTTTTTGCCAATGTCCGGATCTTTCTATTTTGTCGATATCGCTGTCATCGACTAATATTTCGGGAGTAGAACCGTCCAGATAAGGATTCTCTTTCAGGATTTTCCTTAGCTTGGTTACGTCTATTGTCTGGACGTCGGTATTATCGTCGATCGCTAATGCCGATGCTACGGCTGCCGACTGTCCCAGCACCATAAAGACCGGTTCCATCCGGATCGATCCGAAAGCGATATGGGTGGAAGAAATACATACGGGGACCAGTAGATTAGTACATTCTTCGCGTTTAGGCGTAATGCTCTTGTACGAGATCGGATAGGGTGGGAAGCCATGATATTGGACATCCCCTTCATTTTTTACCATACCGTTTGTAACGATACGTTGGCAATTATGAGAGTCCATTCCGTAGGCGGCCATTCCGATTGCATCTCCCACAGTCTCTTCCCCTTGGCAATTTTTTTGTGTCATGATATATTCCCCGTTCAGGCGTCGGGCTTCGCGCACATATAGTTGGGTCGGAAAGTTATCATTGTCAACAAATTCATCTTTCGCCCATCCGAATCTGGAAACCTGGTCGCGAAGTTTGGAAGGGACTCTTTCATCGTGTGTGAGGAAATAGAGCAGTCCTTTTGTATAGTCTACATGTTCTTGCCAGATCCGTTCGCGGGTTGCATAGTTGCCATCCGGATATTCGTAATTCATACCGATCATATCAGTTGATAGTGGTCCGCGATTATTCACGTCATACTTATTATCTGGCATCATACCCCAGTTAAATAAGAGATAATTATCTATGTGTAAATCCATTTTACGGATAGCACGTGCCAATAGTTCATATTTGGCCGGATCATAGTTTTCAGGTTTTTCGAACGGACGTTGATTTTCTTTATTGTCGGTAAGGCATAAACGGAAATTGTATGCTTGTACGAGTTTATCTCCACTTCCTCTTTCTTTCAGTGTATTAGGTTGGATTCCCCAACATAAGCCACTATTCGGATCGCCTTCTTTTAGATATGGGTCTACTCCGTCCGGAAATTGATGCCAGAAAGACATCTGGACTCCATTAAGAGTCTCGTCGTATTCTTCGTTTCCTTCACGTCCGACAAAGTAGGAAACACCGGCTTTTGCCATTAAATCTCCTTCATACGAACAATCGATGAATTGTTTGGCTTTAACTTGTATCAAGGTCTTTTTGTCTGGTTTCTGGGAGTCTTCCAAAGTGATACTTTGTATTCTCTTATTCTGAACTTTAGCATTTGTTATCCGGCGATAATACAGGACATCTAAATCTGCATCTTTCACAAAGCGGTTCATGGTTGCTGTTGCGACACTCGGCGGAAAGGTCCATTGCTCGAATTTATTATAATGCTCTCCAATGCGACGATAGAAAAGGCGTGCCAATCCGGTAACTGCATATTTGTTTCCGATATCTGTTGCACCTAATCCACCAGTAGTCATACCTCCTAAATATTTACCAGGCTCTACCAAAAGAACGGATTTACCCATCTTTTTTGCAGAGTAAGCAGCTACAACACCTGCGGATGTTCCTCCGTATATGCAAATATTGACTTCTTTGACAGCGGATGTATTTTCCTTTTTTTGAAAATGGCAGGAAAATAATGTTATACAAAGAATACAAGGAAATAATTTATACTTCATAATGGCGATATTTATTAATCGAAGTTTTAAAAATATTATTTCAATGGATAATCGAAGCCTCAATTATGGATTTTCAACATTGAAAATCCATAATTGAGGCTTCGATTGCTAGAGATTAATACCCGTCGTTTTGCGTTAGGTTACCGTTGACCAAAATATCGTTAGCTGGAATAGGCCACAAATAGTTTTTCTTTGGGTCAAAAGACATTTTGTAGAATGTAGTGATATATCCAGCGGTTTCCATAGGTGCAAGATTGGGCAGTCCGTTTTCATCGATTGTCGGTATGCCACCGATAGGATAGTAACCTTCGTCCCAGTTCTTTAACAAAGTTATGAAGTCTTGAGACAATTCGATGTTTGATTCACTGCCGGTCAAACCATTCCAATTGGCGGAGTTAGACCAGGCACGATTCAAGTAATACATGGACTTGTTGTGTGATTTTTCAGCAATGCGCCAACGCAACAGGTCGCGATAACGAATCCCCTCGAATGCGAATTCCGAACGACGGTCCATGCGGATGATTTTGCGTAAAGCCTCTTGTGATTGTACTTCTACGCGGGGGTAAGCGATACCTGTTTCGCGATAGGCACGTTCACGGATCAGATTGATCGTTTTGTCCAAGTCGTCTTGTGTACATTGTCCCATTTCGTTCTTCGCTTCCACGTAAGTCATCAGTACCTCAGCATAACGTAGGTATGGATAACAGTTGTCTGCTTTTAGATTATAATTGTTGAAATCTTTCCAGTCATCCTTCACAAATTTACGGAGAATCAATCCGTTATAAGCTGAATGTTGATTCGATGCTTTGGAGTCAGTGTTGACTACCATTTTACCGGTAGACACTTCGTATACCGTATTTGCATAAGGACTGGGATTGAATTCATAGCCTAATGTGATATAATCTGGATATTTTTCAGGAAATGTCCCATCTTTTTTGGACTGTTCATATTCTGCATAGTCAGCAGAGTATTTAGTTTTGAAAGGTTGGATTGTCATTGCCAGACGCGGGTCTCGGTTGGCAAATGGATCTTTCGGGTTATAGAGCGGTGATTTGTCAATAGGCAAACCGTCCGTGCAGGTGTAGGAACAGAACAGCTCCAATGATGGACTTTGGTTGCAATGGCCACCGATTTTGCGTATGACAAAGTCACGTACATTTTCCATGAAACCATATCCTTTTTTTAATGTCAAGTCTCCTTTGAAATAAAACATAAATTCGGGAGAACTGGTAGCTTGGAACATTTCCCGATAATTGTCGTGTAATTTGTAGACTCCGAGATCCATACATTTTTGTGCAGCATCAACGGCGGTTTGCCAGTCTTCGTGGAAGAGGGCAAAACGGGCTTTGAAACCGAGGGCGGCTCCTTTGGTCGGCCGTTGTTGACCTTTGTAGGAATTGGGCAGATATTCGGCCGCTTTGTCTAAACATTCAAAAGCATATGCAAGCACTTCGTTTTTGGGTGAGCGGGTTGCCACGTATGCTTCATCCAAAGTCATACCTTTATTCAACACGCAATCTCCATAATAGGCAGTCAGTTCACAGTAGGCAAACCCTAACATGAAATAGGCTTCCCCCTTGTATTGGTTTACTTTGCTTTCACTGATTCCGGTCGCAGAACCATTGTCCAATGCTTGAATTACTTTTGTTGCACGGGCGATGGACTTGTATAAGGAACTCCAGCGTGTGGAGGAGGTCCCCCATTGAGAAGTGACTGTTCCGAGCGTAACTTCGTTGGAACCATTTCGGTTTAACAAATCATCATCCCAATAGATGGCGTCAATCGGAAAGAAGTCTGGTCTCCACAAATCATTAAGTGCCATTTCTATTTCGGTTTCATCGTGATACCAATTTTCACTCGATCCTTCAGAAAGTGGATTTAGGTCGAGGTTTGCACAGGCTGTCATGCTTAGTGAGACTATTCCGGTTAATAGATATTTGTTTATTTTGTTCATAACAGGATTTTTTTAATTAAAATGAAACATTCAAGCCAAAAATATAAGAAGACATGATCAAGTCTTTTGCGCGATCCCCCCATTCGGGATCGAATCCTTCGGGATATTTCGAGAAGGCAGGCAGGTCATTCGCACTGAAATAGACTCTCAACTTGTTAACAAAAAACTTCTTCGTGAATTCAGATGGGAGCGTATAACCTAATGTGATGTTTTTGATACGCATATAAGCTCCGTTGAAAATATAGAAGTCACTTTTTGCATAAATATTGGCACTATTGGTCGTCAATTTCGGATATTTTGCCTTGGCATTTTCTGCATCCGTTGCTGTCGGACTCCAATGGCTTTCGATCAGATTTACCGGACAAGCATATGCTTGATAATTGAATGGTGTACCGGGCCAGTTCCAGTAGGCTAATTGATGTCCAACACCTTGAAATGATAAATTGAAATCCAAGCCTTTCCATTCTGCCCATAGAGAGCCACCGTATTGCATTTCTGGTAGGGAATTGCCCAAGCGTACACGATCGGCGGAAGCAGTGATTTTGCCGTCTCCATCTATATCTTGGTAACGTATGTTACCTGCTTTATCGTTGTTAGTCAGAACTGGAATGGTATTTCCGTTTTCGTCCAACATGGCAGCATCATTCAAGATAATGCCCATACTTTTGTATCCGTACCATTCGTTAAAATAAGACCCTTCTTCAGTGATCTTGTTATCATCGATTTTCTGTCGGTTTGCCATGTATCCCATTTTAGAACGATAATCGGACAAATTGAAACTTACACCGTATCTGAAATCGTTGATTTGATCGCTCCAGGAAAGTTCAAGATCCCAACCTTTCGTATTCATATCGGCTGCGTTGTTTTGCGGTGCGTTATAACCAAAATAAGAAGGGAATCCAACTTCCATCAGCATATCAGTTGTCTTTTTGTAATAATAATCGGCTGATGCACGAAGTCTGTTATTTAGCAAAGTGATGTCAGCTCCGAAACCATAGGTGGTGGTCGTTTCCCATGTTAGGTTGTTGAAAGCATAGTCTGTCTGATAAGCCGTTTGTACGACATCTGCTACACCTGTAGTTGCATTTGGAATAAAACCTGTGCCAAAACTGAGTATTGCTTGATAAGGAAACTCCTTCCCTAGACGTTCGTTTCCCAATTGTCCAATTGAACCGCGTAACTTTAAATAATCTACAATGCTTTTGTTGAACCAAGGTTCTTCGGAAATAACCCAACCTGCACTAACGGAAGGAAATGTACCCCAACGGTGGCCATCAGCAAAACGTGAAGAACCATCTGAGCGAATATTAGCTTGCAGCATATAGCGATCTGCCCATGAATACATGATACGACCGAAGAATGAACGATAGGCATTATGTCCAGCTTTTCCGCTATTGTATTGGTAGTCTTCAGGCCCTAAATTCAAGTAAGGATAATTGACCAAATTAAAATTGGTTCGTGAAGCACCTTCTTCTTCCCATTTGTAAGAATAATCTTCATAACCAGCCATCAATCCGATAGAGTGGCGTTTCAGTTGCATTTTATAGTTGGCATAGAACTGCTTAGTCAAGCTATGGTTGTCGTTACGACTTTCACTGAGACTAGTTGAAGCATAGCCAACTCCGGGAATCGGGTCACCGGTGATCCGGTAGACTTCGTATCTTTTGCGATGGTCTTTTCCTTTGTAAAAAGAATATTTTGGTGCTACGATGGCAGTTAATGTTAATCCTTCTATGGGTGTGATATCTAATTGTAATTTACCACCCACACTGTAGTTCTGTTTTTTCATGGAACCGCCTAATTGGTGCTCGGCAATAGGGTTGTCACCATCTTTGCCATCGGCAAAACGTCCGTCAGACCAATAAGCATTGTAGATCGGTGCACGCTCCATTAAGGTAAAGATCGATCCGTGAGGTTCATTTGCGTTAGAATAGAGTAAATTCAAGTCAACATTGGCATGTATCCAATTATTGATTTGGTAGTCATTGTTCGTGCGGATATTGAAACGCTCGTAGTCTTTTGTTTGGATAAGTGCTTCCGAATTGTAATAGTTGAGACTGAAGTTTGTTTTCAGTTTTTCTGTACCTCCACTGAGCGAGAGAGAGTGTCTTTGGTGATGTGTGCTACTTTTCAATCCTAAATCCATAAAGTCGGTATCTGCATAGCGGTCCGGATCTTCAGCTCGTAGTTGTGCGTAATTGTTGATTACATCTTCGGAGTAAAGTGAATGGAGGGATGATGCACCATCGTTGAAAGCTAATTCGTTAAGACCACTCATCCATTGTACGGCATTAGCGAATTTAGGTTTTGCGGTCGGTGTGTTGATGCCGTATTCTCCATTATATGAAAGATGGAATTCCTTGTTTTTGGCACGTTTGGTTGTGACCAATATGACACCTGCCGCTGCGCGTGAACCGTAAATAGCAGCCGAAGCTGCGTCTTTCAAAACCTGAATGTCTTTTACGTCTTCAGGGGCAATATCTGTAAGAGTGCCAGGCACTCCATCCACGATCACTAATGGGTCATTAGTTGACATGGTCGTGACACCACGTACGCGGATAGTAGCTCCGGCTGACGGGTCACCGCTGGAACGTGTGATCTGTACGCCGGCCATCTGTCCTTGTAATTGACTGGAAAGCTGCGGTGTACTCTTCATCCGAAGTTTGTCGCCTCCCAAAGAAGAGGTCGATCCTGTCAGGTCGATTTTGCGTGCCGTACCGTAGCCGATCACGACGACTTCATCCAATGTCTCCGAATCTTCTTCGAGGGTGATGTTGTAGGAGTTTTGTGAACCGACTTTTATTTCGGTCGGCTTGTATCCGATGTAGGAGATCGAAAGTATAGCACCAGGTGCTATACTGATGTTGAAGAGGCCTTCAACATCAGTAATGGACCCGTTAGTCGTTCCTTTCTCTACAACATTGGCTCCGATGATCGGGTCACCGTTATTGTCTAGGACTTTCCCCGTGATTTGCTTGGCCTGTTGTTGCCGTGCGTATGCTTTTCGCATAATGTTGATATTCCGATCGTTGATCGTATAAGTCAGTCCTGTTCCTGTCAATGCTTGTGTCAGGATTTCATCGATTTGATTACTGTTGGCCTTTATGTTGACTTTAATGTCTGCAACATCTTTATCTACATAGAAAAATAGGAATTCGCTTTGTTTTTCTATCTGTGAAAACAAGTCGGTGAGAAGCATCCGTTCAGTTTTGATGGATATCACTACCGATTGTGAATAGGTAGGTTCCGCTTGCATAGTGGAAGGTAAAACTGTTAATAGCGAAACCGCCGTAATTTTTGTAATTGCTACTAATTTTTTCAGGCTTTCAGGATGAAGATGCCTGTAATACGAAACATTTTTCATGCTTATGTATTGATTTAAGAGATTAATAATTTACTTGTTTCATGGTGTGACCCTGTTCGCTTAGTGTAGGTCTCAGTGCTACTTTTAACATTAGCGTTTTCTCATAGGCATTATTTTTTAGTGTGCATGTTGGATATGATAATTTCCTGTTTTATTCGTCCACCGTATAGGCAAACTGTGTGAGATTACTTTTAGGATCTGTTCTATGCTTTGTTTTTGATTGAATGTACCGGAAACGGTGATGGATGGATCTGCCAGTCTTTCATCATCAATCCGGATTTCTACTTGGTAGATGTCTTTCAAGTTCTCGATCAATTCGGTGAATGGAATCGATTTGTATTTCAACAGACCGTCTTTCCAAGCTGTGAAAGTGTCGGTGTCTATTTCTTTGACATCCACCTTGTTTGTCGACCGGTTGAAAGTCAGTTGTTGGTTTGGGGTCATCACGATATTTTGCTTTGCGCCTTCGAAACGGATGGAACCTTCCACAAGGGTTGCCGTGATATCGTCTGACTCTGCATCTGCCTTCACGTTGAAGTGCGTACCCAATACGGTGATAGAAGCACCGTTCATCTCTACTTGGAAGGGCTTGCTTGGATCTTTTGCCACTTCAAAATAGGCTTCACCTTCTAATTTGACGTTGCGGCTGTCTTTCCCGTATTTGTCGGAATAGCTTAAGCGGCTGTTTTTGTTCAATGTGATGATGGTTCCATCTTCCATCGTGAAGTTGGAGGTATGTTCGTCTGTCAGCAAGGTGTAGTGTTCGGATATACGGTCATTTGTATTATAAAGGAAAAGGGCTGTTGAGAAAATGAAAAGCAAACAGGCTGCGGCAATTAGTGGAATGGCGTTTCTCCATAATTGCCGCCGGGCAGTCTGCCTTCTTTGTACATTGATCTTTTGTTGCAGTTTGTCGGCCGAGAAAGCAGGGGCAACGGAATGTTTGAAAGCGACATCTGCATCCCAATAATTCTTGAGACGTCGGAATTCATCTCGATTTTTTTCGTTCAGCCATTCACTTAACGAAAGGATATCGTCCGAAGAACTTTCTCCACTCAGGACACGTGCGATTATATGGTTTATTCTGTTTTCCATTCTGTGTGTTTCTATATGTATAGTCGCTGGGAAGCGAGAATACCCTTAGTCGAAATGAGAAAAAGATAGAAAATTTTCATCTGTTCCCATTCGGAGAAAATAAATTTCCCACTGTGGGAAAATTTATTTTCAATAGGAGGAAACAAAATTTTCAATAGGTGGAAACAAATGTTTCCTGGGCATGAAACAGAAGTATCCTATGCATGAAATTTTTGCTTCATGCCAGAGTGTTGCTTTTCAGATGCAATCGTCGGCAAGTGTTTCCCGCAGTTTGCGGACGGCATTCGTCAAGTGTGCCTCCAATGTTTTGACGGAGATGTCGAGGATGGCAGCCACTTCTTTATATTTGAGCTTGTCCTCGCGGACGAGTTTGAAAGCCATCTTGCATTTGGCGGGTAGCGAGTCGATTGCCAAGTTCAGGCGGTGAATTCCTTCTTGGCTGATAAGCTCTTCTTCGGGAGTCGTTTCGGTCGATGTGAAAAGGTCGATGGAGATTTCGTCCAGCGATACCTGCTCCATGTGCTGTTTGCGATAATAGCTGATCGCCTTGTGGCGGGCTACCGTATATATGTAAGAATCGAAATTAGAGATGCCGGGTAGCTGTTTGCGGTTGTTCCAGATAGCTAAGAAGGTATCGGATACGATCTCTTCGGCTTCTGCCGGCGATGAGACATACATACCCGTAAATCGCATTAGTGGCCCGAAATAGGTCATGTAAAGCGATTTAAGAGCGGTTTGTGAATCCGATAAGGCCATTTCACAAGCCCACTGTATGATATCGTCTCGATTCTCTCCCAAGTGTGAGTAAGATTAACAATGTTCTTATAATAAAAGTCGCGAATATAGCGAAAATCCCTTAGTCCGGTAACATTATTTTTTTATTCAACTGTTTCTGTGGATGTATGGTTTGACTTGTAACATGTTTGTAATATCTATGTCATTTTTGCGTAATATTTGTTTCAGACCTTTGCAACCAAATACATAACAAGCAATTATGGAGACATTCTATCTCTTTCTGATCATTTTCCTCTTTGTGCTGGCGGTGTTTGACCTGTCAGTCGGAGTTAGTAACGATGCAGTCAATTTTATGAATTCGGCAATAGGATCGAAAGCTGCATCTTTTAAAGTAATAATGGTGATTGCCGCGATCGGCATCTTTGTCGGTGCTTCGCTATCCAACGGAATGATGGATATTGCCAGGCACGGAATTTACCAGCCGCAACATTTCTATTTTTCAGAAATTATGTGTATTTTGCTGGCTGTCATGCTCACCGATGTGGTGTTGCTGGATATTTTTAACTCTCTGGGGATGCCTACTTCGACTACCGTTTCGCTGGTATTCGAATTGTTGGGCGGTACGGTTGCAATTTCATTAATCAAGATTGCCAATTCTAATGGTGCACTCCAGTTGGGTGACCTGCTGAACACGGATAAGGCTTTTACGGTGATACTTGCCATTTTTCTTTCAGTGGCGATCGCTTTCTTTTTCGGGGCCATTGTTCAATACATTTCTCGCTTGATTTTTACTTTCAACTACAAGAAACACATGAACTATTTTATCGGCTTGTTCGGTGGTTTGGCTGCCACTTCCATCTTGTATTTCATGTTGATAAAAGGTTTGAAAGAAAGTTCCTTTATGGAAGGTGATCTTAAAACGATGATTTATAGCAATACGGACACGATCGTGTGGGGAGCACTTATCTTTTTCACTTTATTGATGCAGGTTCTTCACTGGTTGAAGGTGAACGTTTTTAAAGTGGTGATCTTGCTGGGAACGTTTGCCTTGGCTTTGGCGTTTGCCGGTAATGACTTGGTAAACTTTATCGGTGTTCCGTTGGCAGGCTATTCTTCTTATATGGATTTGATGGCGCAGGGAGGCACGACTACAACCGACACTTTCCTGATGGAGTCGTTGCTTGAACCGGCCAAAACCCCGTGGTACTTCCTTGTTGGTTCCGGCTTGGTCATGGTGATTGCCTTGGCTACTTCGAAAAAGGCGCAGGCGGTGATCAAAACGTCTGTAGACTTGGCCCGGCAGTCGGATGGAAATGAAAATTTCGGAACATCGCCCGTTGCACGTGTTCTGGTGCGTACGTGCAACAATGCCTCCAATACGATATTGAGCGTGGTGCCTTTGCGAGTGAAGGACTGGATTGACAGCCGTTTCAATAATAACGAGATAATACTTGAAGATAAGGCCAGTTTCGACTTGGTGCGTGCTTCGGTGAATGTCGTGCTTTCCGGTCTGTTGATTGCGTTGGGTACTTCGTTGAAGTTGCCGTTGTCTACGACTTATGTCGCTTTTATGGTGGCGATGGGTAGTTCTCTGGCCGACCGTGCTTGGGGGCGTGAAAGCGCAGTTTACCGTATCACCGGTGTGCTCTCCGTGATCGGTGGTTGGTTTATTACGGCAGGTGCAGCCTTTACGATCTGTTTCCTGGTTGCTCTGTTGATCCATGTCGGTGGTATTGCGGCAATGGCGGCGATGGTGGGGCTGGCGATCTATATGCTGATCCGTAACCAGATTCTGTATAAAAAGAAGATGAAGAAGGAAGCCATGCAGGAAGAAGTTGATTCCACGATTTCCAAACTACGTGAGACAAAGGACAAACGTGAAGCTCTTTCGCTGTTCCGTGAACATAGTCGCGACGAGCTTTGCGACGTGCTGAACTTCGCTTCCGACACTTTCAACCGCTCTGTTCATGGCTTTATGGATGAAAACCTGCGCGAACTTCGCAAGGTTATGAGCGCGATTGAGGAAAAGAAGAGTTACTTGAAACAGGTCAAACGTGTCGGCACGTTGGGCGTTACCCAGTTGGAGCATGATATTGCGATCGATAAAGGTTTGTACTATTATCAGGGGAATGATTTTGCCAGCGAGATCGTGTTCAGTATCCGTCGTCTGACGGAGCCAGGCAAAGAGCATGTCGACAATCATTTTAGCCCGCTTTGTGAAGTACAGAAGGAGGATTTCGGAAAGATGACCGATGAGATCGTTTCTTTCCTGAACCGCAGTTCGGTTATGATCGAAAGCAATGATTACCATCGTATGGATGACCTGATTGCCGAATCGGTCGATCTGACGGCTAAACTGACGCTTCTGAAGAAGGAGGAACTGAAACGTATCCAAGGACAGAGCGGTAGTACGAAGGTCAGCATGGTCTACCTAAATATGGTACAGGAAGCGCAGAATGTGGTATCTTTTACGGCAAATTTACTGAAGGTGAGCCGGAAGTTCCAAAAAGAATAATCGGTGTGTTACTTTTCTCTTGAAAGAAAAGTAACCAAAAGTTCAAGGCTTAACCGTCTGGGCTACTCCGGGCAAAGACTACGCTGTCGCCTGCCCGGAGTAGCGAAGCAGGTTCGGCCTTGACTTTTTGGTTACTTTTGGGTCAAGCCAAAAGTAACTATAACAATAGCATTGTCTTTTCTTTGACAAGATCACTCTCATCCATCTGAAGCGAAGGAACCGTGCACATCTTGATGTAGTCGCCGGTCTGACAGGTATAATCGTAATAAGCCTGTTGTTCGGAGGTGAAATCCTCCTTTTGGATCAAGCCGCTTTCCATGGATAAAAATTCTTCCGTATCCGTGCAGTCAGACTTCTTGATAAGTAGGATGCGGCGTGCAACCGGGTTCCGGTTGTAGTCAAGTCCGATATATAAACCGCGCAGTTGCCGGGGATTCCGGAAGAATGGGATTTGCAGATAGATTGTTACCAGCGTGAATTGAGGCGAGGGGTTTTCGCTGAACATGCAATAAAAGTTCTGTGGATCACCTGTGACTCCCATGCCCCATTGCGCCTCCCCGTAAGCATTTAACCGTCCGATGCGGATGTACTCCTTGTTTTCGGATAGACTGATGATAAAAGGTTCCATCTTCAGGCAGTCCGAGGAAGAAGAAAGGCTGTAACTCGTGTAAAGTCCGCATATGTTGTCCACCCGTGTGGTGGAAAGCAGTATTTCTTCTTGCAAATGGTCGAGGAAAGGATTGGCTTTCCGGTCGGGTTGTATGTTCGGTTCCATCCCTTCCAAGCGTTTCAACAATTCCGGCAGGACGGACAGCAGGCGTCGTTTGGATATGTTGTTGACCAATACGATCGCATGGTCCAATGCTTCCTCGTGCGAGCAGTTTTTCAGTTCCTCGAAATAAGTCGGGAGCACTGTTGTGTACAGAGAAGACAGGATGCTGGGAGCCATTCCGGCACAGTCGGCAATCTCCTTCATCTTGATCCCGTTATTGCGCAGATATTCTATCCGGCGGTAGAGTTCACGGAAGTCGTCCATGTTGTTCTTATTTACTGTTTTATATTGCAAAATAAATACAAGCGTGTTGCATTTCCGTTACATGAATGTTACATAAATATTGCTTTATAATCGGTTGATTTATAATATATATAAATAATGAACATTCATGTTTTCAGTAATATTCCTGTAACATGCCACGTCTACTTTTGCAGCCGTAAACAAAATGACAGCATGTTATGAACAACGAACAACAAACTAAAAATCCATCTCGGAAACGGTTATCCGATTTTCTTTTTATCCTCTGGGCCGGCGGTGCGGCTCTTTTATCTTATTCATTGGTATATGCACTGCGCAAGCCTTATACGGCGGCGGCTTTCGAGGATGTCGAGTTCTTCGATATGGATTATAAGGTGGTTGTTACGATCTCCCAGATAGTAGGATATGTGATTTCTAAGTTTATGGGGATCAAGCTGATCTCCGAACTGAGACGGGAAGAGCGTTTGAGGTTTATCCTGATGTCTGTTGTGATGGCAGAGCTTTCGTTGGTTTTCTTCGGTCTGCTTTCCGCTCCTTACAATATTGCAGCTATGTTCCTGAACGGCCTGTCGTTGGGTTGCATGTGGGGGGTGATCTTCAGTTTTATCGAAGGACGTCGGATGACGGATATCCTTGCCAGCCTGTTAGGTGTCAGTATGGTGATCAGTTCCGGGACGGCCAAGTCGGCTGGGTTGTATGTTATGAATAACCTGCATGTGAATGAGTTTTGGATGCCTGCATTGATTGGTGCTGTCGCATTACCTCTGTTAGCATTGCTCGGATATGCCCTGAACCGTCTGCCTCAACCGACCGAAGAAGATATTGCGATGAAATCGGAGCGTGCGACATTGAATGGGAAACAACGTTGGGAGTTGTTCAAGAATTTTATGCCTTTCCTCATGATGTTGTTCGTTGCCAATATAGCCATCGTGGTGTTACGCGATATAAAAGAAGACTTTTTAGTGAATATCATCGATGTTTCCGAATATTCGCCTTGGCTTTTTGCGAAGATCGACAGTGTGGTGACACTTATTATCCTTGTGGTTTTCGGATTGATGGTTTTTGTGAAGGATAATCTGAAAGCTCTTTCTATTCTTTTCGGGTTGATTATTATGGGGATGATCGTGATGTCTGTTGTCTCTTTCGGGCAGGAACGGTTCCAGCTTCCTCCTGTTGTCTGGCTGTTCGTCCAAAGTCTTTGCTTATACATCGCGTATCTTACTTTCCAGACGATTTTCTTCGACCGCTTCATTGCTTGCTTTAAGATTCACGGGAATGTAGGGTTCTTTATCGTAACGACGGATTTTTTGGGATATACCGGGACGGTGCTTGTGCTGAAGGAATTTTGCAACCCGCATATCGATTGGGCGGTATTTTATAACCAGTTTGCCGGGTATGTCGGTATCTTCTGCTGTATCACCTTCATTTGTTCTTTTGTATATTTGCATCAGCGTTTCCGTAAGGAAAACGGGTTGGCTGTCAAGAGCAACGAAGTACTCGAATTGGATACGGCTTCGCGGAATGCGATCACGATGGCTTGATAAAAGAATCAGTATAATAAAAGAAATAAATCAGTTATGAAAAAGATTTCATGTGTGATTATGGACTGGGCCGGAACGGCTGTCGATTTCGGCTGTTTTGCCCCTTTGAATGCTTTCCTGAAAGTTTTCTCTGAAGAAAAAGGAATTGATATAACCTACCGGCAGGCGCGTGAGCCGATGGGATTGTTGAAAATAGATCATATCAAGGCGATCCTGAATATGCCGGAAGTAAAAGCCAAATTTCAGGTTCGCTATAACCGTGACTGGAACATGGACGATGTAAACGAAATGTATCGGAGCTTCGAAAAGCATTTGTTCTCGTCTCTCCGCAACTTTACGGATCCGATCCCCGGTGTGCTGGATACGATGAAGCTGTTGCGTGAAGAAGGAATTAGAATCGGTTCTACAACAGGCTATACACAGGCGATGATGGAAGTGGTTCGTCCCGATGCGGCAGCTAAAGGCTATGTGGTGGATAACCTGGTTACTCCGGATGATGTTCCCGCCGGGCGTCCTGCCCCGTATATGATCTATAAGAATATGATCGACTTGGCTATTCCTTCCGTTGATAATGTGGTGAAGGTAGGAGACACGATCGCCGACATCAAGGAAGGAGTGAATGCCAAAGTATGGAGCGTCGGCATCGTGACCGGTAGCAACGAGATGGGATTGACAGAAGAGGAATACAACCACCGTTCGTCCGACGAATTGATCGAACTCAAGCGCGAAGTGCGTGAACGGATGCTGAATGCCGGTGCCCATTTTGTCTTGGACAACATTATGGAGCTCCCCTCCTGCATTGAGAAGATTAATGGTAAATATTGATTTATAATAAGGATATCATGAATACAAAAAGAAATTACCTGTTGCTTACCCCAGGTCCCCTGAGCACATCTGAAACAGTTCGCGAAGCGATGCTTCAGGACTGGTGTACTTGGGATAAAGATTATAACGAAGGAATTGTAACCCCCATCCGTAAGGGCTTGTTGGCTATTGCCGGACTGGATGAAGACGAATATACGGATGTCTTGTTGCAAGGCAGCGGAACATACTGTGTGGAGGCCACCATCGGTGCAGCCGTGAAGCCGACCGACAAACTTCTGATCCTGGCGAACGGTGCTTACGGCAAACGTATGGCACAGATTGCGGAATACTATCATATTGACCATGTACTGGTCTCTTTGCACGAGACGGAATTGGTGACTGGTGAAGTGGCTCGTAAAGCCCTCGAAGCCAATCCGGATATTACGCACCTGTCGATGGTACATAGTGAAACGACAACCGGTCTGCTGAACCCGATCGAAGAAGTGGCCGAAGTCTTGAAAGGTCGTAACATCACCTTTATCGTTGATGCTATGAGTAGCTTTGGCGGTGTGCCAATTGATATGAAGAAGCTGGATATCGACTTTTTAGTCAGCAGTGCCAACAAATGTATCCAAGGTGTTCCCGGTTTCGGTTTTATCATTGCGAAGAAAGATAAGCTGATCGCAACGAAAGGAAATGCCCGTTCTCTCTCGCTCGACATCTATGCGCAGTGGGAAACGATGGAAAAAGGCGGTGGCAAATGGCGTTTCACATCGCCTACACATGTGGTGCATGCTTTTTATCAGGCCATGAAAGAACTGAATGAAGAAGGCGGTATCGTTGCCCGTTCGGAACGCTATAAGCAAAACCACCGTACGCTGGTCGACGGTATGCGTGCGTTAGGTTTCAAAACTCTGCTGCCGGATGCTTCGCAAGGCCCGATCATCACCTCTTTCCTGTATCCTACTGCCGATTTCGATTTCCATTCTTTCTACGATCAGTTGAAGGCAAAAGGTTTCGTCATCTATCCCGGTAAAATCTCCGACGCTGATACATTCCGTATCGGAAACATCGGCGATATCTTCCCTGATGATATGGAAGCACTTTTGCAGGCAATACGATCAATAAGCTACTAAAAAATTTCAATAACCTTGTAAATAGTTCCCACATACGGGAACTATTTTGCCGTTAAGAAATAGCAAATCGATAGTTGTAATGTAAGAAGATTTTTGTTCCTTTGGGGGCGAAAATCAATAAGGTACTTAGTGAAATCTTTTATTTGTATTCTGCTGGCATTATTCCAGTTTACAATATTTACAGCGATAGGGGCGGTTGGTGAACCGCCCTTACATGAATTGCCCCTAAACCTTTCCCTGTCCGATGCAGGGGTACGGGATAGCACATCCCGGATGTCTGTCGTCGAATATAAATTCAAACCGAAAAGCCTGATCCTTCCCGCTTCCCTGATAACAGTCGGAGCGATTGGCACTGCCATAGACGGGATGAACGATTTCCATCTCTTTTCCCGCAAGGATTCCGTCAAGAAGATACGGATCGACGATTATATGGAATGGGGCATGTTGGGTTGGGTGTTTGTCTGCGACCTGATGGGGAAGGAGAAGCATAATTGGGTGGATCAGCTTTGCCTAGTAGTCATAGCCGAAGGCTTCAATGCTGCCATGACACGAACGGTCAAGTATACTGTGGGTGAAATACGTCCTGACGGTGGTCCTCATTCGTTTCCTTCCGGGCATACTGCCAATGCTTTCTTGGGGGCGCATATCGCTTGGAAAGAATTTAAGGACAGCAGTCCGGTGTTGGCCTATTCCGGCTATGCGTTGGCGACCTTTGTCGCCTGTTCGCGTTTATATAACAACCGTCATTGGGTGGCCGATGTAGTGGCGGGAGCCGGCTTTGGTATCCTTTCTGTCGAGCTGGCTTACTTGACCTATTTCCCTATCCGTAATGCGATCGCCCGTAAAATCAATATGAAGGGAAATGATCGCTTGGTCGTTGCCCCGACGTTTAGTCCTGATGGGGGCGGCCTTTATCTGTCATGGAAATTTTGAAGATTTATGATTTATGAATTATGATCGACATATAAATCATAAATCACAAATTTTCCCCAACTCCTCGATAAATGTCCGGTCGTTGCTGAGGCGGGGTATTTTGTGTTGACCGCCTAATTTTCCTTTCCTGCGGAGCCATTCGTAGAAGGTCCCTTCACGGGCAACTCGGATTTCCAGCGGTTGGAGGGAAATTTCTTTATAACGTTTTGCCTCGTAGTCGGAATTAAGCTGTTGCAAGGTCTTGTCCAGCAAGGAGGCGAAATCATCGAGTGAAGGCGGCATTTTCTCGAATTCGATCATCCATTGATGGCGGCCCTTTGCCTTGTCCAGCATGAAAAGGGGAGCGGCGGTATACTCTTTCACTTTGGCTCCTGTCTGGCGGCAAACCCTGCTGATCGCTTTGTCGGCATTGTCTACCATCAGTTCTTCTCCGAAGGCATTGATAAAGTTCTTGGTGCGTCCCGATATTACGAACTTGTGCGGATAAAGGGAGGTGAAACGGACTGTGTCGCCGATCTGGTAACGCCATAATCCGCCGGAGGTCGTGATCACCATCGCGTAGTTTTTCCCTACCTCTACAGCTTCTAACGGAAGGACGGTCGGATGTTCTTCCCCCACTTCGTTAATCGGGATAAATTCATAAAAGACACTATAGTCGATCATCAGCAAAAGGCTGTGTTCCTCCGGATTGTCTTGGAGGCCGAAAAAACCTTCCGATGCATTGTAGGTCTCCATGTAATGCATCCGGTCCGAAGGAATCAACGCTTTGTATTGGTCCCGGTACGGCTCGAAACTGATCCCGCCGTGGAAGAATACCTCCATGTTGGGCCAGACATCCGTCAGGTATTCGCTTCCTGTCTTTTGTAATACGGCCTTGATTAGTACCAGCATCCATGAGGGAACACCGGATAGGCTGTTCACGTCGGTTTTCCAAGTGCTTTCGACAATCGCCTTGATCTTGCTTTCCCATTCATCCATAAGGATGATCTTTTTGTCGGGGACGCGAATCAGGTTGACAAGAGGATTCAGGTTCTGCAACAGGACGGCAGAAAGGTCCCCGCAATGTGCATTCCGGTTCAAAGGGGAAGGACTGTGGCTTCCGCCCAGTATCAACCCTTTGCTGGCGAAAAAATGGCTGTCGGGATTATTCTGTAGATAGATGGAAACGGTGTCGAAACCGCCTTTGTAATGACACCCTTTCAGAATTTCGGGTGTGACGGGAAGGAACTTGCTTTTGTCGTTTGTGGTGCCGCTGCTTTTTGCGTACCATCGCACGACCGAAGGCCAAAGGATATTTCTTTCTCCGTTTATCATACGGGTGACGTATGGTTTTATGTCATCATAGGTCTGTAAAGGAATCCGCTCACAAAAGTCTGCATATCCCTGAATACTTTTGTAGTCGTATTTTAAACCCCATTCGGTATTTCGGGCGGTAGATAAAAGGGACTTCAGCTGTTTGTGCTGGATGGCATCTGCATCCTGGGCAAACCTTGCGATCTCTTTTTGCCTGGGGCGGAAGAGTAGTGATATTGTATTTGTCAGAATATCCATGCTCCTGTTGTTTGAATTGCATGCAAAGATACGATAAATTTAGTATCTTTGTACAACAAGTACTTAATCCCAAAAAACGATGAAAATAGGTATTCTTTCCTCTGGTGGCGACTGTCCCGGAATAAACGCCACGATACGTGGTGTCGGTAAAACGGCCATTATGCACTATGGTATGGAAGTCATCGGCATACACAGCGGCTTTGTCGGCCTGCTGAATAAAGATGTCCAGACTTTTGACGAACGTAGCCTTTCAGGTATCCTGAACTTGGGCGGTACGATCCTGGGGACTTCCCGCGAGAAACCTTTCCGTAAACTCCTGGCTTCAGGCGAAAGCGAGAAACCGCAGCTCATTAGGCAGAATTATGAAGAACTCGGCTTGGATTGCCTCGTCTGTATCGGCGGCAACGGGACACAGAAAACCGCAGGTATGCTCTCGGCGATGGGTTTGAACGTGATCGGTGTGCCGAAGACTATCGATAACGACATCTGGGGGACAGATATAACGTTCGGTTTCGATACGGCTGTCAATATCGCGACTGAAGCGATCGATCGCCTGCATTCGACCGCCAGTTCGCACAAACGGGTAATGGTGGTGGAGGTGATGGGACACCACGCCGGCTGGATTGCGCTATATGCCGGGATGGCCGGAGGTGCTGATGTGATCCTGCTACCTGAACTGGGCTTTGACATGGACCAGATAAACGAAGTGATCTTGGACCGTGCCCGCCGTGGTAAGCCTTATTCCATCGTGGTTGTGGCCGAAGGGATCGAAACACCTGACAAAGAGCGTCCTTCCGTCTATGTGACGCGTGTCATAGAGGAGGCGACAGGTATCGAAAGCCGCGATACCGTCTTGGGGTATATTCAGCGTGGAGGCAATCCTTCTCCCTTCGACCGTAACTTGGCTACCCGTTTGGGCGGACATGCTACGGAACTGATCGCAAACAGGCAATTCGGACGTATGGTTTGCATGAAAGGCAGTGAAGTCGAATCAATCCCTCTGTCTGAAGTGGCCGGTAAGTTAAAACTGGTAACTCCCGAACATGATCTGATCATTCAGGGGAAACGGATGGGAATATCGTTCGGGAATTAATTTTCAGCGGGAACAGCTTCTATGCTTGTTTCCGCTTTTCTTTTCTCTGTATCTGCTATTTCCTGTCCGCTATTTTCTACGGCTTCTTCAGGTAGATTTTCGAATTCGTTTTCGGCTGTGTTCTCACCGGTTTTCTTCTTCTTGAGTTCCGAGATGAATTGTTGGAATGTCTTGTCAGTCCGTAATTTCTTGATCGCCATCTTGGCTGCGCTCTGCTGGGATTCCTTTTTCGAATAGCCGATGCCTACGCCTATCTGTGTGTCAGAAAGCGTCACACCTGTCTGGAATACCGGATTTCCATCGTTGTCGGTAAACGATTCAATTAGGTCGAACGATATTTCAAGCTTGTTCTTTTGGCTCCATTCGATCAGACTCGATTTGAAATTGACTTCCTTACGGGCGATGGTTTCCAGATTGACATGTTTTTTGATGAGTACGTTTTGGATGAAATTATAGCAGACTTCGTAGCCTTGGTCCAGATAGATTGCACCGATCAGTGCTTCAAGGGCATTTCCATACATGTGGTTGTTGTGGGAACTAAGTTTGGCGGAGTACACGACCATCTTGTCGAGTCCCAGTTCGACAGCAACACGGTTCATCGTCTCGCGCTGTACGATTTTGGAACGGGTGTTGGTCAGGAATCCTTCCCGCTTGTTCTGAAAGTGTTTGTAAACGATATCGGCTACGACCGCATCCAATACGGCATCACCCAAAAACTCCAACCGTTCATTGTTCAGCCATCTGCCGTCACCGCTTTCTACGGAAGAAGATTTATGGAGGAAGGCTTGTTCATAAAGGTGGATGTTATCGGGATAAAAACCGAGTATCTTGTATAAAGAAGAATAAGGCTCCTTGTTCATGTTCTTGAGGAGCCTTATTCTTTTGTATAGCTTTGTAAACACGTTACTTCACAAATTTTTTAACAATAGCACAAGCGTTGTGACCTCCAAACCCGAAAGTATTGGAGAGTGCTGCCCGCACTTCTCTTTTTTGAGCTTTATTGAATGTGAAATTCAGTTTATAATCTATTTCAGGATCATCATCACCATCCGCATGGTTGATTGTCGGAGGAATGATACCATCGTTTATCGCCTTAATGCAGAACATTGCCTCGATCGCTCCGGCCGCTCCCAAGAGGTGTCCGGTCATTGATTTCGTCGAACTGATATTCAGGTTGTAAGCGTGATCTCCGAAAACTTCCTTGATCGCTTTTACTTCTGAGATATCTCCTACCGGCGTAGAGGTTCCGTGAACATTGATGTAATCTATGTCTTCCGGAGTCATTTCTGCGTCTTCCAGTGCGTTACGCATAACCAACTTGGCTCCTAATCCGTCCGGATGGGAAGCTGTCAGGTGGTAAGCATCGGCAGACATGCCGGTTCCGGCAATCTCGCAATATATTTTAGCACCACGAGCCAACGCGTGTTCCATCTCTTCCAGGACCAGACAGGCAGCACCTTCTCCCATAACAAACCCGTCACGGCTTGCGCTGAACGGACGGGAAGCGGTTTCGGGCGAATCGTTGCGGGTAGACAGCGCGTTCATCGAGTTGAACCCACCGACACCAGATTCCGAAACGGCAGCTTCGGCACCACCGGTTATAATTACGTTAGCTTTTCCTAAACGGATATAGTTAAACGCGTCACTGATCGCGTTGGTTGAAGATGCACAAGCTGATACTGTCGCAAAGTTGGGACCATGGAATCCGTAAAGCATGGAGATATGTCCGGCTGCAATATCGGAAATCATCTTCGGTATGAAGAACGGATTGAACTTAGGACCGATCGTGTCTTTGATCTTTGCATATCCTAATACTTCTTCGTCGAATGTCTTGATACCACCGATACCAGAGGCAAAGATAACGCCGATACGGTTCTTGTCTTCCTTGTCCAAGTCCATAGCAGCGTCGTCAATCGCTTGTTTTGCGGCATTTATTGCGAATAAACTATAACGGTCACATTTGCGGGCTTCCTTACGATCCATTACTGTCAACGGATCGAAGCCTTTTACTTCGCATGCAAATTGTGTCTTGAATTTGGATGCATCAAACTGAGTAATAGGCCCGGCTCCACTCTTCCCATTGATAATACCTTCCCATGTTTCCGGGAGAGTATTACCAAGAGGAGTAATAGCTCCAAGACCTGTTACCACAACTCTTTTTAATTCCATACCTTTAATTAAAAGGATTGATTACTTCGCGTTAGCTTCGATGTAAGCAATGGCGTCGCCTACAGTTGTAATCTTTTCTGCTTGATCATCAGGAATAGAAATACCGAATTCCTTTTCGAATTCCATAATCAGTTCTACAGTGTCAAGAGAGTCTGCTCCTAAATCGTTAGTAAAGCTTGCTTCGTTTGTAACTTCTGTTTCTTCAACACTTAACTTGTCAACGATGATAGCTTTTACTCTTTCAGCAACTTCAGACATAACTTTTTCAATTTAGATTAATAAATACGAATATACTTTTTAAATTTGCAGTGCAAAGAAAAGAATTTTTTATGTTACAAAACAAATTTAATGAGCTAAAAATGCGGAAAACTGCACATTTTTTCTTTTCTTGTGCACAAAAAAAGGAGAAAACATGAAAAACGTAGCAATTTTTGCTTCCGGGTCGGGTACGAACGCGGAGAATATCGTCCGATATTTCTCTAAAAGTGAAACTATTAAGGTGGCAGTTGTTTTGTCTAACAACCGGAACGTTGGTGTGCATGCCCGGGTGAATAAGTTGGGTGTTCCTTCTTTTGTCTTTTCGAGGGAGGAATTTGCAGATGGGGCGCCTGTCTTGGCAAAGCTTGCGGAATATGATACGGATCTGATTGTCCTTGCCGGCTTCATGAATAAGATCTCCGATCCCTTGTTGAATGCCTATCCGGGTAAGATTATCAATATTCATCCTGCACTTCTGCCTAAATACGGAGGCAAAGGCATGTACGGGATACACGTGCACAAGGCGGTCATTGCCGCCGGCGAACGGGAGACCGGTATTACGATCCATTACATAGACGAACATTACGACGAAGGAACGGTTATCTTTCAGGCAAAATGCCCCGTCCTGCCGTCCGATACGCCGGAAGAGGTTGCCGCGAAGGTACACGCACTCGAATACGCTCATTATCCTAAGGTTATAGAAGATTTGCTTGCAGCCCGTATTTGAGGGATTGTATCAGAAGTTCGCGCTCAGCTGCATGACATAGGTACGGGGTGCGGAAACGAGCATCGGACGTGTGCTGTATTCTTTGTTGAACAAGTTATTCACCATGAACTGGAAAGACAGTCCTTTCATGATCTTCACGCCAGCACGCAGGTCGACCACACAGTAGGGCGTGTTGTTTTTCGCCCAATAGGAATGAAGTGTTTGTCCGTTTACGTTGCCGAAGAGGATGTCGCGCACGTAGTCCATGATCTCCGGCTGTTCCTTCGCCCGTTCGTCCACCATCAGGTAGTCGACGGCCAGCGTTTTGCTTTTCCACACGATATTGGTCCCTAGTGTCAGTCGTTTCCATTGGAAGTCAAGGATGGCTTTCACTGTGTGTTTTTGGCGGTACTTCAGGTATTTGGATGTATTGGACTTCTCTTTCATCTGCATCGGATCATCGTAGGTCGCCTCTTCTTCGTTCTTTTTCTTATAATCGGCGTCCTCAGGTTCGATGAATACATATCCTAAGTTGTAGCTTAGCGTGGTATTGGGATTGAACGTGTAGACACCGTTCGTACTGACTTCCGCCCCGTAGATACGTGCTTTCGACACGTTATAGAACTGGGCGCCGAATCCCGGCATCTGGCCTTGGGTGATCATGCTCAAGAGGTCGCGCACACCGTTGATATACTGAAAAGTCGTATTGTTGAAGATTCCGAAGCGAAATTCGATCATGTCGGTATATTGGGTATAAAATCCCGCCAAGTCGAAGAATCCCGTCAGGTTTCCGAACTTATATCCCTGTTTGAAGCCCAGTTCGGCATTTACACCTTTTTCGGCATTCACCTCTTTGTTCGGGTACACGCCGACACCGCCGATGTCCTTATGGGCATATTTCTCGGTCAGAGAGGGATAGCGGTAGCCTTGCCCGAAGCTGGCGCGGATAAAGCTGTAGTCGGCAAGTTGGTAGTTCAGTCCGGCGCGGAAGATCGGTTTGACCGGAATCTTGGTTCCGAACAGTTTGGTATCCGCTTCCCGCAGGTAACCGTCCACCCGGTAGTATTCGGCACGCATGCCGGCCGATACGCTCAGGCGGTCGAAGAAACGCTGGTCGTACTGGACGAACAGGGCGGCATTGTCGCTGTCGTGCGTCCCGGTGGTTTTCGAAACGCTTTTCATGTGTTCGTAGGTTGCCCCGGCGGTGATCTGACTTCCGCTGTCCCATTTCTTATTGAACTGGTAGTCTACATAGTAGGTGTAGTTTTTGTCCGTCCCTTTGGGAACATTCTCCTTGTTGTTGTTCATCACCCAGGAGATCAGGTCGCAGTAATCGGCTGTCGTGGCAGTCGGGAATACCCCGTTCAGGATGTTTACGGCCCCGTCCACGATCCCGTTCAGGTCGCCTTGCAGTATCGGCTGGATCAGCGGGAAGAACGGGCTGTAGTCTCCGTTCTTGATGTTGTCGATATAGGCGTTGACTGTGACTGCATCGCTTCCCATATTGCCTAAGATGTCGTCGAGCGACTTATGGCTGGAGCTTCCGTCGATGATGTTGTCTCCCCGGTAATAGAAACGGGTCTTGATCTTATGCGAGGTATTGTTGGTCGGATTGGTAAAATTGAAGAACGGGTCGATATAGAAGGTGTTCCCCTTGCGACCCATGTTGGCGATGGATGACGGCTGGTAGACTTCTACCGGAGAACGCCAGATGAAGAAGTCGGCATATTTGTCGGCCAGATAATTGAAATTGAACCCGTAGTTCAGCAGTTTGCCCTCTTTCATCGGATGGTGGTATGTCATATTGCCTCCGAGTCGCAGACGCCGGTTGTATCCTTGATCGCGGTATCCGTCATCGGAAAACAGGTTGAGTCCGCCCGATACATCGAAGTTTCCGATCCGTCGTGCGTGCGAGACGTCTGCCCCTTCATATTCGTCATGAACCGGATGGTCGTATACTCCGACATAGGCGCGGGCACTTGTGGTCGGCGTGAGTCCCGGCCGTTTCGTGCGGATGTTGATCACCCCGTTCAAGGCCGATGAGCCGTAGAGCACAGAGGAAGCACCCTTCATCACCTCTACCTGTTCGATATTTTCGAGCGGGACGATGTTCCAGTTGATCACTCCGTTGCCCGAACTTAGAGCGCTCATACCGTCTACCAACACAAGGCTGCGTGAACCGACCCCGTATGTCCATCCGTTCCCACCCCGTATGGAGGGTTGCTTGTCGTTGATATCCACACCCGGCATTGTGTTCAGTGTCGAACTCAGGTCGGTAGGGGCCTGCTTGGCGATATCGCCTGCTTTCAGCAGGTCCATCGAAACGGTGACATCGCTTAGTTTCTGTTCGAAGCGTCCGGCACTGACCACTACGTCTCCCAATAGGTTCGTTTTGATGTTCATATAGACATCTTTTGTTTTGGTATCCCCCTTGCGGAGTATCAGCGGGAGTTGTTCGTTCTCGTACCCGATGTAACTGAACAGGAGGTCGATCCCACCGTCCGGCAACGCGATTTCATAGGCTCCGTCGGCATCCGATATGGTTCCGTTCGTATCCCCGTTTATTTTCTTGTAGGTGATGTTGACGCCCGGTAGCGGTTCATGGGTTTCCGCATCATAAACGTGCCCTTTCACCATTTGTCCGAATGCGGTCCCGGTGAAAAGTGACAGGGCGAAAATCAAGATATATAGCTTTCTCATATAAAATGCTTTTAATTGATGTTTTTGTCTTTGTACAAATAGATACCGATCTCAATGGGGATTGTGCTCAGCTCTTGGCTCAACTGGTCCAAGATCGTACCGAACGTCTTTCCTTTCAGGAGTATGGCTGCGATACTTACGAACTGGGGCGGGATCAGGTTGCCGATCAGATCCATGACAGGTGCGTTAAGCGTCTTTTCCGGAATAAAGACTTTCACGATCTCCAGCAAGGCGAACAATTCCTGTATTTCCGATTTGTCGAGGAGCAGGATGAGATCACCTTTTGCCGGGTCTTCGCTTTCGCGAATTGTCATTTTAATACCGGTTGTAGACCAAGTATTGATCTTCTGGTAGGCTGCCAGCAGCGCATTTTCCATAGAGCTATCCCCAGAGTTGGCTTTCGTCTGTCTGTTTATCATCACTTGGCGGATGATCATGTCGATCTGCGGGATTACATATAAGGATGTATTGTCGTTCACATAATAAGTCGCCAGGTTGGGAGGTGAAGCGTTCCAGTCGTTTGCCGGATGTTTGACGTAGTTGCCTATCAGACTTCCTATTCGGACCGAGTCGGGCAGGGGAGCATAGCGGGCGATGATGTTTCCGTCCGCCTGGAAGGTCAGACCGTCGAGCAGGGAACTGATCAGGTTGCTGACCAGTTTGCCGCCCACCAGGTTATACAGCATTCCGATCATCGTCTGCATGCTGCCATTGTCTACATTGTAATAAGAGGCATTTTCGTGGGCGACATACCAGGTACCGTTCATTGTCAGCCGGTTCTCTGGAATCGTGATGTCCGACAGTTCCAGTATCAATTTTCCGGTCTGTATACTACCCAGATAATGAAATGCCGTACCGGTTGAGGTTGTCACGCCTCCACTGAAAGAATAGCTGCCGGAACCTGCTGTCAGAGAGATGCCGGGGATAGCCGTTTCTGTATCGTGCGGTAGTACATATTTAAGAATGAGGAGTGCGGTTTTCCCGTCATCCGTCTTAAATTCCACATCTTTTCCGATAAATGTATTCCCGTTATAGCTCAAAATAAGGGAATCCCCGTTTGCAGGGGCACTTAGTTTGTTAGAATAGGTCCCGCTTAGTTCCGCCGGGGAAAGGCCATCATAATCATCCTCGTCATTGCAGGATATCAAGAGAATAGCCAGCATCATGGCGCAAAGTAAACTGCATATTGATTTTCTGTCCATATGTTTCGCTTTTAGTCATATTATAGGATGATACAAAGAACAGGCTTAAGTTTGAAACAAACAATCTCCATGTTTGGGAATAAATATTCTATTTTTAAGATTGTTAGGTGAACTAAGCATATTTTGCTACTTTTGAAACAACAAAACGATGTTTTTATGAAGATTGACGTTGACTTGCCTAAATTCGATATTCCGAAAGATTTTATCGTAGGCGATGGTATTATGGGTGACATCCTGAACATGTACGGGCTTTTTCCCTGCAAGATAAAAGCGGGCGTGTTTGCTTTTTGCACGCGGGGGACGATCCGTGTGACGATAAATCTGGATGAACATACGGCGCGGGCGAACGATTTCATCACTTTGCTGCCCAATACCTTTATCCAGATTCATGAAGTGTCGGAAGATGCGGAAGTCTGTTTCGTCGCTTTTTCTTCCCGTTTTCTGGAAAGCATCAATTTTATCCGGACGATCTCCAACTTGATTGTTACGATCATCGAGAATCCGGTAGTCCCTTTGTCCGGTAATGCCGCCGCTATCTATAAAGATTTTTTCTCCTTGCTGGTACGGGCTGACAACGCTCCGGACTCTATCCTCTTTACCGACAGTTTGAAACCGGTCCTTGACCTGCTGATCCAAGGGGTGGTCAATATGTACAGGAGGTTCAATACCTGGAAAGAACCGGTCCTGAGCCGTGATAAGGAGATCGCTCGCGAGTTCGTGCAGCTTGTCTGGCAATATTATACGAAAGAGCGGAGTGCCTCTTTCTATGCAGGAAAGTTGCGGATCACCTTGCCTCATTTCTGCTACGTGATCAAAAAGACGACCGGGATGACAGCCCTCGATATTATTGCCAACGTCGTGATAATGGATGCCAAAGCCCAACTGAAATCAACGAATCTCCCGATAAAGGAAATCTCTATCGGACTGGGCTACAGCAACGTCGCTTTCTTCGACAAGTATTTCCGTCGCTACGTGGGGATATCACCGCTGGAGTATCGCAACAGCTAAGCCAACCATCTTATCTCAATTTGTTCCGGTTGAAATGAGGACCTGCTTTCAATAAAAAGAACAGTGTCGAAAAAATTGTCAGGCACGCCCCGAACAGGTAAGCGTAGTTGAATCCCCCGAAAGCCTGTGCGATGCTTCCGCCTATCATCAGCCCGATCCCGATCCCCACATCCCAACTGGTGAGATAGGTGGAAGTCGCTGTCCCCCTCTGGCTGTTGGGAGCGAGGTTCACGAACAGTGTGTTGAAAGCCGGGAACATCGTACCGAATGCGACTCCTTGTGAAAGGGCGATCCCGATATACAGATAAGAAGTGAAAGCCGAATTCCACTGCATCAGCCTTTCCAGAGCTGCCAGCCCGAAGAAGCTGGCGGCGGCAAGATACATCCCCAACGAGATGACCAGCGTGATTCTCCCTTTGTCGACCTGCCGCCCGGAGAACATGCGCGAGACGGCCAGACCGATCGCCATAAAGGTGAAATATAATCCCGAATTGACGGAAATCCCGATCTCATCGGCATACATGGCCACATATGTGGTTGTCATGCCGTAGGGTATGGAGAGCAGCAGTAAGGAGATGCCAGCCCAAGTGCCTTTCACCAAAAAGAAACGGTCCAGCGAGATCGGTTCTTTCTTTATCGGCTGTTTCCGCGGTGTCTTTACCAAATAGGCCATGATGAAGCCGAGGAGGCAGGAAAGGAGAGAGCAGGCGAAAATCGTTTCGTAGGAGAAGCTGGTGTGCATGAACAGCCCTGTCATCGGTCCGAAACTCATGGCCGTATTGTTTGCCAGCCCGTAATAACCGATCCCCTCGCCACGGCGGGAGGAGGGCAGGATGTCGATCACGATCGTATTGCCCGACACCGTCACCATGCCGAAGGCGAAGCCGTGCAGGATACGGAGCACGATGAAGATGCTCAGCAGGCTGGCGATCATATATCCGGCGAAGATGACCATGAAGACGGAGTAGGCTAAAAGGTACAACGGCCGTCTGGCGAATGTGTCCAGCAGGTATCCGGAGAACGGACGAATACAGAGGGCAGCAATAGTATAGCACGAAAGGATAAAACCGATCATCGATTTATCCGCATCGAACTGGTCCTGCAAGTAAAACGGCAGGATCGGCAATATCAGATAAAATGCGAAGAACAGCAAAAAGTTGGCTGCTAAGATATAGCAGAAGCTGGGTGATATAAGTTTGTCTTTTGCCATTGTTTCATTTTGTTTGTGTTATTGTTGGATTCCGAACCCCAATCTTCGGAGCTGTCCGGTTTCTTCCGGGGTCGCATGGACGATTGTGTATGCACCGTATTCTCTTGGGTGATGATAGTTTGTCCGGAACCACTCGAATCTGTCGGGATTTTCCCGTAGCGCCCGGTCTATGGCAAGCGGGTTAAAACTGGTGAGGATCGCTTGTTCGATCCGGTTTCTGTCAAACCGATTCAAGTCGATAACCGGAGTTTCGGGAGCTGGCGGAATCACTTCGCTGATCTTCTCGATCTTCACTTGGAAGAATTTTTCGATGTTTTTCAGACACATACGCGTACCATTGGCTTTCCCGTCTGCCGAGAAACCGGCAATATGCGGGGTGGCTATCGTGGCCAGTTCCAATAATTCCCGGTTTATATCCGGTTCGTTTTCCCAACAGTCCAAGATCAGTTCACTGATCTTACCCTCTTTCCGGGCATGCAATAGGGCATCCGTATCATGGACGGCTCCTCTGGATGCGTTGACGAACCAAGGTTTCCGTTGGAGCTTGCGGAAGAAGTCTTCTCCTGCCAGGTGGCGGGTGGCAAAACGGCCTTCTTTTGTCAGCGGCGTGTGGAAGGTGACGATGTCGGCTTGCTCTGCGATCGTCTCCAGTGAGACGAAACCGTCTTTCCCCTCCTTCTCCGCACGTGGCGGGTCGTTGCGGAGCACGTTCATCCCGTAGGCCGAGCATAACTTCTCCACCTCTTTTCCGACATGACCGACACCGACGATCCCGATCGTCTTCCCCTGTAGGGGTTCACCCTTGCGAAGCGCGATCGTGACCAATCCGGAAAGCACATATTGGGCGACCGAGACGGCATTGCATCCCGGTGAGTTCTTCCAGGTGATACCTGCCTTATCACAATACCGGGTGTCGATATGGTCGAAACCTATTGTAGCGCTGGTAATCAGTTTCACCCGGCTTCCTTCGAGCAGTTCGCGGGTACATTTATCGATACTCCGTACGATCAGTATGTCTGCATCTTGTACGTTTTCTGGTGTAAACTCTTTAGAAGTGAGATACTTTACCTCTGCGATCGGTTCTGCGATTCCTTTCAGAAAAGGAACGGTATTGTCGGCGACTATTTTCATCTTGCTGTCCTTTTTCGAGAAGACAAAGGTAGGGATTATTTTCCAATCTTGACATAATTCAACCGCGTGTACTGTATGCCATAACTTTCAACCGTCGCGGCGATACATGCCGAAGAGATGTGTAGCACTTCACCCGGCCGGTAGGCATGTTCCAGGGAGGGCAACTGTCCGGATGCATGGCTGGGATTGCCGGATGCAAAGGTCAGGTTGACCAGGTTGCCGCTCGCATCGATGGCCGTCAGGCGCTGGCGTACGAAGAAGACCGGAGTCGTCCCGATGACGCAGGTCCTGTATGGGTCGTCTTCTACCCGTACTTTGGTTATTTTCAGGGTGAGATTGGACAGCTTGTCCCCTTTCTTTCCTAAGAAACGGCTGGTGGGACGTGGCTGGTATTTCTTTTTTAGCATCTTGTCCAGGTAGACGCAGTTGTAGGCTTGTGCCATTTTGACGAAACGTTCTTGCTTGGGGATGATAGGGGTATATTTAAAGGCGATCCAGTTCACGTAGCCCGGATCTATCCGCAAGATTTCATACAGGAAGTGTCCGCGGTATTTGCCGAAAGCGATCAGGTCATCTCCGTGTGTCGACATCCTCTTTTCATTGTAGTCCGTGACCAGGATCTGTCGGTTGGCATACCACAATTCGGAAGTGACGATGCGCAGCGACTGGATAATGTCCGGTTTCAAATCTTCGATAAACAAGATGCACCGCCTGTCAAGTAGAGGCGTGTAGAACCACAGGCTGTAGTCCGGATGTCCTTCCCTCGGTAAAACCACAAGGTAACATCCCGCCTCCTTATAAGAGGCTTTCCCTTGGTTGTAAACATTCAACTTCTCATAAAGGAGTTCCTGTTCCGCCTCTGTGATATTGGGTAATCTGGGGTTTGCCATATTGTTACCTCCTTTTTATGTTTTGACACATTGCCCGTTTTGCGTTTACCGTGCACTATGGACAGATTCAACTGTTTTAGCACTGTCTTTGTTCCAAAATCATGTGCTGAAGTCAATCTTTATTCATGCCGTTCATGCTGACAATATGAGTTGTGAACGAAGATCGAGAAAAATATTGATAATATCCATGTATTTCTAACTTTAATTGTTCATTTTCTTAGATTCAAACCACCTATTTGGTTTCACCGCCTTTTGAAATATTTTGATTATCAAATTGTATGGGTGGGTGAAGGTGAACATCGGGACTACCTTCAACTTAAAAATTTGCTTTCACCCTTGTTTTGTCCCGATCTCGGTTGACTATGTTCCCCTCCCGTCTCTTATCCAAAGCGATTTATTTAAGTGCAAAATAAAGCGATTATGGGAGTGCATAATATGCATATATTATAGATATTAAAACTCATCTTATATTCTTTTTTATTATCGACCAGGGTCGAAAGCCTTTTTGCCCATTGTCGAAAACCTTTTTGCCCAAGGTCGAAAAGGCTTTCGACAATGGGCAAAAGCTCTATGGTTTTATAGCTTGGCGATAGAAACATGGCAGTTGTCGGTTTATAACACTCTTTCCGTACTCAGCTTATTTTTTTGATGAAGGCAACTGTGACCGGTGAAGGCACTTTTACTCTTTGCATTTACCCTTTAATGGTCTTGTAATTAAATTATTATGCACGTAGGTGAAGATGAATCCTTCTATCGTCCGGTAAACATCTCGGATAACGATTGGCGGGATATCGTCTATTTCCAGCAGGCGGATGGCGTTATGCTGGTAGAGGGAACCGCTTTGGCAGTTATAAAATATTCAGAACTTGTACCGCACCGAGGCCATAAATTCCCGCGGACGGATATTGATCCAGGAAGTATAGCTTTCGGTGACGGAATACTGCGTGTAGCTATACTGTTTCTTGTTGAACAGGTTGGTCGCTTCGGCTGTGAACTGCCAGCTTCCCATTTTCCAACGTAGGAAGAGGCCGGCGAAGAAAGCGTTGACAGACTTGTCCCGGCTGACATCGTTGTGGTAGTGGTCTGCCGAAAGATTGATCTCTACAGGGAAAAGCTCGTAGGAGAGCTGGAACTTCTGGACGACGTTCAGGAGCGGATCGAGGCGTGTGCCGGTTCCGATCTTCGACCGTCCGAGGTAGATGGTCGCTTGATAGCTGGCAGAGAAGCTGCGCAGGGGCGACCAGATCAGCTTCGGTTCATATTGCATGAAATCGTACCGGTAAGGCAACCGTTCGCCGGCGCTCAGTTGTTCCGCGTTGTTGCGTCCTAAGAGGTAAGAGAGCGACGTCTTCAGTCCCCAGTCGTAGAAGCCTTTGGAAAGGGTTCCTTTCACCGTCCAGCCGGAAGAATAGTTGGACAGGCGGTGGGAGACAAGCGAGACTTGCCCGTCGCGGACCTGCTGTTCGAAGATACGGTCGGACCATCCCCGGTTATGGTTGAGCGACAGGGTGGAAAAGAACTCGCGCACCGTGCTCTTGTACTCTCCGTACAACGAATAGCTCTGGTTGCGGTAGACGGGCAGGATACCGTTGTTCATCCGATAGTTGCGGTAGTCTGTGCGGTATGCAGCCGGGTAGAGGTCGGTGATGCTTCCGTAACTTTCCTTGTAGTTGGCATGGAAAGAAAAACGCCAGGCATAGTTGAACTTATAGTTGATGTACAGGAACGGATTGGCAGCCAACCGGGAAAAGCCGGCTGCTGGAAAGGTGGTCCATACGAACGGAAGATGGAAGGTCAGATTCCATTTGTGCAGGTTCCATTGGTAGTTCGGTTTGAAATACAGACTCGTTCCGTTCCGGATCGAATTGATATCGCCTGTTATACCGGCTGTATATTGCCGGGTCAGGTTCCTTTTCTTGCGCAGGAAAGCGAATGAATGGTCCAGATAGAACTGTTGCAAGTGTAACGTCTGTTCGTTCCCGTCTATCAGGATGTGGGCAGGCTGGTTGTGATAGCGGAGCAGTGAACGGAGTTCGAGCGTGTATTTGTCCCGTGGCCAGATGTTTTGCAGGTAATTGCGTATGCCCATGTCCGGTGTCCGGATGTGCTGGTTGACCGATGAGGCACCGGAGATACGGGACGTGCTTCTTTCCCAGTTGCCGGAAAGGTTGAAGTCGTTTGTCAGGTAATGGCTGTCGGCGTTGTTTTCCAGGCTTGCCGCCACTTCCGCCCGGTCGGTACGGATGTGCGTGTCGTTTTGTTCCTTTAGGGTAACCGTATCTCCTGCCTGGTAATAATGGGTGATACTTCCCCTTTCTTGTTGTATGAGATCGTGCAAGTAGTTGATGTTGAAGCGTAACTGTGTCGCTTCGTTTAGCTTGTATATCCGGTTGCCGGAAAAGGAATGTACGTTGTTAAAGAGCAGCCGTTCCTTTTTCAGTGGAGCGGAGAAGGAGGGCTGGGAAAGGAATGACGGGATCGAAGGGCCTATTCTTCTTTTGGCTCCTGTTTGTGTAAGTACGTTCTGTTCGTCTGTTACATTGTTTCCCCGGTTGTTCCCTTTATAAATATAGGCGGACTGGCTTTTACGGCTGATCTGGATGGCATTGCCCATGCCTTCCCACAAAAGGGGGGGAATGCCCATGCTTCCTTCCAACGTCCCCATCCAGCGGTCTCGGAAATTGTCTTTCAGTTTGAGGTTGATAGCGATATCTTCGGTTGTCAGCTTCTTTTGCAGGGCACGGATGGGTTGATGGTTTTCCAGTATTTGCACGCTCTTGACAGCACCCGCCTGCAAGTTATTGGTTAGTTGGTTGTACCGCCCGTCTGTCAGGTCCATGCCTTCCACATAGAACTTGCTGATGTTTTTCCCGTTGTACGAGATTTTCCCGTCGTCGTCTACATCCACTCCCGGCAGTTTTTTCAGTACGTCTTTGATCGCTTCGTCTTTCGGACTGATGAATTGTGACACGTCGTAATTGATCGTGTCGTGTTGCCCGTAGACGCGCCCCGGACGTATCTCGACCTCTTTCAGAGTGAAGATTTCCGGTTCGAGGCGGATGAGAAGTCTTGTCCCGGCTGTGATCTTTTGCCGGATCGCTTTATATCCCAACAGTGAGACGTGGACAAACAGTGAGTCGTCTGCTTGGTGGAGCGGGAGGATGAAGGTGCCGTCGGCCTTTGTCAAGGTGTAGGTCAGCGGGAGCTGCCGTCCGGTTTTACGTATCTGCACGGTTGCGGCATCTACCGGCTGGCCGTTTCCGGCATCGGTCACGGTCCCTTTGATGACTTGCTGGGCAGACAGGTTGTAGGCGGTGATCAGGAGAATGGATATATATAGGAGGCTCTTCATTGTTTGTTCTTGTTTTTGTTACTCTTTTTCTATCGGATTGTAAGGCGTGTTCTTCGGGTGCATCGGTTGTCCGTCTTCTCCTTTGACGATGATCTGCATACCGGGGGAGGTTTCCTTCAGATAGCCGATCGGGTCGGCGGCGAAACGTTCGTGTATCCGGAGGAGATCTTTGCGGGAGATCGGTTCGTATTCGCTTCCGATAAACAGGATGGCTTCTTCTTTGCCGGCTTTCTCGATACCGGTGCAGACGAAGGTGTAGTGCTGCCGGCTGTCGGAGGCTTTCAGGATCAGTCCGGGCAGTCCTTGCAGTTTCCAAGGACCTTCGCTGCGCGGAATTTCCGGAGTGTACCAAGCTTCGTAGTTCCGCCCCCGGAATCGGCAGGTCGCTCTGTAGCAGGTGTAGGCGAGGAAAGTTGCTGTGTCGGGATGCAGTTCCCAGACAGGAATCTCTGTTTTTTCTTCCGAACGGAAGTTACTGGCGGCGATAGGTTCGAGTTGTGTCAGTTTGCCTTCGGGATAGTTTTTGAATATCTGGTAGTTCACTTGGCTGGTGCCTTGTTTCATATGTTCCTGGATGATTTCCTGCGAAGCTCCGGTCGCTTTGTCCATTTCGATAAGCGAGTCCATACGGAAACGGGCATAGCTGTAGAACAGGGAACTTTTGGAACCTACCTTCAGCATCATAGTCTCATCGATGTGTTTGTCTTCATGGGCTGTGTCGCCGACAAAGGAGAGGTCGTACTGGGCGGTGAACAATACCTTGTCGATGGGTTTCGCCTTGAGCACTTCGCTCATGTTGTACACGCGGATATTGAATTGGGCCTGTACAGCCCCGCATGCCAGTAAAAGAACTGCGGATAATAGGATTCGTTTCATAACTTTAATCGTCTTAGAGTGTTTGTCTGCTGCAAATGTAGCGGACGGCAAACCTCCGGGGCGAGTAAAGTTATTACTGAAATATTACGGTGGGGTTATTCCTGGCTATCCAAATCCTTTTCTATATCTTTTATAATAAGTAAGACGGTGCTTTTTAGGGGTGGGAGATGTTTCTTAATTGTAATGAATATCTTTTCCTCATCAACAGCAGAGTATTCGTGCGAAATGATATTACGCTGTCCTATCACCTTAACCCAAGGTACTTGGGGATATTTAGGTAGTAACTGTTTATTTGTTTTATCGTCTATTTTCTTGACGTATTCACCGATTGTCTGTAAGCGCATGACACAGGAATCAAATATGGTCATTCTCCAAGGTGTGGAAAGGAAGTCGTCCGGTGTTTGTATTTTATACATCGGTCGAGAATTACATCAATAGCCTCGGCTATAAGATACAATCTGTCTGTAATTTCATCTTTATGCATAAATACCCTCCTTTAGTATCTTATCCAGTAACAGAGGCCTTAAACTTTTACGCAAGCGAATCAGGTCGATCGGGCAGCCACACCGTTTTTCCAAATCACTTTTCTCTGTTTGTTCTCCACGAACAACTGATCCGAAGATGCCGATTTTGAGGATACCGTATTTATCGGCAAATTTGGATTTGAATTGTTTTAGCAAAGTAATATAATATCTGTAATCTTTCATGAAGAATCCTGTATATGGGATCAAAGATACATAAAAAACGGTGATTCCTATGTAAATAGTAGTTTTTTCCGTAAGTTTGTGCAAACTTCTTTCAAGTAAGGGGTTAAGTGATCAAAAAACACAAAATAATAAAGCAAACTTTCATAAATGAAGACTTTGGATAAACAGAAAAAGAACGTCCTTACCCTTTGTGGGGCGGCGATGGCATCGTTGCTTCTTTGGGGATGTGGCGGAACAAACCCTACGGCCGAATCTTTCGAACGGTCTGATTATTATACGCGTGGTATCGGACAGTATCCGGGTGACCCGAAGGAGGATTTCTCGCCTTCTCTGGCTCCGGATCCTTCCACTTACCGTAACATTGCCCGGTTGCGATCGGCTTTTGCCTCTTCCAGTCATGACTATAACCTGGTGGCGCAGTTGGCGACAGACGGCATCGTGACGGACGAGCAGCCGCAGTATCTGAACTTGTCTACGCCCGATGGAGACGTTCCGAGACGCGAACGCGAATGGATGATCGACGAAGGGCCGTATTCACGGAATACTTTTCCCGGCGAAGATACCTATTTCCGGTTTACGCTGGCAAACTATAGCAAAGCGGCCGGCAAACTGTCGCTGGTAGGAACGGTCGTGTATGACGATAAAGTGTCGAAAGGCGGCTACGAGATCATCTGCCAGGGTTCCAATGACGGAAAGAACTGGACGGAAATCGGCAAACTGAGCGGTAGCGGTCTGCCCGGTCAGGCAGTCTCCGGACGGGTGGTGGTGACCGACCCGAACAAACAGACGGGCGAAACAACCATGCCGGTCCGCAAACTGAATGAAACGATTACTTTCAATTCCGAAAACGCCTACTCCGATTACCGCGTGCTGCTGAAGATGGCAGGCGCACACGATTGGGTGTTTACGGAAGCTAATTTCATGGATAAGGACGGTGGTTTAGTGGAAATGAAACCGTCCCAGTTCTTCAACAGTGCCTGGATGAGTGCTACTGGGGGTGAAGAATGGTTGTATGTGGATCTCGGCAGCATGTCGGAGTTCGATAAGGTCGTGTTGCACTGGATCAACAAAGCCGTCAAAGGAAAAGTGCAGGTGTCGGATGATGCCAAGCTGTGGAAAGACGCAGCCGAACTGCCGGGCGGTGACGGCCTGATAGATGAAATCGCATTGAACGGCAAACAGAATGCCCGCTATGTGCGTGTCCTGATGCAACAGCCGGCGAACGATAGCCGTTATATCCTGAGCGAAGTGGAAGTAATGGGTAAAGGCGGATTAGTGGCTCAGCCTGTGGCTCCTCCTCCTGCTTCGAAGGGAAAGATCATCTTGTCCGGCGGCAACTGGGAGCTGCAACGTGCTTCTGAAGTGACTGCTTCGGGTGAAGAAATATCTACTCTGGGCTACAAGCCAGAGAACTGGATCGTGGCGACAGTGCCGGGAACGGTATTGAGCAGTTATAAGAACATCGGGGCAATCGCCGATCCGAACTATGCGGACAACCAGTTGCAGGTGTCCGAATCGTTCTTCTGGTCGAACTTCTGGTATCGTGACGAGTTCGAAGTGCCGGAAGGATTCAAGCAGGACCGCCTGTTCCTGAACTTCGACGGGATCAACTGGAAAGCGAATGTCTTTCTGAACGGAAAGAAACTGGGCCGTATCGAAGGCGCCTTTATGCGAGGCAAGTTCGATGTGACGGATCTGGTTGTTCCGGGTAAGAACGTGGTGGCTGTAGAGATCATCCGGAATAACCATATCGGGGCGATCAAGGAAAAGAACAAGCAGAGCACGGACTTCAACGGCGGAATCTTAGGGGCTGATAACCCGACCTTCCACGCGACGATCGGTTGGGACTGGATTCCGACGGTTCGCGGCCGCAATATCGGTATCTGGAACGATGTCTTCCTGACCTCAACCGGAAAGGTGACGGTTGCCGATCCGCTTGTTACGTCTGTCCTGCCGTTGCCCGATACGACTTCCGCTACGTTGACAGCCGAGGTGATCGTGAAGAACCACGATGCCAATACGGTAAACGGTACGTTGGAAGGCAAGGTAGGAGATATCACATTCCAGCAACCTGTTTCCCTGGCGGCGGGAGAAGAGAAGACAGTCGTTTTCGATGTCAAGGACTTCCCGCAACTGAAGATGGAAAACCCGCGCTTGTGGTGGCCTAAAGGTTACGGCGCGCCGAACCTCTACGATGCCAACTTCACCTTCAAAGTGGATGATAAGGTTTCGGATGCGAAAGACTTCAAAGTCGGTATCCGCCAGATGACATTCAATGAGGACAATCATATTCTGAGCCTCTTTATCAATGGCCGTCGCTTTATCGGCCGGGGCGGTAACTGGGGCTTCGGTGAATCGAATTTGAACTATCGCGGTCGCGAATATGATATTGCCGTGGCTTACCATGCCGATATGAACTTTACGATGATGCGTAACTGGGTCGGCATGATCGGCGACGAGGAGCTTTATGAGGCTTGCGACCGCCACGGTATCATGATCTGGCAGGACTTCTGGCTGGCTAACCCGGCCGACGGACCCGATCCGTATTATCCGGAAATGTTTATCGCCAATGCGGAAGATTATGTGAAACGGATTCGCAGCCATGCGTCTATCGGCCTTTACTGCGGACGTAACGAAGGTTTTCCGCCCGAACAGATCGACAAGGCGTTGCGCCGTATCATCAAGGAAGACCATCCGGATATCCATTATATTTCCAGCTCGGCCGATGATGTGGTGAGCGGCCACGGCCCGTACCGTATGCTTCCGGCAAAAGAATATTTCACGCTGAAGACCGGCAACGATAAGTTCCATAGCGAACGAGGCATGCCGAACGTCATGACCTACGAAAGCATGCTCCGCACCTTCTCGCCGGAAGGAATCTGGCCGCAGGATAACGAATGGGGGATGCATGACTATACCCGCGAAGGGGCACAGGGCTGCACCTCTTTCAACGAGATCATCGCGAAAGGATATGGCGAACCGCAGAGTGCGAAAGAGTTTGCCTGCCTGGCACAGTGGGTGAACTACGACGGCCACCGCAGCCTGTTCGAGTCCAGAAGCCAGAACCGCAAAGGTCTGCTGATGTGGATGAGCCATTCCTGTTGGCCTTCAATGGTATGGCAGACGTATGATTATTATTTCGAGCCGACTGCCGCCTATTTTGCTATCAAGAAGGCTTCCGAGCCGCTGCATATCCAGTGGAATCCGGCAACGGACGAGGTAGAAGTGGTCAACTACAGCGCTGGCACGCATAAAGGTCTGACGGCAAAAGTACAGGTTCTGAATATGGATGCATCCGTAGCCTGGGAAAAAGAAGCGACTGTCGATAGCAATGAAGATACGACCGATAAGTGCATCAAGTTGGAATTCCCGGAGAACTTGTCGAAGGTCCATTTCATCAAGATGACGCTGACCGAAGATGGCAAAGTCGTTTCCGACAACTTCTATCACAGAAGTTTGGAAGAAAACAACTACCAGGATTTGTGCCAGTTGGCAAAGGTTGCTTTGCAGTCCGCAACAACCGTGGATAAAAATGCAGACGGAACCTGGAGTGCCGTGTCTGTTATCGAGAACAAGACGTCTACACCGGCTTTGATGATCCGCCTCAATGTTGTAGGTGGTAAAGACGACCAGCAGATTCTACCGGTATTTTATTCCGACAACTATTTCTCTTTGCTTCCGGGTGAAAAGAAGGAAGTACGTATGAGCTGGAGAGATGAAGATACCAGAGGTAATGAAGGCAAGGTCTTAATTACCGGATATAACGTGGAATAATATTATAGGTCGGCGACGGAAGGCGTGCAAAGTACCTTTATTACGATCCTTTAGGCACAGATTTACACGGATAAATTTATTTTCTTTCCGTGTATCTGTGCCTAAATTATGCCTATTAGTAAGCAGAATTTTGTTTCGACACACCTCCTGTCATATTTTTTTCTTGATTATTACTAAAATATTACGCAGCCTGAAAAAGATCTATTTTTGTATAGGACTTATCGGGAAGCTCTTTACCTTTGCCGGAAAGAGTATCGGAAGTAGATGGGAAAGCGGATCAAACTGATTTATATATTATCGTTATTCTCAGCTTTAATGGCGATAAGCGTGCAGGCCTATTGGCTCTATAATCAGTATCGTTATGAAGTGGAGCGATATGCTGATGAAATTGCCGCCGATGTATTGCGTGTCGGAGATGAAGAGTTTGCCGAGCGCCGGAAAATGGCGATAGGTGATGATACTTCTTATATAATAGATCGTAGTTCGCGTACTCAATCCGGAACTTCCACTATCAGGAATGTGCAGACACAACTTTGTTTTGATTTTAAAACGGATGTCTTGGTCGATTCGATAATTGGCGGTCAACTGAATATGACAAAACTAAACCTCTCGTTTGATGCGACCTTACCGGAAGACAGCATTATTCATGGTGTGGAACGAAATGTCGTTAATTACTATATTCCTTTCCAGGTTGAACGTTTAGATAGTCTGCTTCGGGCGCGCTTGTCGCAATACGATTTCCAGATCGCTTTTTTGCCGGAAGGAGATACATTGAGCCGTTTCAATTCTTGGAAAATTTTACCGGAACATCTGTTCCCGCCTTGCTTGGGAGTTAAATACCGGTATGCTCCGTTGGAGCGGAAAGGGGTGATGATAGAAGTCGGTTTCCCGATAAACCCTCTTCTGAAGCGGATGGTGGGACAACTGATTTTGAGTCTGTTTCTGATCCTGTTGCTGCTTTCCTGCTTGGGTTTGCAAATTAATACGATACTTAAACAGTATAAGCTTGGCGAAATGCGTGAAAGTTTTGTTCATACGATGATTCATGAATTGAGACGTCCGGTACAGACTTTGAAAATGTGTGTCTCTTTCTTGAATGATAAAGAGATGCGCACGGATGAGGCTGCCTGCGACGGTATTGTCCAGGACGCCTTGTTTGAGCTGGACAATCTTTCCGCTTATCTGGAGAAACTGAAAAATATGGTGAGTGCCGACGGTAGTGCGACACTGCTGCATCCCATTCTGTTCAATTTGCAAGAGTTGGTTGAAAAGGTGATCCGTTTAGTTCATATTCCATCTGGAAAACAGGTTGCTTTTTCTACTGCTTTTCCACCTGATCTCCCATTGGTTACAGCTGATCCTGTGCATATTGCCAATATTCTGAGTAACCTGATAGAGAATGCGATTAAATATTCCGGCTCTGGAGTCAATATCCGCGTAGTCGTTATCCGGAATGACAAGCTGATAGAACTGACCGTAACTGATGATGGCGTTGGTATTTCTGCCGACGAACAGACGAAAGTCTTCGAGAAATTCTATCGCTCCGTCCATTTACCGGATAAGCAAATTCCTGGATTGGGACTGGGATTGAGTTATGTACGTCAGATAGCCGAAGCCCATCATGGGCAGGTCTCGCTTCGTAGTGAAGTGGGAAAGGGCACGGAAGTAACAGTAGGATTACCGATATAAAACGATATGGCGACACCATTAAAAATACTTTTTGCAGATGATGATCTGAAATATTCACTTCTTCTCAAACGTTTTCTTGAAAAAGAAGGGTATGATGTGGCTTATACCGGAAACGGGATGATGGTTCTCGAACAATTTCCGGTTGTTAAGCCTGATCTTGTCCTTTTGGATATCAATATGCCGGGTTTGAATGGTTTTGAGGTCGCAGAAAAGATACGGGAAAACGATCGCCATGTCCTGATCTTTTTCCTTTCCGACCGTTCGGACAAAAACGACCGCCTGAAAGGCTTCAGCCTCAAAGGAAATGACTATCTTGCCAAGCCTTTCTATCCGGAAGAGCTGCTGGCGCGGATCAAAGAGCGGTTTGAAGTGAATCCCGATGTGAAAGTCGAAGAAGAAATCTATCATTTCGCTAATACCGTGTTTGACTATTCCACAAATGAAATCCGTACAGGCAACAGCAAGACGTTGGTCACTTCCCGTCAGGCAGAAATTCTTCGTATCCTCGCCCGTAATCCAAATGTTGCGATCGACCGTGAAATCATCCTATCTGCTGTATGGGGAAATGTCTCTTATGCCAACTCCCTGGCTTTGAATGTGCAGGTCACTTATCTTCGCAAAGCCTTGCGTAACGACCCTTTGACCAGTATCGTTTCCCTTACAAAAAAAGGCTATATGCTGAAAGGATAAAAAAACTTGCTATCTTTGCGCAATTGAGAAGTATAGACAAATAAAAAAGCGTATGAGTTTCAGCGAAAAGTCTTGCCTGGTATTTGAACAGGCTACGAAGGCATATCATATCACCGATCATATAGATGCCACGGTACATAATCCTTATGAGGTGAAGAGTATAGAGTTCTATCTGTATTTGAAGAATTGGATTGATGCTGTGCAATGGCATATGGAAGATATTATCCGCAATCCGGCTATTGAGCCGACTGAAGGATTGGTGATCAAACGACGGATTGACAAATCCAATCAAGATCGTACGGATCTGGTTGAGTTAATTGACAGTTTCTTTTTGGATCAGTATAAAAATGTGAAAGTCTTACCGAATGCAACGATCAATACAGAGAGCCCAGCATGGGCGATTGATCGATTGTCCATCTTGATCCTGAAGATTTATCATATGCAACAGGAGGTAGATCGTTCGGATGCGACTCCTGAGCATAAGGGAAAATGTGAAGAAAAATTGCGTATACTTTTGGAACAAAAAAAGGATTTATGCGTGGCATTGGATCAGTTATTGGCAGATATCGGTGCTGGACGTAAATATATGAAAGTCTATAAACAAATGAAGATGTATAATGATCCGGCCTTGAACCCAGTATTGTACGGTAAAAAATAATGGCAAAGGTATTAGTAATACGACTCTCGGCTATAGGCGATGTCGCTATGACAGTGCCTGTCATTTATTCTGCCGCCAAAGCTAATCCGGAAGATTCCTTTACTGTTTTGACTCAAGCTTTTTTGATGCCCCTGTTTATGAATCGTCCACCTAATGTGGAGGTTATCGGTATTAATACAAAGGGGGCTGAAAAAGGGCTTATCGGGTTGTTGAAATTTATCTCGGCATTGTTGAAATTCGATTTTGATGTTATCTTGGATTTGCATAATGTGATCCGTACGATAATAATCTGTACTTTTTTCAGATTGAATGGTAAGCGTGTGTTTGTGTTGGATAAAGCGCGGAAAGAACGTAAAAGATTGACTGCAATTAAAGGCAAACGACTTTATCCTCTTCGTCCGGTTATAGTCCGTTATGCCGATGTGTTTCGGGCTGCTGGGTTGAACTATACAGAAACGTTTACATCTCTTTATGAAGAATCTCCTGCCGAATTGTCTGGAATGGCCTCCGTTGCTGGAATTAAAAAAGGCAAATGGATCGGTGTTGCTCCATTTGCCAAACACCGAGGTAAAATTTATCCAGTGGACGAAATGGAACAAGTCGTTGCCTGTTTGTCGAAATGTGAAGATTATACTGTTTTTTTGTTCGGAGGGCGAGGATATGAGGAGGCAATCCTTGAACAATGGGAGTTTCAATATCCACGTGTTAAAAGTGTTGTAGGTAAATATGCCTTGGATAATGAGTTGGCGTTAATCAGCCAATTGGATGTGCTATTGTGTATGGATTCTGCAAATATGCATTTTGCCTCTTTGGTAGGTACACGAGTGATTTCGATTTGGGGAGCGACGCATCCTTATGCCGGTTTTTATGGTTATCATCAAGATTCCGGTGATGTTATTCAGGAAAATTTACCTTGTCGGCCTTGTTCTGTATTTGGGCAGAAACCATGTTTGCGCGGTGATTGGGCGTGTATGACACTGATAACACCGGAGAGGATTGTTGAAAAGGTAAAGGCATCAATAAAATAGTAAAGAGAAAACTACGATATCATGAGGGTCTGTTATTTTTCAAAATGTTATAAAGAACTATATAGTGCGGGAAGTAAAGCAAAGACCGATATGGAACAGATTATGTGCGATTTAGGATATCGGAATATCGGGTTTCCTTGTCTCGTTTGTTCGAATAAGATACTTGGCTTTGTCATAACTTTGCTCAGTATGATTAAAGTTTGTTTTAAGTTAAGGTCAGGTGATATTTTGATTATACAATATCCTTTGAAAAAATATTATACGTTATTATGTAATATAGTGCATTATCGAGGAGCTAAAGTTATAACCTTGATTCACGATTTAGGCTCTTTCCGACGGAAAAGATTGACAGTCCTTCAAGAAATTGATCGTCTGCAGAATTCTGATTATTTAATAACATTGAATGATTCGATGTCTGCTTGGTTACAAACTAAGGGGTGTGAAGTCCCGAAAGGAGAACTGAAGATTTGGGATTATTTATCTCCAGCCATTGTCTTAAACAAAATAGAACCAGCTACTGACTATACGGTTGTTTATGCAGGCGCGTTGGGATATAATAAAAATCGTTTTTTATATGAGTTGGATCGTTTACCTCGTCAATGGCATCTGAGTGTGTATGGTAAAGGATTAGAAGCTGATAAGATTCTCAATAAAGAATATTTCTCATATAACGGCTTTTTGCCGGCAGATCAATTGATATCTTCGGTACAGGGTGATTTTGGCCTGGTTTGGGATGGAGATTCTTATGAAGCATGTACTGGCAACTATGGTGAATATTTACGATATAATAATCCTCATAAAGTCTCTTTGTATGTCCGTTGTCATCTTCCGCTTATCATTTGGGAGAAGGCTGCATTGGCTCCTTTCATAAAAGAGAAGGAAATAGGTATTTGCATAAATTCTTTGGAAGAACTGGATGGTAAATTGGAGAAATTGACGGTGGATGATTATTTTAAGATGAAATCTCGGGTGATTGAGATAAGTAACTTGTTGTCTGTAGGATATTTTTTTACTAAAGCCTTGGATGAGGCTGTTAAGTTTCTGACAAAATCGGATGTGGCAGATGAAGGTCGTAATTAATCCTAAATACAATTTTCTCACTGATTTTATTTATCATCTTCCTGGATGTTTTTTCAAGGACGGTGAGACTATATACCAAGGACGTAATATCCTTAAAAAGTACGATATACAAGGATATCGTTTGATAGTCAAGAGGTTTAAACGTCCTAATATAATAAACCAGATTGTATATTCTTTTTTTCGTAGATCGAAAGCACGACGCTCTTTTGACTATTCGCTTGAAGTTCAGAAGCGTGGATTTGGAGTTGCAGATCCTATTGCATATATTGAGATAAAGCACGGAGGTTTACTTACCGATAGTTATTATATATCCTTATATATGGAAAGGATGGAAGAACTTCGCGAGTATATGGCTGTGTATAGAGCAGAAGATCGAGAGCTCAGACTGGCTTTTGCACGTTTTACGGCACAATTGCATAAGGCGGAAATATTGCATGTCGATTATTCCCCTGGCAATATCCTGGTAAAGAAACAGGCTGGTTCGTATGTGTTTGCGTTAGTGGATGTCAATCGGATGAAATTTAAAAGTATTTCAGTTGTTGATGCTTGTAAGAATTTAGCTCGTTTGGCAACATCCCGTAAAGTTTTGGATGAAGTGGCGTGTGAATATGCCTCTCAGCGGGGATGGGATAGTTTGGAAATAATGCGCTTGATGGGAGAATATAGTGATCGTTTTTTCAAGAATTACGCATTTCGTCTTGGCAATAAAGCGTGGCGAAGAAATGGGGGAAGTTGTTTTGCCCTTCCTTCTTTTTTCTATAAAGCATATGATCTGTTAAGTTGTTGTAAATTACTTCCAGAAACGACACGCAATGTTTACCATCATAAACGGATTTGGGTTTATGATGATTATTTGCGTCCGTTTGATTTTCGGAAAGTGTTTCCTGAAAGTCTTCAAGACTGAGTTTTAGTATCTAATTTTGATTTAGAACTCCATTCCGTGATATGTGTACAATGGCTAATGTAGTATTGTTCTTCTTCGGACAGATTCGAAGAGTCGTTATACCAAGGCAAATGTTCTGCTTGGTAGGGATATGCTGTTCGGTAAGCTTCGACTGAACGGCTTCTGCTCAATCCGACACGAGGGCGATAAAGGGCGAAGGTTGTATCTATTGGTGCTCTGTACAGACCTCCTTCGGCAGGTTTGAGATAATATTGTTTTTCTAAATTGATAACTTCTTCTTTGTGTATATAGGAATCGGGGATATTATCTATTCGTAGGGAAAAACCGATCTTGCGGGCGAATGGATGTTTTTTTAATTCTTTAAAAAAATAGTCGATGAAGTCTTTAGGGCAATAATCGGAAGGGATTACATCCGAATCTGTATAGATATAATAGTCATTGCAGAATCTTTTTTTTAAAGGCGATTCCCAAAGTGCTTTAAAGCCTAAGTTTTGATTGAGATGGAATACTGTAAATGGGCAGGTTTTGTAATATTCCAGCAAAGGTGGATAAGTCGATGCATTATCCAGAATGTAAATATTGGTATATCCACAGGCAGTCAATGTTTCTGTTAACAGCCGTAAGGTTGTGAGACGATTAAAATTATTGATGATAATAGGAATCTCTTTGGCATCTCTAATTAGAGATGGACTTATTATTTCTCGAAGGAAATAATAGTAAGAGCCGATATTGCATGTTAATGTTTTGAATATACTCATATGATTTTGATGAACAGGTTGTTAATATTATTGGAAAGGAATAAAATCCATCCAGAATTTTTTCATCTTACGTTTATACCAAGAATGGCAACCGAAAGGTAATTGCCAGTTGTTTAATTTGTAGCAATAACTTGGATATTTGTCAAATGAAAAGCGAATCGCTTCTTTTACTTTGGGATATGTGAATCCGTTTGCTTCCGTTGCCCAAAAAACATCTTCATTGTAAAGATGATATCGCTTTTGTGCCAGATAGTGATCGATTCGTTCCTTTTGTTCACAAGTTACCCGATAATGACTGGCAACTTTTCTCAGAGATAGACCACCATTTCCGATTTTGCCGTACAGATCTTGCTTGGAGGGTTTTCCCTTGAATTTATGGTAAGAATGTATCAATTGCATGATTTCAGCAATGACGGGTAGTTTATAAACTGGACGTTGCAACCAGGGTGCACCAATATAGTCGTATCCTTTATTACACCATTCTTTCAATTCGTCTCGAAATACATAAGCGTCCAACTGATAGATCAAGATATAGGTACAATCTAAAAAACGTTCATAAAATTCTTTAGCCAGCATGAGCCGGTTATAACCACTGATCCCTTTGAAATAAAAATCTGCGAATGAGATAAATGACAATTTAGGAAATTCGGTCGCTAGTTCTGACAAGTCTAAATGGTTTGGTTTGATTACGACTAAAGGATGCATTTGTAATATTTTGTATACTTGTAATAAAGATTTTCTTTCTTGTTGGGACAAAGAGGCTTGGTAAATAGGTATAACAACTTTTACTAAATTCATATGAACCTTTCTTGTTTATGTTTAATATAAGTAACATATATACAAAGATATGCATATTTTACAAAACAGAATGAGGAAAATGTTTTATTATAATTTATTATATATCTGCTATATGATAGTTGTGAGAAATATTGTAATTTTGTAATATACATTCGATGCATTGATGTATAGTTTCTTATGGATGATTTGGATTCTTTATGTACGATGTGTTGATGATTTTGTGTGGATTATTTTTGAAAAAAGTTTATGATTCCAAAGATTATTCATTTATGTTGGTTCAGTGAAGAATCTTTTCCTGTTGAAATAAAAATTTGTTTGGCAAGTTGGAAACGTATATTGCCGGATTATACGATAAGGTTATGGACATATGCAGATGCATTGGCAATAGGTTGTGATTATGTCTCGGAGGCTCTGTCTGTTAAAAAATGGGCTTTTGCAGCAGATGTTATCCGTTTTTATGCAATCTATAAAGAAGGCGGAATTTACATGGACAGTGATATGCTTCTTAAAAAACGTTTTGATGAATTTATCCCGGAGCATGGTTTTGCAACTTTCAACGAATGTTGGGGAACAGTCCTTTTACAAGCTGCTTTTTTGATAGGTGAGCAGGGTAATTCTTTTTGCGAAGAAGTCTTTAGTTATTATAAGCAGCGTCATTTTTTATTGCCCGATGGTTCTTTCGACATGTTGATCTCTCCCAAAATAATGGTGATGGTTGCTGAAAAAAGAGGATATAAAAGGGAAGATATTGAACAACATTTAGGAGAAGATGTCGTTATTTATTCAGGATGTTATGTTTCTCCCTGTAAGAAAATTCAGTATCCCGAGGCTTTTGCTTGTCATCAAGTGTATGGGAGCTGGCGGAAACATCGTTTTGGCAGAAAAGTGGAACGTTTTCTGAAACATGCGTACCTCGTGATTCGTTTTGCGTTATTTAAACGATAAGTATAGAAGATTGAATAATTAATGGAAAATATAAAACTTGCCGTTATCGGCCTCGGATATGTCGGTTTGCCGTTGGCACGGTTGTTTGCGACGCGTTATCCTGTGGTCGGGTATGATGTGAAGCGGGAGCGGGTAGCAGCCTTGATGGAAGGGCGGGACGCGACGCAGGAAGTATCGGATGAATTGTTGAGGTCCGTGCTACTGCCCCGGTTGCCGGAGGAAGGTGAGGCGGGATTGTTTTGTACGTCCGATGCGGAACAGCTCCGCGGATGTAATTATTACATTGTGGCGGTCCCTACGCCGGTCGACTTGCATCATAGCCCTGACCTGACACCTCTTTATTCGGCCAGTGAAACGGTAGGGAAGGTCTTGGGCAGAGGCGATATCGTGATCTATGAATCGACAGTTTGTCCCGGTATAACGGAAGACGAATGTGTTCCCATTCTGGAGAGAACGTCCGGATTGGTTTTTAACCGCGATTTCTTTGCCGGATATTCGCCGGAGCGTATTAATCCGGGAGACAAGGAACATACGGTGGAGAAGATTATGAAAGTAACATCCGGTTCCACTCCCGGAGCCGCAGAGAAGGTCGATGCCCTATACCGATCGGTTATCCAGGCTGGAACCTTTCCGGTATCCAGTATCAAAGTGGCGGAGGCTGCCAAAGTGATCGAAAACTCCCAGCGTGATATCAACATCGCTTTTATGAACGAACTGTCGAAGATTTTCCATCTGATCGGTATCGATACGAACGAAGTGCTGGCGGCAGCCGGGACGAAATGGAACTTCCTGCCTTTCAAGCCCGGTCTGGTCGGAGGGCATTGCATAGGGGTTGATCCTTACTATTTGATCCGTAAGGCTGAGGATTACGGTTTCCATCCGGGACTGATTCTGTACGGACGTCGTATCAACGATACGATGGGCGAATATATTGCCGGTCGCGTCGTGAAGTGCATGATCAAAAAAGATGTTCCGGTGCGGAATGCGGAAGCACTGGTTTTAGGCTTTACCTTCAAGGAAAACTGTCCCGATGTGCGTAACTCCAAAGTCGGTGATGTCGTTCGCTATCTCGGTGACTACGGTATCAACGTGACGATCTATGATCCTTGGGCACGTCCGGATGACGTCCGGCGCGAATATAGCCTGGAAGTCCTGTCCACCCTGCCGGACAAGAAGTTCGATGTTGTCGTCTTAGCGGTCGCCCATACCGATTTCCTGTCACTGGACATTCCGGAGCTGGTAAAAGAGCACAGCGTGGTATATGATGTGAAAGGCTGTCTGAATCCGGCTTGGGTAGATGATCGTCTGTGAGTTATTTCCGTCCGAAGTCTGCCGGGATCTCTCCCCATTCCGAAGTTTCCCATTTTAGGATAGGAGTGGTATAGGTATTGGTTTTGAGCCACTTTTCAGCTCGTTCGATCATATCGAAGATCGGTTCGTTCTCTGGTACGCGCTCTAAGAGTGTTTTGCATTTCTTCTTTTTTACCCAACCGATGGCGTTCCGACTGTCCGAATAGATCGGAAGGCTGCTTCCTTTCTGTTTCAGTAGGGCAAGTCCGTGTACCAAAGCCAAGAATTCACCGATGTTGTTCGTCCCTTTTTTTAACGGCCCGATCCGGAAGATCTCTTGCATGGTCGGCGGATAGACGCCTCGGTATTCCATGTCTCCCGGATTCCCGCTACAAGCAGCATCCACACAAAGGCTTTCCCAGATCGGTTTCCCGACCGGAGCTTTTGGAGTCAGGCCTGCAGCCGCTTTGGAGGAAGACGCTGTTTTCAGATAATGCTCGTATCCTTTTTCAAAGGCTTTCGTCGCCTCCTCTTTGGTTTCGAACGATTTATATTTTGCTCCGTCCTGTCCGTCCACCTGCGCTTTGCATTCGCCCCAGTTGTCATATACGCCCGGAGTGATACCTTTCCATACTACATAATATTTGTTTTTTGCCATTGTTCTCTGTTTAATAAGTCCTTGTCCGACTTCTCCTTCTTCTGGTGAGAAATCGATTCTATCCTTTGGAAAAATGCCTTCGGCTTGCCGGATAAGTTTGTTTTTTCGGCATCTAATCGCTTACCGACAATTATCAGCAAACCTGTCGACAATTACCGACAGGCAAATCGTTGGGCATGGAATCGAAGAAGTATGCGGTCAAAGATAAAAATTTATCCGGCACAAAACAGAACTTCTTAATGGAAAAAGTTTACATTTGCAGGAAACAATCATATAGATATGAAGCGTATATTTCTGATTGGATATATGGGAGCCGGAAAAACCACTGTGGGAAAAGTGCTGTCCCGGCAGTTGGGACTCTCGTTTATCGATCTGGACCACTATATAGAAGGCCGTTACCATAAGACTGTCGGGCAGCTTTTTGCCGAGAAAGGGGAAGATGCGTTCCGAGATATCGAGCGGAGGATGCTCCGCGAAGTCGCCGCTTTTGAAGATGTCCTGGTATCGACCGGAGGCGGTGCTCCTTGTTTTTTCGATAATATGGAGTTTATGAACGGGGCCGGACAGACCGTTTACCTGAAAGTCTCGGTAGAGGAATTGGCGAAGCGTTTGGAGCTCTGTAAATCGACCCGCCCGATACTGAAGGGTCGTTCGGGTGACGAATTGAAAGCCTTTATTGCCGAAAGTCTGGAGAAAAGGGAACCTTTCTATTCGAAAGCGTCGATTGTGTTCGATGCGGAAGAGATGATGACCGATCAGGATGTATATAAGATATCACAAGAACTGGCAACACGATTATAGAGTTGAGAGTTGAAAGTTGAAAGTGAAAACTGGCACAACCTTAACTTTCAACTTTCAACTCTCAACTCTCAACTTTCAACTATTAAATTATGGATAGACAAGGGCAGGGGGCTTATATTCCGCAGGAGCTATTAAAAGAACTCAGTAAGGCGAGTAATCGCTTACTGATAGGTATACCCTGTGAACGGGTGGAAGGAGAACGCCGTCTGGCTCTGACTCCCGAAGCGGTCGACATGCTGACCGACCGTGGGCATCGCGTTCTGGTGGAAGCCGGGGCAGGCCTGGGGATCAATTACTCCGATAACCATTATTCGGAAGCGGGAGCCGAGATTGTGGCGACTCCGGCCGAGGTGTATCAGGCGGACATCATCCTGAAAATCCTGCCACCGCTGACTGCCGAGGTGATGATGATGAAGCCGCGTACTACGCTGTTTTCAACCGTCCAGTTTAATACCTTTTCGCATGAAGCCTTCGAACTGATGATGGCTAAACGGATTACAGCTGTCGCCTATGAACTGTTGGCGGATGACAAACAGCGCTGTCCGGTCCTGAATGTGATCTCTGAGATAGAAGGAACAGCCTCTATCACGATCGCTTCCGAGTTGTTGAGCAATACGCAGGGCGGAAAAGGGATCTTGTTAGGAGGCATACCGGGCGTTTCACCGACCGAGGTCGTGATCATTGGAGCCGGTAATGCCGGGACTGTCGCCACCCGTGCCGCTATGGCACTGGGGGCTTCCGTGAAGGTGTTCGACGACGATATAAACAAGCTTCGGACTATCCAGCAGGTATTGGGGCAAGGCTTGTTCACTTCCACTTTCCATCCGAATGTGCTGCAAAACGCTTTCCGTAGTGCCGACGTGGTGATCGGGGCGATGCGTTACATCAATACGCGTCACCGGTATATCATCGCCGAAGATATGATCCGTATCATGAAGCGCGGTGCATTAGTTATTGACCTCAGGATCAATCAGGGAGGGTGTTTCGAGACGACCTGTTGCCTCTGTCCTTCCGATCCGGCTGTTTTCGAACAGTACGGCGTACTGCATTATTGCCGGCAGAACATCAGTAACCGTGTGGCGCGTACCACTTCGATGGCACTGAGCAATATCTTCGTCCCGATGCTTTTCCTGCTGGGCGATGCCGGTGCCGTGCAGGGGATGATCAAGAGCGACCCGGGATTCAAAAACGGAGTCTACATGTATTGCGGTAAGCCTGTTAACAGCTACGTTTCCAATCGATTCGGTTTATCATCGAATAATATCGATCTATACCTCTCTGCGTTTTAACCCATAAAAGTTTTGAACTCGCAAAGTTTATTCTTTACTTTGCGATGATCTTAAATATCAACAAGCGATTAAGCTAATATAAGTATATTATGGCAGAACAGACAAAAGTAACAACTCTGGAAAAGGTTGTCATCCGTTTTTCGGGCGATTCCGGTGACGGTATGCAGCTGACCGGAACAATCTTTTCCAATCTGTCGGCTATTTTTGGGAATGAAATCTCTACATTCCCCGATTATCCGGCAGAAGTGCGTGCTCCTCAAGGAACACTTAGTGGTGTATCAGGTTTCCAGGTTCATCTGGGATCCCGTAAAATTTTTACTCCCGGCGATAAGGCGGACGTGCTGGTCGCAATGAATCCCGCTGCGCTGAAAGTGAATGTGAAAAACCTGAAACCCAATGCGATCGTTTTGATCGATACGGATTCGTTCCAGAAGAGTGACTTGGACAAGGCGCAATTCACGACAGACGATCCGTTCCAGGAATTAGGGCTTGGCGGCGTGCAGGTCGTGGCGGCTCCTATCTCGACAATGGTGAAAGACGGCCTGGCTGAATTCGGCTTGGATAACAAGTCTGCGCTCCGTTGTAAGAATATGTTCGCACTGGGGTTGGTTTGTTGGCTGTTCGAACGTCCGCTGGATGAAGCGATGCACATGTTGCAGAACAAGTTCGCCAAAAAGCCGGCTATCGCACAGGCCAATATCAAGGCGCTGACAGACGGTTACAACTACGGACACAATATCCATGCTTCAGTCTCCACTTACCGCATCGAAAGTAAGAAGGCTGCACCAGGTTTTTATACTGACGTGAACGGTAATAAGGCCACATCCTACGGGTTGATCGCTGCTGCGGAGAAGGCCGGCTTACGGTTGTTCCTCGGAAGCTACCCGATCACTCCGGCCACCGATATCTTGCATGAGTTGTCAAAGCATAAGGAGCTTGGTGTCATCACTGTTCAGGCGGAAGATGAAATTGCCGGTATCTGTACTTCCATCGGAGCCAGCTTTGCCGGTTGCTTGGCTGCGACTTCCACATCCGGTCCCGGTCTGGCGTTGAAGAGCGAAGCGATCGGTTTGGCCGTGATCGCCGAACTGCCGCTGGTTGTTATTGATGTGCAGCGTGGTGGTCCTTCTACGGGTATGCCGACCAAGAGCGAACAAACCGACTTGATGCAGGCGCTTTACGGACGTAACGGTGAAAGTCCGGCTGTCGTGATTGCTGCTTCGACTCCGACAGACTGTTTCGATGCCGCTTACTGGGCAGGAAAGTTGGCCCTCGAACATATGACTCCTGTCATCCTGTTGACGGATGCCTTCATCGCCAACGGTTCTTCCGCATGGAAGCTGCCGAACTTGGCTGAATATCCGGAAATCAAACCGAATTATGTCTCCAACTACGATGCGAGTGAAAAAGTATGGAAAGCGTATCGCCGCGACAAGGAAAGCCTGGTTCGCTATTGGGCTATTCCGGGAACCGAGGGCTTTGCCCATCGTCTGGGCGGTCTTGAAAAAGACTATGAAACAAGTGCTATCTCGACAGACCCCGTCAACCACCAGAAGATGGTTACCACCCGCCAGGCCAAGATCGACAAGATTGCCGATTATATCCCCGAACTGGAAGTGATCGGAGACCCCGATGCAGACCTGCTGATCGTCGGATGGGGCGGAACATACGGACACCTCTACGAAGCAATGGAAACTATGCAGGAGCAGGGAAAGAAGGTTGCTCTGGCTCACTTCAAGTTCATCAGTCCGCTGCCTAAGAACACGGCTGAAGTGCTGAGCAAATACAAGAAGGTGGTCGTTGCCGAACAGAACAACGGGCAGTTTGCCAACTACCTGCGTGGTAAAGTGACGGGATTCAATCCGTACCGTTTCAACCGCGTAAAGGGACAACCTTTTGTCGTAGCGAGATTAGTTGAGGAATTCACGAAAATATTGGAGGCTTAAAAGATGGCAACTGAAGAAGTAAAATTTCAACCGAAAGATTATAAGAGCGATCAGTATGTACGCTGGTGTCCGGGTTGTGGAGACCATGCCGTGTTGAACTGCTTGCACAAAGCAATGGCCGAAGTAGGAGTGGCTCCTCATAATATGGCTGTTATCTCTGGTATCGGATGTTCTTCCCGTTTACCTTATTACATGAACACATACGGTTTTCATACGATTCATGGTCGTGGTGCTGCTATCGCTACCGGCGTGAAGACGGCTCGTCCGGACTTGAGCGTCTGGTTGATTACTGGTGACGGCGACTGTCTGGCTATCGGCGGTAACCATTTTATCCATGCTGTCCGCCGCAACGTGGACCTGAATATCGTGTTGTTCAACAACAAGATATATGGTCTGACGAAGGGGCAGTATTCCCCGACTTCCGATCGTGGTTTCGTTTCCAAGAGCTCTCCTTACGGGACGGTCGAAGATCCGTTTATTCCGGCTGAACTGGCTTTGGGTGCCCGTGGTAATTTCTTTGCCCGTGTGATCGATGTGGATCTGAAGAATACGACCGAAGTGTTGGCTGCTTCTGCCCGCCATAAAGGTGCTTCCGTGACTGAAGTGCTGGTGAACTGTGTGATCTTTAACGACGGTATCCATAAAAAGATTGTCGATAAGGAATTTCGTGCCGACCGTACGATTTTCTTGCGCCACGGCGAAAAGATGTTGTTCGGCAAAGACAATGAAAAGGGTATCGTGTTGGAAGGCCTGAAACTTAAAGCCGTAACGATCGGTCAGGATGGTTATACGCTGGATGATGTTTTGGTACATGATGCACATGAAAAGGATAACACCCTGCACATGATGCTTGCCATGATGAGCGGGGATATGCCAGTCGCTCTCGGTGTGATCCGCGATGTGGATGCTCCGACCTACGACGAAGCCGTACACCAACAGATCGAAGAAGTCCAGGCCAAGAATCCGATCCGTAACCTGCAGGATTATCTGATGAGCGGAGAAATCTGGGAAGTAAAGTAAGGCGGTAAGCCGATCTGTGATAAGAAAAGCTGTAAACCTTGAAAAAAGATGCAAGGGTTTACAGCTTTTCTTATTTATATTTCTATCTTTGTGAAACAAAAGGGTATAGCAATGAAGACAACAGCCGAAATCATAGAAATCCTGAGAGATTACAAAGCCCGTTCCGCCGAAAAATACGGAATCGAAACATTGGGCCTTTTCGGTAGCGTGGCTCGTGGTGAACAGAATGAGAAGAGTGACATCGATGTTTTTATTAAGTTGAGAAAAACAAGTTATTACACATTGATGGATATAAAAGATGATTTAGAACAAGTTTTCAGGCAAAAAGTCGATTTAATAACTTTGCATGAAACAATGCGTGCTTTGTTTCGGCGTAAAATAGAACAGGATGCAATTTATCTTTAAGGATCAAATAACAGATAAGCTTCTTTTTGTTATACAAAGATTTGAATTGGCATTGAAACGAACTTCCGATGTTGCAGACTGCGATGATTTGCTTCGTACTCCGGAGGGTGTCGATTTATTTGATGCAACTTGCGTGAGAATACAGACTATCGGTGAGACATTGAAACAAATAGATACTGAAACAAAGGAGAAGTTGCTAGTCTATTATCCGGGAATTCCCTGACGCAAGATTTTTGCCATGCGAAATATTATTTCTCATGAATATTTGTCTGTTGACCCGGAGATTATAACCGATATCGTTAAACATAATTTATCCCCTCTGCTTGTCGTTCTTTACCGCATCCAGGATGACTTAAATGCCGGGAAACATGATGCTATCTTTGGATAAAAGTGTCTGATTTGTAAATTCTATGTTACAAAATGGTAGGGTTGGGTGTTAACGGCATGGAAAAGAATAATTATTACTGAAAAATTTCCTTAATTCGATATGTACTATGAAAATTTGTATTACTTTTGTACCGCGATTAACAAGGCGAGGGAACAGCAAGTAAAAACAAAGATGATTTGCCTTGTGTTTTAACATTGAGTAGAGAGAAAAGTTATATAAAGTCAATCAATTAAATTAATTTCAAGATGGCTACATTAGATTTAAGCAAGTACGGAATTAAAGATGTGAAGGAAGTTCTTCATAATCCGTCTTACGATGTTCTGTTCGCAGAAGAAACAAAACCGGGTTTGGAAGGCTTTGAAAAAGGTCAGGTAACTGAACTGGGTGCTGTAAACGTGATGACTGGTGTTTACACAGGTCGTTCTCCTAAAGATAAATTTTTCGTAAAGAACGAAGCCAGCGAAAATTCAGTATGGTGGACTTCTGAAGAATATAAAAACGATAACAAGCCTTGTTCTGAAGAAGCTTGGGCTGATCTGAAAGCTAAAGCTGTAAAAGAATTGTCTGGCAAACGTCTGTTCGTTGTCGATACTTTCTGCGGTGCTAACGAAGCAACTCGTATGAAAGTTCGTTTCATCATGGAAGTAGCATGGCAGGCACACTTCGTAACTAACATGTTCATCCGCCCGACAGCAGAAGAGCTGGCTAACTACGGAGAACCTGATTTCGTATGTTTCAACGCTTCTAAAGCAAAAGTTGACAACTACAAAGAATTAGGCTTGAACTCTGAAACTGCTACAGTTTTCAACTTGAAGACGAAAGAACAGGTGATCCTGAACACTTGGTACGGTGGTGAAATGAAGAAGGGTATGTTCTCTATCATGAACTACATGAACCCGTTGCGTGGTATCGCTTCTATGCACTGCTCCGCTAATACGGATAAAGAAGGCAAGAGCTCTGCTATCTTCTTCGGTCTGTCTGGTACAGGTAAGACAACTTTGTCTACTGACCCGAAACGTCTGTTGATCGGTGATGACGAACACGGATGGGATAACGAAGGTGTATTCAACTATGAAGGTGGTTGCTACGCTAAGGTTATCAACCTGGATAAAGAAAGCGAACCGGATATCTACAACGCTATCAAACGTGACGCTCTTCTTGAAAACGTTACAGTTGCAGCTGACGGTACAATCGACTTCGCTGATAAGAGTGTAACAGAAAACACACGTGTTTCTTACCCGATCTATCACATCGAAAACATCGTTAAGCCGGTTTCTAAAGGCCCGCACGCAAAGCAGGTTATCTTCCTGTCTGCCGATGCATTCGGCGTATTGCCTCCGGTATCTATCCTGAACCCGGAACAGACTCAGTATTACTTCCTGTCTGGTTTTACAGCTAAATTGGCTGGTACAGAACGTGGTATCACTGAACCGACTCCGACATTCTCTGCTTGTTTCGGTGCTGCTTTCTTGTCACTGCACCCGACAAAATATGGCGAAGAATTGGTTAAGAAAATGGAAATGACCGGTGCTAAGGCTTATTTGGTCAACACAGGTTGGAACGGTACTGGCAAACGTATCTCTATCAAGGATACAAGAGGTATCATCGATGCTATCCTGGACGGTTCTATCGACAAAGCTCCGACAAAGGTTATCCCGTACTTCGATTTCGTTGTACCGACAGAATTGCCGGGTGTTGATCCGAATATCCTGGATCCGCGCGATACTTATGCTGACGCTGCACAGTGGGACGAAAAAGCAAAAGATCTGGCTGGCCGTTTCATTAAGAACTTCGCTAAGTTCACTGGCAACGAAGCTGGTAAGAAGCTGGTTGCTGCTGGTCCGAAATTGTAATAACATACATAATGACTCTATAAAAGCGCAGGACTTCGGTTCTGCGCTTTTTTTATATATATACATTAATTTTATCATAAATGTTAGGATATTTTAAAATCTATTCCTACCTTTACCCCAAATTATCTGTTAATGTGGGATGTGAGGTATAACATGATTAGACGTTTATTACTGGTCGTTGGGATTATCGTTTCTTTGTCATCGTGTGGCGGAGATATTGCTTACCGGATAGAAGGAAAACTAACCAATCTGGAGGATCAGACCTTATATGCCGTTTTCGAAAATGAAGATATAAAGGTTGTAGATACCGTAACTTGCGGGAAGCCGGGGGAATTTTTGATCGAAAAGAAACAGGGAGATTTCCGGGAAGTGACGATTTTCTTTGCTGATAAAATGCATTGGGTTACGGCTTATCTGGAAAAGGGAGAGAAGGTGACGATCACCGGAGACGCTGATTATCCCGCCATGTTACGTGTCAAAGGAGGGCGGATCAATGACCGTCTTTCCGCGATAAGAAAAGAAATGGCTCCTTTATTGAAGGAGCAGGCCGACTTGATCCGTCAACTGAATAAGAAGAACAGGGAAAACCTCAACAGCTCGATCGAGGAAGCGGATATGGCTTCGCGCCTGGCGAATGTAAACCATCTGTTGAGCGAGGAAGCTGCTGCCGCCATCAAGAAATATCCGGATGAAGAAGCTTCCGTCGTATTGATACAGCATTATTTTAACCATCCTGACGATACCCGGCAAATGGACGAATTGCTGGCTGTGCTGAATCCGAAACTGAACGACTTTTATCTGGTGCGGAAGTTGCAGGAATACAGCACGAGGGCAAAAAGGACTGCTTTAGGCGCCGAAGCACCCGGTTTCAATGTGAAGAATATTTACGGGACTCCTGTCAGTCTGGATTCTTTTCCGAAGAAATATTTACTGCTTGCGTTTACGGCTCCCTGGTGTGATATGTGCCAGACGGAAGACCTCTATCTGGATGAAGTGGCAATGAAATATCCGAAAGAAAAGGTGGATATGTTGCTGGTCAGTCTGGATGACGATCAAGCCGAAGTGCGGAAAGTCCTTGCAAAGGATAGCATCGGCTGGAACTTGGTTACCGATTCCGCCGGACAGGCAGCCATGTTGGTTGATCTGTATAACGTAAGCGCCTTGCCCCGCTGTTTCCTGATCGATGAAGAAGGGAAGATCATCTTGAAAACGGACAATGGGGTCGAGATAAAGCAAACGTTGGAAAAGCTGATGGAGTAGGAATTTATGATTTATGCAATGTTGCTATCCATAAATCATAAATCCGGCCTCATAAATCCAGACCCATAAATTTAAATCATAAATCTTTAACTATGTTAGTCAAATCTTACGCTGCCGCCGTGCAAGGCATATCGGCAACGGTCGTTACGATCGAAGTAAATTGCACGAAAGGTATCCAATTCTTTTTGGTAGGGTTGCCCGATGTGGCTGTCCGTGAAAGCCATGAACGCATTATCTCTGCTCTTCAGGTGAGTGGCTACAAGTTTCCCCGTAACCGCATTGTGATCAATATGGCGCCTGCCGATATCCGGAAGGAAGGTTCGTCGTATGATTTGCCGCTTGCGATCGGCATCTTGGCAGCAGCCGAAGAGCTGGATGCTTCCCGGCTAGGCCACTACATGATGATGGGAGAGCTTTCATTGGACGGCAGCTTGAAGTCGGTAAAGGGAATTCTGCCGATTGCGATCAAGGCGCGTGAAGAGGGATTCAAAGGTTTTATCGTTCCCAAGCAGAATGCCCGTGAGGCCGCTGTCGTCAATGACCTGGATGTGTATGGCGTTTCGACCATCAAAGAAGTGATCGAGTTCATTGCAGGAAGACGGGATTTGGAGCCGACGGTTGTCAATACCCGTGAGGAATTTTATGCCCGGCAACTTCAGTTTGAAGCGGATTTCTCGGATGTACGCGGACAGGAAAATGTGAAGCGTGCGCTGGAAGTAGCCGCCGCCGGAAGCCACAACCTGATCCTGATCGGTCCGCCGGGGAGTGGCAAATCGATGCTCGCCAAACGTCTCCCTTCCATCTTGCCACCTTTTACCTTGCAGGAGTCGCTCGAGACCACCAAGATACATTCGGTCGCCGGCAAGATCGGGCTGGACACTTCCCTGATGACGCAACGTCCGTTCCGTTCGCCCCATCACACGATTTCGAATGTGGCGATGGTCGGTGGAGGCGCTTTCCCGCAGCCGGGAGAGATCAGCCTGGCACATAACGGAATCTTGTTCTTGGATGAATTGCCCGAATTCAACCGGAGCGTGCTCGAGGTCATGCGCCAACCATTGGAAGACCGGACGATAACGGTCTCTCGTGCCCGCTTATCTGTTGATTATCCGGCCAACTTCATGTTGGTCGCTTCCATGAATCCTTGTCCTTGCGGATATTATAATCACCCCGATCGCCCTTGTCTCTGTTCTCCGGGTGCTGTCCAGAAATACATGAATCGTGTTTCCGGCCCTTTGCTCGACCGGATCGATATACAGGTAGAAGTCGTGCCGGTCCCTTTCGAGAAGATATCCGACGGACGCCCTTCCGAATGTAGCGAAGCGATACGCGAGCGCGTGATGAAAGCCCGCGCTATCCAGGAAAAACGCTTTGCCGCGCATGAGGGTATTTACAGCAATGCCCAGATGACCTCCAAACTGCTTCATGAATACGCCGTGCCTGATGCTGCCGGCCTGTCTTTACTGAAGGTCGCCATGCAGCGCCTCAATCTTTCCGCTCGCGCCTACGACCGCATCCTGAAAGTCTCCCGTACGATCGCCGACCTGGAAGCCTCTCCGAATATCGAGGCACGCCATCTGGCGGAAGCCATACAATACCGGAGCCTGGACCGGGAAACATGGGGGACGTAAGCCGGTTTCATTTATTTTAAAATTGGAGATCGGAAAAAGCATTAGGAGAAAATAAAATGAATGCCTCTGGCGTGAACCAATATCTTTCGCCTGCCCGGAGCGCGGCGACCGCCTGTGCGTATAGCTGTCCGTATTCGACAGAACGGTCTGGACGGATGTTCCCGTTTATCTCGATGCAGACGAAACGGCGGCTACCGGTCGGATCAGCCAGCAAGTCCCAGTTGTTGCGTTTTTTATTTAGGATAAAAGTACCGCCTCATTCGTGTTTATCCTATTATTATTTGTATCTTTACTGCCACGTTATTGACTATTCGACCTAGGGCGAAAAGCCTTTCGACTTAGGTCGAATACCTTTTCCACCTTGGGCAAAAACCTTTTCGACCTTCGTCAAAAACATACAAAGAAGGCAGGAAAGCGATAAAGTCTTATTATTCACCATTTAATCTATTACTAATATGACAGCACGTTACAGAATGGAGCGTAACCCGGATTCCGGGAAGAACGGCAATAAAATGCCTCTTCACCCAAGATTGATCCCCTATGAGACCGTCAGCATTAAAAAGTTGATGAAATATGCCAAATCCCGCTCCACCTATTCGGAGGCCGACATTGCCGGCGCCTTGCAGCTGATCACCGACTTGGTGACGGAACGCTTGCGCGAAGGCGATAACGTGGAGATCGAGGGTCTCGGCTTCTTCAGTGTCTCGCTCCAATCTCGCGCGGTGATGTCTAAAACGGAACTGAGGAGCGAATCTGTCCGTTTCAAGAACGTCAATTTCCGATGCTGCCAGCAGTTGAAGAAGGCCTTGAAGACGATGCCGCTCACGCGTATGAAAAGTTCAGGTCACTGTGCACCCGGCATGGCGGACCGGGAGGAACTTCTTTACCGCTATCTGGACGAGAACTCTTATATCACCGTCCGTTCCTACCGTTATCTTATCGGGCTGTCTGACTACAGTGCGCGCAAGGATTTGGCCGCATTGGTCGCTTCCGGCCGTCTGGTGAAGGGAGGCAGCCGTTTGTTTGCCATCTATACCCTTCCGAAAGAGGAAGACACGGGCATCCCTCAACCTTTGGTGGTCGATTCGAACTTGCCTGGATGAAGGCCGGATACCGGGGTTGAAGGCAATCCGGGCGGGTGCCTTCACCTGTTGAGGCTTGTTGCAAGGCGGGTTGTACAGGGTGGGTGAAGCTGAAATGACCCAGCGGCCCGGAACTTTTGTTTTTAGCTGTTCCGGTATTCCAACGGCCCCATCCCCACATGCCGCTTGAAATATTTGCCGAAGAAAGACATATTCGTGAAATTCAGCGAATAGGCGATGTCGTGGATCGATAGGTCGGTCGATTTCAACTGTGCCTTCGCATCCATGATCACCATAGAGGTGATGATCTCGACACAAGTCTTGTCGGTCGTCTGCTTGACAATCGTGCTGAGATGCGCCGGAGTTATGCCGAGTTTCTTGGCATACCACGCAACGGAACGTTGCGTGGTATAGTTCTGCATAACCAGATGATTGAAGTTTTTGCTTATTTGTTCTGCTTTGGAGAGATTCGTTTTGTTCAGTGTCTTGTCTTTATACATGGCCCCTACTCCGAGAAGCACGCCTGAAAGCAGATGGTTAAGGATATCTTTGTTCAGCTTGGGGCCGCAGAATCCATACGTTTTGACAAGTAGCGAAAAATAATCTTTCAGCAATTGGGCCGGCTGTTCTTTCAGTTCGATAATCGGGCTGTCTTTTACGACATACAGCATGTCCATTGCCGATTTGCCTATATTGGCATGGTTGGTGAACTCGGACGAAAAACCCATAAAATAGATCTGCAAATCTCCTTCCACTTTATGAATTTGTAAGATTGTTCCCGGCAGGATCGTGATAAAGCTGCCTGGCTTCACTTGGTAGCGTGTCAGATTTATGGAAGCCTCGATCTCGCCTTGCATGCAAAGCACGAATATCTCCGCTTTCAACCTGCAAGGATAGTTGGCATACAAACTCAACAAACCGATGTCTTTATGCGAAAGGTTCCCGATGATCCAATCGTCGGGAAGGTCTATTTTGGGGATGTCGTTTTCCATATTCAGAATACATTAGAATATATGCAAAGATATGAAAAATAGGACACGCAAAAAGTGTTGAATGATAAAATCCGGTTTAAGTTAGGATATTATAATTGACTATTTGGAACAAAATCTAAAAAAGCGGACAGGTAATCGTATAAATAGACCTTGTGAGATCTTTTGTGTTGTCGTTATTTTGCATCGATTTTGATAGGTGGAGAAAGAGCATTACTCCGGTTGTTTTGTGAATTTTGACAGCCAACAGAATTAGGGCTAAACTATATTACTATATAGATGAAGAAATGTATGATTGAATATGGTCTTGGGAAGATCATGGCTTTATGGATATGTGTTTTGGGGGTACTTATCTGTGCCTCTTCTTGTGATTCCGATCGTGTGCCTGCCGATGGAATTGGAAAGCTGCGCTTGTCATTATCGGCAGACACTACTTCTTTGAACAAAGGTATCAACAACTCCACTAAAGCAGCCGTTTCGGATGAGTTCGAAAAGTTCCTGACTACGGCTGATTACAAGATCCGTATCGTACAGCAGTCCGATACAGTCCAATCGTATGACCGCTTCGATGAGATGCCTTCTGAAATCGAACTGAAAGAGGGGGCTTATACCCTCATCGCCTCCAAAGGTGACAACCTCCCTTCTGCTTTTGAAAACCCTTATTTTGAAGGAAGTACCGACTTTACGGTGAAAGCTGACATGAGTACGCCTATCGATGTGACTTGTACACTTGGAAATGCGAGAATCACGGTCGACTATACCGAGGACTTCAAGGAGGCATATTCTGATTATACTGTTTTGTTGAGTTCGGCCTTTACATCCGGCAGCCTGGAAATAAAGAAAGATGAAATGCGTCCGGCCTATATGCAAGTAGCTAAAGAAGGGTCGGAATTAGGTATCGCCATCCGTTTGAAGAAAATCACCGAAGACAAGGAAAAAACATATAAAATCCCGACTCCTCTTTCTATCGAACGTCGCCAGAACATTCGCCTGATCTTTAAAACGGATGGAGAGGCCTTGGATGGCATCGGTCTGGAAATTATCCTGGATGATGAAATGACAAATGTCACGCTGAATGAAGGGATACCTGATTTTATGTGGAAGCCGTTTGAGAAGCCGACACTGTCTCCGGATGATTTTACGAATGGAGAATCTTTTACCATTAAAGTCGGAAAGTTCGAGAAGAGTCCTACAGTTGGATTTGCTATGCCGGCAGGTATTGCCTCTTTGTGTGTCAAGCAATGGCGGGAAGAAAAAGAAAACGAAGAGATTACCTACGACTTGGCGACGGACGAAGGAGTTACCGCCGCTTTAGGGAAGAATTTCAAATGGTCGGTCAATGGTAAGGCGAATACTAATGTGAAAGGAGAAAGAAAAACCGGACAGCTATTTTTGAAAGATGCAATCAATAGTTTGGAGGCTCCTATCGAGGAAGACCAAACTTATACTTATCATTATGAGTTTTCTGGAGTTGATGCGACAGGAAAGGCACATGCGACAAATGTATTGGGGGTAACAGTTGTTGTACAGCCAGCCGGCCAGCCGATCATAACATTTGACGGCTTTCCTGAAACAACGATTATAGAGGGTGATGACATGTCGAAAGAAATAGAAGCTAAATTTGAGGCTGAAGGTATAATCGATGAAACGAAAACGACATTGACAATTAATGACGGGGTAGATGATAAAGTGTATAATATTCTAACCGATGGAACTGTTTTATATAATGATTGGGGTATTAGTGTTGAGTCGGGTAATAATGCGACAGCAACGCTTAAATTCCCAAAAGTCTTTTCTTCCCGGTTAGAGGCTCCTATGGAAGGAGAGAAAACATTTACTTATAAATTGGATTTAGCGGATAAGAAAGGACGCAGTTTCCCGACTCTGACAAAGACATTGACGGTAAAGGCGCCGGTGTTTGAGTTGACACCGTCTGCTAATGGTGGGGATGCTTTTGCTTGCCGGGCTTTTCTGCGGGCAAAGGTTTCTGATGGAACACATCCTGATAATCTTAAATTCCAATGGAGAAAAGTCGGTAATGGAAGTTGGAACAATTGCAAGAACCATACTTACCAAACGGATGAGATATGTGATACATTGAAGAATCTGACATCAGGAGGACAGCAATATGAAATACGTGCAATTTACCGGGAAAAAGAAAAGCGTGTAACGGAACCGATTGTGATAACAACCGAAAATGTGGTGGAGTTGGAAGATGGCTCTTTTGAAAATTGGCATAAGAAAGAAGTTTATAAGAAAACAATATGGTCTGTTGGAACTACCGGTTTAGGGATAGATCAGTGGTGGCCTTATAATGAAGGAGGTTCTTCGTGGTGGGCAACCCGAAATGCGTTGACAACTTCACAAAGAAGCGGTGTTTCATGTTATTATACATCCTATTCCGGAACAGTCCCTGTTGATAATGGGTATGAAGGGAAAGCGGCTGAAATCAGTACGCTTGGATGGAAAGAAGGAAATACATTTACGGAACTTGGAGGTGAAAGTGGAACGCATTCTGCCGGAATGTTGTTTTTAGGCTCTCATTCTGCAACCAGCAATGGGGTTGAGACAATTGATTATGGGCATGATTTTAATGTTCGTCCTAATGCGTTTGAATTCTACTATAAGTTCAAATCTTTAAATAGTGAATCTTTTGAAGCTTATATTGTAGTAGAAAATAGGGAAAACGGAACTGTAACGCAGTTGGGAAGTGGTAGAATCATGAGTAATCAGGATCAGGCTTCATTTGCTCCGGTAAGAGTAAATGTTCATTATACCAATACATCATTGAAGGCAACACATATGTATATTGTGTTTAGATCCAGTACTGCGGATAACCCTTCAGTGGAGGGTGTACAAGGTAGTTTAGGGGCTTTTGACGGATACAGTGATTCTCGGTATGTGGGTAATGTCCTGACGATCGATAATGTTCGACTAATTTACGAATAAATATGAAAAAGACATATATCTTATTTTTAACGGTAATTCTTTCCCTTTTGGCTGCTTGCCAAAAAGAGGAAAATAGCAGAAGCGACAACTTTGGTGAAGGTTCCGGAGCGCTGCGGTTGGAACAACCTGCGGTTCTGAGCAAGACGGAGATCCCGGTGATTGTGATGAAAGGAGCTTTCGGAATGGATGCGAATACATTCCCGATTCGGATCGATCAACAGGGTGCAGATGGTACATATACGAAACATACGAGTTTTGTTTCTTATTCGGCTATGATCGATTCCGGTATGCCATTGGTTTTACCGGTAGGAGATTATCAGGTTGTTGCTTCCTCGTACGATCAGGCAGCGGCTGAGGGTCGAGTGTCTGAAACTCCTTATTTCGAAGGGAAACAGGATTTTGTGATTGAAGAAAAAACAGTCACGTCTGTTCCTTCTTTTACTTGTACGTTTGAAAGTGTGGGAGTGGAGGTTCGCTTGTCTGACCAGTTCAAAGCGAAGTTGGAAGCCGAACCTCTTAATTACAGTTATTCAGTGACCGTTTATGATGGTGAAGTGTCGTGGACGTTCGATCCCGATAAGCATACAAAGCCGGCTTATTATCTGGATCCATGTGAGAATCTGGTGCTGAAAGTCACGGTTAAGCTGGATGGGCTGACCTATCCGGAACGGACATATTATGTATGCAACCGGAATACAGATAAAGTGTCGATTGGGGAATACTATATTATAACTTTGGATGCCGGAGAAACTGAAACAAAAAGTTTACGGTTAACGACTAAATGCATAGGAGAATAGGCATATGAAATATAAATACCTGTTATTGTTGCTTTTTTCTCTTCTTTTTTTCTCTTGTGAGATGAAGAAAGAGATATTGGGACAGACTGATAAAGGTCAGACTGATGACACGACCGTAGAAAACCAGGGGCTGTTAGATTTGGAGTTGAAGCCGGAAAAAGAAGCGGATATCCCTGTTTCGAAGGGAGGAAGTACTACTGGTTCACAGACTGTTATATTGGATGTTAATGAGTTTGCTATCGATATCATTGATGTCAATGGTAATACGGTCAAGCATTATGACAGTTATGCCGATTTGAAGAATGAGGGAGGTTTGTTGCTTCCTGCCGGTCACTATTCGATTCGGGCGACGCTGGGAGAAGACGTGAATGCCGGTTTTGACAAGCCCTTTTATTCCGGTACGAATGTGTGTGAAATCACCCCTCAGGAAGTGGCAAAGGTGATTACGGACTGTGTGTTGAGCAATAAGAAAGTTACGTTCCGTTGTTCGGATGATTTCTTGAAGAAATTTAATGACGATTATTCGATCGTTATTGATAATAAAGTGGGAGCTTTGACTACCCAAAACGGGGAAAAAAGGACAACCTATTTGAAGAATACCGGCATCTTACAGTTTACTGTATATGCGACTATGAAGAATGGTGGAAAGACTTTGGTATATAATTATGATATGTCGAAAAATGAAGATATCCAGCAATATAATAATATATTGATCGACTTGGATCTTGAAGAAGGCGACAGCTCTCCTGATGAACCGGATGATAACGAACCTGTCGAACCGGATGATCCTATTGTGCCGGATGATTCAGTATCAGTTAAAAATCCGGTGATTAAGGTCGACATATCCTTGATCGAGAAAGAATATGTAATCGAGATCCCTTCAGATTTTATCGATGCCGGTGGTGAGGGTGATGGTGGCGATGATAATGAAGGAGGTGACACGGTGGCTAAACCTACAATTGTAGGGGATGCAGGATTAGACATAAGCCAACCGATCGAGATATCGGGTGCAGGTAATAAAACTGTGCGTGTGAAGATTAATACACCGGGTAAATTGGCTTCGTTAGTTGTAAAAATAACTTCATCAACATTGGAGGCATTATTACCGGCTGTCGGGCTGACTTCCGAGTTTGATATTTGTGATGAGGGTTTGAAAGAAACTTTGTCAAAATTAGGATTGTCAGCAACAAAAGGTGCTACGTCTACAACGTTTGATATATCTTCTTTTATGCCGATGATTGCAGGTTTGGGAGGAGGTGATTATCTCTTTACCATAACTGCGACGGATCAGTTGGGGCAAAAAGCTTCCAAGACATTAACGGTAAGAAACTTGAACGATTAATGAGTGATGAACAGTATGAAGTTATATATATTTGCTTGCTTGTGTAGTTTGATATTATGGGGAGTGAGCTGTAATGAAGAATCGGCAGGGATACCGACAGGCTCGTTGTTTTTAGGTATCGAAGAGGATGCTACATTGTTGACAAAGGCGGAATCGGCTGTCACGAATGAATCTCTTCGTGTCGATATCATCGCTGCGGAAGGGGATACGATAAAAAGCTACTCCGATTATATCGATGAGGTGAAAGGCAAAAAGATCGTTCTTCCGGTAGGAACTTATACGATTTCAGTAAAATCAAACCAGTCGGAAGAGGCAGGATGGGAAAAACCGTTCTATTCCGGTTCGAAAGAAATAACCATTCAGTCCGGTGAGATAACCTCCGTACAGATTGTTTGCAAGATTTCGAATACGAAAGTAGCAGTCGAGTATGCTGACAATCTTGCTGACTATTTCAGCCACTATGAAACGACGGTTTCCAATACTTCCGGGAGCTTGCTTTATACGCGGGATGAGACTCGTGCCGGTTTTTTTAAAGCAGAGAAGCTTACGGCTGATTTGAAATTGGTCAATCAGGATGGAAACGAGTTTGCCATGCAACGTGTGTTCCCGGATATAAAGGAACGGTATTTTTATAAGATAAAATACTCGCTTGACGATGGTGGTGGTGATAATGAAGAAGCTGGAGCCGATTTCGGTGGAATCATAGTGGACGAAAAGGCCGATACGATATATTACGGAATCTTCATCAAACAGGAAGATCTTTTCGGCAAGTCGGTTCCCAAGTTGGCACTTGACGGCTTTACGGAAAATAAGATTGTCTATAAAAAGACTGAAAATCCGTCAGTTCCCGAACATTCTCTGACGATCGAAGCGCCGAACGGCATCAAGCAGTTGAAAGTGGAAACAACTTCTTTCCAGTTTGCCGATGTTCCATCGTTTGATCTTTGTAATCTGACGGATGCTGCACGGACGCGTTTGCAGCAATTGGATTTCCCGATGCAAGAAGTAAAAGACAAACAAGAGTTGACATTCGTGTTGACCGATTTTGCTAAAGCATTAGAGCCTGCTTCTGTCACTCAAATGGCCACTCATACGTTTACGTTCTCTGTCTTGGATAATTTGCATCAGGAAACGACAGTACAATTTATTTATGAAATTCGTCCGAATGTGAATGTAACAACGGAAGAGCCGGTCGTATGGGCGAAATTTGTGACATTAAGAGGTAATTCCATTGACAGAGATAATATCGGCTTCATGTTGAAAAAGAAAGCAGATGCAGATTTTCAAAGATATGATGCAACTATTTATAATGAGCAAACAGGTGATTTTTCTTTATTGTTGATTGAAAATATCATGCCTGGTACAGAGTATGAATACTATGCAGTCTCAGGTACAGATGCTCAAGGGAATGTCAAAACTTTTACAACATCTCCGATTGTAAATTTAAAAAATAATACATTTGATGAATGGTTCAAAAATGGTAAGACTTGGTTTCCTAATGTAGATGTATCTAAATGGTGGGATTCTGGAAATACTGGCGCAAATACTGCGGGCGAAAATAATCCTACTTCTCCTGAAGAAAGTGTTGTAGTCAAGGGTAAAGCTGCTAAGTTACAGTCTACGTGGATTGGCTTTATTGGCATTGGGGCATTTGCTTCAGCGAGTATGTTTACTGGTAATTTTGTTGACATAGATGGAACGAATGGTATCTTGTCATTTGGACAACCATTTACTGCTAAGCCTACAAAATTGACTGGATATTATAAATATACTCCAGTAAACATAGATTATATGGAACAATGGGATTCAAAAGTAGATCCTGATTTGAAAAGTGGAGATTCTGATCAATGTATCATTTATATAGCATTGTGTACAAAAAATTATGAGATACGTACAAATCCGAAAAGTCGCCAATTGTTTGACCCTAACGATGCTTCTGTCATTGCTTATGGTGAATTAGTGGCGAAAGAAGCTGTTTCCGGAGAAGAAGCAAATGGTTATAAAAAGTTTTCAATAGATATCAAATATCGGAAAACAGATGTAACTCCATCTTATATAGTGGTTGTAGCTGCGGCAAGCCGCTATGGAGATTATTTTACAGGAGGTAAAGGCAGTACATTGTATATCGATGAATTTAATTTGGAATATGATTACAACGCTGCCTCTTTCACAAACGAATAACGAATAAACAAAATATGAGAAAAATAACGAGTCTGCTTTTGCTTCTGCTTTGTGCCGTGACGGTACTTTCGGCGAGAGAGAATAAATATGATCGGGGAATCGTGATGAAGACATTTATCCCGAAAGGGCAATGGATGGTAGGGGCGACGTTCTCCTACTCGGAACATGTGGATGATAATTTCGAATTTATGTCGTTGTTGAAAGATATCGATTCGGAAGGATATACATTTAAAGTGACACCTTTGGTTAGCTATTTCATCCGTGACAATATCAGTATCGGCGGGCGTTTGGCTTATTCGCGTTCTTATACGAAATTAGATAACCTGTCACTTTCGTTAGGAGATGATATCAGTTTGGATATAAACGAGTGGAATGATAAATCGAATACCTATTCGGCTGCTTTTTTTATCCGTACATACTTAAATTTGGGAGATAGCAAACGTTTCGGTTTGTTTAATGAGGCACGTTTGCTGTACGGCTTTTCAAAAAGTACGAGCAGTTCGGATTTGGGAAGCGGATTGTCGGGCGTACATCAGTTGAAGCATAACTTGAATATCGGTGTTGCACCGGGTATCACCTGTTTTGTCAACGATTTTACGGCAGTGGAGGCTTCTATCGCTGTCGCAGGCCTGAACTTTAATTGGTATGACCAGAAAAAAGATCAGGTGTATGATGGTAAACGTACTTCCAGTTCGGCAAACTTTAAGATAAATCTGCTCTCGATCGACTTGGGCATTGTTTTTTATCTATAAGGAAGTGGTATGAAACGAAAAAGCATATTTCTTACGTTCGGATTGCTGGTATTGTCTTGGATAGGATGTGTCGAAAACGATTTGCCGTATCCGACCATTGTTGGACAGATCACGGAGATGGAAGTTGCCGGTATGACTTCCTGCCGTATCCTCGGAGCTTCAAATACAGTGGAGATAAAAGTGGCCGATACGATCGACCTGAGGGATCTGCGTGTTGAAAAGCTAGTCGTGACAGAGGGTATGAAGGTTTATCCGGATTCGGCTGCCTGTCTCGATATCGCTCATTTTCCGGATACCGGTTTTGTCTCGGCTGACAGTTTGCCTGCCGGAATGGATACACGGATGAATTTTCTGAATCCGGTGAAGTTCCGCCTGAGCCTTTATCAGGATTATGACTGGACGGTCAATGTCTCGCGGGATATCGTACGTAAGATAAAGATAAAGAATCAGGTAGGTTCGGCCTTGATTGACGATTATACGAAGAATGTCATTGTTTATGTCGATTCGACCGAGCAACCCTCTTTACGAAATATTGAAATAGAAGAATTGCAATTAGGGAGTTCGATCGCACAGACGACTCCCGACCCTTCGAAAGTGGTTGATTTTACCCGTCCACGTGTTTTCTATGTGACGGCATTTGACGAGACGGAAGAGTGGACCTTGAGCGTCCAATATCCGAATGCGAATGTCCAACTGACACAGCTTTCCGCTTGGACACGCCGCGCATATGTCAGCGGGTCGATATCGAAAGGGGAAGTGGAAGCCGAATATCGTAAGGCTGGCGAAACCGTTTGGGAGTCAGTGCTGCCTAACGAAATAAGCTATGAAGGAGAAGATTTTTTGATCATGATGACCCATCTGGCAGCGGGGACGAATTACGAATATCGGTTAACGATGAACGGGACGGTAGGTGAGATACTCACGTTTACAACCGATACGATCATGCAGGTCCCGAATCTCGGCTTTGACGATTGGGTGATGAAAAACGAAAAGACTTGGTATCCGAATGCAACATTGGATGATGCCGACCATTTTTGGGATTCCGGCAACGAGGGGGCCAGCATCGCTAGTCGTAACCCGACTGCACCTGAAACGGGTGATGTGGTGAAAGGCCGTGCTGTTAGGATGGCTTCTGATTACATCAGCATTGCCAGTAAATTCGCTGCTGGTAATATTTATACGGGCGACTTTGTTGGTTTGGCAGGAATCGAAGGGGCTGAACTCGATTTCGGACAGCCTTATACCGGACGACCTTCGGCATTGAAAGGGTATTACAGATATACACCGGGCGTGATCGACCAAGCAAAGGCTCCGTACGATGCCTTGATGGGGCAGACGGATTCATGCCATATCTATATTGGCTTGTTCGATTGGAGTGCCCCATTCCGAGTCAACACGACAACAGGTACGTTTGTTGATCTGACTTGGAACAACGAATCGATGATCGCATTCGGAGAATTGAAATCGAACGAAGCGACAGGCAGCGAATACAAACAGTTTAAAATCAACTTGACTTATCGCGACTACTTCACCCACCCGAAATACATCCTGATCGTAGCCTCCGCCAGTAAATACGGTGACTATTTCACGGGTAGCACGAGCAGCGTGATGTATTTGGACGAGTGCGAGCTGGTGTTTGAGTAGATTGACAATTGAACGTTCTTTGAAAAGGTTGGATTTGAGGAGTTTGTTTGCAGAAACAAAAGATTTTACTTTACTTTGTGAAAAATGTTTGTTTATGCGATCAAAAGAAGAATATATGGAACTATTGCGTAGCTATTTCCTGAATAAGGCAAAGGCTTACGGGGTTGTCAAGATGGCGCTGTTTGGTTCTGTGGTGCGTGGTGAACAAACAGAGACCAGTGATGTAGATGTAGCCTATGAAGGTAAAGCAGATATATTGTTGCGTTGCCGGATGAAGCAGGAATTAGAGGACTTATTCGGTTGCAGAGTCGATATTATCCGCCTCCGCGAGCAACTTTCCGGCACTGCATTCTTGCAAAATATCTCTAAAGAATTACTCTATGTTTGACAAGGTCCGTATTGAAACGTTGCTGAATCGGGTAGAAAATGCGATTCTGCTGATTCAAAGTAAAGCCGGTCAGTTGGAAACACCAAATGATTTTTTGTTGGATAAGGAAGGGACTTTCTTGCTCAGTGGAATATGTATGCAATTGATCTTTATTGGAGAAAGTATAAAAACAATAGATAATAAGACTTCTCATGCTTATTTGACGAATTATCCCAATATCTGTTGGACTCAAATTATGGGATTGCGTGATATTATCGTTCATGAATATCATCGAATAGATGAAGAAGAAATCTTTAATATTATAAAGGTGGATCTATCTCCTCTTCTGTTAACGATCCGGCAAATGAAAAAAGAATTGCCGAATTATTGACTTCTTTTCAAATCCTAAAGAATTAAAGATAGCTGGAAACAACGTTTCCGGTATCATGTCGGGCGGAAAGCGACTATAAACGCCTTGCACGGCGGTTATCGTCAATGCGGCGCTCTTGGAAACGGCGTTTCTAAGACTTCGCATTCGTGATTGCTTCCGGAAACAGTGTTTCTGGCAACAATCCGTTCCGGAAGTAGCAAAAAACACCGTTTCCGGGAGGATTCCCTTGGGAAACAAAGAATAAACGGTGTTTCTACCTGCTTTCTCCCAAGAATGAACTTAGAAACAACGTTTCTGGCGTGCCGGAACAAAAAATATAAAGAAAGAAGGATGAAAAGAAATAGTGGATTAATCGGTTGGATCGTTTTGATCGTGGGACTGCTTTGCTCGGTGAGGGGCGGGGCGGTGGATGTGGGTTCGGCTGCGGCGTTGAGGGATGCGTTGGGTAATGCAACGGTGAGTGGAAATGTTGTGATGTTGACGGGGGACGTTTCTTTGAGTAGTACTTTGAACATTACTGGGGGGACGATGATACTCGATTTGAATGGGATGCAGATTTCTATAACAAAAAATAAGGCAGAGGCAAAATGTATAAGTGTTACAGGAGGAACTCTTGAAATAACGGGCGGAGGATTTATTTCTGCACAGACCACAGGAACTGAATGGTTTTCCGATAGAGCAGCAATTGCATTGTCTTATGATGGTGGAACTGTTAGAATATATCGGGCGACATTTAATGCAATAGCAAGTGATGGTACAGCTTATACCCTTGATCCCAATAATGATTATACTGTTGATAATATGATTCCTGCTGGTGCATATATGACCAATAGTTCTGATTATGGTAGTACTGGGTTAGTATCATCTTCTATAACCGTGGCTCTTACCAATTACAACGTATCCTATAACACCAGCGGCGGGACAACCACCAACCCCGGCACGCCCTCTTACACCATCGAAACCCCAGATTTCACCCTGCCGACAGTGACAAAAAACGGTTACACTTTTGCCGATTGGACATATAACGGCAATCCGGTCAATCCAACCGCCCTGCCAACAACGGCAGACCGTGTAACCAGCAAAGACATGGCTTTTGGTGCCACATGGACCCTGATCTCTTATAAAGTCGTTTACGATGTGGCAGGGGGAACTGCTATTCAGGATGGTTTATATAATATTGAAACCGGGATATCTTCTTTGCCAACTCCTAAAAGAGAAGGATATGTTTTCAATGGATGGTATCGGGATAATCAGAAAGTAACCTCTATCCCTGCCGGAACGGGCGATATTACCCTTGTGGCGCATTGGACGGAGATTTCTTATACGCTTTCCTTTAAGACGAACAACGACACTTTTATAGCAGATATCTCCTATACAAAAGCAAAACCGGGGATTTTACCTTCCGGTCTGACAAAAGAAGGATATATGTTCGGAGGATGGTTTCAGAATGAAAATTTTACTGGAAGCGAATTAGAGGCCGTACCTTTTCCGGCAGGAACGGCAGGACAAACGAATATTCCGGTAATGATCTATGCCAAATGGATACCTATCTCGTACACCATCACCTTCAACACCAACGGCGGTTCCGATCAGGATGCTCTACCCTACACTGTTGAGACCGAAACATTCAAACTCCCAACGAGAACGACGAAAGCAGGTTATACATTGGTGGGCTGGTATATAGATGAAGCTCTGACCAAACCTTATGGAGAAGTTGTAAAGGGTACCCACGGAGATTTTACTTTATATGCCAAATGGAAGTTGACCGAATATACAATCGAATATGAACTTTACGGGCATGGCAATAATCCTCCTGATGCCGTGACTTGCTATAATATTGAAAAAGAAGTCGAATTGCCTACTCCGCAACGTGACAACTTTACGTTTGTCGGGTGGCATAAAGATGACCTGTTGAAGGATCAGGCATTAATGATCATTCCTGCTGGAACGACCGGCAATTTGAAACTATATGCCGAATGGACAATGGGAAACTCTGTGCAGATCACGCGTCCGGAGAACGGAACAATCACGGTGATGAGCGGAACGACGGAAGTGAAATCCGGTGATAAGGTCGGGGCGAACACCTCGTTGACAATTACGGCAACACCTGCTTCGGCCGATTATAAATTGTCGAAACTGGTTGTCAATAATACTGAATATACGACCAGCTCTCAAACGGTAAAGATGCCTGCCGAAGGCGGTTTGACCATCTCGGCTGCCTTTGCTGATCCACGACCGGCAGCCTCGGCTCCCAAAATAACGACCGATCCTGTCAATACGGACTATATCCCAAGCGGAGAATCTGTGACGGTCACGATGGACAAAGGCGGGGAATGCGACTCCTTGCTGTACAGCATCGACGGCTCTACCCCGAAACGTTATACCGGAGCTTTCCAGGTAAGCACCATTACGGCTGCCACGAAAACGGTTGCCGTGCAAGCCATAGCCCGCAAGTCCGGTTGCAAGGATGGCGTTACGACCCGCAACATCACGTTCCGTTCCGGAAAGATCACTATTACGTTCAACCTGCCGAAAGGAATTACGGCCTGCAATCCCGAAGGGGGTGAGGTCGTGGAAGCTGTAGCAAGTGGCGGGGCTTTTGAATTCAAATTGATTGTGGATAAGAACTATTTCCAGACATTGGATTCTATAAAGGTGACGGCTAACGGAACTGTTATCACTCCCGATGTTTATGACATTTACACATTAAGCAACCAGACTACTGACGTAGCTGTCAATGTGACTGGTATTTCCGGAGTAACCCATCTGATTACTTTAGTACAGTCGGCTAATGGTGTGATTGCTTTTACCGGTGATGAGGATGCAGAGAATTCAAGGACCGTCAATCATGGCGATCCTGTTTCGGTGACGGCTACGGCAGATGAAAATTATAAATTCCAGTCGTGGACGGATGGTGAGACAGCTAATCCCCGTACGTTTGTGGCTGAGTCGGATGTGACGTTGCAAGCTCGTTTCGTGAAGGACAGTGCCGGGTTTTCTGTTATTCTTCCCGAATTGGAAGGGGTGACGGTCAAACCGCTTACTGGATATCCGACTGAAGTCAAGCCGGGTGGTAAATTCAAATTCTATTTGCATCTGGATGCAGATTACAACGAATCTGTCCCTGTCGTATATGTCAACAATGAAGAATTGAACGTGAACCAGGAGGTGTATAGCATATATAATATTTCGGAGAATATCCGTATTTCTGTAGATGGAATCGTCCGTAATAAGGTGAAACCGGTATTGCAGGAGCATGTGTCGGCTATCGATGTGGAAACCGGTTCAGATGTATCCGGCCTCTCTCTGTTAACGGATGCCTTGATCGTATTGCAGGCTGATGCGCCTGAAGGACAAGTATTTTCGAAATGGAATGATGGCAAAGCTGATAATCCCCGTATCGTGACGGCAGCCGATGCATCACAACTGTTCCCGTTGTTTCTGCCTAAAACAGGGCAAGGTGCCGTATGCGTCAAACTACCTGTCCTTGCCGGTGCAGGTATGGGAGCTGTCAATGTAAATGCGGCGGCTGTGACAGAAGGAGAATCTGTTCAGTTGAAACTGGTCGTTTTACCGTCATATAGCCAAAGCAGTGTTAAAGTTTTCGCCAATGGAAAAGAACTGGATGCAACTTTGTCTTTGAGAGCTTCTTCTGAAACGAAAACTTTATTCTATACGCTTTCAGGTCTGTCGGAAGATGTGGATGTGGAGGTTTCCGGGTTGAAACAGAATGAATATGTTGTTTCTCTCGAACAGCAGGATGGCGGAATCGTCAGAGCTAGCCAGGTCGGTATGGTAAAACATGGAACGATTGTCACATTGGAGGCAGCGCCGGACAGAGGGAATATGTTTGTAAAATGGGAGGATGGCAACACTTTGAATCCTTATCGATATGTGGTGACGGACAATTGTACGTTAAAAGGTTCTTTTGCCGCTTCGAATATGCCGGTAGGCAATGAAAACGTATCGGTTCCAGCTGTACGTATCTGTACCACCGGAAGTTTTTTGCATATTCAATCTCCTGAAGTTTCTGAGCTGTCTGTTTGGAATATGGAAGGAAAGTTGATAAAAAGGGCAGGTGTCCCGGCCGGTTATTCGTCTTATCTGCTGCCGGCAGGTGTGTATGTGGTGAAGGTCGGAAATGGCGAATCGGTAAAGATTGTAATCCGATGAGCTATCTTTTCCATCTAACCAAATTATTCCTTACCTTTGTGCCTCAAAAAGAGAACACAAGGTATGGAAAAACAGTTTAAGAGAACGCTGATAACTACGGCGTTGCCGTATGCGAACGGGCCGGTGCATATCGGACATTTGGCCGGGGTGTATGTGCCTGCTGATATTTATGCACGCTATCTTCGCCTGAAGGGGGAAGAAGTTTTGATGATTGGTGGATCGGATGAGCATGGAGTGCCTATCACGCTGAGAGCGAAGAAAGAAGGGATTACGCCGCAGGATGTGGTGGACCGTTATCATGGTATTATCAAGAAGTCTTTTGAGGAGTTTGGTATCTCGTTCGATATCTATTCCCGTACGACTTCGGCTACACATCGCCAGGTGGCGTCGGATTTCTTCCGTACCTTATACGATAAAGGAGAGTTTATCGAGAAAACAAGCGAACAGTATTACGACGAGGAAGCAAAACAGTTCCTTGCCGACCGTTATATAACCGGGACTTGTCCGCATTGCGGCAATGAAAAAGCCTATGGCGACCAGTGCGAAGCCTGCGGTACCTCTTTGAGTCCGACGGATCTGATCAACCCGAAATCCGCTATCAGTGGTAGCCAGCCGGTGATGAAAGAGACCAAACACTGGTATCTGCCTTTGGATAAATGGGAACCGTTCCTGCGCCAGTGGATACTGGAAGGACATAAGGAATGGAAACCGAACGTATACGGACAGTGCAAGAGCTGGCTGGATATGGGATTGCAGCCTCGTGCCGTAAGCCGCGACCTCGACTGGGGGATTCCCGTGCCGGTGGAAGGAGCGGAAGGGAAAGTGCTGTACGTCTGGTTCGATGCGCCTATCGGATATATCTCCAATACAAAAGAACTGCTCCCCGAAAGTTGGGAAACCTGGTGGAAAGATCCTGAAACCAAGATGGTACATTTCATCGGTAAGGATAATATCGTGTTCCACTGTATCGTGTTCCCGGCCATGCTGAAAGCCGAAGGTTCTTATAACCTGCCGGAGAATGTGCCGGCCAATGAGTTTCTTAACCTGGAAGGCGACAAAATCTCCACTTCCCGCAACTGGGCTGTCTGGTTGAACGAATATCTGGTGGATATGCCGGGCAAGCAGGATGTGTTGCGCTATGTTTTGACGGCTAATGCTCCGGAAACAAAAGACAACGATTTCACCTGGAAAGATTTTCAGGCACGCAATAACAATGAGCTGGTAGCTATCTTAGGAAACTTCGTCAACCGTGCTTTGGTGCTTACCGAAAAGTATTTCGAAGGTAAGGTGCCGGCTGCCGGCGAGCTGACCGATTATGACCGTCAGACATTGACCGATTTCGCGAATGTAAAGGCCGACGTGGAACGTCTGCTGGATACCTACCATTTCCGTGACGCCCAGAAAGAAGCGATGAACTTGGCTCGTATCGGAAACAAATACCTGGCTGACACTGAACCTTGGAAATTAGCAAAGACCGATATGGCGCGTGTCGCCACGATCATGAACATCGCTTTGCAGATCACGGCAAATTTGGCAATCGCTTTCGAACCATTCCTGCCGTTCAGCATGGAGAAATTGAACAAGATGCTGAATGTGGAACCGTTAGGCTGGAACCGCTTGGGATCGACTGACTTGTTGGAAGCCGGTCATCAGTTGGGCAAATCGGAACTGCTGTTCGAGAAGATTGAAGACAGCGTGATCGAAGCGCAGGTACAAAAGCTGTTGGATACGAAGAAAGCAAACGAGGAAGCCAACTACAAGGCGAAACCCATCCGTGAGAATATCGAGTTCGATGACTTCATGAAGCTGGATATCCGTGTCGGGACCGTGTTGGAATGTACGAAAGTGCCTAAGGCGGACAAGTTGTTGCAGTTCCGTATCGATGACGGTCTGGAAAAACGTACGATCGTTTCCGGTATCGCTCAACATTACAAGCCGGAAGACCTTGTGGGCAAGCAGGTTTGCTTCATCGCTAATCTGGCTCCGCGCAAGCTGAAAGGTATCGTTTCCGAAGGGATGATCCTTTCAGCAGAAAACTTCGACGGTAAGCTGGCTGTCATCACTCCTGAAAAAGAGGTAAAACCGGGCAGCGAGGTGAAATAATCTGGTTAATCCTTCGTTGTAGTGACGAAGGATTAATTAATCGGAAAACAGATAATATAATGTTGGAAGAACAGATACAGATGGTCGACTTGCATGGACAATATCTCCGGTTCAAAGAGGAGATTGATGAGGCCATGCAGGTGGTGATCGACAGTTGTGCTTTTATCAATGGTCCGCAGGTGAAAACCTTTGCCGGGCATTTGGCTGATTATCTTCAGGTTCCATACGTGATTCCTTGTGCTAACGGGACGGACGCTTTGCAGATTGCTCTGATGGCATTGGAGCTTCAGCCTGGCGATGAGGTGATTCTACCGGCATTTACTTATATAGCGGCAGCCGAGGTTGTCGCTTTGTTAGGGTTGACGCCCGTGTTGGTGGATGTCGATCCCTGTACCTTTAATATCGATCCCCGGAAAATAGAAGCGGCTGTTTCGGAACGGACAAAGGCGGTCGTGGCCGTCCACCTGTTCGGACAAGCCTGCGATATGGAGCCGATTATGACTTTGGCAGATGTCTATCATCTGTATGTAGTGGAAGATAACGCCCAATCCGTTGGTGCCGATTATATCTTTTCCGACGGGCGGGTACGAAAGGCCGGGACGATCGGACATATCGGGACGACATCTTTTTTTCCATCCAAGCCGTTAGCCTGCTATGGCGATGGGGGGGCGTTGATGACTTCCGACGAGGCGTTGGCTACCCGTATCCGCATGATTGCCAATCATGGCCAGGAATGCAAATACCACCATAGGCGGATCGGATGCAACTCCCGTCTGGACACGTTGCAAGCTGCTGTGCTGGATGTGAAGTTGAAGCATCTGGAGGAGTTCACGGAAACCCGTCGGCAAGTTGCCTCTCGGTACGATGAAGCTTTGTCCTCCTGCGATTCGTTGGTTCTCCCTGCGAGATCGATATTTTCGACTCATGTCTATCACCAATATACGGTCCAGGTAAAAGATGGCAGGCGGAATGTCCTTCAATGCCTGTTGAAAGAACAGGGAATCCCTTCCATGATCTATTATCCTGTACCAGTGCATCATCAGGAAGCTTACCGGCATATCTCCCGTGTATCTGGTAATTTGGACGTCTCCACCCGTTTGTGCGAATCCGTCCTTTCCCTGCCTATTCATACGGAAATGTCCCTCGGACAACAGCAATATATAACAGAAACTCTAAAAAAGGGGGTGTGTCGAAACTATCCTGTTCCCGCACTTGACGCGGGATAGCATTAAAACCGACCCTATAAAAATCTGATTGATAAGGTCTGTCCTTTTGCGGCTCCGCGTCAAGCGCGGGGACAAGGAGATTTTGACACACCCCCATCGAATGCTTATGGATAAAAAGATAAAATTTGCAGTTATCGGTTGTGGCCATATCGGCAAACGTCATGCCGAGATGGTGACACGCGATCCGGGAGCCGAATTGGTGGCCCTTTGTGATATTCGTCCTCGTGAGGAATTGGGTATTGAGGCATACGATGTCCCGTTTTTCTCTTCCCTGACGGAGCTATTGCAGAGCGGAATTTCCATAGATGTCGTAAATGTTTGTACCCCGAACGGCTTGCATGCAGCAATGGCCATTCAGGCTGTCGAAACCGGTTGCAACGTCGTGATCGAGAAGCCGATGGCACTGACGCTTGCCGATGCCGAGAAGGTGGTCTATGCTTCGCTGAAATACCGTAAACAGGTGTTCTGCGTCATGCAAAACCGTTATTCTCCTCCTTCCGTCTGGATCAAGGAGATGGTGGATTCGGGTAGGTTAGGCAAAATCTATATGGTCCAGTTGAATTGTTATTGGAACCGTGACGAGCGCTATTATAAACCCGGTGGCTGGCATGGCGATGCCGTTTTGGACGGAGGGACGCTTTTTACCCAGTTCTCCCATTTCATCGACATTATGTACTGGCTTTTCGGGGATATCTGCAATATCCAGGCTCGCTTTGCCGATTTCAACCATGCCGGACTTACGGCTTTTGAAGATTCGGGCTTTGTGAATTTCAACTTCGTGAACGGCGGGATGGGGAGCCTGAGCTATTCCACTTCTGTCTGGAACAGGAACATGGAAAGCAGTATGCTGATTGTTGCGGAGAACGGAAGCGTGAAAATCGGCGGACAGTATATGAACGAAGTCGAATACTGCCATATCAAAGATTATGAAATGCCGGAACTGGCGCCGACGAATCCGGGAAATGACTACGGCCCTTATAAAGGTTCCGCCCAGAACCATAATTTCGTGATCCGCAATGTGGTCCGTGTCCTTTCTGGTGCAAGTTCGGAATGTATTACGACCAACGTATTGGAAGGCATGAAGGTTGTGGACATCATCCAGCGGATTTATGCATTGAAGTAATAAATGTAAGATAGGGACGGGGCGGCGTTTAAATATGGATTCCGTATTCATGCTTTACCTCGTCCATCACAAAGGTGCTTTCGAGCGATCCGAGGCTGTCGATCGTGCCTAACACGTTCAAGATAAACTCCTGGTAATACTTCATATTCGGTGCATGGATCTTCAGCAGGTAGTCGTAACTTCCCGATATATTGTAGCATTCTGTGACTTGCGGAATTTCCTGTATGATTCTTGTGAACTCTGCCGCAATCTCTTTGTTCAGTCTCCTCAACTTGACACTGCAAAAGACCACGAAGCCCTGGTTTAGCTTTTCGGCGTCCAGCACGGCAATGTACTTCTTTATATATCCTCCGTTTTCGAGGCGTTTCAGGCGTTCGAATACGGGTGTCGACGAGAGGCTGACACTCGCGGCGAGCTCTTTTGTGGTGAGCCGGGCATTCGATTGCAGGGTACGGAGGATCTGCAAGTCTACTTTGTCTAATTTCTCAAGTGTGTTCATAAGAATAAAATTCTATCAGAATCCTTTTTTCGATCCTGATACAGTTTATGCGTTCTGTTGACGACCGTAAAAATAGCGTTATTTTCTGTATTTTCCATATATCTTGTCTGATATCTCTGTCTGCTATAGTTTTGCTGGAAAATGAGCAAGAAGAACAATTTAAAATAATACGACTATGGCAACAAAGAAATTACATTTCGAGACATTACAGGTTCATGTAGGGCAAGAACAGGCCGATCCCGCAACAGATGCTCGTGCCGTCCCTATTTATCAGACAACATCTTATGTATTTCATGATTCACAACATGCGGCAGACCGTTTCGGCCTTCGTGATGCTGGGAATATTTATGGTCGTCTGACCAATTCGACACAGGGAGTTTTCGAAGCGCGTGTCGCTGCTCTCGAAGGGGGAGTGGCTGGTCTGGCGGTGGCTTCCGGTGCGGCGGCCGTGACATATGCCTTGCAGAATATACTTGGAGTGGGCGACCATATTGTGGCTGCCGATAATCTCTATGGCGGTTCCTTCAACCTGATTACGCATACGTTAGCGGCTCAGGGCATTACCCACACGATTGTAAATGTCAATGACTTGCAGGCGTTGGAGGCGGCTATTCGGGAGAATACGAAAGCGGTGTATGTCGAAACGTTCGGTAATCCCAATTCTGATGTTACCAATATCGATGCTGTGGCGGAGGTGGCCCATCGTCATAATATTCCGTTGATAGTGGATAATACGTTCGGTACACCGTACCTGATCCGTCCGATCGAGCACGGGGCCGATATTGTTGTTCATTCCGCCACCAAATTTATCGGCGGACATGGATCGAGCTTGGGAGGAGTGATTGTGGACAGTGGCAATTTCGATTGGAAAGCAAATTCCGATAAGTTCCCGACCTTGGGCACACCGGACCCAAGTTATCATGGAGCGGTCTTTGCCGACGTGGCAGGTTCGGCAGCTTTCGTCACCCGCATCCGGGCTGTCATTCTGCGTGATACAGGAGCTACGATCTCGCCTTTCAATGCTTTTATCTTGCTGCAAGGTCTGGAAACATTGTCTCTCCGCGTGGAGCGTCATGTTGCCAATGCTCTGAAAGTCGTCGAGTATTTATCCAAACACCCGAAAGTAACCAAAGTGAACCATCCGGCTCTTCCAGACCATCCAGACCATGAACTTTATAAAAAGTATTTCCCGAAAGGTGCCGGAAGTATTTTCACTTTCGAGATTGAAGGCGGACAGGTAGCAGCCTGGAAGTTTATCGATTCGCTCGAAATATTCTCCCTTCTTGCCAATGTGGCTGATGTGAAGAGCCTGGTGATCCATCCGTATACGACTACCCATTCTCAAATGACTCCGGAAGAGCTGGCCGGACAGCATATCACGCCTTCCATTGTGCGCCTGAGTATAGGTACTGAATATATCGATGATATCATTGATGACCTAGACCAAGCTCTGGCAAAGGTTTGATGTAAGATGGCAATGTGTTTTTGTTTTGATGCAAGTGTAAGTTGTTTTCGACGTTGTCGGGAATGTATACGGCAATGTAGAAAATAACTTATGCTTGCATCTGAATGAAGAAGTATGGGGTCGAATTTTTATTTTATCCTGAATAGTTTGTTTTTGTAATCGATAATCACGGTGTTTTCAAAGAAATAAGCATTTCCGGTTATTCCCCAGACATCGAGGGAACTATAAATACTATCCCAAAGGCCGTCTTTGGCGTAGTAGACTTTCGAATTGTTCAAGGCTTTTCCGCCGAACTCGATCGGTTTGGTTACATTAAAGCCATAAAATGTTATTTCTTGTCCCCACCATAAAGGACCGCTTAGAGAGTCGACAATAGTAAGGTCTGATACGCTCCAAGCTCTTTCTTGTGTCGTTATTAACTGGAAAGGGCTTGAACCTGTATCGAACAATACTTTACATGTTTTTCCATTAATCCGTAAAGGCAATTTTATTACCCCATATTCTGATTCAAATTCTTCAGCCGGCAGATTTTCGTATTCAGCCGGTAAAAAGTCTGTGATTGCAAGCTTGTTTGATTTGTAATTAATGATTAAGACTTTATCTTGCACCATGTCGGATGCGATCGTTCCAATATGCTTGGGTGTATTTGAATGAAGTGAATCTTTAGGGATTTCATTTCCGAAATTCTGCATGAATCCGATATTGGCATTGCTAAACTCCACTGTCCCTATTTGCAGGTTGACATTCTTATACATCCCGGTTGAATCTTTTTTGTTCATTAAAGATGGGGCTTCTTTGAGATAAGGAGCAAAAGTATTCCCGTAAAAGACAGAATTATATGTTCCTAAATCAAACTGCATTGTGAATTCGTAGGGTAAATTCTCTATTTTTACCGGAACATTTAGAAAAGCTTTTTCAATGTATATCCCCGAAATTGTATCACCTTCCCAACTGAAGGGAATCCATTGCAGCGATGGTTTTCGTGAACAACTTGTGAAGACTAATAGAAGGAGAACAAAAGTAATCCCTTGTTTGTGTATTTTCATAAATGGTAATTTTTTGTTATTAGAAAATAGTTTATTTCGGTGTCTCGTTGTTCTTAGCCAATGAAACCAAGCCTCCCATAGCCCCTAAGTTCATGGTGTCGAGTGCCGAACTCGGTACGATAACCATTGATCCTTTTTCTTTTAAGCCTTCGAACAGCATATTCATCCCTCTGAGATGTAATGCCACAGGATTATCGGTATATTTTTTACTGGCTTGTTCGAACTTTTCTGCGATTTCCGTTTCTGCCGTTCCCAAGATGACACGAGCTCTTCTTTCACGTTCGGCTTGGGCCTCTTTGCTCATTGCTTCGGCCAGGTCTTGCGGAATAGCGATATCTTTGATACCGACAGTCTGGCATGTGATGCCCCACGGATTCGTATTTCTGTCTAAGACCTGTTGCAAATCCTCAGCTATCTTATCGCGTTCCTGCAAGAGATCCGACAGTTCGTGCTTACCGATGGTATCTCTTAGACCAGTCTGTGTGATATGTTCGATCGCTTTTTGGTACTCCTGTACTTCCAATGCAGCTTTTTCCACGTCCCAGACGGTCCAATATACGACTGCATCCACATTTACCGGAACCGTATCTTTGGTTAGAGTTTGTTCGGCCTTAAATGCACTTACCCGTACACGCTGGTCAATATAAGTCGACACACTGTCCTATAACCGGGATAATCATAAAGGGGCCGGGACCTTTCAAACCGTTGTATTTCCCCATACGAAGGACTACCGCCCGTTCCCATTGGTCGGCTATGCGGATTGCAGAAGCCACCAACCCGGAAAGAAGAAGCAAGAGGATGAATACCGGTATGTTTATAATCTTCGAAACATACAAAACGGCTGATACGATAACCAGTATCAGCAATACGGAAAGGGATATGGGATTGAACCAACCCTTGTTAATTACATTTGTTGTCATATTCATTGTTTTTTAGAAGTTTCGATATTCTTTAATTCTCGAATAACCTCATTTAGGCTGAAACCGTAACTCAGTACAACGGAAGAAAATTGTGTACAAATTTCTTTTAACTTGTCTTCCCGTTCTTTTTCCGGTACTACATGATCTGTTTTGCTAATAAACGTTCCGGTTCCTTGCTGAGTTTCCAAAATATTCTTGATCTCCAATTCTTTATAAGCTTTGGATACCGTGTTTAGGTTTACCTTTAACTCTACGGCAAGTGCTCTGACCGTAGGAAGCTGTTCTCCCAACTTAAGTTGCCCGGATGCTATGCCAAACCTGATTTGATCAATGATCTGGCGGTATATCGGTATACCGCTAGAGTAATCTAATAAAAACTTGATCATATGATTTTATATTATTCTATATTAATATTGTACTACTATTATAGTACAAAAATACAAGAATAAATTGTAAGCATCCGATAAAGTACACATTGTAGACCTAAAAACTCTTCTATTACTTTG